>Ga0209379_10000015_pt1 | contig 392008 bp, 432 predicted proteins | sample tdDd001_FD_187124 | JGI IMG/M metagenome (GOLD analysis project Ga0209379, IMG submission 187124) | Marine sediment microbial communities from the Atlantic coast under amendment with organic carbon and nitrate - tdDd00.1 (SPAdes)... | ecosystem: Environmental > Aquatic > Marine > Coastal >... | reverse complement strand
TTTCAGGAATAGATTGGTGATATTAAGTATTCATCATAGTTATAAGGAAATGGTATCGTCTCAGAAAAAAAGCGGGTCCTTTGGGGGCTCAAAAAATAGGTGAGGGTAAGAGACGCCCAAAACTTTTTCAGTTAAAAAAGTTTTTTTGTTGCCATTTCCGTTTCGATTATTCTATTGAATTGAGTATCAATTAAAATGATTACTTCTGATAGGTAGGGGAGAGCGCGTTCATCTTATAAACCATAATTCATATACATAGATGTTTACTTGTTGCATTTATTGAACAGTTGAAAAGGAGATAAAGCTATATGATAAGCGTTTTAGTTTGATGATTTACTGCTATGAAATCAGACCTATATAGACTAAATGATGTCAATATTGAATAACAGAGGTTAAGAGACTTTTTACCTTATGATTAGGTAGGAGTCTTTTTTAGTTCTTGCATTTCAGATTATCTATCTCTTTGCAGTACTTAATTAATTTCTGAAGTAGAGGTGAAGATGTTCGAGAGGATAGAATCAAGAATAGTTTTGACTATATAAGAATATGGAAATTTATAGTGGAAATTGGGACTATAGTCCTTCAAGTAGGGACCATTTACCCATTCGAAATTTCAATTGTAAATGTTAATCTATATTTGGATGAAGATTCCAGATTGTAAGATGAGAGGAGGTAACGGTAAATCTTGGATTCTAATAGGATATTAGATATAGCAAATGGAGGAAATAATGAAAAGATTGATTAGTTTCATACTGATATTGAGTTTGATTTTGTCCAATTTCAGTATGGCTTTTGCAGAAATGAATCTATATAGAGATAGTGACACAAGCAGTATTGAGAAATTCCTTGCTCCGGCAACAAATGAAGATGATAAAAATAGTGGCTTTGATAAAATCATCTTCATTGAGAACAAGAACCAACATGAAAAGGCAGTGGCTTATTATGCTGAATCTACTACCGGTTCTTATTTTTTTGAAACAGATGGTAGTGTATCCATTGTATTGCCGCTTGACCATGAAGCAGGACTAGATGAAGAAATACCTCGATGGGCATTCAAGGAAACACTTGAAAATGCACAGAAAATACATATAAAACCGAATAAGGAAACAGCAACGAAGTTCAACTATATCATTGGTAATGATCCAAAGGATTACATCCAAAACCTCAAGGCTTACAAAGAACTGACATTTGATGAAGTTTATGCAAATGTGTCTTTGGATTATTAAGTAAACGATTTGACCATAGAAAAAATCTTTACTGTGGAACCAGGTGGTAAGGTATCAGACATTCAGGTGAGATTGGATGGTGCTGATGAGCTTACAGTGAACACAGATGATGAACTGGTATTGACCACTGAAGAAGGTATTGTGAAAATGTCTGCACCTTATGCCTACCAGATAGTTGATGGTGAAGAAACACCTGTAGATGTTTCATACAGTATTGATGGAGATATTTACGGATTTGATGTAGGAACTTACGATACTTCTAAGACTTTGTACATCGATCCCGCCTATATCAGTTCTTATTTTGGAGAAGGTAAGACAAGAACCGTTATAGCTGATTTGACCAAAGACACTTTGGACAACATATATCTAACTGGTAGTGTTTATTCATCGACATTCCCAACAACAACAGGACCTGTGAAAAGTGGCACATATGATATGTTTGTCACTAAAATGGACAAGGATTTCACCGGTATCATTGCATCGACTTTTGTAGGCGGGACAGTCACAACTTATGAATATGATGAACTCAACCGTGTGAAAACCATCACCGATGATATTAACATCCGTGAGTACATCTATGATAATGTCAGTGATAAGCTGACGGTTCAAACCAAGGAACTGGGTACCTTGAATCTGTTGAAATCTTTGGAATATGAGTTTGATGAAAACAGTAGAGTGAAAAAATATACCGATGAAGAAGGCAACATCTTAACCTATACCTATTATCCAAACGGTGAGTTAAAGACCATCACTTATCCTGGCAACAAAGTAGTCACTTACACATATAATGATGCCAACCAAATGGAAACCGTCACAGACTGGAACAACAATGTCACAACCTATGTTTATGATGTCAATGGCCGTCTGAGTTCGATGACAAGACCGAATGGCAGTATTGAGTCCTATGATTACTATAAAAATGGTTGGCTCAAGTCCAAAGTGGATAAGAAGTCGAATAATGACATCATCAGCGAATGCAACTTTACCTACGATGGTGTCGGCAATATTTTGACAGAAACCGGCAACAACTCGAACATCACCAACATCTACAGTGATTTGTATCAATTGGTAGACCAAGCCAAGAAAGATGATAATCAGACTGTCATTTATGAAAGAGATTTCACTTATGACACGACAGGAAACATGTTAACTATGGGAGATGAAAACGGTCCGGTGGATTCGATCGTCTATGATGATGGTAACATTATCAATTCCTTTAACACTAATAGTGTTGTATATGACAATGATGGTAATATGACAAGTGGTCCACTAAATGGGCAAATGACGAACTTTACCTACAATTCAAGAAGCCAGTTAACAAGTGTGGACAACACGACTTATGAATATGACGCTGAAGGCAGAAGAAAAAATGTGACTGAATCAGGTGACACAACAGAGTTTATTGTGAATCCACTGGCTGGCTACAATCAAGTCCTTATCAAGACAGACAGTTCTGGAAATGACACCTACTACGTTTATGGTTTGGGATTGATATCACAAGAGACTAACAATGTCTCAAGTTATTATCACTTTGACTTTAGAGGAAGTACAGTAGCCATTACAACACCAATGGAAACCATTTTGGACACTTTTGAGTACGATCCTTATGGTAATGTGCTTACGAGAGCAGGCACATCAGATGTTATTTTCGAGTTCAATGGTAAGTATGGTGTTGTCACTGATGACAATGGCCTTGTCTTCATGATGACTAGATATTACAATAAAGATATCAAGAGATTCATCAACAGGGACAGTCTATATGGGTCAATAGATCAATTGCTTTCTATGAATCAACATTTATTTGGATATGGTAATCCTGTGAAGTATATGGATCCCACTGGTTTAACACCAGCTGAAGATATTGAAGATATGTATATACTGATATATGGGCAAGAATATGTTGATAATATGAGTGAAAAAGAACGGATTGCTATGTATCTAACAAACATGAGTCCAATGACTGATGGGGCTTCGATGTTTGATGAGCCAGCTGATAGCCAGATAAGAATTGATGATATTAACTCACGTTATCCTGAAGAAATTCAACATTTATACTGGATTGGTAGGAAAATGGGACCTACTTTACAGAGTATTTTAGTAGCATCTGCGTCAGCTGGTGATTTATCAAGATCTTTAGAATCAAGTATGTTAAAAGAACAGTTGGTAAAACCAAAAGCAAATTACGATAACTTGGGTAGTACCAATGAGTTGAATTCAGCTCAAAACTATTTAAAAGGCTCTAGTCAATCTGTTGATAATATAATAAGTAATGCAATAGAAACTACTAGTGGTAGCGGTATTGCAAGAAACTTCGAATCCACTGGAGGGTTTAATCAGACTCTAGCTGATTTTGACAGTTTAAATCCTGTTAATGTGAAAGAGATTACAACACAATACGGGACTGGAAAGTATGGAATTTTAAGTGATGGTACAAAATTAGTTGCTAGACCGGGTAGTATGACAGGAGGAGCCACATTAGAAATCAAGATTTCGAATAAAATAATATATAAAATTCGTTATTAGGAAGGAGTAGGTATGGAAAAATGGTCAAAGGTATTTGAGAGTATAATTCCGTTAGGAGTTTATCAATCTTCAATAATATATAATAATCAAGTTGGACTTTGTATAAGATTAGAAAACTCATTTAATGTAGTAAATATCAATTTCAATAGTGTAACAAGCTTTCGAATACTTGACGAAGGAATTATTTTGGGAGGTCTATTTAATGAGAAAGAAATCACTTTGTTAAAGGAAGATCATTTTTCGAACTCCATTTATCAAATAAATGGAGGCGAATATAGTGAGTTTATAAAAAAAGTTGGAAAAGAGTTGTATGAGTTTCTTGGTTTAAAACATTATATAATCGTTACTGAAAATACTATAATAGAAGTAATAACAGAATGGAATCCTGAGATAGATCTTGAATAAAGTCTACAGCTTAAACAACACCTATTTAATTATGCCATGGTATTGAAACTAAATGATATCATGGTATTTTTAAGTTGTTAAAAGAGTCCAGGTGCGTTATACTGCATAATTTGGGGTACCTCGTGATGATCACACTATAACACTTTCGCATCTCTTAAGTAAGTGAAAGAGTTTGATGTGTCAAGAGTTTGAACTAAGTTTTGGCTCCCATACATATTGAAATTTTTCAGTCTAGTCATATCTGTGACAAGATTATTTATATACAGGATCACAAGTAATTCTGATTTGTGTAACAGCAGTGATATGATTTTTAAGAATATAAAATTGTGTTAATTGTTTCTTAATAAGAACAGACGGTATAAATATTAATAATGATAAATTAAATAGCGTAAGATTATGGCTTTAAAAGTAGAGTTAGATAAATTAAGAGAAAATGGAAGGTAATAATTATATGTCACGATTTTTAAGTGAAAGTGAGATAGAAAATATATTAAACGAAGGCCGCCCTAAAAGGAGACCTACATCTGAAGAAATCGAAAGATTTTCAGCTAGAATCAGTAAGTTGAAAAAACGATTGGGTGTTGACTTTTTAACAAAAAAGCAAATAAGAAAAATTAAACAGGATTTAGATTTAGAGGATGTAGAAATATATTATGGTAGATATCATGATGTCTAGACTAATAATCAAAGTCTAGACTGAATTGATAAAGTGAGCTGTTGCATTAAGATATAATATGGTAGCTCCCATACATCTTGAAATGGTTATTGAGTTTAAAATGAAGTATTGATAATGGTATTCTCTGTAGAGGATACCATTAATTTAGTTAAAAAGTATTGGATTGGAAGGCAAATGTCTGATGAACTGAACATATTTGTAGGAGTGTCAGTTCAAGAAGAATAAATCTGAGTAATGTGTATTTGCAATAGTTTTGATAGAATTGTGAATTAAACACAACCTAGGATATGTTTAATTCATCAAAATCGACTTAAGACATTGAAATAACTAAAATTGAAGTACTTTCACGAAAACTGTTGTTTTTCTAAAAACAACAGTTTTTATTATACATATCTGTATCCTGAGTCAGTTCGGAAAGAATAGCTAAAAATAGATTCAATATGAGATGCGCTTTTATTTCCGTTTAAAAGTAATGCTTGTGCTAATATTGTATTATGTAGTATTTACAATTAGAAATAAGGAGGTGACTGACTGGTGATTATCAATATTGGAAAGGCATTAGATATCATGGATTACCTTAAAAAAACTAATATGAGAGACTACTTACTGTTTGCCTTATGTTATGAAACAGGAATGGTCTTAGATGAAGTATTGTCTCTAAAAGTTAATGGTTTGAGAAACAAGAGATCATTAATGATTTCAAACATTGAAGTCAAGTTGAGAACAGAGTTAAGAGAGGAGATTAAAACATATTGTAAGGATAAAGAGAAAAATGAGTATGTATTTCAATCATCTGATGGCTTTAATCAAAAGTTGGGGAAGAAAAGAGCTCTCCTAATTTTAGCTGAAGCTGTCGGATTATATGGTATAGAAGATTTTGGTGTAGATACCTTGAGGAAATCCTTTGGGTATCTTTTTTATTTAAGTACCAGAAATCTTGAGTTACTAAAGCAATTGTTTGGTCATACAGAGGAGTACGACACACTAAAGTATATTGAATTAAAAGGAGTTATAGATGAAAACAGTATATCCGATTAAAGATGTAGAGATTATTCAAGAGATAAAAGAGTACCTGCTTAAGAAAAATAGAAGAGATTATATGATATTTATACTAGGTACGCATATGGATCTTAATCTTAGTGAGTTACTGCAGCTCAAAGTCAAAGATGTAAAAGGTAAAGACTTCATACAACTGAGAAAACGAGAAGTGATTATTCCTGAAAGTATCAAAACTAGAATTATGAACTATTGTAGAAATAAGGATCATTCAGAGTATCTATTTCATTCTCAAAAAAGTGATAGTCAGCCACTTCATAGAAACAGTGTGTATATGATAATGAAAGATATTGAAGCTAGATTTGGTCTTGAAAGACTTGGTTGCCAATCACTTAGAAAGACATATTGGCACCATCTATCAATACTGATTAGTAAGGAGTATATGAAATGAATATTGTTCAACCAATAACGGATATAGAAGTGGTCAGAGATATATCAAATTATCTACAAATAAGATCAGATCGAAATCATGTTATGTTTTTGATTGGTATTTATACTGGATTAAGAATTAGTGATATCAGGAAACTAAGAGTAAGAGATCTTAGAGGAAAATCACACCTAGAAATTATATCTCAGAAGACAGAAAAGAAAATGAGAGTGGCCATAAATGATAATCTTAAAGAAGCCTTAGATGAGTATCTGAAGAACAAATGTGATTATGAGTATATCCTTAAGTCAAGAGAAGGAGATAATAGGCCAATCAGTAATAACCAAGCTTATAATATATTAAGTGAAGCAGCTGAAGCACTCGGCATTGATAATATTGGTACTCATAGTATGAGAAAGACATTTGGTTATCATTTATACCAAAAGACAAAAGATATCGTATTAGTTAAAGAATTGCTCTCACATAGTGATATTGAGATTACAAAAAGATATATTGGATTGGTTCAGAGATCAAAAGATGTAGCAGTAAATGACTTATCATTTTAGGCTACTTTTTTAGTTTTTTGTTGAAAATTAAGTTGGTTACAATAAGGTCACAACTAACTCATAGTTTTGATTTTCAGACATTATATAGTAGGAAGTTGAAAAGGTGAGTATTATACAATGTAGCGATATAACAAACTCAAATCATCAAAAATGCCCATTCTTAGCGATTTACTGTGCATATTTTAGGGAAACTGAAATCTTTGTTTTGGTGACATATGATGGAAATTAGGTTAAAAATAGCATAATTTTTGAAGGGTAAATAATCGCTGAAAGCAAGTGTTATCAACAAAAACAATGTATTGATAAAATATTAACAAATTCATATGGAAATAAATAGAAGAAAAACACCTAAATTATGAAAAGGAGGCAGTATGCCAAAGAAAGTTTGTCCAGGAAAAGGATGCAATAATCTTATAGGAATGAGAGAGGAAAGGTGTTCAATATGTGCGCCAATTAAGAAAGCTGAGAAGGCTGAACACAATAGAAAGTATGATAAAAAAATTAGATTGCCACACCTAGTAAACTTCTATCATTCAAAGGCATGGAAGACAGTCAGACAGTTCGTATTAGTACGAGACAATCATTTATGTCAGGAATGCTTAAAGAATGATGAGATTACAACAGCTACCATAGTTCATCATATAATTGAGATTAGAGATGATTTCTCCAAAGCTCATAGTCCGAGCAACTGTGTTAGTCTGTGTAAATCATGTCATCACAAGATAGATCATAAATATTAAGTAAGACCCCTTATCCAACAAAAAAAAGTTGGGTAGGGGGTCTTCGAAGGTTTTTGGAGAAATGCGTTTCACCGCAGCTCATTAGCTGGAGTAATTTTTTTCGTTTTCTGGAGTAAGGGGGGAGTTTTAAATTTTGATTAAAAAGATTTTCTTGAAAACGGCAACAGGATTATCCGTTAAGTTATATTTCTTGGAATAGTTGATTGTTTGATGTAGGATTAAACCATTCAATATGTTATGGTTTGAGTAAAGGTAATTATAGTTAAGTGGAGAATGATTGTGAATAATTTTATTAATTACATAATTGGGAAATAACTATAGAACTTATTGTAAATTTTGCTGTGACTATAGCATTTTCATTAGGAGTTAATTTTGTTAGTAAGAAAATGTTTGACTTTGATAGAGATGGTGTTCTTTCATATAAAGAAAAACGAGTGAAAAATGTTTTTGTAACATTAGTAGCTATTATAGTTTTATTTGTATTATTTACTGCAGATGAATATATATATGACAGTTCAGTTTCTGCTATAAAATACTTACATCCGCTTTTGAAATTAGAAGATATGAAATCATTTTATAAGAATGTTGAAGGAAAGCGTACATAAAATTAGTTTGCCAGCGCATCTATTAAATAGTGGTGTGTTTTCTGATAATTAGAGGCGTGTTTGGGATATCTTATATAACGTAAAAAAGAATGCACTTGTTGCATTCTTTTTTACGTTAAAACGAAGCAGGATTGTTATCGGAAATTATAGTCAAATCTCAATTTGGGAAGCTTTAAATGTATCAATCAACATTGAGTCAACTATGATATCCTATTGTTCTTTATAAATGTTGTAAACTTAAATTAATTACCACCTGTTATATTTTATATACCCATTACTTAGCTTATAAATCATATTTAATAGAATGATTTCGAACTTGTTATTTATAGTCAATGTGATTGAAGACTGAAAAAAGTTGTAAAAGCAAAGTTTGTTGGGTGGAGATACTCTAGGAACACAATCGGGATGAACTAATAGGATACAAAACGATTCATTTATTTGACGGTAATGCTATTATAAGACTTGATGGATTAGATGAGATGCAGCGATTTGTGAGATATGGAAATGAACTTCAGTTATAGTTGCGGATATTGATAAATTTAAACAGGTAAATGATAGATATAGTCATCTGGTTGATGATGAAGTTATTAAAAAAGTAGCTAACCTGATGAGTTCCTTTACAAGAGAAGTCGACAAAGTTGGTAGATGGGGAGGAGAGGAGTTCTTGATAATTTGTCCATATATAAGTAATGCAAATGCTTTGGTTATCGCAGAGAAATTAAGACGAATAATAGAAAGTGAGCAGTTGTTATCTGGACATAAAATTACTCACAGTTTTGGTGTACCATAAATTTCGGATGAGTTAGACATAAAACAACTTATCAGTAATGTTGATCATGCTTTATATGATGCTAGAAATAGTGGGAGAAATAGAGTGAGATTCTTTAATCATATAGATCGATTATGAGAGTGATAAAAAAGTACCTTAATTTTGACATTAGTTTGTATTATATTATATAACACATAATATGAAGATGTGGTTGAAAGGAGAGATGGAGTATGCATAAAGAGCTAAGTGATTTATTTGACCAAGGAATTGACTTTATATCTACTATGCTGGTAGGGAAACAAATAATAGAAGCCGAGTTTGGAAGTTTTGAAAAGTATGATGATTATATGCATTGGCTTAAAAAAATAGATATGTATGCTAAAAAAAATTTTTCGAATCATCCTGCAACGCAGTTGCTAGATAGTTCCTTCAATAGAATTGATTTTGGATGTCCAAATTTGCTCCATGAGCATCAGGTTGTAATGGACTTAATATTACAGCTAATAAGGTACGACTATAGACATCAATAAAGAGTTTCAAGTATATATCTTTGTAAGATGATGTATTATAGAAAAGTACTGCATTATGAATAGTATTATTAATGTAAACAATGATTTATCAATTGGTACCCTAGTTAAAATACTGGGGACTTTTTTACATTTAATCATAATAGAATTTTTATGCGTTTGTAATGCTTATAGAGATTTTAGAGTTAGTTAATGAACGCCGATACCGATTACAAGTTAGTTATCATGCAAACGTATTAGGAGCCCATTGAGCAAACTGTACAAGAAATGAGTTTGTCTGCCAAACATATTGAAAATTATATAAGACAAGGAACTTGAAAATATAGTTTTATGAATTATAAACTTTGCTTGAACTTACGACAGTCAAATTATTAGAAATCAATATAGTTATTTTAAGAGACTAAGAAATAGTATCGACCTACCATATAAAAAGAACATTTAAAATCTTTATTATTGAAGCCTAAGTTTGGGTAAATGTATAATAGCAGATTTAAGACGCTACATTACATACTATGGTTTCATCACATTATATAGAGAGGGGAGAGTCAGATGGTTCATATATCAACGGATACGAAACACAAAAAATATATAGCCTTAATTATTGCCCTCTCAGTTTTTTTTGCACTTTTATCTATGATGACTATTTATATATATAACTATTCTGAGCAACTAAAAGCCGATCATGAGTATAAAACGTCTATCATCTATCATAACTTAATAGATGAGGTTCAAGATTTTAAGAATCGCAATATTAGTTTACTGTCTGGTTTTTCTGCATATATTCAAATGCAAGACAGTTATTCCGATGAAGATATATATACTTATTTGGATTATCTTTTAATGAATAATTTGGAGGACATTAGAAATGTTGGTATCTTTCAAGATACGACGCTCAAGTGGGTATACCCACTTGAGGGAAATGAATCGGTTATTGGAATAGATTTCTTAAATGTTCCATCTCAAGCGGAAGCTGTATTGAAAGTAAAGGAGGAGTTAAAATCCTTATTTGTTGGACCTGTGGACCTTCTTCAAGGAGGGGTTGGGTTCATTATTAGAACACCTCTTTTCAAAGATAATGAATACTGGGGAATGGTAAGTATTGTTTTAAAGGCTGAAAGTGCCTTTGAATTCATTGATGATTATTCCGAAAATCATCAAATGGAGTATTTGATAACGCATTCAGAGAGGCCTGACAAAATTATTTTTGGAGATAAGAAAGTTCTAGATATGTCACCTCTGAAGTTCAAGACAGAAGATTCTTTCGGAGGTTGGGATATTTATACTGCACCGAGTGATGGATGGAAAGATTATAAAAATGATTTTATAGCAGTAATTGTGATCTTCATTCTAATAAGTATGATAATTGCCAATAAGATTTACAGATGGATTATTAATTACAATTTAATACTGATTGACAAGATGGAGCTTGAAAAGAAATTTATACTTGATAGATTCACAGGCATCTATACAAGGGAGTATTTCAACTTAAGAGTTCATGAAGAGTTTAGTCAGGCACTTAGGCGAAATTATTCAATTTCAATGATTTATTTTGATCTTGATCATTTTAAAAAAGTAAACGATACCTATGGTCATGCCAAGGGAGATCAGGTTTTATTGGCGGTTGTTGACTGTGTAAAAAAGATTGTTAGAAATGAGGACGTTTTTTCAAGATGGGGTGGAGATGAATTTATTTTACTGCTACCTCATACTAAGCTGCTTGAAGTGGAAAATTTATCTAATAGAATACGATTATGTATAGAAGAACTTGAGATAAGTAAAAGATTTGGTGTTACAGTGAGTATCGGATGTTCGCAGTGGATACCTCGAGAGTACTTAGAGTCTTGGTTTTCGCGAACGGATAATGCTCTTTATATATCAAAGAACACAGGGAAAAACAAAGTGACGGTCAATGATCATAACACTGAAAAGAACATTCTAATGAAAATTGGCTGGGATGAGGCTTTGAATAGTGGGCATCCCGTGATTGATGCGGAGCATCAAAACTTATTAAATAGATGCAATGCAATTATTGAAAGCTCACTTAGTAAGAGTTCCTTTAACGATACACTGCGTAATGTGGATGCATTTCTCTATGAAATTGAGCAACATTTCTTAAATGAAATACGTATTTTAAAAAAGGTAAATTATCCTGAAGTAAATGAGCATATTGCTATTCATGATACATTGTTAGAGCGTGCAAAAGAAATATATGAAAAAACGCTCCATGAAGATATTACTCCGGTTGAGCTATTCGCGTTCTTATTAGATACAATTCTTGAAAGTCATTTGAGAAATGATGATGTGAAGTATTTTAAGTATCTTAAGTAATCTTCTTTGACACTAATTAGATCATGTTCTGATGAATACTTATAAACGTAAAATCACTCTTAATAATTAGGACTGCAATGAAAATATGAAACTACTATTTTAGTAGAAAAACGTATTCTTCTGACTGAGTAGATTGAGAATTATAGAATAAAGTGTTTAGCATCATCATTTGATGGTGCTTTTTATGTGCAAAAACATATTGATTAGCGAACGCTTGTTTGGTATAATGATAAAAGACAGAAGGTGAATATAATTGAAGAACATAATTAAAGATGTAGATATGGTTACAGAATTCCATATAACTAAAGACAAAAGTGGAGTTAATCAAATATATGTGAAACCTATAAGATTTCGTGTAGCTAGAGATATCTCAGAGGAGTACATGACTATTAGAATTGATAAGATCATTTGTATTGATGAAGAAGGGTTTAAGGATGATAGACGACTCGTTTATACTTGTGAAAGCATATTAGAAGGTATCATGAGGAGATATATATTGAAGTTTTATCTTCAATCTACAAAATGGATGTTATATAAAATATTGTGAGGTGTGGTTTGAATAGTATTAAGAGGGAATTAGCTACGATATGCTCAATGTTTGAAATGAAGGAGAATCGAGATTATAGATTAAAAAGTAGTTTTTATATGTTCGGCAGTATGGATAGTAAAGACAATTATTGGGTTCATGAGTTACAAGTAAATTACTTACAAGAACTAGATAAGATGTTAATGGATTTAGGCTTTGAAATTAATGAACCTGAGAATGAAGATATAAGGCTAGAAAATATTCAAGGTAGTTTAGACAATACTAAAGTAATTGATCTATATGAACATAAAACAGGTACAAAAATTCATTACAAGTTAATTGAAGGAATCTATGAGTGTCCACCACCAGATAAAGAACGATGGCTTTAAGTAGGAATTGTATATATGAATATTCATACATTGATGTTAATGATGCTTTTGTCGCCAATTTGTCGCCGAAAAAATCAAAATAAATGATAATTGATAGTAATAATTAGCAATAAATTGTATAATATAATTTACTGAGCAAGGCAGTTTCAAGTGTTTGAGTCACATCTAATTAAATTTAGTAACGATTGATTTTAACGGGTTTTAAAGACAGAACCCGGCTTATCGTCAGACTCAAACCATTGAAAACGCTAGCGGTCACAGCTAGTGTTTTTTATTTTGTCTCCATAAATTTCAGACGCCATTTTTTGCACTGCTGATTAAAATAAAGGAACTTATAGATGCAGGATACACTGTAGAAGATATGTTAAAAGCGATAAGAGATTATCAAAGAAGTAACGCTTATGAAATCATAAGATGTGGGTCATGTAATAAGAGACTTGAAGATATTGATAAAGGAGAAGTTATTATAAAGTGTCGGTGCGGTCAACTAAATAAAATATCATAGAGAGCCAAGAGCTTCAGATTAAATTCTGGAGCTCTTTTTTTGGAGGTAAGAATGGAAACACTAAAGAATATAGTTAAAGAACTTAAAACATACAACTTAGTCAAAAACAGAAAAAAACTGCTTGAAGATAGACTTGAGCAGTACGAGGAAAAGAGAAAACCAGAAGAAGAAACTATGCCATGGAAAAATGGATCACTTTATGATATGAAGATGGAATCAATATTAGATGGCATTGATGAGTGTGATAGCATCATTGACAAAGTTGATGGATGGTTAAAAGATTTGGCTCCACTAGAAAAGCTCATTATTGAGCAGAGATTCTTTATTGGTATGTCGTGGATTGATGTTAAAGATCAAGCTGGTTACAGTGACCGAACAGTTAGAAAGATTTATAGCAAAGGCTTAGACAAAATTGCAGAAAGATTAGGAGGCAGTTATGAAGATTAAAAAAAATGAAATGACTCAGGCTAAAAAAGAATACAAAGATGAAGTTAGAAGGATGCTCAGAGAGTATAAATATTTGTTAGCAAAACATGAGTCGTGCAAGAAAGAGCTTGCTGAGTTAAATGGTGAAGTGACTGTTGCAGGGTTAAAGTTTGGTAGAACAAAAGTGCAAACATCTGGAATCAATAAATCGACAGAGTTCGATGCTATGAGAAAGTTGACAGCAGAATCAGAGCTCTTAAAGAAGATATACGAACTTGAACAGAAAATGAAAATCATTAGAGATGCAGTAAATCATCTGGACCATGATAAGGCTGCTGTTATTCGAATGAGATACATTGAAAGATATTCATGGACTGATATAATCTATGAGCTCTTCATCTGTGAAAAGCAAGGTAGAAATAGAATCGCTGATAGTATTACCCCTTTAGCCTTTATGATATTTGGTGCTGAAGCATTAGAGGAATCTATCATAAAAATATCATAATCAAGTTTTAAGAAGATATTGTTTAAAAGCAGTATCTTTTTATATTGTTTAAGATAAAACTTGATAGAGCAAAACATGAGCTAGCTAAGTTAATTATAAATCAGAATCAGAGATTATAGTATCGACTGATATGGATGATGGACTTAATTGGTGTGGTGAATATTGATTATGTTCATATGAGAGTATATTACCATAATTTGAAAAATGGTTTTATCTGGTAACACTATATGATATCATTTAGGTGATGATATTTAGGGTGTTTCGCGAATATGCGTCCGTTAGACGAAATATAATTATATGCAAATTTACTACTATAATAGAGGAGAAAAGAAAGATATGACTTTGACAGAAACAATAATTTCTGAGAATTTACAATACTTTGTTAATAAAAATGTATTGGAATTTGCTTGTGGTGAGGCTCCATTAGGTTTTGCTAGTGCAAAAGTATCTAAAAGTGTATTAGCTACTGATGTAGAACATTTTCGCATTAACAAAGTAACATCTTATCCCGAGAATTTCAGTACAAAAGTAGTAGATGCAAGAAAAATACATGATATAGATTACTCGCCAGATACACTTATTTGTTTCAATGGGATTGGTCATATGTCAGACATATTAGATGAAGTTATTGATTCAGTTATAAGAATTTTGACAAATGAAAGAGTTGCTTTGATTTTCAATTCTTGGAAGATGGATAAGAATGTTGCAGAGAATAGATTGTTACCTTTGTTAGATCAACGTTCAGATATTACATATGAGGTGAAAAATCAGAAAAAGTATCAATCAATAACTATAAAGAAGCAAATTCAATATAAAGATGATGATTATACACAGTCCAACACTACATCTGAGTAGGCTGTAAGTTCGAAGGCATCTCAGATGCGCTTCCATTATATTTATTAGTTACTAATAGATATACTTTAGAAATAATAAGTGTTGACATTCCAGTCTGAAGAACTGAACATATATGTAAGGGTGTCAGTTCAAGAAGAGTAAATCTGAGTAATGTGTATTTGCAATTGTTTTGATGGAATCACTAATTAAACACAACCTAGGATATGTCTAATTCGGCAAAATCGACTTAAGGCATTGAAATAACTAAAACTGAAGCGCTTTCACAAAAACTGCTAATTTTCTAAAAATGGCAGTTTTTATTATACATATCTGTATCCTGTGTTAGTTCAGAAATCATAGTTAAAAACAGATTCAATCTGAGTAATTTCAATTGTTGTAGAATTAGGATGTGCTACATAATGAGAGAGTTAAAGAGTTCGTGAAAACCGTCGATAAACAGTTTTTAACAAGAAGATTCTAAGTGAATAGGTGATTATTTATTATGTTCATTTCTATCATTAATCTTGTGAAAATGTTTAGGATTAGTTATAAATTAGAATGATCATGTGGTCCATGAGATACCAGGAATGCTAATAATATAGTTATTCCTGATAAAGATTGAAAAATTTAATAGTAGGGGGTGTTGTAGAAGTTTGACCAGAATACGTATCACCACAGCCCCTATGTAAAAATTATTCTTCTCTTTTTTAAGATAAAAGGGGGAGATTGATATACAAGATGAGTGTTATCCTCACAATACATAGGTGCCTATTTGTATGTAACTTGATATAGAAATTATCTTTCATCTCATTATTATGTTTATTCTTCAGATAAGTGATATTTTTTTTCCAACTCTGTTATAACTGGTTCATAATCTAATGGAGGTTTGATTATTCTTCTTAATGAGATATAGTTTTTGATAGCTTGTTTTCCTGTATCTTGATCTCCAATATTATATTTAGCTCTCCCGTATATATTATATAGATCTGCTAGATAAGAGATATTGCTATTATGATGACAATGATTAATGCCTTTACTTGATAGTTCTATAGCGTCATAAAATCTCTTTTGATTGTAATATAATCTTGAGAGATTATATAAGAATCTAACATAAGAGATATCCGAATTATTTAAGTTATTACTTTCGAAATTTTCAATGGATTTTAAAAGTAGTTTCTCTGCTCTATCATAACAATGATTATTTAATAGTATAACAATATAAGAGTTAATAATTTTAAATTCTATAGGAGTTAAATGAAACTGAAAAATGTCATCGAGTATTGTGAAGTTATGCTTTAATTTAAGTATATTCATATAATACTGCTCATCAACTATAACAGATTCTCCAATATCGATATAATTACTCATAGCACCTAGGAGCCATGAAATTTCTTGCCTAGCACGCGTATTTTCTGTGTTTTGCAGAATCTGAGATTTATATATATTATTCAAAATTGACTTATGTTCATGTTGATTAAATAATAGCATCAAATCATCAATTTTAGTTTTAAGATCATAGGCATTTTCATCCGATGTATATGGAATAAAGTCCAACAACTCATGTCCTAATCTATTTGAAATTTCATATAGCAAATAAGAGTTTGGAGTTGAAAAATTATTTTCAATTCTGTTAATTTGCTTAATAGAACAAAGACCACTTGCTAATTCTTTCTGAGTTAAACCTTTATTAGTTCTTATCTTTTTAATGACACTACCAATATATTGTGACATAATTTCCTCCGCTTCTAAACATATCGACATTCATTTTAAAGAGTAATATCATATTTTTCAATACATTTAAGCCTAAATTTGTAAATTGAATGAATAACATTGTATGAGAATATATGAAAGGAACTATGAATATCACCGTATATAGCATATCCGCAATAGTTTGTGAAGAGACAATAATGTCCGTTCACACAAAATGACAAATTGGGTATAATATGAAATGGAGGTGGGTAAATGGGAAATAAGAAAACGATTTTTGGAATCATTATTACATTGGGCCTAGTCATAAGTATTTACTCTAATGAATATAATGTAACAGTGAAATCAGGAAATGAAGATGATGGATGGCATTCAAAAGAAGAATATATAGAAGAATTCGTATGTAGATAATATTAGTTGAATATGAAATACATATTATAAGGTTAATTGAATGGTACCTAATCATTTTTTGTTAATTTGCAAACCAAATAAAAGAAAAGAAAGATAAATGTAAATAGGCAAATGGATGTTTGGGAAGGAACTTAGTTATGAAAAATATAAAATTTTCCAGATTTATATCATGGCAGATATTAAACAACCTAGTGTATATTGTTGATGAAAGAAATCGACAGTTATATTTACTGGATAACTTTGGGAAAGATACTTGGCTATCAATAGCTGAAACATCGAATATTGATGAGATAATTGATAAATTAGATGAAATTTATATCTCGAGCGCAAAAGATAGCATTTCTGTAATTGTTGTACAATTTATTGACAATTTAAGAGAGAAGGGTTTTGTATATGAGTGTTAAGTATAATGTGAAAATGGAATCGATTGCACGTGAAGCATCAAAAAATGATATTCCTATTACAGCAACTATAGAATTGGTTTCAGTATGTAATTGGAAGTGTAAACACTGTTATTTACCTGAACATAATAACTATGGTTTGGAATATGAGAAAATAATTGAGTTAATTGATGAACTTAGAAGCCTTGGTGTTTATCAAATAATACTAACAGGTGGGGAAATATTCTTAAGAGAAGATATTTTGGATATAATCGAATATGCACGAAGCGCGTATATGCGAGTAAATATATTAAGTAATGCTTCATTAATAACTGGCGAAATTGCACAGAGATTGGCCAAGGTTTTTATAGCTGATTACTCGCTTACAATATTTTCATTAGACAGGCAAATTCACGATAGTATAACTGGGATAGATGGTTCTTTAAAAAATGCTTTAAATGGTGTAAAGCTACTACATAAATATGGGGTGCCTGTTGAGATAAAAACACCATTGCTTGTAGATAATGTAAACGAGTATGTAAAAGTAAAAGAGTTTTGTCAGAGGAATGGATACGGTTTTTCAGCTTCACCATCTGTGTTCCCTAAAAGTGATGGGGATACTACTCCTATTCAATATTGTTTGAATCAAGATCAAATGAATGAAGTGATTTGTGATATAGATAGTATTTCGGATTTTCAGATGGCTAAAAGAGTCCCCGAGTATATGTGTGAAACTTTAAGACATAGTCTATTTATTTCGTGTAGTGGTGATGTATATCCGTGCAATGGATTATATATTAAAGTTGGAAATGTTAAGGAGAATTGTTTGAGTGAAATCTGGAATTCTGTTGGATATAGGAATTTACGAAACTTAAAAACTTTAAACGCAAAAGAATGTTTGGATTGTGAGCTAGTTATGTTTTGTGAAAGGTGTGTTGGATTAGTACATACAGAAACTAATAATACAGTAGGCTGCTCAGCAACGTGCAAGAGTATTGCATTAGCTCGTAGTAATAGATATGAAAGGAGGATAAAATAAATGGCTCAAAAGAAAATAGTAAATAAAACTCCAGAGATCAACCAAGGTGAAGTTGTAGAGATTTTTGCTTGTGGTGGTCAATGTAGAGGACAGAATGCTATGCCTTATTTTGATACAGAAGAAACAACTGAGTTGATGATTAAAGTTGGTTAGTGTCAATAGATTACTAATGAAGTACTAGTAATTATTAAGAGATTCTTATATCATGTATTTATTGATATAAGAATCTTCTGTTTTTATATGTGGGAGGATGAATGAATAGATATTTTTCAAAACTGAAGTTACCAATAAGTATCCAACTGATTTTTACAGCTTTATATTCGATTACAGTTGCACTTTTTCCTGTAATTAATAAATACTTGTTTGATAATATACTGGAAAATGGGATGAGCTTAGTTCCATATTTAGTATTAGCTTATCTCGTATTAATTGTTTTAAATAGTATGTTTCAATATGTATCAAGGTTATTTGAGTGGAAAGTAACAAATGATTTCAATATATCAATAAAGAGTGACCTGTTTCTTCATATTATTTCACTTGAACAAATGAAGTTTGGTAATAAAAAGCCATCAGAATATCTTTCTGTTTTTAATAATGATATAGAGGCAATTGCAGAGGACTATATCAGTGGATATATTGATTTGATTAAATCTATTCTCAACATATTGGTGTTTGCATCTGCTTTATTTATTTTCGTTGATTTCAGAATCACAATTGTAGTAATAATTACATCAATACTAGCTGCTTTTATTCCAAAAATTATGCAAAAGAAGTTATCTCAGTCTAGAAAAGACCAGCTATCTGCACTAAGTACTTACTTTAATAAGGTGATAGATTTATTTTGCGGCAAGAAAAGAGTTAGCTCACAAACGATTAATTCGTTTGTTAAAGAACATTCATGTGAGTTAAGTAATAGTGAGAAAAAGAGATTCCTATTTGGTAAAATTAAGACTCAATCTGATATGTTAAACGCAATTGGTGTATTTGTAATTGAGTTATGTACTTTTTCAATTGTTGCTTATTTGTTAGCACAAGGTGAAATTACTGTTGGGACTGGAATTGCTGCTTTTGGTTACGTTACTAGTTTTTTAACTCCAATCAGAAACATCTTAATGTGCATAAATTGCATAAATTCAACAAAAGATACTGTGAAAGATACATTAGCTTATCTTGAGTCTACTCCTTTAGTTTTAAATAGAAATCCTGTTTCTGTATCAATAAATTCTCTTAAGGTATCAAATTTGAAGTTTCAATCAGATAAATTTTCGATGAAACCTATAACATTAAGTTTTGAGAGAGGTAAAAAGTATGCAATCACTGGACATAGTGGTTCTGGAAAATCAACATTCTTTCGAATGATTGATGGTAGTTTGCCTTATGAATCAGGTACTATAAAGATTGATGGGATTGATATTTTAAGTTTGGATATTAGTGAATACATTTTTTCTGTTGATCAGTTTGAACATTTATTTCAAATGGATTTCATCAATAACATTACTATTTTTAATAGCGTGAAAGCCGAAAAAAATACAATCAATGAGTTACTAAACAAGCTAAATACAGCTACTAGAGAGAGTATTTTAACGTACAAAGGCAGAGATGAATTGAGTGGAGGAGAAAAGCAAATAATATTCTTATTGCGTATGTTAGTAGCTAATAAGCCGATAATCCTACTAGATGAAACTTATTCAAGTATCGACAAAAAGAACATCAAGCTTATTAAGGAATTTATTATGAACATGAATGATAAAATAATATTGGAAATTACACATGATACTAGTAAAGAAAATCTAATACAGTATGATGAAATAATTCTTATGGAAGATGGTGAAGCATTTATTCAAGGTGAGTATTCTAGTATGATTAATTAATTTGAATATTTTCAGGTTCTGTCTTAATAAACTAAAATTATAATACCTGGGATAGTTTTACATATCTCTACATGTTGGAAAGTTATGGCGGAAGTGTCGCCATTCTTCCATCAGATATAAAGTTATCCGTTGTTATGATAACTAATATAATGTGTTGATATAATTAAGTGTATTGTTAGATATAAAGGTAAGATAGTTGTTGAGAATCATCTAAACATAAGCAAGTTATGTTATGTGATTGTTGTTGAACATACGCCTCATGTAAAGTCTATTCAGAACTATGTTGGAAATTTCGACAAAATTCCAACATTTAGCAAGTTGGAGAGGATTGTACTGAAATACGATAAGTTGATATTAGAGCTAATGATTCTTTAGTATGCAATCTTAAAGTATTGAAATTGTTAGAGTTTAGTATAAATAGATTTACCAGATTATATGGGATATATACACAACTCTTGTAGAAAGTTAAGATACTTACTTTAGAGATTACATTTTACAAAATGGAGAAAATACATAAGTTTAACAGTGTTACTGAGTTTGCTAAAAGATGGATTATCAATAAAATTGTTATCATGAGATTTAATCTTGTGATTTAAAAGTAAAATAATGGATAAAGATATAATACTATAATTAATATGATAAGGAGGTATTATGTCGAAGCAAAAGATAGGATTAAATGAAGAGTTTATAGATACTTATTTTGATGATCAGGATGCATCAATGTGGTGTTGGGCTGCATGTATTGAAGGAATTTTTAAGTACAATAGAATTAATGTAGAAATGGAGGATGTAGTTTTTAGGGCCTTTGGTGCTTTGGTGAATAGAGGCGGTCCTGGTGATATAATGACTAAGAGTCTAAACATTGATGCTCTAGATAGAAGTGGACGACCGTACTTTTCCAGAAGCACGCATTGGAGAGGTAACCCTAGTCCAAATCTTATACTTAATGAGCTAAGTCAACATAGAGCGATTATCTTAGAAATTGACAAAGGTTTTGGTCCAAAAGGACCTCAAAGCCATGGTGTTTTGTTGACTTCTGCTACTTATTCCTTTATTGATGGTAATCCGATTATTCATAAAGTTTTGATTCGAGATCCATGGCCTACCTCTGACTTTTATTTTCGCAGAGGAAAACAATATCTAGATGCTAATCATATACTACCTTTAGTGATTAATCATTGGAGTGTTACGGCTGGTTTATGTTAATGAATAATCGTATAAGAACTGGAACTATGAATTTATTTTGTGATAAAATTACAATACTAAAGGTCAGATATAGTTCTCAAAATATTTGCCATAATTATTATTGTTATATCTGTAACTTTGGTAAAATAATTATGTTATTTCAATGTTATGAGCATCATCATTTGATGGTGCTTTTTTTGTACAAAAAAACATTGATATGCAAACGTTTGTTCGGTACAATAATAAGCGACAGAAGGTGAATATAATTGAAGAACATAATGAAAAGTGTAGATATGGTTACAGAATTCCATATAACTAAAGATAAAAGTGGAAGTAATCAAGTATATGTGAAACCTATCAGATTTCGCGTAGCTAGAGATATCTCTGAGGAGTACATGACTATTAGAATTGATAAGATCATTTGTATTGATGAAGAAGGGTTTAAGGATGATAGACGACTCGTATATACTTGTGAAAGCATATTAGAAGGTATCATGAGAAGATATATATTGAAGTTTTATCTTCAATCTACAAAATGGATGTTATATAAAATATTGTGAGGTGTGGTTTGAATAGTATTAAGAGGGAATTAGCTGCGATATGCTCAATGTTTGAAATGAAGGAGAATCGAGACTATAGATTAAAAAGTAGTTTTTATATGTTCGGCAGTATGGATAGCAAAGACAATTATTGGGTTCATGAGTTGCAAGTAAAATACTTTCAAGAACTAAATAAGATGTTAATGGATTTAGGCTTTGAAATTAATGAATCTGAGAATGAAGATGTAAGGTTAGAAAATATTCAAGGTAGTTTAGACAATCCTAAAGTAATTGATCTATATGAACATAAAGCAGGTACAAAAATTCATTACAAGTTAATTGAAGGAATTTCTGAGTGTCCACCACCAGATAAAGAACAATGGCTTTAAGAACGAGTTGTAAATATGAATATTCATACATTGATGTAATGATGATTTTGTCGCCAATTTGTCGCCGAAGAAATCAAAATATATGATAATTGATAGTAATAATTAGCAATAAATTGTATAATATAGTTTGCTGATTAAAGCTGTTTCAAATGGTTGAGTTAGATCTAATAAATTTAGTGATGATTGATTTAACAAGTTTTAAAGACAGAACCTGTTTATCGTCATATTCGAGCCTTTGAAGCATAAGCGGTCACAGCTGGTGTTTTTATTATGGAATAATATATGGTTGAAGTTTAGACTTCTATGATTTTCAAACTAAGATAAGGAGAGCAAAATGAATAGTAAATACAATAAGATTATACTTTGGGTGATGATATCGTGTATCTTTCTGATAGGATGTACATCTACGAGTCCTGAACCTGTAGTATTTGATGATAGTATCTTTGATGGTTATGAAAGTATTCAGGTAGATGGAGGCGATTTATCTGGAGATAGAGAAGCTGAGGTTGTTGTAGACATAGGTTTTGGAGATCGAGAATATTATGCATTCACAAACGAACATGGCCAGCTTGTAAGAGTCATTGCAGAAGAAATAATTTTACAAGACGATGATACTGAGCCTGTTACATCGAAAGGTAGATATTATCCTGATGAGGCTAAGGTACCAGGTGTAGAAAGTAAAACGCTTGATGAAGGACATATAATAGCTGATAGTCTCGGTGGTGTATCAAATGCCTATAATATAACACCACAAAATAGCACACTTAATAGACATGGTGATCAAGCTTATATGGAGGATGCTATTAGAAAAGCTGGTGGCTGTAAAGATTTTGAAGCAATCATCACTTATCCTGATACTCAGACACAGATACCAAGTCACTACCAATTTACATATACCTTAAATGGAAAAGTGATTATGGATGAGTTTGAAAATGTAAATCCAGATGAAGTCAATGCTGTGTTATCAGAAGATAGTGATATCAGTATTATTGAGTTAGATAAAAAACTAGAATATATTATACTTAAGAATAACAGTACTGAAGATATAGATATTACAGGATGGAAGATTGTCTCAATAAGAGGTGATCAAACATTTATTATACCAACTTGTGTTTTAGGACCAAATGAAACTGTAAAAATAGGGGATTCTGAAACAAGTTCAGATGTGGATTTTCATTGGTTAGATGGTAATGGAACATGGAATAATAGTAAAAGTGACCCAGCAGAGTTATACAATAAATTAAATATATTAATGGATAGATATAATGATTAATTACAACGTGTAAAGGTTTAATACTTGACGGACATATATGTCATGTTGGATTTGTATCAATAGTACAACTATGATGGTAATATATTTCATATACCACTCCTGTTGTGGCATTGTGACAAAGACAAATTTCGACATTGATACAACCTCGTATCTATGTTGACATCGCCTAAGATTTTATCTTGGGCGATTTTTATTTTATTTAGAGAAATTAATATTATTTTTTATATTTTACTTTGTCATAGTAACGGAATTCTTGTTATAATAATAAAGATGATAAAAGGAGTGTTTAATTTGAATAAAGTAGATAAAATGTACATAGATAATATTATTGATATTATGGAGAATGGAAGTGACGACTTTGATGGCAATGTGCGTCCTGTTTATAAGGATGGTACACCATCGCATACAAAGTTTATCACGCAAAACTTTGAGAAGTATGATATTTCTAAAGGTGAATTCCCTATTACTGCTTTAAGAAATATAGCTTGGAAATCTGGTATTAAAGAAATTCTTTGGATTTATCAAGATCAGTCCAATGATTTGGACCTTTTAAAGGAAAAGTATAATATCAAATGGTGGGATGAATGGGAAGTCGATGGATCGAAAACCATTGGGATGCGCTATGGTGCAACTGTTAAGAAATATGATATGATGAATGCATTGTTAGAAAATATTAAAGTTCAACCATATGGTAGAAGACATATCATCAGTTTATGGCAAGAAGATGATTTCATTGAAACCAAAGGTTTGAATCCATGTGCATTTATGAGTATGTGGAGTGTTAGAAAAAAAGGTGATATAAGATATTTAGATATGACACTTGTACAAAGATCGAATGATTATCTTGTTGCAGGTCATATCAATAAGATTCAATATGTTGCTTTACAAATGATGGTCGCTAAACACTGTGGATTAGAACCAGGTGTCTTTGCTCATTATACACATAACCTTCATATCTATGATCGTCATTTTGATCAGGCAAGAGAACTGTTAGACAGATATGAAAAGAATTCTGATTTGATGCAGCCTAAGCTGTTGTTGGATACAGAAAAAGTCAACTTCTTTGACTTTACTATTGATGATTTTAAAATGGAGAACTATTATCCGATAAAGCCACAATTAAAGTTTGAGTTAGGTATTTAGGAGGAACATATGGAGAATATTAATATTATTGTTGCAATTGGTAAGCACTATGAGATTGGCTTATCAAATGACTTGTTGTGTCATATAAAGCCTGATTTACAGTACTTTAAAAAGACAACTAAAAATCACATTGTAATTATGGGACGTAAAACATTCTTATCTTTACCTAATGGTCCTTTAAAGAATAGAGACAATATCATTATTACTAGAGATAACGGTTTTAGTCATGAAGGTGCTCATATCGCAAAAAGTATAGAGGAAAGTCTTGAAATAGCTTCTAAACTTAATGAGAACGGTGATAAAAAAATATTTATTATTGGTGGGGCATCGATTTACGAGCAATTCCTACCACTTGCTGAAAAATTATACATTACTCATATATTTGAAGATTTTGAAGCGGATGTTTACTTTCCTATTATCGGAAAAGAATGGGAACTTGAATGGACATATGCAGACAGAGAAAATATTGAACATATGCATCAACATATGTTTGCAATTTATAAAAAAGCAACAAATTAAAGGAATGCTTAGCATTTCTTTTTTGCTTGTTTAATCGTGTTCTGGGTATAATCATATAGAAGGAGACCATTATGAAAATTGCACAAACTTACTTAAACACAATTATTGATGAACTTAATATGATGGTAGTGGTGATCTCTAAGGATAATACTTTGGTTTCGGCCAATAAAGCGATGTTAGAATTTGCAGGATTGTCTTTAGAAGATGTTATGGGTGAACCACTTTGGGAACTGCCTTGGCTTAAACACGACCCAGATATTCAAAATAAACTGATGTTTGCACTAAGTGACTCATACTTTGGCACATCATCTAGGTTTAATGCATCTTATAAAGATAGAGAAGGTCTAGAATATGAAATAGACTTTATAGTGAAACCCGTGATGAAAGAGGATGAACCTGAGTATTTCATTTGCATGGGTTATAATATTACTGAACTTGTACAAGCAAGAAAAGCACTTACAGAAAGAGAGCGTAGAATTAAAGCCTTCTTTGATCATTCGAATGAAGGATATTTCTTCTTATCACTGCCAGATAAAATACAAAAGGATGAGGTAACAGACCAGATTATACTTGAAATGATTGAGCATTTCAAATTAGATGATATCAGTCAAAGGTTTGAGGAAATTTATGGAGTCAAAGTAAAAGATGCAAATCATATATTTAGGATTCTACAAATAGAAGATCGTTTAGAGGGTGTAATAAGCAGTTTGGTTGAAAGTCGATCTGTTACATATCAAATGAGTTTTGTTGTAGAGGAAAAGATAAAACACGTTGAAGTTGTCTTAGTTGGTATTTATGATAATGATCAATTTGAAGGATGTTTTGGAATTGTTAGAGATACAACTGATCAAGTAAATTATCTAGACAAAATTACTTTTTTAGCTCATAAAGACTACTTAACAGGTATTAACAATAGAAGAAACTTTTTTAATGAAGGGGATGCACTTATTGAAGTGTGTAAAAAGGAAAATTCACCTCTTTCTATAGTTATGTTTGACATTGATCATTTCAAGAAGGTCAATGATACTTATGGACATGATGCAGGTGATGTTGTTATTAGAGATCTTGCTAAGTTAGTAGCGGATTCAATCTGCGAAAAATGTGTATTCGGTAGGTATGGAGGAGAAGAGTATATAGTACTTGTTCCGTATCCTGTAGAGGATGTTCATGATAAATTCGAAATCATTAGAGAGAAAGTTTCGGAAAAAGAGTTTGATGAGGATAATACTCCCGTTCATATCACCATCAGTACAGGAATATATGATTTGGACTTAGACAATGATTCTCTTCAATCTGGTATTAGTAAAGCGGATAAGGCTCTTTATGAATCTAAAAGCAATGGACGTAACCAAACAACCATTTATGTAGATTCTATTCATGGTATTTCTTCAAGGGATAAACTGACAGGCTTGTTTACAGCTAAAAGTATGAGGTACAAATTAAATAAGACCTTGATGGATGTACAATCTATCGAAGATTCTATGTGGGTCATTTACTTTAAATTGAGTGTCTTGAAAGAAGATAGACTCTTAACAGAAGTACGACACCATAAAACAATGGCGACATGTTTAAGTCGCACAATTAGAAATAGTGATTATATTGGCCGAATTGGCAAACATGGTTTTATGGTTGTACTTAGAAATGTTAACATGAAACAAGTTGATGATAAACATCAAAGAATGATTGATAACATTGAAATAGGCTTTAGTGGAATGTTGGGTAATGTTCTGACTATAGAAACAAGTGCTTTGAATGTAACAAACTTGAAAAGTGATGAGTATATTATTGAGGAAGCGGAAAAACATTTAGAAATAATATAAAATCCCCAAATTTGGGGATTTTTTTATTCGAATTTATCATAAAATATGAGATCCTCTTTCATACCTTTTTCCATTAGTAATGGTATAACAGAGTCAATCATTAATGGACTACCACATAAATATGCTTCACACTCAGGTCCATTATCTAAGTATTTATTGATAAGGTCAGTAACACGACCTTGATCACCATTCCACTGACATGCTTCAGTAGGTCTTGAAAGACAGGTGATTAAGTTAAAGTTAGGGAGTGATTCTTTAAGTGCTTCAAGTTCATCCATCATATATAAATCATCTCTTGTTCTAGCACCAAAGTAGAAGGTGACTTTTCGATCGATTTTTTCATCTCTCATATGTTTAAGAATACTCATGATTGGTGCCATCCCGGTTCCAATCGCAATGCAAACCATTTCTCTATCACCATGTTGATAATAAAAGTCGCCATAGGGACCTACAATTGTGAGTTTATCTTCTTCCTTCAAATGCTGATGAACGTAAGTTGTACATATACCATTTGGAATATATCCAATAAATAGTTCGAGAGTATGATTTTCTTTTGGTGCAGATGCTATTGAGTAAGCCCTGTATACTTCCTCACGATTTCCTTTGTATTTAGGTGTTAGAATTTGAATATACTGACCAGGTTTAAAGTTGATTTCATTTTCCTCAGGTAAATGAAGACGAAGATGCTTTATCTTTGGCGTTACATCTTTAATGAACTCTATGTCATAATCATACTGTTTAACATTGAACAGTTCCTCTGGAATTTGAATTTGAATATCTTCTTTAACTTTTAATTGACACGAAAGTCTGATACCTTCTTCTTGCTCTTCTTTTGAAACATAACCTGATTCAGTTGGAAGAAATCTACCACCGCCAGCTTCAACGTGCACTTTACAATAGCCACAACTTCCTTTACCTCCACATGCTGAAGGAATATATATTTCATTGTCTATTAGAGCAGTCAAAAGGGTATCACCACCATCGACGGTGTATTCTTTTTCTTGGTTAATCATCATTTTTTTCTCACCATAGTTTGCAATGGTTCTGTTAGCAATAGATAGTAAAAATGCCAATAAGCCTGTCATGGCACTGATGATTAAGATTGTTCTTATAATGATATACATCATGCCTCCTTATTGAATTTGTACGATCCCTGAAAAACCTAAAAATGCTAATGCCATAATACCAGTGATGATTAATGTTATACCAGGACCTTCTAATCCTTTTGGTATTTTCGCGTTTTTGAGTTTTTTTCTGATGCCAGCAAGTGCTACGATTGCAAGTGTCCATCCAATACCTGAACCTGCACCGAAAAGAACTGATTGAATGAGATCATAGTCTCTGATTACCATAAATAACGATACACCCAGTATTGCGCAGTTAACAGTAATAAGTGGTAAAAAGATACCTAAAGAATAGTATAGATGTTCAAAGTATCTTTCTATAATCATCTCTACTAACTGTACAAAAGCTGCAATTACAATAATGAAGATGATATACCTTAAATACTCTAATCCGAAAGGTTCTAAGATGTAATTGTAGATCAAATAATTTAATATTGATGTACAAGTTAACACAAATGTTACTGCTTGTCCTAAACTGAATGAAGTCTCAATTTCCTTTGATACTGCAATAAAAGAACACATACCAAGAAAATTAGATAGAATCATATTATTTGTAAAAATTGAAGCTATAAAGATTACTAAAGGATTTATTTCTACCATTATTTAGCCTCCTCTTCTGGATTAGGAAAAATGTTTTTGGCAATCCAAATGACAATACCTAGCATAAAGAATGCACCGGGTGGCATAATCATTAGTGTCCAATGTGTGAAGTTTTCTCCAAGGACCTGAATACCAAATAATGAACCAAATCCTAGTAGTTCTCTAAAAAATGCTATAAAGAGCAATACAAGCGTATAACCAAGTCCCATTGTAACACCATCAATAAATGAAAGAATAGGTGGGTTATGCTGAGCGTAAGCTTCACAACGACCCATGATGATGCAGTTTGTAATGATAAGGCCGACATAGGGTCCTAAAGCTTTAGACATCTCAGGTAAATATGCTTTTAAAAAGATATCTAAAATAATTACAAATGCTGAAATAATGAGTGTTTGAACCATCATTCTAATATGTTTTGGTGTATGGTGACGCAAAAGCGATACTGTCAAGCTAGAAAGACCTGTTACAAACATAAGTCCAATGCCCATTACGAGTGAATTCATTAATAAATTAGTGACAGCTAATGCAGAACAAATACCCAGAATCTGTCGATAGATAGGGTTGTCTTTCCATACGCCATTTGAAAATATCTGTTTAATTTCCCTCATAGAAACCCTCCTCTTTAGCAAAATCTAAGATTTCAGGAATATTGGTATTAATCATATCTCTTACAGCTAAAGATGTTAACGTTGCGCCAGAAATAGCATCTAAATTACCACCAGTATCTTTGTTTAACACAATCGTAGGTTCTGCCATTATTAGATTTCGAAACTGTACTTTAAAAGCTTCTTCGTCGATTCTACCGCCTAATCCAGGTGTTTCTGAGTGAGAAATAAAGTTGATACCAAGAATTTCATTGTGATTAGGAGTTACTGCAATATGACCTGAAATGGTACCCCATAAGCCTTTACCATTGAAATCAAAGGCATATCCCTTTATCTGATCATCCTCTTTGTAGATATAGATGTTCTTTTCCTTTTTCACCTTAACTTCTATTTGACTCTTAAACGTTTTTTGAATTTCTTCATCAGTAAGATTGCCATCAATGTTAAATACATAAAGGATTGAACGTTGTATGATAAGAGCTTGTTGCTCTTCGATTGTTTCTGAAGTTGCTAAGTTAATAAAAGATAGAAGAAATGTAAAGAAAACAGTTAATGCAACCATAAAAACAACAGGGTATAGAACTTGTTTTTTCTTAGCCATTTTGTCTCCTTTCTCTACCTTTAAACATTTTTACGAGCTCATCTATAAGTGGAGCAAAAGTATTTCCTATTAAAATTGCAAACATCATACCACCAGCAAATAAAGCAAAACCTCTGATGATGACCGTAACCAATCCGATAATAGCACCGTATATATATTTTCCTTCCTTTGTTTTAGGAGAAGATATTGGATCAGTAGCCATAAAAAACGTACCGAACAGGAATCCGCCTGCTAATAAACCATAAAGTGGATTAGGTATCTGAGGGACACCAAATAGATACATTGTACCAGATATGATAATAAAACTACTTAAAAGACCAAAAACGGTTTCTTTTGCAGCTGTTTTAGTTATAAGTAAATATACACCACCTATGATGATTAAAATTGCACTGGTTTCTCCTATGGATCCTGCAACATTACCAAATAGGACTTGTGTGTAACTGAGCATATTACCAGTTGCCCTAAACTCTAAAAGAGGTGTGGATTGACTAATGGTGTCAATTGTAAACTTTGATAAGCTTCCAAAAAGTCCGCTGGTTGGTTGCATCCATTCCATTGTCATGGCATTTGGAAAATTAACATAAATAAATGCACGACCAACAAGAGCTGGATTAAATGGATTTTTACCAAAACCACCGAAGACCATTTTACCAAACAAAACGCCAAAAATGATGCCGATAACAGCTATGTGATATGGAATGCTTGGTGGTAATGTTAATGTGTATAATATCGATGTTACAATTACTGCTTCTGTTATTTTTTTTGTTCTTTTTCTTACAAATATCCATTCGACAAAGCATGCTGCTAGGGTTACGATTAATAAGAGTAAGAGTGTGCGCCACCCATAAAAATAAATGCCTGCTAGAATGAGTGGAAGGAGTGCATAAATAACTTTTCGCATCATTTTCTGTTTCATAAATTGAATCTTCAAGAAAAAATTCCCCCTTTATATGTACAATGTGTATTATTATTTCTCTCATACCCAATTTTATACAGAATATTTCATTTAAATGATTATATTATAAGGAAATGTGTATAAATATAGTGAATAAAAATAAAAGGAGAAGATTATGAGAACAATTATGGGGATTGAAATCCAAAACAGAGAAGAATTAGCAATGGAAGTACAAGGTCTATTAACTAAACATGGATGTATTATTAAGACACGATTAGGTTTACATGAAACAGGTAATTTCTGTAGTCCAAGTGGCTTGATTATACTTGAATTTGCTCCTGATGATAAAGGTGAGTATAACTTGCTAGAAGAGGAGTTAAATGAAATTGAAGGGGTTGTTGCAAGAAGAATGGAATTTTAATCACCTAAGGGTGATTTTTTCTTGCAAGTTACTAATGATTATGTTAAATTTATTGTCATTAGGAGGCAATTATGAAAGTTGGAATTATAGGATATGGTAACATAGGTGAAGCTATGGTTTCTGGATTACTTAAAAGTGATGTGGTTAAACCTGAGGAAATATTAGCAAGTAGCCGAAATGAAAAGAAAATAAGAGCAGCACTAGATAAATTTCACATTGGCATTACAAGAGATAATATAAAGGTAACTGAATTTGCAGATGTTTTGATTATTTCAGTAAAACCTATAGGTTTAGCGAATGTCCTTGAACAGATTAAAGATCATATTTCAGAGGATACGATTGTTGTGTCGGTAGTATCATCGGTAGAAATAAGTGAAATCGAGTCTATTATTGGTGAGAAAAAGATAGCAAGAGTAATGTTAAATACACCAGTAATGGTTAATGAAGGTATGTCTGCACTATGTATGAACCAAAAAGTTAATTTTGAGGAAGTTGATGAACTTGTCGCTTTATTTAAAAGTTTTGGACTCGTTGAATTAGTGGAAGAGAAGTACATGGAGATTATTACCGCAGTTAGTGGTACATCGCCAGCCTACGTTTTTATGATGATTGAAGCAATGGCTGATGGTGGTGTAATGATGGGGCTTCCAAGAAGGAAAGCATATAAATTAGCAGCACAGTCAGTAAGAGGATCCGCAACAATGGTCTTAGAATCAGAATTACATCCTGGAGCATTAAAAGATATGGTATGTTCACCTGGTGGTAGTACAATTGATGGTGTTTATACTTTAGAAAATAACAACTTCAGAGGAACACTTATGAAGACCATACGAGAGGCTACTAAAAAAGCCGAACGAATCAAACAAAAATTATAAGAAGCTTAGGCTTCTTTTTTGTTATTTATGTATAAAATTGGGTATCTATCAACTGCTGAGAAGGAGTTGCTATGAATGTAGTCATTGAGAAGAAAATTTGTCCAATAACAAATTTAGACATTATTGAAAGCCCACGCTGGAGAAACTTAAAAGTAGCAGATAATTACTTGGTTTCTTTGAGAAAAATAGGTAATCATATAGTAGATGTACATGCATATGGAAGTATCTTAGAATTTGACGCTGAACGTTATCAACATTTTTTAGACAAGTTCATTGAAGATCAAGGCATTGAGTTCCCATATGTTGAGATGAGAAATTATGAAGATTTATCAGGTGTTTTACCAACAAAAAAATCCTTGAGAACACAGAAGGATTATTTCATCGAGAAAAAAGATGAGCATATAGGTTTTATCGCTTACAATGCTAGAAAAGGTCTAGATTTAATTTTGAAGTCTGGAAAACGACAATATGATCAGATTAATGTGGAAGTTGCAAGTGTAGAGGATTATAAGCATGCAGTTAACTATGCTTTATCTATTTTAAAAAACTATAAATCTTATGTAAGATACTCTAAAAAGAAAAAGCACTATAAAATATCACTTTCTGATATTGAAGCTGTTGCAGTTTCTTGTGGTGAATTTCTTTGGGAAGATAATGATATGTTTGATTTTGCTGAGTTGAGTATTGATGCAAGCCATCCCTTATATCCAATTGTAGAAAATTTTGCGATTGTGAGAGAGGAGTTGATACACCTTGAAAATGAGTCATTTAAGAAAACAAAAGCACTAGAGTCAGAAAAACTTCAAACAGAAAAGATTGTGGAATCACTTCAGAGCGGAATTATTATTGTAGATCCTAGAAATGAACAGATTACAGATATAAACCCAGCCGCTTGTGAAATGTTAAATGGACGTAAAGAAGAGATAATTGGTAAACCATTTTCTAGATTTTTAGCTACAAAGGATGATTATGGTGATACATATAGTTCTAAGGACAGTTATTTACTCTCTTTACAAGAGACGCTTATACCCGTATTAAGAAGTTCTGTTAAAGTTAGATTGAACAATAAGCAATACCTTCTAGAGAATTTTGTTGATATAAGTGAGGCCAAAGAACATGAAGAAAAATTGAAAAAATCACTTGCTCATACTAAGCAATTGAATAATCTAACTTTTAATAGAGAAAAAAGAATTATCGAAATGAAAAGGGAAGTTAATGAACTTTTAATAGACTTAGGTAAAGAACCAAAGTATAAGAGTGTGATAAAGCTTAATAAAGATAGAGGCAACAATGGAGAATAAAATAGCCAAAAAGATATATGTTGATTATCAGAATAAAGTTAATAATGAAGAGGTAGAAAAGTTTTCTTACATATCAGCCATCGGTAGAATTCTGCCGATGGCAGTTGCTATTGCACTGATAATTTCTTTACCCAAAATGAAAACTATGGTATTTGGTGTTGGTTTGTTTATTCTATTTACGGTAGTGAATTCTTTATTGGGTTTAAGAGCAAAATATGCTGTAAATACAAATCTATATACTAACGAAATGACTAGAATTATAATTAATACATTTATTTGTTTTGGTTTTAATATTGTTATTGCAGATATTCCAATCGGCACTATATTTGCTGTGATTATTTTTTCTATGCAAATGTTCACAATTGACTCTAAAGTCTTAAATAAGATAGGTGTTTTACCGGTAATCTCTGCTATTTTGGGAGACTTTGTAGGCGGTCATATTCCTTATTATCTTAACAATCCTACTCTTGTGTTTACAATGGCGATTCTATTGATATTCTGTTGGCATTCAGGCACCATGGTTCGCATTAATGTGAAGAAAAAGGATGAGATTACACATCGATTAAGACAATCAGAGAATAAGTTCAAAAGTTTTTTTGATACCAACAGTGATTCTATATTAATTCTTAAAAGGTATAAAGTATTAGATTGTAATGATAGTGCATTAGAGTTATTTGGTTATGATTCAAAAGAAACACTTATAGGGAAAAATATAAATGAGTTATCACCACAAAACCAAGAGGATGGTGATACTTCTGAGTATAAAATGAGTCAATATCTTAGAACAGTTCTTGAATCTGGAAAAACAACTTTCGAATGGATGTATTTACATAAAGATGATTTGGTTTCATGTGAAGTAAAAATGAATACTCTTTATATAGACGATTTGCGATATACCCAAGCTGTTATTAGGGATATAACCCCTAGAAAAGAAGTTGAGAAAGCGCTTTTGGATCAGAAAAAACTTGACAGAGCGCGAGCTGATGAACTAAAAAGTAATCAAGAAATCTTACTGAGTATTATGGAAGATGTTGAGGCTGCAAGAGTTGAAGCTGATATGTTAAATAGAACACTTGAAAAAGAGATGAAAAGGGCAAAACAACTGGCTGAACAAGCCGAACAGGCTAGTACAGCAAAATCAGAATTTTTGGCCAATATGAGTCATGAAATCAGAACCCCGATGAATGGTATTATAGGTATGAATTCATTGTTACGAGAAACCATTCTTGATGATGAGCAGAAGCAATATGCAGAAGTTGTAGATATTAGTGCTAAAAATCTATTGGCATTAGTAAATGATATTTTAGATTTCTCAAAAATTGAAGCAGGAAAACTAGAACTTGAAGAAATTGAGTTTGATATTGAAGAATTGATTAATGATGTTTTAGTAAGCTTCGCTTATGAAGCTGATAATAAAGGACTTAATCTTGTAAATATGTCTGCAAGTAGCTATGAAAAAATGTTTTTGGGTGATCCGAGTCGTATTGCTCAAGTACTTAATAACTTGCTGAATAATGCGATAAAATTTACTCAAAAGGGTGATATTATTATTAATATGAGTATTAAACACTCTGGACACTATGACAGTATAATTCATTTTGAAGTAGCAGATTCTGGGATTGGTATACCAGAAGAGCAATTAAAGACAATTTTTGATAGCTTTTCACAAGTAGAAACTTCAACTACAAGAAATTATGGTGGTACTGGACTTGGATTAGCAATATCAAAGCAATTAACTGAAGTTATGGGTGGTAAAATTGGTGTGAATTCAGAAGTGGGAAAGGGCTCAACATTTTGGTTTGAAATAAAGCTTGGAAACGTTGAACAAAGATATGATTATGTTTCAATAGATGACACACTTGTTGTAGTATTAGAACCCAACGAAAACTTAAGTTTGATGTTTGAAAAGATGTTAAACAAATGGTCTGTAGAACACATAATAGTGTCTAATGAATCAGATTTAATTTTAAAGCTCTTTGAAGCAAATTTAAAGACTGATAAAAAAATTGTAATTGTATTAGACGGAGGAGAAAAAATTGATTATAAGTCATTGATTAATACTATCAAATCAGATCTTGACAGAGATATAAAAACTATAAGATTACATAGACTCAATGATAATACTGGTATAAAAAAGAGCCAGAAACACTTATATGATTACTTTATTTCAAAACCAATAATTGCATCTGATTTATTGAAGTTAATTGTGAATAAAAGAAATAGTGAAAAAGAAGTTGTACTCAGCAAAAAGGATTTCTCTAAACTTCACGTATTGGTAGTTGACGATAATACTATTAATCAAAATGTTGCCTTAGCAATGTTAAAAAAGCTCGATATCTATGCAGATGCAGTCGCAAATGGTTTAGAAGCAATCGGAATATTGAAATATAAATCATACGATATGATAATAATGGATTGCCAGATGCCAGAAATGGATGGATTTGACGCAACACAGTATATAAGAGAAAGAGAGCTACTGAGTATACCAATCATTGCCATGACAGCTTATGCACAAAAAAGTGATATAGATAGATGCTTTGATGTTGGTATGAATGATTACTTAATAAAGCCTTTAACCCAAGAAGGAATTGAAAGTATGATAAAAAAGTGGATTGATTTTGATAAAATTACTGAAAAAGAAAATTATACAGAAGCTTTTATTGGTAAGAGTATATTTAATTATAACCGTCTCTTAGAAATTTTTGGTGATGATAAAGATGGTATGAAAGAAATTGTAGAAATGGTTATAGAAAAAATGCCTATTCAAATGGAATCTATTAATTTAGCAATCAGAGATAATGATGTTAAAACACTTAAAAGTGTAACACATCAAATAAAAGGTATGCTTGCAAATGTCGGTGCAGAAGCAATGATGGGAGTTTCTACAAGTATGAACGATATAGTAAGCGAATCTGGCATAACTACAGAACTTATCTATCTTAATGAGATTCTACATCAAAGTTTTGGAGAACTGGTATCAGATTTTAAGAATAATTCTTCATTACTTGACTAGATTTTTGTTTGCATATCTAGTATGATGTTTATAGAGAACTTAATAGTACTTTAGGTGCTGATCGTGAGATCAGTTAAAAGGGAAAGAGGTGTGAATCCTCTGCAGCCCCCGCTACTGTAAATGGAATGAAATCTCAAATACCACTGTGTCAAACGGGAAGGTGAGAAAGTAAGTGGCCATAAGTCAGGAAACCTGCCTAGTGTATACTCTAATCAAACTTCGGAGGGAAGTTTCGAATTGTTCGCAGAATAATTTGACGCCCTTAGGCGTCTTTTGTTTTTGTCTGAGAATCGACCTTCGGAGAATCTTGCAACCTATTCCCTTTTTTAGGTATGTCATCCTTCAATTCTGTAAACCCAGAAATGACATGCAAGATCCCTTCATTAGATACGTCAAGACTAAAACCCGAAGAAATCTTCGGGTTTTAGTTATTTACTTCATCATTTCTAATTTTTTCTAATAATTCTTCTAAAACCTCGTACGTTAACATACCTGGTACACTACCAAGTAGAATGCCTTCTTCGTCAACAAAATAAGTTGTAGGAAAAGATGCAACAAAAAATTCGTTTGCTAATTCTCCATCTTCATCAAGGATCATGGTTAAGTCATATCCATGTTCATCTTGATAATCTTGAACGACTTTTTTTGGTTCTCTAACATCAATTGCTAGTACTTGTACATCGTCCATTTGATTGACTTTTTCGAGGTCTGGCATTTCCTGATTACAATACGGTCACCAAGTTGCCCAGAAGTTAAGAATAAGAATTTTACCATCGTAATCATGAAGAGAAACAGTGTCACCTTCAAGTGTTGTTAATTCATAATTTGGTATCATCTTACCTACAGTAAGTTCATTATCTGAATCATTCGACTCAGTTGTAGTTTCTGTAGCTTCTACTTCAACAGGTTGGTTATTGGCAGTTTCTGCTTCAACATTTGTGTTTTCAACAGCTGCATTACCGCAAGCAATCAATGAAAGTGATAATACCAGAAGACCTAATAATATCAGTATTCTTTTCATCTTGCCTCCTAAAATAGGTTGGTTAATTGTACCAATTTATTGGTAACAATCAAAAGTCCAAAAATAATTAAAATCATGCCACTAATTTTTGGAACGTACTTAATGAACTTTTCAGTTCTATCAAGTAATTTGTTGAATTGATTAATAAATAGTGCTGTAAGAATAAAGGGGATAGCCATTCCTAAAGAATAAACTAATAATAAAATTACACCTTCAAACATGGTTGATGTTGCACCTGCATAAAGTATGATAGATGCTAGAACTGGACCGAAACATGGTGTCCAACCAGCTGCAAATGCTAAACCCATTACAAAAGCACTAAAAAAGCTTGTGACATTTTTAGGTGAGTTGACAAGTTGCGGTATTTTGATGAATGAAAGTTTGAAAACCCCCATCATACTTAAACCGAAAACTATCATAACAACACCACTGATTCTCAACATCAGCATTCGATGTTGGTTAAATAACTGTCCTAGTGCACTTGCTGAGAGACCCATAATCATGAAGATAACAGTAAAACCTAGAATGAATCCTAATGTACGTCTCAATGCAAGCATTCTTCTTTCGCTTATTTCTGATTCTGCAGTCGTGCCTGTTAAATACATGATATAAACAGGAATTAAAGGCAAAATACATGGTGAAAAGAAAGACAGTATACCCGTAATAAATGCGAGGGGTAGTGAAACCTCTTGCATACCCATAAACTCACCTCCTTATAATTAACTATACCCATAAAGTCTAGTATAAACAATGATTTTATGAAAAATTAAGATAATTATTGTTGCTTATATTATATCCCAAATAGATAATATGAAAACGCAAGTGTAAAGAATAATTATAGTTATGAAGTAGTTTGCATCTTATTTAAAAAGGTCTATAATGAGAGTGAAGGAGATTGTTATGAGTGATAAAATGTTAGCAAAAAATTACCTTGTAATTGGAAATAGTTATCTTGAGGAAGGCAATCTTTTAAAAGCAAAGAAATTTTTTAGAAGAGCTTATCAAGCTGATCCAACTAATATAGATGTGCTTTATGAATTTGCACTAATGTGTGTCGAAAATAATTTCACAGATCAAGCGTTGGCTTATTATGATGAAATAATTAAAATAGATCATACACAAGCTGGTGCACATTATGGAAAAGCCATTATCTTTGATGATATCGGAGATGATGACCAAGCAGAAGCAAATTATAAGGAAGCGCTTATACATGATAAGGAATATTTTCATGCCTATTTATATTTAGCAGATATTTATGATAGAAAAGAGCAATATGAAAATGCTGAATCGTATTATATCAAAGCCATCGAAGTAGATTCTTATAATGTATGGGGGCATGTGAATTATGGTTCCTTTTTAGAGATGAGAGATAGAAATGATGAAGCACTAGAAAAATTGAAAATGGCTAATGACCTGGTTCCTGATCACTATATGATTCTTTTTAATTTAGGTGTTGTATATAAAAAACTTTCAATGGAAGATCAAGCGATTCTTTCTTATGAATACGCGATAGAGTCCAATTTAAAACATCCGTATTCATTTCTGAATCTAGCAGTTATTCATAAAGAAGCAGGAAGGTACCAACAAGCTTTACATGTTTTATCTAGAGCAGTTAGGTACAACGATGGAATTAGTGTACTATATTACAATAGAGCCATTATGTTAACTTTACTAGGTCATTATGAATTGGCAAAAGAAAATTTAATAGAGGCGATAGAATTAAGTCCAAGCTTAAGATCCTATGCACTGAAAGATGAAGAGTTTAAAGCGCTATTCGATTATGAAGAGTTTCTTTAGACTCTTTTAATATTATTATGCAGGGACGGAACTTGACAAAAATAAATAACAGTGATACTATGTAGTCAAAGAGGTGGAAAAATGGCAAGAGAAGCAAGAGAAAAAGCGTTGTACAGCACATACTATATTAAACAGCAATGCCCTAAAGTGAAAATATTTGGAAATAAAGAAAATCGACTAATTTTTATTGAAACCCTTCAATCGGTGAAGGAAAAATATGATTTCAAACTCTATGGTATGGCACTTAATGAAAATGGATATGAATTGGTACTCTATGATAATGGCAGTGATATTTCTAGAATTATGAAATCAATTAACATCAGTTTTTCTATGAAGTTCAAATGCAAAAATGATGGATGTGACCAGCTGTTTAAAGAACGCTATAAAAGTGAGATTTTAGATACTAGTAAAATACATGAAACCATTTTAAATTTACCGCTTTGCTTGTATGCAGATCAATCATTATTAGATACTTATTTATTAAATGACGAACCTATAAAAGATTGCTTAGACTGTAAGACTAAAGCCAAAGAGAAGTTAGAAGAATTGATTAAACTAGAAGGTTTATCTTTTGAGGAAATGTTAAAAAATAAGAAGTTTAGAAATGAATTGATTAAAGATTTTAGAAAAAAATCCATTCTAAGTCTTAAGGAACTAGGAGAATTATTTGGAGGGTTATCGGAATCGGCGATATCCAAAATTCTAACAAGGTAGGAGGGGTTATGTTACTGAACATTTCGACTCAGAAAAATGTACTAGATTCAGAAAAAATCTATGATGTAATGATTATTGGAGCAGGTCCTGCAGGATTATCGGCCAGTGTATATGCAGCTAGAAAAGGCTTAAAGGTTGGTGTGATAGGAGAAAAAACAGGTGGTCAAGTAAGCGATACATCAAGTGTTGAAAACTACATAGGATTCGAATTTATCACAGGTGATGATTTGGCAACATCTTTTGAGAAACATGCAAAATCATTAGACATTGATATGTTGGATCATGTGAAAGTAAAAGAAATACAAAAGACTGATAATATTGGCATCGTGTGTGATAACTACATGACTTATTATTCGAAGTCTGTCATTATTGCGACTGGTTCAAAATCGAGAAAATTAATGGTAGCAGGCGAAAATGAGTTTTATGGTAAAGGTGTGACTTACTGTGCAATATGTGATGGCCCATTGTTTAAAGATAAAACAGTGACAGTTGTTGGTGGAGGAAACTCTGCCGTTGAAGCGGCTATTGATTTATCAAAAATTGCTAGGAAAGTACAACTCGTACATCGATCACAATTTAGAGCAGATCAGATTTTGATAGAAAAATTGAATAAAATAGAGAATGTAGATGTTCATCTGCAAACCCAAATAAAAGAAATAATAGGCAAAGAACAAGTTGAGAAAATTTATTTAGAAGGAGAAATAGAAGAACTACAAACAGATGGTGTTTTAGTTGAAGTTGGTTATGTACCAAATTCACAATTTCTTAATGATGTAAAGCTAAATGACAAAGGCGAAATTCTCATAAATGATTTAAATCAAACGAATATAGAAGGTATATATGCTGCTGGCGATGTAACAACTGTACGTTACAAGCAAATTATTGTTGCAGCAAGTGAAGGTGCGAAAGCAGCTTTATCGGTTAATGATTATTTAAATACTTTATAAGTGGAGGTAGACAATGAGTTTATTTAATGAAGAAGTAAAAAAACAATTAAAAGATATTTTTGAAGGCTTAAACAAACCTGTAAATATGGTTCTATTTACAGATGAAACAGATTGTGAAACTTGTAAAGAAACAACAGAGTTTATGAAGGAAATGGAAGAGTTATCTGAAAAAATGACTTTGGAACTTTATGATGTTAAAAAGAATCATGAGCAAGCTAAGCTTTATAAAGTGGACAAAGCACCAGGGATTGTTTTACTAGATGAAAACAAAAAAGATTTTGGTGTTGTGTTCTCAGGTATTCCAGCAGGTCATGAGATTAATTCGTTTATTTCAGGGATAATGGAACTTTCAGGTTCGGGTGAAACCTTACCTCAAGAAGTTAAAACTCAGCTTGCTGAGCTAGATAAACCCGTAAAAATCAAGGTTTTTGTAACGCTTGCGTGTCCACATTGTTCTGGTGCTGTGTCAAAGGCACACAAACTAGCATATGAAAATGAAAACATTGAAGCTGAAATGATTGAGTGTTCAACGTTCCCAGAACTTGCAAGCAAATACAATGTTCAAGGTGTACCTAAAATTGTATTTAATGAAACTGAGGAATTAATTGGCAATCAGCCATTTGATCAATTTATTGAAGCGGTTATGAAAGCATAAAAACGCCATATGGCGTTTTTTTTACTTTAACAAAGTTTCCACTATTTGAGTTGCTTTTAATCCGTGATCAAAAGTGACTAAATTGTTTTCTTTACCATCGATTGCTTGATAAAAAGCATCGATAAGATTGTAAGTAGCATCCGTTGGTGTTGCTTCTATTAATACTTTTTTATCATCTTTGATAAGATAAACATCTCGCCAGTTTACAAGTTCAACTGAGCCTTTTTCACCACGAATGATTAATCTTAAATCTTCTTTTTGACCAACGCCTACAATACCATTAAAAAGCATTTTTATATTACCTACTGAGCCAATGGCTAATAAACCATTTTCACATTTAGTAGGATCTGTCGGATAGTCTGAATGATGGTCTATGAGTTTGATATCACCAAAGGATGCTTGAACCAACTGAATGAAATGTGTAAACACTTCTCTAGTAAAACCACCTTCTTCCTTTGTATCAATCCAATTATTTTGCTGCCATGGTCTAGGCCAAACAGGAAATATAGCATTTAGTTCAATGCGTTTAATTTCACCAAGTTCATCCTCTACTAGAATTCTCTTGATATAATCATATCCAAAATTATAGTAGAGAGGGAAGTTCATGCCATGTAAAACGCCTGATTCATATACTTTCGTACACATATCCTCAGCCTCTTCTATGCTGCCTGCTAATGGTTTTTCGCAAAATATATGTTTTCCTGCAGCCATTACTTTTAATGCGATTTCATGATGGAACTTCGGTGGAACTGCTATGTAAATCAAGTTAATAGACTCATCTGATAATAGTTGCTCATATGCATCTACACTCTTTAGTGAGTACTTCTTAGAAACCAAATCCATCTGATTAGAATCAATGTCATATACGCCTCTAATATCTGTTCTTTCATGTTTTAAGAATATAGGTATTAAACGTTCTGCTATAACGCCAAGTCCTATGATACCAATGCCAATTTTATTCATAATATGCCTCCTTCATCTATTTTACCACAGTATTCAAATACATAAATGATTTCGTGTTATAATAATTTAAGAGGGAGGCACTATGAATATACCAGAAATGCTAAAAGATCCAATAGTCTTAAATTTAATTCAAACAATTATAGCCATTATTATAGGTTATATCATAAGAGGACTGCTACTTCGTTTGATTCATAAAAATATGAAGGACATGAAGTTGTATTATAAAACTAAACGTATCATTAACTATATCTATTTTGGGGTGGTAATTGTAATACTCTTAACCATTTGGATATCGAGTAGTTCGATCAGTACCTACTTAGGTTTAGCTTCAGCAGGTATAGCCATTGCACTGAGTGATTTACTTATAAATGTTGCTGCTTTTGTCTTTATGTTATTTAAGAAGCCGTTTAGTGTAGGTGATAGAATAGAAATAAATGGTCATGCAGGAGATGTTATTGATCAAAGAGCATTTCAGTTTACTGTTATGGAGATTGGAAACTGGGTGCATAATGACCAAAGTACAGGACGAATGATACATATTCCTAATCGATTAATATTTAGTCATCCATTATTTAATTACAATGCTGGATTTAAGTTTATTTGGCATGAAGTTCATGTTCTATTAACTTTTGAAAGTGATTATAAAAAAGCAAAGGGATTATTTTTAGAAATAGCAGAGAGATATACTGTTAAAAAGACTGATACTTTAGAGAAAGAACTCAAGGAGGCTTCTCGAAAGTACCTCATTTATTATAAGAACTTAACACCAATTGTTTATACAGAAGTGAAGGATTCTGGTATCCTTTTATCTATTAGATACTTATGCGAGCCGCAAATGCGTCGTACAACACATGAAAAGATATGGGAAGATATCTTAGAGATAACACAAGAGTACAAAAATATCAATCTTGCATACAATACCATACGTTTTGTTAACGAAAACGAACTTGAAGTAAAATAGGTCAAATGTAAAAGTTTGATCTTTTTTTTATTCTACAGGGACGGAACTTGACAAACATTACTAGTAATGATACTATGTATACAGAATTAGTCGATTTAGAGGAGGGTATATGTTTTTTAAGAAGAACTTAATGAAGTTGGTGCCATTAACAATAATTGCTGCATTGATGATTGGATATTTTGGTAATACAACATTCCTAAAGGGTGGTGTTACATATATTCTGTTTTTGATGATTTACCCGATGATGATTAACTTAAATACCTTGGATGTGTTTAAAACTTTTCAAAATCCCAAAAAAATAATTATAGCAACAGGCATTAATTTTATCATTTCCCCATTATTGGCAATTATATTTGCAAAGCTTTTCTTTTCAAACTACCCAAGTTTGCAACTTGGCATGATGATTATAGGGCTATTACCTACGAGTGGTATGACAGCTTCGTGGACAGGTTTATCAGGTGGTAATTTAAAGTTAAGTTTAGCGGTCATGTCTACCAATCTATTGTTAAGTATGGTTATGTTACCGTTATATTTAAGCATCTTTAATAGTACTGGTCTTGTGATTGAAACTTCTGTTATTCTTATGAGTTTACTAAAAGTAGTTATTCTACCATTGATCCTAGGTGATCTCACAAGAAGAGTGATTCTAAAGGTAAAAGGTCAAGCGGGCTTTAAGAAAATGAAACCTTACTTCGGTGAAATTAGCAGCTTCTTTGTTTTAGTGATCATATTTACTGCAGTATCTTTAAAGAGTAAAATGATTCTTACAAGTGGTTCTTTGGTTGTTTATGCTATGGTTCCCATGATACTTTACTACATCATTTTAATGACAATTAGTCATACAATTGGTAAGAATTTTGAGAGAGCAGATCAAATATCCTTGGTGTTTTCTACAACGATGAGAAACTTAACTATTGCATTGGGAATCGTAATGGGATTAGAGGGAGGTAGTATGGCTGTTTTTCTAATGGCACTTGCTTATATGATTCAATTACCACTCGCAACATATTATCATCATCTTTCTACAAAAAAGTTAGCGACTAGCTAACTTTTTTAACGTTTCTTAATAGGTTTTTAGTCAAAAAAAAGTTATAATGTAGTTATTATGAAAACTTTGATTTTAGCTGAGAAACCCTCTGTTGCAAGAAATATTGGAGATGCTTTAAAAGGCATGAAAAAACAAGAGGGCTATATTGAAAATGACAATTATATTATCACATGGGCTTTTGGTCATTTGTTATCACTTTATGATGTAAGTGATTATGATCCGACTAAGAAGAGCTGGCAAATGGGTTACTTCCCTTTTATACCGCGTATATTTGAATACAAGGTAAAACCAAATGTAAAGGATAGGAGTAAGCCTGATTTTGGTGCAAAAAAACAACTCAACATCATCAAATCTTTAATGAATAGACAAGATGTAAATAGAATCATTTCTGCTTGTGACCATGACCGTGAAGGTCAGATTATTGGTGATATCATATTTAAAGTTTTAAAGCCAAAACAACCCATTGAGAGACTTCTATTAAATGAATGGACAAAAGAAGCTGTACTTGATGGCTTAAATCACCTAAAAGTTAACACTGATATGGTTCCTCTAAGAGATGCTGGTATCAGTAGACAATGGGCTGATTGGGTAATTGGCATCAATATGACATCAGTCACAACTCTAAAATTTGCCAAACAATCTAGACAAATTTTAAATGTTGGCCGTGTTCTAATGCCGACTTTGAAAATAATATATGATCGAGATATGGAGATAAAAAATTTCAAGTCAGAAACCTATTACAAGTTAGCAGGGTTATTCTTAAAGAATTCTACTGCTTTCGAAGGTATCTATTTTGAAGATAAAACAGATCAATTTGATAGAAAATCACTCTTGGAGGAGTTAATAAGAGATGTTCATCTTCCAACAAGTGCAAAAGTTTTAGATGTAGAGAAGAAACTCAAGAAAGAGTATGCGCCTTATCTTTTCAATATGTCTAATTTACAAGGGTATATTACCAGCAAATTTAGAGGTTTTACATCGGCTAAAGTCTTAAAAGTAGCGCAGTCATTGTATGAAAAGAAATACATTACATATCCTAGAACTGCCAGTATGCATTTAGATGAGAGCTTAATTGGTAAAACCAAAGTGGTTGTTGATAAATTAAAAGCAGGTTTACCTTACGAGGATGACGTAATCTTTAATCCGAGTAAACGCGTGTTTGATTCAAAAAAAGTGGAAGGTCATAGTGCCATTATTCCAACGCATTTGGTTCCTAAAAATCTTTCGGATGATGAATGGTTGGTTTATAATGCTGTCAAGAACAGACTATTGATGCAGTTTATGCCTGTTGCCAAGTACAATGAAACGAAGGTGGTTCTATCGCTAGAAAATGGCTTGAGATTTAAAGCTTCAGGGCGTATTCAAGTGGAAAAGGGCTGGAAATCTGTAGAAAACATTAAATCTAAGGATAAAATATTACCGGAACTATTTAAAGGTGATAAGGTAGATGTTAGAGAGTTAAATATTACTCACCACGAAACTCAACCACCTAAAGCTCATACTGAGAAGACTTTACTAAAAATCATGGAAACTTGTGGTAAGAAGTATAAAGAGGATTCAGAAGAGCATATTATGCAGGTGCTCAGTGGATTTAGTATTGGTACTGCTGCAACGCGTGCTGAGATTATCAGCAAACTTAAAGCGGTTGGCTATATTGAATCTGAGAGAAAAACCTTAAGAACAACTGAGTTGGGTAGAAAGATGGTTGAAGTATTTCCAGTCAAAGCTTTATTCGATTTGGAGTACACCGGTAGACTCGAAAAGCAACTATTGGATATCTCAAAAGGGAAATTATCAAAGAATGTGTTCTTGAGATCTATATTTTCATTTACAGAAGAAGGCGTGACGATGATTAAAAATCATGAGGATGTGGTTTTAAAGTCAGTACCCGAGAAAGAGATACTTGGAAAGTGTCCTAATTGCGGAGGTAACATCATTGAAACATCTAAGAGTTTTGGATGTGATCAATGGAAAAATGGATGTAAATATGTTATTTGGAAAAATGATAAGTTTTTCAAAAGTATGAAAAAGAAACCCACTAAAACCATTGTGAAAGCGCTTTTAAAGAGTGATCGAGCTTTTGTAAAAGGATTTATTGGTAAAAGTGGTCGTAAGTTTGATGCGTATGTAAAGTATACAAAACAATCTGATAGTGAGTATTTCCATTGGGAAATGGAGTTTAAATAGGAGGTAAAATGTATTTAATCAAACAGGAGTTTATTAAAGAACACCCAGAGGCTGTAATAATAGATTGTCGTTATGATATGACCAATCCGCCATATGGTGAGAAGGTGTATCTTGAGGGTCATTTAAAAGATGCTTATTATTTAGACTTAGATAAGGATATGACAAGTGAAGTAAGAGAGCATGGTGGCAGACATCCTCTAAAGGACTTAGAAATTTTCACAGAGAAAATGGGGAGTTTTGGTATTACATCAGAAAGTACGATTATTATTTATGATAATGGTGAACTAGCAATGGCTTCAAGACTTTGGTTTATGTTGAAGTTAATTGGCTTGGAGTCATTTATTGTAGAGGGTGGATATGATTATTTGAAAGATCACTTTGAGATAACAGAAGAAGTACCTAAAACTGTTTCATCTACATTGAAGATCCACTATAATTCTGAAATAATCTGTAACAAAGATGATGTGATTTTATCTATGAAGGATCCTAAATCCGTTGTTGTCGATTCTAGATCAAACGAAAGATACAATGGCTTAGTAGAGCCTTTTGATAAGATTGCTGGACATATTCCTACAGCTGTTAACTACTTCTGGAAAGATAATTTTAATGGCTTACAAGCTAAAGATTATGGGGATATAGAAGCCATGTTTTTAGAAATGGACAATTACGATGAACGTATTATTCATTGTGGTTCTGGTATTACAGGATGCGTAAATATGTTTTTCTTAAATGAAATAGGTATTTCCTCAAAATTATACGCAGGAAGTTACAGCGATTGGGTAAGTTATGATGACAATGAAGTCATTGTGAAAGACAACATTAGACAGAAAGTGAATGCATAAATGAAAAAAATTAGCTTGCTGCTTATATCCTTGCTATTAGTAGGATGTGGTAACAATTTAGACACTACACAAACTGAAGTAATAAACGAAGTCGATGAAGTTGAAATTACTGAGAATCTATCTGAAGAAATCGATGCAGTAATAGAAGAAACAGATGATGAAATAACAGAAGAGACAAATGAAGAAATAACAGAAGAAGTTGTTGAAGAAGTTGTTGAAGAAATTGATTATGATGCTTTGTATAGAGAATACCATGTCAATGAAGCAGGAAAAGTGATTGTGATCATGTATCATAATTTATCAGATGAAGCGGGGACATATGCTTCAACGCCAGAACTGTTCAGAAAAGACTTAGAACGTTTGTATGAAGAGGGCTACAGAACTGTTAGCATGAGCGATCTAGTCAACAACACTATTGATATTCCTATTGGAACAACACCGGTTGTTTTAACATTTGATGATGGTTCAAAATCTAATTTTTACTATGATGAATCAGGAGAGATTGCCAAAGATTCTGTTGTAGGTATTTTAGATGATTTTTATGCAGAGCATGAGGATTTTGGAAGAAACGCGATATTTTATCTATTTGGTACCAATCCATTTAGAGAAGAGGAGTTAGTTGCACAAAAGCTTAATTACTTAGTAGAAAATGGTTATGAAATAGGCACACATACTTATGGACATGATAATTTAAAAGAGCTTTCAGCAGAAGGCATTCAAAAAACTTTAGGTAGAAATGAAGCCTTCATTGAAAGTATGGTAAAAGATTATGATATGGTTCATTTATCTTTACCTTACGGTATTAGACCTGTTGAAGCATACCGAGATAGTCTGTGGTCTGGAAGTTATGAAGAAAGCAATTATGAGATAATTTCTGCTGTTAACGTTGGATGGAATCCTATTTCATCACCAGCGCACGTCGATTTTAATCCTAAAAGTATTAATAGAATTACTTGTGGTGATGATGAAGCAGAATTACATTTTTGGTTGGATCAATTAGCACTTCATCCAGAAAGAAGATATTATAGTGATGGTGATAGTAACACAGTTGTTGTTCCAGCTTCTAAAGCAGAGAGTGTTCATGAGGCATATTTAGAGCAACTGATTACATACAATGAAAGTGAGGAAGAATAATGAAGTTTAATGATTACAAATATGTTAGACCTGACATGGCTGAAGTTGAGAAGTCATTTGAAACATTGATTGAGTCATTTAAGTCAGCTGAGTCTTTTGAAGCACAAGATAAAGTGATGACAGAGATTAATCAACTAAGAAATAATCTAGAGACAATGATGGTACTTGTGAGTATTCGTCACTCAGTAGATACAACAGATGCCTTCTATGAAGAAGAAAATAACTTTATGGATGAAAATACTCCAATTTATCAAGGTATGGTTTCAAAATACTATGAAGCATTAGTTGTATCAAAGTTTAGAAGCGAACTTGAAAATAAATGGGGTAAACATATTTTTGTGATAGCAGACTTAACTTTAAAAACTTTTAAACCTGAAGTTATTGAGTTAATGCAAAAGGAAAATAAGTTAGCAAGTGAGTATATGAAACTACGTGCTAGTGCTAAGATTCCATTTGATGGTGAGGAAAGAAACTTATCTCAAATGACACCATATACACAGTCGAAAGATCGAGAAGAACGTTTAGCTGCTCAGAAAGCTGTAACAGCATTCTTTGAAGAGAACGAGTCTGAATTTGACAGAATTTATGATGAGCAAGTAAAAGTTCGTCATGAAATTGCTCTAAAGCTAGGCTTTAAGAACTTCGTTGAATTAGGATATGCTAGACTAACACGTTCAGATTACAACGCTGATATGGCTGCAAACTACAGAAAGCAAGTTTATGAAAATCTTGTACCTGTTGCGAGTGAGTTAAGAAAACGTCAAGCAAAGAGATTAGACGTTGAAGCTTTAAAGTATTATGATGAGCCACTTGATTTCTTAACAGGTAATGCAACACCTAAAGGTGAACCTGATTGGATTATTGACAATGGTAAACAAATGTACAAAGAGTTATCTACTGAAACAAATGAGTTCTTTAACTATATGTTAGACAATGACTTATTAGATTTAGTAGCTAAAAAAGGAAAAGCAGGTGGTGGTTACTGTACATTTATCAGTGATTACAAATCACCATTTATCTTCTCAAACTTCAATGGAACATCTGGTGATGTAGATGTCTTAACACATGAAGCGGGACATGCTTTCCAAGTATTCTCTAGTAGAAACTATGAATTACCTGAGTATGTATGGCCAACACTTGAAGCGTGTGAGATTCATTCAATGAGTATGGAGTTCTTTGCATGGCCTTGGATGGAAAACTTCTTTAAAGAAGATGTAGATAAATACAAATTTGCACATCTTTCTGGTGCTTTACTATTTATTCCTTATGGTGTTACAGTAGATGAGTTCCAGCATTTTGTGTATGAGAATCCACAAGCTACACCTGTTGAAAGACGTGCAAAATGGCGTGAAATCGAAAAAAAATATTTACCACACAGAGACTACGAAGACAATGATTTTATGGAAAGAGGTGGCTTCTGGTTCAAACAAGGTCACATATTCTCAAATCCATTCTATTACATTGATTATACTTTAGCTCAAGTATGTGCATTTGAGTTTTGGAATAAGTCGAGAGAAAATCAAGAGACTGCTTGGTCTGATTACTTAAGACTTTGTCAAGCTGGTGGTTCAAAGTCGTTCTTAGACTTAGTTGAACTTGCAAACCTTCATAATCCATTTGAAGATGGTACGATTAAAAAAATAGTTGGTCCGATTAATGAGTGGTTAAATCAAATAGATGATTCAAATATGTAAAAAAACTGGCTTAGCCAGTTTTTTTTATGCCGCCATTTTAGCAGCCGGAATACTATTTAATTGCTTATGTGCTTTAATGGCAAGAACCGCTGTTAAGGCAATGGTACAAATATCTGCAAAAGGTTGTGCAAGTAAAACACCATCTAACATGAAGATTCTAGGTAAAACTAATATAGCTGGAATAAAGAAGATACCTTGTCTCGAAAGTGATAGTGTAGCAGCCTCTTTTCCTCGACCAAGTGCTTGGAAGAGTGTTGCATAGACCGTTTGAAAACCAAATAACGGGAATAACATGACCATTGCTCTCATTGCTTTTATACTAATTTCTACTACTTTTGGATCACTACTGAATATACCAATAATTTGTGGTGTAAATGTGAAATAAATAATCGTCGAAATAGTACAGAATATTGTTGTTACAATCAACGAGAATCGAATGGCTTCTTTTAATCGTTCAATGTGTCCAGCACCGTAATTATAGCCAGCTACCGGTTGGAATCCTTGAGTATATCCGAAGATAACCATGGCAACGAGTGAAAATACTTTTGTAACGATTCCTAGTGAAGCGATTGCTTCTGCACCATAAGGAGCTGCAGCGGTATTCAGAAGCCCCATAGAAAAACTCATTAGGAATTGTCTAATAAAAGTTGCAATACCAATCTTATATAGTTCACTGTAAGTAGCCTTTGAAGGCTTAAATTGCTTAAATGAAAAATGAAGAACCGTCTTTCTTCTAGCAAAGAATGAAATCAAAACAAGTGTTGAAACAGCTTGAGAAATCACCGTTGCAATAGCTGCACCAGACACACCGAAATCAAATACAAAGATGAAAATTGGATCTAAGACGATGTTCAGTACTGCACCTATTGAAAGACCAATCATACTGTATTTTGCACTACCTTCAGCTCTGAGAAGATTGTTAAGGGTCATATTTAGTATTGTGAATACTGCACCAAATACAAGTACACGACCATATGATACTGCAGAAGCCATAATATCAGGCGTTGCTCCAAACATTTTAAGTATTGGTTCTAAGAAGATCATTAGTAGAATCGTTATAATAACAGAAGTAAAAGCACTGGTTACAATAGTTGTAGAGGCAACTTCATCAGCTTTTGCTTTCTGATCTTTTCCAAGTAATCTAGAGACAAAAGAAGCACCACCAATACCATACATTAGTCCAACAGCTGATAAGAGCATAAACATTGGATATACTACGGATACAGCACCAATCGCTACAGTTCCTAACATGGATACGAAAAATGTATCTACTAAGTTATAGATGGCTGTAACCATCATTCCGATAATAGCTGGAAAAGCCAGCTTCATTAAAACTTTGGGGATTTTTTCCTCACCCATTAATTTTGCACGTTGTTCGTTATTCATGTCTACTCCTTTATTAAATGACAATAATACTCAATATTTATATCACGTTCGTCCGGATATGTTTTTACTATATTAGCAATTCCAATAATCAGACTAGTTGCTTTTCGCCTTGGATATTTCATGTTGTTTTCCTTAAAATACTCGATAAGAGATTCTATTGTTTGGTGGAGTAGCTTCTTTAGTGGTGTATCAATGGCAGTTTCATTGACATCAAACTTAAGAATATATCCGCCTAGTCCTTTGCGATCCACGATATCATCATATAGAATCTCAATAATTTTTTTCAAAGACTGATCTCCATAATGAGCTTGTAACTTGTCATATGTTACTTGCCAACTTTCGATTAAGATTTCTTCGTAGAGTTCTTCTTTGTTAGAAAAATAATTGTACAAAGTACCAACACCAATGCCTACCTTTGAAGCAAGTTTGCGCATTGTTACAGCTTCAAATCCAATATCCTCAAATTCTTTGAGAGCAGTGTTTTTTATTTGTGGTCTTAAATCTTTTATAATCTTTGGCATAATCTCTCCTTTTTATGAACGTTGTTCACTTTGTAACAATATTATAATGAACATCGTTCATAAAGTCAATAAAAAAAAAGAACTTTATAAAGTTCTAAGATTTTGCTACCACAGGGGTGCTATATAATATAACTGCTACAATAATTAGAATGGTACCAATTATAGCTTGGAAACTAATAACTTTGTCTAGAAGAAGATAATCAATTGTTAAAGCACAAAGTGTCTGACCAACTAATATCAGTAGGGTAGAAATTAAGACTTTTGTTTTAGATAGCGTGTAATTTGATAGTGCGACAAAAGTTGCACCAAGGATACCACCTATTAAAGGGAAGATACCGACACTTGTTAAATCCATGAGTTTAAAACTACTGCCTGTTGCAAACAGTATGACAAATAACATTGCACCAAATGTACCTGTAAGATGATTGGTGACATTTGATTTGTAAATACCGACTTCGTGACTGAGCATCATATTGATAGTTTTTACAAGTATAAATAACATACCAGTAAAGACTGATAAGATAAGAATCATAATAACCTCCTAAAGTGTTAAAAGCATCACACCAACTAACATTAAAATAATAGATGCGACCTTTTGTTTGTTCATTTGAACTTTCTCAAATCCAAACCAACCTTTCATATCAATGATAAAAGAAAATACGAATTGACCAGCTACTAGCGCTGTAGAAACTAGGAAAACACCAATCTGTTGAACTGAGAATGAAATGGATACAACAGCAAAAGAACCGATGAATCCTCCTAGAATAAGATAAGGTTTTTCTTTGATGACTTTCATAAGCGACTGCTTTTTATTTTTTTCTAATAACACATAATAGATAATTGAAGTGGTTAATCCAATGAGATGTACAATAAGTACACTTTCAAATAAACCAACTTTATCAGCAAGCATACTGTTTGCTGAATTTATGGTTGCTGTAATGATACCCATAATAAATATAATGACGTAAAGTATGTTTTTATTCATAAAAACCTCCTGCAAGTGATTCTAATTTCTCATAGTTCAAAATGACGATATGTTTATTTTCTTTTTTGATGATACCTTCTGACTCAAAGGTTTCAATAACTCTATTAAGATGTCTGTAACTGGTTCCCAAGTAAGTTGCAAGATCCGTGAGTTTATCAAAGTTAATTTCGTCTACTCTGTTATTTGAATCAATTCGTGTAATTGAAATTAAATAACTAGCAAATCGATTTCTAAATGGGTATGAGTTATTAATTGAAGCTGTCATTGAAATAGTTTCTAATTTATGCGACAATCTCTTGATAATATATTTGTGAAAGAGAATGTCATTTTTACACTTTTCTAAAATAACATCCATAGGAATTCTAATAACAGTGGTACTATAAAGAGCTTGTACGCAAGTATCAGCAGTTTTGTCTTCTTTTAATAGTTCCATACTTCCAAGTTCGGATAAAGGCCTAGTAAATCTAAGAAGTACTGATTTACCATTTTCAAGTTCCTTGAATATCTTAGCTTTGCCTTCTACTATAAAATAAAAGTAGTCAATGTTCTTGCCTATAGCGACGATATTCTCACCTTTGTTGTATTCAACAATCTCCATGAAAGATTTCATATTGGTTTCAAAAATTTCATTCATATTGTATTTGCTAATATAGTAATCTAAGAGTTTTTCCTCTGTTATGTTTTTCATGTATTTCACCTCAGTTGTAGTATAATACGAATCGCCTATTAAAAATAGGACATATGTCCCGAAAAATAAATTTGACAAATAAAAATGAATGACGTACAATGGTTGTATAAAATTGAATTGCGCGCAATTTAAAAAAAGGAGGCAATATGTTTTACGATTACGAAGCAAGAGATATGGACGATGAAGTAAAATCAATGAGCGATTATAAGGGGAAGGTTGTCCTTATTGTTAATACAGCAAGTAAATGAGGTTTTACACCTCAATTAAAAGGGCTGGAAGCTCTTCATGATAAATATCAAGATAAAGGTTTAGAAGTAATTGGATTCCCATGTAATCAATTTAAGGAACAAGATCCTGGAACACATGATGAGATTAAATCATTCTGTGAAATTAACTATGGGGTTACATTTGAAATATTTCAGAAGATAGATGTAAAGGGTGAAAATCAGCATCCACTGTATAAGTTTTTAATTTCTGAAAAAAAGGGTTTATTAGGTAATGACATCAAATGGAATTTTACAAAGTTCTTAGTTGATAGAGAAGGTAATGTTGTTAAGCGATTTGCATCAGCTGTTGTTCCTGAAAAACTAGAAAAGCACATTGAGGCTTTACTATGAAAGACTATTTGAAATTAGAAAATCAGTTGTGTTTTGCACTTTATACAGCAAATCGGAAAATGACTCAGCAATACAAGCCGTTATTAGATCCTTTGAAACTGACATATCCTCAGTATCTAGTGATGCTAGTTTTACTTGAAACAGATGGAATTACAGTAAAAGCACTTGGAGAAAAACTGTACCTTGATTCAGGAACTTTAACTCCGCTTCTGAAAAGAATGGAAAAAACTGGTTATTTACAGCGGAAGCGTTCGGAGGAAGATGAAAGAAAGGTTTTGATACGTTTAACAAAGGATGGTAAAGACCTTGAAACTTCGTTAGAAAAAGTTCCTATGAAGCTATGCTTAGATGTAGATATCAGCAGAATTATTGAGTTGAGAGAGTCTTTAAATGATTTAATAAAAACATTATCATGTCAGGCGCCTAAGTAGGCGCTTGTGTTAATTTTAGGTTAATTTACACAAACAGTATTGAATTAATAAAATAGGCATGATAGTATATGAGTGAAATTGAATATAGTCATATAAGGAGTATTTATGTTAAATCAATTAAAAGCATTAGCAGATGAGAATAGAATGAGAATTTTTCATTTGTTATTAACAGATGAGTTATGCGTTTGTGAAATCGAAACCATATTGGATGTTACACAATCCAATGCCTCTCGACATTTAACTAAGTTAAGACAAGCTGGCATGATATCATCATCTAAAGATGCACAATGGGTACATTATAAAGTAGCAGATGAGTTTAAGGTAAATGGACAAAAGTTGATAGAGTATTTAAAAGATACCTTAGAAGTAGAAGAACCTTATGTATCAGACATCAAAAAACTTAGGAAATATCAATTATTAGGTTTATCGTGTACAGATATTAGGAAAGACAATCAAAATGTTATTACATTAATTCAGGAGGAGTCATGAAAGAAAAAGTTTCACAAGATATGAATTTATTTGAAAGGTACTTAACACTTTGGGTAGCCTTATGTATTGTTGGAGGTATTGTAATTGGTAAGTTTATGCCTTTTGTTCCAGAAACATTAAGTAAGTTTGAATATGCACAAGTTTCTTTGCCGGTTGCATTCTTAATTTGGTTAATGATTTATCCAATGATGTTAAAAGTTGATTTTAAAAGTATCGTAGGAGCGACAAAAAGACCGAAAGGATTGTTTTTAACCTGTGGTATGAACTGGTTAGTCAAACCCTTTACAATGTACGTAATAGCTGCATTTTTCTTTAAAGTAGTATTTCAGATGTGGATTCCAATTGATTTAGCCAATCAATATATTGCTGGTGCTGTTCTATTAGGTGCTGCTCCATGTACAGCAATGGTATTTGTTTGGAGTCATCTAACAAAAGGAAATCCAGCTTATACCTTGGTTCAAGTTGCCGTAAATGATTTGATTCTTCTAATTGCATTTACACCGATTGTAGCATTTTTATTAGGAATAACAGATGTATTTGTACCTTATAATACCTTGTTTTTATCAGTGTTCTTATTTGTAGTGATTCCTTTACTTGCAGGGTATGTATCAAGAAATTACATCACTAAAAAAAGAGGTGAAAAATACTTTAATGAAGTATTCATTAAAAAGTTTGATGGTATAACAATCGTTGGTTTGCTTTTAACTTTACTGATTATTTTCTCATTCCAAGGGGAGATTATCTTAAATAATCCAATTCATATTTTACTGATTGCTATACCACTGACAATCCAAACATTTTTAATTTTCATTTTAACATATGGTGGTGCAAAGGTACTTAAATTAGAGCATAGTATTGCAGCACCTGCTGCGATGATTGGTGCAAGTAACTTCTTCGAACTAGCAGTAGCAGTAGCCATTTCACTTTTTGGTTTACAATCAGGGGCAACTCTTGCAACGGTTGTAGGCGTACTAGTTGAAGTACCAGTGATGTTGTTACTCGTTAATATAGCAAATAGAACCAGATCGTGGTTTAAGGAGGTCGCATGATAAAAGTCGCTTTTGTATGTGTTCATAATTCTTGTCGTTCACAAATGGCAGAAGGATTTGCAAAGTCATTAGGAAAAGATATATTTGAAGCATATTCAGCAGGAACAGAAGATTATCCAGAAGTAAAACCTTTGGCTGTGGAAGTCATGGAAGAGGCTGGCGTCGATATGTCAAGTCATCATCCTAAACTGTTATCAGATATTCCTGAGGATCTAGACATCTTAATTACAATGGGTTGCAATGTGGTTTGCCCATTTGTACCCAATAGACATCAAGAAGATTGGGGTTTAGATGATCCGTCGGGTGGTCCTATTGAAGGATTTAGAGAGACTAGAGATTTAATTAAAGAAAAAATGCTTGATCTAATCAAACGTATAGAAAATAAAGAGGTAAATGTAGTAGGCAATTAGTTGCCTACTTTTTTTGCACAGAATGTAAAGACATGAGATAAGTTGGAAACGGGCGTCACAGCGACATTTTATGTAAATTAGTGTATAATGGTTTTTGAGGTGAAAAGATGAAAATTATTGTATTAAACGGTAGTCCAAAAGGCAATCAATCAGTGACACATCAACATATACTTTTCTTAGAAAAGCACTTTAAAAATGCATCTTTCCAATATGTGCATATTGGAAAACGTATTAAGACGATTAAAGATGATATACTGGATCAAATTGTTGATGATATGGTTGAAAGTGATCTTATATTATGGACATATCCTGTTTATACATTTTGTGTACCTTATCAACTGATGACTTTCATCAATAGGCTCACCAAACACAAGAGAGTGTCTGAATTAAAAGATAAACATACCACACAATTTTCTACATCAAAGCATTTCTTTGATGTTACAGCTTCTGATTATTTAAAAGAGTTATGCCATTCTTTAGAGATGAATTATCTGAGCGGTATGATGGCAGATATGGTTGAAATGTTAACAGAAAATGGACGATATAGAATGATCAGTTTTTTAGATCAAATTGTTGATCAAGTTGAAAAACATTTACTGTATCCTTTTCCAAGGGAGCACAAAATCAGTTTGTATGATTTTGACTATAAAACAGTTCCAGAACCAGAAAAGAAAGCAGCGAGGATTTTTGTAATCTACAATGGCGAAGCTTATTCTGAGACAATGAGGCAAATGATATTAGCGTTTGAAAATTTATGTGAATACGAAGTTCATCGTTTGGATACCTCAAACATACATATTCAAGGCGGTTGTTTAGGATGTCTTAATTGCACATTCACAGGTCACTGTGTTTATAATGATGGTTTTGAAGAAATGTATAAAGAAAAGATTATGAAAGCTGATATTCTAATTTACGCAAGTGATGTTGAAAATCACTATATGAATGAAGACTTTAAAATGATGGACGACCGTGCCTTTTTTAATGGTCATAGAGTAAATGTTGAATCAAAGGCAATTGGCTATCTATTGAATGGTGCTTTGTCCTATGAAAGAAATCTTAAGACCATTTTAGAAGCAAGAGCCTCAGTTGGACATATGGTTTATTTAGAACCTGTAACAACAGAACAAGACGATATCTTAAATCAGATAAAACGACTATGTTATGATATTACATATTTTATGGAAAAACGGCCCTATTCGAAAAGCTCATTTTATGAATCAGGTGGTATGAAAATTTTCAGAGATTTGGTTTACGAAATGCGTGCACTGATGCATGAAGATCATATGTATTATAAGAAAAATAATTTATACGATTATCCAAAACGAAATTATATAAAGAACTTCTTTATGACACAAATGTTTAAATGGATGGGTCACCCTAAGCGATTTAAGAAAATGGGTCCTCAAATAAATAAGAATATGTTAGAAAAGTATGAGCAAGTCCTAGAGGAAAAATAGCAAATAATAGGTGGTAGTATATTAATATAAGTTGACTGGAGGTAGTGGAGATTGGCGAAAAAACTCATTGCATTTTTGGCAATGATTGTACTAATAATAGGGTTTTACTTGAACAGAAATGTTTTGCTTTTTATGCATCAAATTAAGCAAAATGATTATTCAAGTTACCAAGGAGTAATCACACATAAAGATCAAACTTTTGATCATATGTTTGATTCAAATTTTCATCGTTTTGGTTTAACAGTTATAGGTCAAAAAAAGTTACATTTAGAGATTCTATTGAAAGATAAAATATATATTGCAATACCAGAATTGAAGGATACATTTTTTACATTAGATAAATCATCACCTCCCATTGATTTGGCTGTAGATGATTATTTGAAAGTTTATGATTATTTATTTCACCATTTAGATTATAAGAATAATCAATTTGTATTGGACGTTGATTCAAAAGAGATAGATCAACTCTCAAAGAGTATATCTGAAGTATCTTTAAAGGATCAATTCCTATCGTATGGCTTAACCATACCAGAAGGCGAATTGATTATTGAGAAGAATTTGCAATCCTTTGAAGTTGATTTATGGATGGGAAGGAGTAATTTCAAAGGGGTTTATGAAATCGGTGATCCGATAGAAATTCCTGATCGAGCAATTAAAGACGTTCAACCATTAAAAGAAATGATAGAACAATGGGGTGAATCATTGAAGGGTATGATTGATTATGAAGAATAATAGAAACAGTTTCATACTCTTTGCAATCGCATTTACAGCTGTTATGTTATTTCTTTTTACAACAGAACAATACAATGAAACTATGACATTGCCAAATCGAAAAATTGATTATAGTGAAATTGAATTTGATGTTTCGGATATATTTGAGAAAGACGAAGTAGCAGAGTTTGCATCTGAAATGTTTGAATATCAGGGAATTCGTTCTGGAATTGTTGATATTGCAACAACAGGTTTTACAAAAGAGGACTTAGGCGTAAATGATTCAGTTGTTTATATAACCGAAGTAATCTTAGAAAATGGATCGCAAGTATCGTTTATCGAACCTGATACAGAGGCTGTTGATATGTATAACAATATATCTTCGGAGAGTCTTTTGGTTGTGATTGTAAAAGACAAAGAGGGTGTAAAATACATCATTCGAGAGGATGACGAAGACTTTGAACGCTATAAACAAGCGCTTTTAAAGGAAAAAAGAAGTATTCAAATTACCAAACTGACCAATCTTGAAATGCTTTTATCGGAATCATTATTGATCGGTAAATATAATGCTTATTTGGGTTCGGAAGAAAATTGGATAAGAGGATCATCTATTTATTTAAATGAAAATAAAAACTATATGCTAATGTTATCTAAAGACAAACTGGGTGTAGAGTATTTTCTAGTAGATGCAGACGTAGATATGTATTTTGATCATATATACGAGTTAGGTACAGAATTTTTGGAAGTAAAAGGTTATGTAACATCTAATGACTTAGATCATCTCATGTATAGGTCGTTCATAAAGATGATAGAACTTGATACAGACTATTTCGAAGCAAAATTCAAAGAAGATCTCTTAATAATTAAGAGAGATAGGAGCAACGATGACTAATAAAATGGGCACAATGCCTATCCCAAAATTAATAATGGCTATGTCATTGCCTGCAATCATATCAATGATGGTTCAGGCCTTATACAACTTTGTTGATTCACTATTTGTTGCTCAAATAGGTGAACAAGCATTAAAAGCTGTTTCTTTAGCTTTTCCAATACAGTTAATTCTAATATCTGCATTTGTTGGATTAGGAATTGGTATTAATTCATCCGTATCAAGGAAACTCGGAGAAGGGGATTATAAGACTGCTGTAAACATTGCAGAACATGGTTATATACTAGCAGGTGCACTATATGTTTTAGTTGCATTACTAGGTGTTTTCTTTGTAGATGATTTCTTTTCATGGTTTACAACTGATGAAGTTGTTTTAAGCTATGGTGTCAGTTATGCTAGAATAATTCTAATTTTTTCATTTGGCCGTATACTTGCTCAAGCAGGTATGAGTATTTTACAAGGTAGTGGTGAAATGAAAAAGCCGATGGTTGCACAGTTAATTGGTGCGATTGTAAATATTATATTGGATCCAATCATGATTTTTGGACTATTTGGATTTCCAAGACTAGGTGTGACAGGTGCTGCGATTGCAACAGTTACGGCACAATTCATATCGATGTTATATGTTTTCTTTGTATTATTCAAAGGTGAAAATTACATTACATTAGATTTAAAAAACTTTAAGTACCAGTCAAGGATAGTTAGAAAAATTTTACTCGTAGGTCTTCCAGCAGCTATAATGCAAGGTTTAGTTGCTGTGATGTTAACAGTTTTAAACAAAACACTATCAGACATTGATGAAACAGCAGTAGCGGTACTTGGTATTTATTATCGATTACAATCGCTTGTCTTTATGCCAGTCTTTGGTATTTCACAAGGAACAATGCCTGTTATAGGATATAACTTTGGTGCAAAAAATAAGAAGCGACTGACAAGTTCATTGAAGTTTTCAGGTCTTCTCGCTTTATCGTATATGATGCTTGGATTTATCGTATTTCAATTACTGACAGAACAACTCTTGATGATGTTTAATAGTACAGACGCCATGCTTGCAATTGGAATGGTTGCTTTTAAACGTATTAGCTTAATGTTTCCTCTAGTAGCTATAAATATTGTTATCAGTACATCTTTTCAGGGAATGGGTAAAGCACATTATAGTATGATTGTGACTTTCTTAAGACAAATTATTATATTATTACCACTTGCATCTTATCTAGGTCATACATACTCATTAGATGCATTATGGTATTCATTCGTTATAGCAGAATTTGTTGGCTTGTTATTAGCGGTGTATTATTATCAAAAGGTATATCGTTCTACATTACATACATGGAATCAATTGGAGGTATAGATGAAGTTAATATCTTGGAACGTAAATGGATTAAGAGCTGTTTTAAAAAAAGGCTTTATGGAGTATTTTAATGAAGTCGATGCTGATATATTCTGTTTACAAGAAATTAAATTACAGGAAGGTCAAGTAGACTTAGAACTACCAGGCTATCATACTTATTGGAATTATGCAGTAAAAAAGGGTTATTCCGGTACAGCTATTTTCACTAAAGAAAAACCAATTAGTGAATTTTATGGAATGGGCATAGAAGAACATGACCAAGAAGGACGTTTGATTACCTTAGAGTATGAGGATTTCTATCTTGTGACGTGTTATACACCAAATTCAAAACGTGGTCTTTTGAGATTAGATTATAGACAAGTTTGGGAAGACGATTTTAGAGCTTACCTAAATAAGCTTGGTGAGAAAAAATCTGTTGTTTTATGTGGTGATTTAAATGTAGCACATAATGAAATCGACTTAAAGAATCCTAAATCGAACAAAAAGAATGCAGGATTTACCGATGAAGAGAGATCAAAAATGACCACATTATTGGAATTTGGTTATACAGATACTTTTAGACATTTTTATCCAGAAAAAACAGGTGCCTACTCGTGGTGGTCATATATGGGTAAAGCAAGAGAAAATAATACAGGTTGGAGAATTGACTACTTTATAGTTAGTGATAGCTTTAAGGACCGATTAAAAGATGCTGAGATACATTCTGATGTTATGGGTAGCGATCATTGTCCGGTGGTGTTGTATATTTAGGAAAAGATTTTTCTTTTCCTTTTTCTTGAAATTAGATCATATATGTTATAATATCCCTAGAGGGGGCTTTAATGGTTGTAGAAAGAGATAATAAAATAATAAATGACACCTCAGTTGTTGAAACATCTTATGCATATGATATTGTAAAAAATAGTAAAATAGTGGTTTTCGAATGGACTTTAGACATCAATATACCTACAAAATATGTATCGAAAAATATTGATCAATTTGGTTATAGACCAGAAGACTTTTATGAGGGTGAATTAAAGGACTTTTGGTTATTTGTCCATCCAGCTGATAGAAATAGAGTTAAAGAAGAAGTCTATGAAGCAAGGAAACTAGGTGATACTTTTACCCATCAGTATCGAATATTAACTAAATCTGGTGAAACCAGATGGATAGAAGAGAGAATTCAATACGACAAGGAAAATAGCTCCATCTGTTCTGAAAAGGGGATTGTGCTAGATATTACAGATCGTAAAGTCTTAGAGATTGCACTTCAAAGAAGTAAAAACAAATATGAACGAATATTTGAAAATTCAAGTGTGATTATTTTTACAATGACTTTAGATGGGAAAGTACAAACTATCAACAAGATGTTTGAAAGAACTCTAGGTTATGATAAAAGTTTCCAAGGCCATTTAATGACAGAGATATTGATAGACAAGTACGCAATAGATTTACTCACAGATGTTTCGAAAGACAATAGTTTTGACATAGAAGTTAGATGCAAGAATAATCGAATAAAAACTCTGAATATTTCAACAAATATGATTGATGCCATTGGAGAAGAAATTGAGATTGTAGCTGTTGATGTGTCAGAAAAGAAAAAAGATGAGCAAAAAATCAGGTATTTAAGTTATCATGATAAGTTAACAAATGTTTTTAATAGAGCCTACTTTGATGAGTTGATAGAAAGTTATGATGATGAGAAAAGATATCCTTTTTCAATAATCATTGGTGATATCAATGGATTGAAAGATTTAAATGATCACTATGGCCATAAGAAAGGTGATACACTTCTAAAACATATGGCAGATATTTGTGTGAAATCATGTAGAGACAGTGATTATGTCTGTCGTATAGGTGGTGATGAGTTTGCGATTGTTTGTCCTGAAACAGATGAATATGGAGCAGCGAGTATCTGTGAAAGAATTCGTCATCTATGTGGTAGCAGTTACGTTGATTATATAGGTTACCCTAGTATAGCACTTGGTCATGCCACAAAAGAGTCAGATGTCACATCTATAGATGAAATATTTAAGAATGCTGATAATAATATGTATAGAAATAAGATGACTTATAGCGAAAGCTCAAGTGGTATGTTTCTTAAAGCACTTCAATTAACATTAGAAAAAAGTGGACATGAAAGTAAAGAACATCTTGATAGAGTTAAACACTATGCTTTAGCTCTTGGAAATACAATTTCATTAAATCAAAGTGAGATGGATGATTTAAGTGTGGTTGCAGATTTGCATGATATAGGAAAAATTGGTGTGCCTGATGGAATACTAAATAAAAAGGATACATTAACAGATGAGGAATATGAAGTAGTTAAAGGTCATGCTTACTTTGGTTATAGTATGCTTAAGGCAACACCATCAACAATTAGAATTGCTGAGTATATCCTATATCATCACGAATGGTATAATGGTAAAGGATACCCAGATGGATTAATCGGTGATAAAATTCCTAAGATATCAAGAATCATACAAATTGCAGATGCTTTTGCAGTGATGACTGGTGGAACAGTTTATAGGGAAGCCTTAGAAAAGCAGAAAGCCATTAATGCTTTAAGAGAGAATAGCGGTACTCAATTTGACCCAGAGTTAGTAGAGACATTTATAGAAGTAATAATGGAGTAGTTATGGATTTAAAGATAAAAAGTTACAATCATTATAAACAAGAATCGAAATACTCATTGGCGTTAATATATACAATGTTATCCATGCTTGTTTGTGTGTTGTTCTCAATATCATTTATAGTGATAGGGGCAACTTTTGCTGCACTTATTCAGTTAATTTCAGCTTTTATTTATATGATAGTTTCAGGTCTTCTAAGAAGAAGAGTAAAAATACTTACTCGATATGTGGCTATGATGTTATCAATAGCCTTAGTGTTAATCAATGGGATATATATATTTGGCCCAACGTATGGATTTCAGTTTCAGTTGTTTCCATTTCTCGTAGTAGTTTTTTTGCTATTGGACTATAACATTGATGTAGAGAGATGGAATATTTACATAATTTCTTTGTTAACAGTAGTTGTGTTTTTCTTCATTCAATACGTACCTTCAACACCAATATTCTTAAATTATGCAATCTATGAGAGTTATTACTATGCAATATCACTTGCTGCTTCGTTTATGGGTATGCTTGTGTTACTATTTTACTTATCAAGAGAAATATTTGCTGTGCGAGATCAATTGTATAGTTTAGCAACGACAGATGCATTAACTGCTCTGTACAATAGAAGAACCTTCATTAAAAGGGGACAAGAAGCATTTAAAATTGCAGAGAGAGGTGGCAATCACTTTTCAATTATTATCTTTGACATTGATTCGTTTAAATCAGTGAATGATGAGTACGGTCATGTTGTTGGCGATGTAGTTTTGAGAAATATGGCAAAACACGCCAAAGAGACGCTAAGAGAAACAGACCTTATTGCTAGATATGGAGGAGAGGAGTTTGCAATTCTTCTACAGAATACATCCGCAGATCAGGCAGTTGTTGTTGCAGAAAAATTAAGAGAACGAATAGAAGCATTTGAAGTCGATTCGCAACCATATAAAATTAATAGAACAATAAGTCTAGGTGTGATGGGTTACCATTATTCAATTTCTTCATTTGAAGAATTGGTAGATAAAGCTGATAAAGCTTTGTATAAATCTAAAGCATTAGGTAAGAACAGATTAACACTTTATAATATGACAGATCCATTTTATCGGGAGAAAAGAAGCAATGAAAATAGACATAAAACATTTTGATGAATTAACAACTAAGGAATTATACGAGATATTATATTTAAGATGTAAGGTATTTGTTGTAGAACAAGCTTGTATTTACCAAGATTGCGATGGTAAAGATAAAGATGCTTATCACTTAATGATGTATGATGATGACCTTGTTGGATATTTAAGAATCTTAAAGCCTGGGGTATCTTATGATGAAGTCTCAATAGGACGGGTACTTGTTAAAGAAGAATATAGACATTTAAAACTTGGTAAAGAAATAATGAAGGAAGCCATTTCCTTTATTGAATCAGAGGGCTATAAAAAGATTAGAATATCTGCTCAACTATATCTTGAGAAGTTTTATCAGTCTTTGGGATTTGAATCTGTTTCTGAATCTTATTTAGAAGATGATATTCCACATATAGAAATGATGTACAAAAAATCGTGATTATTTATTACGATTGAACTTGTATAAATATTGTCGATATGTTATATTAGTTTAAGATAAAAATCTTTAATGATGTGCGAGTCGCATCGAAGATTGAAAATGTCGTTATAGATTTTTGTCGCGTGCAAAAATCTTTTTTTATTACTTTAAAATGGTACAGAGAGACCAAAAGGAGGCAAACGATGGATAATAAATTATCAGCAAGGAATTTTATTCTAGGTTTACAACATCTTGTAGCAATGTTTGGAGCAACAGTATTGGTTCCAGCAATCACAGGTTTTAATCCAGCAGTTGCATTATTTGCAGCAGGTTGTGGTACGTTAATTTTTCACTTTGTAACAAAGAGAAAAGTACCTGTATTTTTAGGATCATCATTCTCGTTTATAGCAGTAATATTAGCAGTTAAAGAAATGCATGGTGGAGATTTAAGATATGCACAAGGTGGTTTACTTGTAGCAGGTATGGTATATGTCATTATTTCATTATTTATAGGAAAGGTAAAACTTTCAACACTTAACAAAATCTTACCACCATATGTAATTGGACCTATGATTATGATTATCGGTTTAACACTTTTACCAGTAGCTGTTGACATGGCAAGTGTACACTTTTTACTAGCAGGATTAACGTTGATCTATGTTATACTAATCAATAAGTTTGCAACAGGTTTGTTGAAGCAAATGTCAATTCTATTAGCAGTTGTGATGGGTTACCTAACAGCATTAGCAATAGGCGCTGTAACAGGTACAGCATTGATTGATTTCTCAGCAATAACACAAGCTAAAGTATTAGCAGTTCCAGCATTTACAACACCAAAGTTCAGTTTAGCAGCAATCTTTACAATCGTACCGATCGTATTGGCAGTATTTATGGAGCACATTGGTGATGTAACAACAAATGGTACAGTAGTTGGAGAAGATTTCTTAAAAGATCCAGGTTTAAATAGAACACTTTTAGGTGATGGTTTAGCAACAATGTTTGCGGCTATGATCGGTGGTCCTGCAAATACAACATATGGGGAAAACACATCAGTACTTGCAATCACTAAAAACTATGATCCAAGAAACTTAAGAATCGCTGCGGTATTTGCAATTATATTAGCTTTATTCGGTAAATTCGGAGCAGTACTTCAAACTATTCCAGTAGCAGTTATGGGTGGTATCTCATTCATGTTATTTGGTATGATCGCATGGATTGGTGTTAAAATGATTAAAGACAATGATGTGAAGTTTAACGCTCAATCAGTGATTGTTATGACAGTAATGTTAGTTATTGGTTTAGGTACAAGCTACTTAGCAAAGTATGCAGGTATCACAATTGGTGTGAAGATTACTGAAACAGTTATGTTAACAGGTTTAAGTTTAGCAGCTATAGCAGGTGTGGTATTAAACTTAATTCTTAATTTAGTATTTAAAAACGAAAACAACAAAAGCGAACAATCTACAAAAAGAGCTGCATAAAAAAATCCTGATAATCAGGATTTAGTAGGCATAACCGTAGTTAAGAACTTGTAGGCCAATCGGCCTATGAGTTTTTTTATTATGTTAATTTTAATTGGGTAGTAATAATCAGATTCATACCAACCTTTACTTTTCCAAAATTCATAATCCGTCGCATGTTCTATTTGGGTATTGGCTTTCCACATACTAAACCATAAAAGATCTTTTATGGTAGGTGATTTTGTAGGACTTTGTAAGAGTTTGTGATATTTTAATGCAGATTTTTCAATTTTTTTCAGTATTTTTTCATTTGAAATAGATCTACCAAATAGAGTTATTTTGAGCTCGATGCAATCTTTTACGCCAAATGCAGACAGTACTTTCTTTAAGTAATTGGCATTTTTCTTACCATGGGATCCCATGGTTGTAACAACCGCCATGCCTTTTTTGTGAAACAATTCTGGTCGATGAAATAGAAATGTTAAAGAGTCAATAAAATTTTTCATAGCGCCTGAAATGTTCATAGCATAAACAGGAGATGAAAAAATGATGCCATCCGCATCTAAGAACATTTCTTTGTAAGGATTTATTTTGTCATTTTGATAACAAGTTTCTTCACCTTCCATAAAACATCTAAAACAGGACTTACAAAATCCTATTTCTAAATCTTTCATATGAACATACTCAAATTCATAATTGCCATGTGCTGAAAGAGTTTTTTCTATGTGTTTTAGTGATTCGTAAGTGGCGCCTTTTTTCACTGAACCATTGACTATAACTATTTTCATTAATTTCACCTCATATAGTACTATATCATAAGGAAATTATTTCATCTAGAGATTAATTTCATGATATCCTAGAAGAGGGGGATATTATGAATACATATGAATTGATTAAAAGACGTGTAAGTATAAGAAAATTTAATGAAAAACCAATCAACCAGGAAGTTATGAATAAAATCATTGAAGCGGCTATACATGCCCCAACAGCTGGTAATATGATGCCTTATTCGATTATTAAGATTCAAGATAAGAAAACCTTAGAAACTTTGAGTGAAACTTGCGATCATCAACCCTTTATTAAAGCAGCGGATACAGCTCTCGTATTTGTGGTTGATTTAAATAAATGGCATCGTTATTTAAAGCTTAATGATGTAGAAGACTATGCTAAAAAAACTGATAGAGTTTATGAGGGGCCGACAATAGCAGATGCTATTCTAGCCATTAATGATGCATTAATAGCGTCTGAAAGTGCAGTTGTAGCAGCTGAACACTTTGGCGTAGGCAGCTGTTATATTGGCGATATTATGGAAAATTTTGAAGTACATAAGGAAATGCTGAGTTTACCAGAGTTTGTTTTTCCTGCAGCAATGCTGGTTCTAGGACATTATGATCATCAGCCAGAACCGAGATATAGATTTGATTCAAAACACGTAGTCTTTGATGAAAGTTATCAGAATTTAAGTGATGATGATATACTTGAAATGTTTTCAGAAAAAGAAAAACTATACAATCCTAATATCTCTGATGAGATTGAGAACTATGCACAGCAGTTTTATAATAGAAAAATGGGAGCACCTTTCTTCGAAGAGATGAATCGTTCTATTAAAGTGATGTTAGAGATGTTTAAAAGGCCTTAGGCCTTTTTAAAGTACACTTGAATTTTATGGGAATAATTGTTAAAATCAAAAGACGATTATGGAGGAACTATGAAAATTTTACATACAGGCGATTGGCATTTGGGTAAACAATTAGAAGGTGTCAGTCGTATAGAAGAACAAAAGCTTGTTTTAAAGGATATGGTTGAACTTGTAAGAAGAGAATCAGTTGATGTTATCCTAATTGCTGGAGATATATACGATACCTTTAATCCATCTTCTAAAGCAGAAACTTTATTTTATCAAACGCTTAAAGAGATGAGTGAAGGTGGTAAAAGACTAATTGTTGTGATACCTGGAAATCATGACAATCCAATAAGATTAGTCGCAGCTAGTCCTTTAGCCAAAGAACATGGCATTATAATGGTCGACAAACTCACGACAGTGATAGAAGCAGATAATTATGGTAATCATCAAGTTCTAAATAGTGGACCTGGTTACATTGAAGTGGCAGTTAACAATGAAAAAGCTGTGATATTAACACTTCCCTATCCAAGTGAAAAAAGACTTGAAGAATCTTATTATCACTTTGGTTTAGAAGATGAGGACCAATTAAAAGTATATAATGAGAGAATTCGTGATATATTCATGAAGTTGTCATCACATTTTAGAGATGACACCATTAATATTATTATGAGTCATCTCTTTGCTATGGGTGCTGAGGAAACCGGCTCAGAAAGGAGCATTCAACTAGGTGGCAGTTATATCATCGACGCTTCATGTTTTCCTGAGTCAGCAGATTATGTGGCTCTAGGACATATACATAAGCCTATGATCGTACCTGGCACTCAAAAGAGAGCCAGATACTCTGGTTCACCGCTTCAATATAATAAGAAAGAAAGACATTTTGAAAAAGGGTGTTATCTATTAGACATCAATAAGGATGGGCTTAAGGACATTGATTTTCATCCATTGAAAGTTTATAAACCCATAGAAGTATGGAAACTTGATAGTATCGAAAAAGCCATTGAAATGTGCGAGGAAAGAAAAGACGATCCTTGTTATGTATATATGGAAATAGAAACAGATCGTTTTATACAGGAACATGAAATAAAAATGATGAAAAGTTTAAAGTCAGACATTTTAGAGATAACTCCTGTGTTAGAACATTTGACCAATGATTATACGGGTAACATTACAGAAGAGCCTATTCATCAGTTGTTTGAAAAGTTTTATACAAAAGAGAGACAGGTCCCACCAACTGAAGAACTTACAACACTCTTGATGCAGATATTAGGAGAAGAACATGAAACCAATTAAATTAACTATGAAAGGCTTAAACAGCTTTTTAGATGCTCAATCAATAGACTTTGAGGCCCTTACTCAGTATGGATTATTTGGTGTATTTGGACCAACTGGTAGTGGAAAATCATCTATTCTTGATGGTATGACCCTAGCCTTATATGGAAAGACTTCAAGAGAAAGTTCCAACTTCATTAATGTTCAGTCTGATAGAATGCAGGTTTCTTTCGAATTTGCAGTCAACAAAGTTAACTATAACATTATAAGAACGTATAGAAGAACACCACAAGGAAGCATTAATGCAACCAAACCTACTAAATTAGAACAATTCAAAAATGGTGAATGGCTCATTTTAGAAGAACAAACAAAACACGTTGATAAAAAAATATTTGAGATTATTGGTTTGGAATTTAAGGATTTTATTCGTACAGTTGTTTTACCACAAGGTAAGTTTAGCGAATTCATACAGTTGAAAGGTAAAGACAGACGCGAAATGTTAGAACGTTTATTTGCCTTATCCAAGTACGGTGATGAGTTAAGCAAAAAGCTCTCAAAAGCTATGCGTGCTGAAAAGGATAAATCTCTTGAAATTGCAGGTGAACTAAAGGGTTATGAAGAGGTTACACCTGATAAGAAAAAAGTATTAGAAGATGCACTTGAGACTGTTACATTAAGCTTTCTTGAAGAAGAAAAACAACTGAAGACTCTTCAAGAAACGCAAAAATCAATGGAGAATACTTTTTCTTTATGTCAAAAATTAATGGAGACCCAACAACAATATAAGAAGTTGACAGATCAAGCTGATGAAATAAAGCAGAAGCAAGTCTCCTTAGATGAAGGACAAAAGATTCTACGTGTTATGCCGTATTATGAACAGATGAAACTTTCAGATAAAAGCTACAAAGAGACACTTGTTAAGTTTAATGACTCTCAGAAAGTTTTTAAAGATCTTGATGATAAACTGAAACATGATAAAGAGGTGTTTGAAGCATCTAGTAAAAATTATCATCAGTTTATGAATGGATATGAGGTAAAAAAATTAGAACTTGAAAACCAAGTCAAATTAAAAGAACAATTGATCAGTGATAACAATGATTACACGAAAAAAAGTGATGAGTTAAAGATTCAAAAAAAGAATAAGGTTGCATTTGAGGAATCACTTAAGGCAACTGTTATGCAACTAGATGACTTAAAGCAATTAATAAAGAAAACAGAAGACGAAATGACTGATTTAGTTGTTTCATCAGAAGAACAGCAATTGATTGATAAGGGATACTCACTTGAGGAAGGTATAGAAACACTTAAGAAAGATCAAACATCCCATATAAAAGCAATAGAAGAATTAAAAGTGGATGAACATCACATTGAATTAGATACTCTAAATAATGAGTTGAAAGTATTAAAAGAAAGTGATAGAACACCTTTATGTGAAGAAGAGTATACTTCTAAACGACAGCAGTTATTAAGTAAAAAAGAACAGTATTTTAAGGCAATAAAAGACAAAGAAGATAGTCTGAAAAAACAAGATGTCCTTAAAAAATCATTCGATGAAGTGATGTTTAAAAAGAAAGAGTATCAAGTTGTATTGGATGATTACTTACAACGAAAAGAAAAGAATATCATTCAATCAATAAAATCAACTTTACATCAAGGAGATGATTGTCCTGTATGTGGTCATACAATTGACGAGTTGTCTTATGATTCACAAGCGTTCACTGAAGATGCATCTATTGAAAAAAAGATGCAAGCTTTCCAAGTTGAAGAGGAAACTTTAAAAGCCAAATTGCATGATATACAAGAAGTCATTAATGACTATAATAAGACTATAGAATTACAAGTATATGATGAAAAAGCTCTACCAGCTTTAGAAAAAGCCTACAATGATGACAAGAAGTACTTAATGGATGTACAGAACTTGAATCAAAGTATTGAGAAGAAACAAGAAAGTCTCAAACTAATTAAACGTCAGAAAGAGCTTGAAACATCACGATTAACAGAAGTTGAAAAAGTATTAGCAACATCTGAAAAAGCTTTTCTAGTCATAAAGAAAGACTTTTCTAAGGACTCATTTAAAGTCTTAAAGGATAATCTGTATAAAAAGAATGCTGCTTACCAAGCGCAAAAGAAAGTTGTAGATGGAGAACGATTAAAAGAAGGTGAACTTCTTATGGCTATTGATGCAACAAAGGCATCTTTAGAAAATGCAAATCGTTCAATTAGCTTATTAGAGCAATCACTTGAGACACTATCAAAAGGTATTGAAGCATCAAAAGAAAAAGTGGATATCAACAAGGAATATAAAACACCTTTAAAGACACTGTTAGAAGAAAATGAGAAAATTGAGCAAGAACATAAAAAGTTAGAAAATGCATTTAAAGTACTAGAAGAAAAACATAAGAGTTGTCTTCTTGAATACAATAGACTTTCGGCTCTAAAAACATCTTCTGAAACTAGCTTCAAGAGTAATGAGGAACTTTTAAATCGTAAACTATCTGAAGAGGTATTACTGTTAGAGTCACTTATGACTCATTCGTGGACGATCGATAAATTAGAGCAAACACGTCAGGAATTAGATGATTACCATAAAGAAGTTCATAGATTAAATCTAAGTGTACAGAATTATAAAGACCAATTAAAAGGTGAATCTGTCACTGAAGATATGATCTTGTCACATAAAAGCAAAATTAGTGAAGCTGAAAATAAATATGAGACTAGCAAAAAAGAACGAATAAAATTGGAACGCGACCTAGAATCACTTAACAAACAATTTGTTGAGATGAAAGACTTGTTAGAGAAACAAGCTTCTATAGATTATCAAATGAGTCTTCTTAAGGATTTAGAATCCTTGTTTAAAGGGAAAAAATTTGTTGAGTTTGTTGCCTCTTATCAATTAAGATACATTTCTGTAGAAGCATCGAAACGTTTATTTGATATTACATCAGGTAAATATGGTTTAGAAGTAGATGACCATGGCCAGTTTTTAATTAGAGATTATAGTCACGGTGGTCAAGTGAGAGATACAAGTACGCTTTCTGGGGGAGAATCATTCTTGGTTTCACTATCATTGGCCCTTTCATTATCAAGCCAGATTCAGTTAAAGGGAAAAGCACCACTTGAACTCTTCTTCCTAGATGAAGGATTTGGAACTTTAGATGATCATTTTTTAGAACTTGTAATGTCATCACTAGAAAAAATACACCACGACAAGCTTTCTATAGGATTGATTTCTCATGTGGAGAGTATCAAGAATCGAGTACCGATTAAATTAGACGTTACACCAAGTGTTGCAGGAGTTAGAGGCAGCCGTGTAAAGATAGAAAAATCATAAATTAGCAATACTTCAAGGAGAGTGTATGAAGAAATTTAAAGGCTCAGTTATTATCAGCAAGCCAGTAAAAGTTGTAACAGAAATGTTTTTAGATCCCAATAATTTGAAACATTATCAGAATGGCTTTAAAAGAAAAGATCTTATCTTGGGGGACATAGGTCAAGAAGATAGTGTTTCAAGATTGTACTACAAGTTTGGCAGAAAAAACGTGATGTTAGAAGAAACTGTATTAATCAATAAACTACCAGAGTCGCTTGTTTTGCTGTATCATTCTAGAGACATGGATAAGATGATGAAATGTTCATTTGTAGAGGTAGATGAGCAAACAACAAGATTTGAGTATGAATATGAGTACATTCGAGTAAGCTGGTTCTTACCAAGATTGACATTTATTCTATTTCCTAATAGCTATAAAAAAAGAGACGATAAATGGAATAGGCAGTTTAAGGAATTTGTTGAGAAAGAATAATAAAAATGGAAATGACGCAAGTCATTTCTTTTTTTGCTCTATTTTAAATTTGCAAGGAAAAGGATTTCATGATAATCTTAATTATGATAGTCGAACTATCAGTTTTGATTGGAGGGAATCACATTGAAGAAAAGTCGTATGTTAACTTATGGATTAGGCAGTTTAGGTAACAACATCATTTATGCTTTTGTATCTACTTACTTATTGAAATTTTATGTAGATTCATTTGAATTAGCTGCAACAACAGTTGGTATTTTGTTTTTTGTAGCAAGAATATGGGATGCATTTAATGATCCTATTATGGGCATTATAGTCGATAACACAAAAACGAGATACGGAAAGTTTAGACCTTATTTGTTATTTGTACCAGCCATTATGGCCATTACAACGGTATTATGTTTCAGTCAACCTGATTTATCGCCCGTACTTAAAGTTGTTTATGCTTATGTGACATATATACTGTGGGGAATGAGTTTCACAGCAATGGATATACCTTATTGGTCAATGTCTGCTGTACTTTCACAAAATCCGGATGATAGAACCAAAGTCACCACTATAGCTAGAACCTTTGCATCAGTCGGTTTCCTTGTAGTAAATGTTCTAACACTACCATTGGTAGACGCACTTGGTAGTTGGTCTGCTGTAGCCATTTTATTTGGTATAGCATGTATTAGTTTTACATTGATTACATTCTTCTCTAGTGAAGAAGTTTTGACATATGAAAGAAAAGAAAAACAAACAATTAGAAAGGTCATAGAGCTTGTAAAAGCCAATGATCAGTTAAGAATTCTATTATTTAGTATGGTAATTATTGAATCTGTAAATATTTTAAAAATGTCATTTACATTATTCTACTTAGAATACACCTTGAGGATAGAGCAACTAATTCCTGTTATGTTGGGACTTTACTTAATATTTACCTTAATTGGCTCTCTACTATCGCCATTTGTTGCTAAACGTATAGGTAAGAAGCAAACATCAATCATCGGTTTGATTATAGTAGCACTAACAAGTATTGGTATGTACTTTACAGGTTATACAAACATCTATATCATATTTGCATGGAATTTGATCAATGCAGTTGGTTATGGTCTAGTTTTAATCTCTCAAAACACCATGGTAATAGATTGTGTTGAATATGGAGAGTATAAAACTGGTAATCGTGCAGAAGGTATGGTATTTTCAATGAATATCTTCAAGACAAAAGTTGCCTCTGCAGTTGGTGGTATGATCGGTGCATTTGGATTATCTTGGATAGGTTTTAAAGCCAATGCTGTTCAAACAACTTCAACAATGGATGGTATGCATATCGTATTTACTTTGGTAATCGGTGTCTTATCATTACTAGCGATTATACCGCTTAGACGTTACACACTTACTGAAGAAAAGTATCAAGAAATATTAAAGAAAATTGGTTAAGGAGGCATCATGTACAAGTGGGAGAATCCAGAAATTATAGAAGAACATAAAGAAAGTGGTCATGTGGTCTTAATGCCATATGATGATAGAGCATTAATAGATAAACCTTCTAAACACAAGATGCTTCTTAATGGTCAATGGGATTTTAAATATAAGTATGGAAAAGACGAATTTACAGCGTGGTCAACAATTGATGTTCCTGGATTATGGCAATTACAAGGCTATGGCAAACCCTATTATTTGGCTTTTGACTATCCACCTGCATTGTCAAAGAAGAAAAGTAAAATTCCTCAAATAGATCATACTATGCAAGAAATTGGTCTCTACAAAACCCAATTTACAATAGATGAAGAATGGATGGTCAAACATTTATTCATTCACTTTGAAGGGGTAAAATCAGCATTTGAGTTAAAAATCAATGGACATTATGTTGGTTACTCACAAGGTTCAATGACACCTGCAGAATTCAAGATTATAGATTATGTTAAACTCGGTGAAAATATTCTTGAAGTAGAAGTTTATAGATACTCAGATGGTACATATTTAGAAGACCAAGATATGTGGTTTTTAAGTGGTATCTTTAGAGATGTATATCTTTACAAAGAAAAGGACAACTATTTAAGAGATTTCTACATTCACTCTAAATTTGCTGACGATTATAAGGATGCTGAAGTGACTTTTGAGTATCAAGTTATTTCGGATAAATCATACGAATTAATCGTTGAATTGATGGATGAAGATGATACTTATAAACATACAATTAATGATGATAAAGGTGAATCAAGATTTACAGTAAGTTCACCGAAACATTGGAGTTCAGAAATCCCAAATTTGTACCAACTGATGATTACTTTGAAAGTAGAGGATGAAATTCAGTCGGTAAAAACCATGACATTTGGTTTTAGAGACATTGAAATAGATGGGACAAGGATTTTAGTTAATGGTCAAACACTTATGATTAAAGGTGTCAACCGTCACGATTTTGATCCCGTGACTGCATGGAATGTTCCTGATGAACGTTATGATCAAGACTTATCTATTATGAAAGCACATAATATAAATGCCATACGATGTAGTCATTATCCAAATGATTTAAGATTTTATGAAGCTTGTAATAAATACGGTTTTTATGTCATGGACGAAGCTGATGTAGAAACACATGGTGTAAGAAAGAAAAATGTGCCAGGGGACAATCCTAAATGGCGACGAGCAGTTGTTGATAGAATGGAACGTATGGTTTTAAGAGACAGAAACTTTAGCTGTATATTTATGTGGTCTCTTGGTAATGAAGCGGGTACTGGCAAAAACTTCGCCTATATGAAAAAAGCTGCACTCAAACTTGACTCAAAGAGAAGCTTTCATTATGAAGGTGATGATACCATTGAAGTGAGCGATGTATTGTCAAGAATGTATCCTACACCTCAATTTTTAGAGCGTGTAGGAAAAAAAGAAGATATCTCAGTAAACTTAGTGGACAACATTATGAATCAACTGGTTGCTGATAACAAACCCCTAAAAAAAGAGTGGTATAAAGATAAACCGGTAATTGTCTGCGAGTATGCCCATGCCATGCAAAATAGCTTAGGTAACTTTGATGAGTATATGGCTGTTTTTGATAAATATGAGAATCTTTCAGGTGGTTTCATTTGGGATTTTGTCGATCAAGCGTTAAAAGTAGAAAAAAATGGTCAAACACACTACCTTTATGGTGGAGACTTTGAAGAGGAAAAAGATCATGGTTATTTCTGTGCAAATGGTATCGTCGATTGTGATAGAAACCTGCATCCGTCTATTGTACAAGTAAAAAAAGGGTATCAATCCATAAAAGTTATAAAAAGGGATGATATTTACGAAATTACCAATAAACATATGTTTCTTGATTTAGAGGCTTTTGAATGTCAATTAAAGGGGTATGTAGATGGTGTAGTAAAAAATCATGAAAGACATATATTCAAATTAGGGCCAGGTGAGACGATTATTTATCAGCCTGAATTTGATAATGTAAGTATGATTGAGTTCTCTTTTGAAGATGAGTCAGGACATGAAGTGGCTTTTGAACAGTTTCAAATAAAAGACTATCAACCTAAAAAAATTATGATTAATCCCATCGATTATACTGTTAACAAAGAAGAGATTGTTATTGGCAAACATAGTGTTAACCTAAAAACAGGTGATTTGTACATTCACGATTTTGGAACAACAAAAATGAATTTCTGGCGTGCAAAAACAGATAATGATAGAGGTCTTCTAAACTTTGATAGACGTTTACATAGATTTGTTGACAAACGCCTTGAAACTGCATCAAATAATTACAAACTAGTAAATTACAATGTAGTAGAAAATGCAGATGGTCTTAACATAATCACAGAATCTCGTGTTAAAGGATTCTATAATAATGTTATTAGAAACTACATTATATCTGAGGATAATGTTATAATTGAAATGTCGGGAATGCCAAAAAGAAATCTAGATCGATTTGGTATGACGGTCTTACTTGACTATACTTATGATCAGTTTAAATGGTATGGAAGAGGACCTGAGGAAAATTATCTAGATCGAAAGACCGGTTATAAGTTTGGTGTTTACACCAAAGCTTTAGATGACTATATTCATCACTATATGCGACCACAAGAAAATAGTAATAGAAGTGATGTTTATTGGTTCTCATTGAGTAATAAAATGACTGTGGAAACACATAATAATCAGGGCCTTTCAATAAGCGCTTATCCATATACTCAAAAGCATTTGGATGAGACCGAACATATACATCAACTACAAAGACATAGTAAATTCACATTAAATATTGATCATTTACAAAAGGGCGTTGGTGGAGATGAACCAGGCGTTGCTGCATTACATGACCCATATGTGTTAAAGAAAGATAAAATGTACCACTATGGCTTTAGAGTCATAAAGGAGAAACATGAGTAAACGCGCAGAAAATAGAGAAAAAAATACTCAAAAGATGTTAGAAGGTGCTTTGATTGTTTTTGAAAATAAAAGCTTAGAGTCTGCAAAAATGACTGATATTGCAGACGCAGCTGGTATTGGAGTTGCATCTTTGTATCGATACTTTCAAACAAAAGCTGATATTGCTTTACAAGTAGGCATTTTGTATTTTGAAGAAGTCAATGAACAATTAAGAAAGATACTTGAAAAAGAGCTTACTGGCAGAGATAAAATAGAACTTATGATGAGAGAGTATCAAAACAAAGATGAAGCATCTATACGTTTCTTTAAGTTTGTAGAAGAATTAGATCACTATATTGAACAACTGGAGCAAAAGCCTGAAAGAATCAAAGTTTATGAAAAAGCAATCTATGAACAACTACCTAATTTTGAAGAAGCACTGAAAGAAGGAATCGAAGATGGAAGTATATCAGAATCCATTAATCTGAAATATACATTAGATACCATTAACCACACATTGATGTCTTTAAAGCAAAAGTTTTCTACAAGAGGTCATGTTGTATCCATTGATACGGAAGAAGCTCATGATGGTGAATTAGAACTTCTAATCTCAATATTTCTTAGCTACTTAAAAAATGGTTTATAGCAGAGTTGCATTTTGAAGTAGTTTCTCTAAAAAGTACATTTTTTTCGTGATGTAGTAGAATATATAACATTTTAAGATAGATTTAATAAATATTATAAATTAGGTTGTGAAAAATAGTTAGATATCGTATAATGAGTTTGAAACAAAATTGTAATCATTACAAGGAGAGGCATATGAACGATAATATTCTATTTGCTTTTGCATTAACTCTATTTGCAGGTTTATCTACAGGTATTGGTAGTGCACTAGCATTCTACACAAAAAAAACAAACAAAAAATTTCTATCAGCTGCACTTGGTTTTTCGGCAGGTGTAATGATTTATGTATCCATGATCGAGATCTTTGTGAAAGCGAGAGCTTCACTTGAACTTGCAATGGGAGCGCAGAAAGGTTATTTAGTAACAACCTTAGCCTTTTTTGGAGGTGTTGCCTTAATTGGTATCATTGATAAATTTGTCCCAAGTTTTGAAAACCCTCATGAATTACGTGATGTCACTGATATGGAAGACAGGGAAGAGAAACAAGAACTCTTAAGAATGGGTATGTTTTCAGCATTAGCGATAGCTATACATAACTTCCCAGAAGGTTTGGCTACTTTTACAGGTGCCTTACAGGATCCGACACTTGGTGTAAGTATTGCAGTCGCAATTGCAATTCATAATATTCCAGAGGGTATTGCAGTATCGGTACCACTTTATTATGCAACAGGTGATAAAAAGAAAGCATTCAAACTTTCGTTTTTATCAGGTCTATCAGAGCCTGTAGGTGCTATTTTGGGTTACTTCATTTTACAGACATTTATGACTGAAGCAACTTTCGGAATTATTTTTGCAGGTGTTGCTGGTATCATGGTCTATATTTCATTAGATGAATTACTACCAACTGCAGAAAAGTACGGCGAACACCACATTGCTATATGGGGACTAATCATGGGTATGGTTGTTATGGCATCGAGTTTGGTATTATTTGCGTAAGTAAGCAGTCTTGACGACTGCTTTTTTTATGCATATAATGTTTATAGGTTTAAGAATTTAAACGAATAGACGGAGGTACTATGAGAAAATCAACAACCACAGATTTGCTGATAGAGGAAACCCTAGAAAAATTTCAAGAAATAACACCAATTTTTACCGTTCTTGCCGATGAGAATAGACAGGCCATCGTGATGGCTCTTGGTAAACATAATCAATTAAATGTAAAGACATTAGATGAGTTGATTCCATTATCAAGACCAGCAATATCTCATCATTTAAAAATATTAAAACAAGCAGGTATTATAGGCAGTAAGAAACAAGGTACAGAAAATTATTATCAATTAACAATCAAACACGCCATAGAAGATGTCAGAAGATTATGTGATCTTATCGAAGAATCATGTAAATTGGGATAGGAGGAATTATGGTTAGAGCATTGTTGGAAAATCAAAAAATGTATTATCAAGAAGGTCATACTCAATCAATTAGGTTTAGGATGGGACAACTTCAAAAGCTTAGAGATGCCATTAAAAAGTATGAATCAGATTTGTTAGATGCTTTGTACAAGGACTTAAGAAAACCAGCCTTTGAAGCTTATTCTAGTGAAGTTGGATTTGTACTCGAATCCATTACGTTCACAATGAAAAAATTAAAAAAATGGATTCGTCATGAAAACAAGAAGGTGCCCTTACATCAGTTTGGATCAAAGGGATATTTGACTTATGAACCTTATGGTACAGTCCTGATAATTGGACCGTTCAACTATCCATTTCAACTGCTAATAGAACCCTTGATTGGTGCTATTGCAGCAGGTAATACAGCTGTGTTAAAACCATCAAGTGATACACCACATACTGAGCGTGTCATTGTAAAAATGATTGAAGAGACCTTCGATGAACAATATATTTCAGTTAGAACAGGTGGAAGATCACTAACAACTGAACTCATCAACAGTCCTTTTGATTATATTTTCTTTACAGGAAGTGTTAATGTAGGGAAAGTAGTTATGGAAGCAGCAGCAAAGAATTTGGTTCCAGTGACTTTAGAGCTTGGAGGAAAGAGTCCTACCATTGTTGATAGAAGCGCAAATATAAATATTGCTGCAAAAAGAATTGCATGGGGAAAGTTTTTAAATGCAGGCCAAACCTGTATAGCACCAGATTACGTTTATGTTCATAAAGATGTTTCTGAAAAATTTAAAGTAGCCTTAAAGAAACATCTATATAGCTTTTATGGAGATGAACCAAAGAAGAGTCCAGATTATGGACGAATTGTTTCTGAAAAGCACTTTAACAGGTTGGTAGAAATGATCCAAGGAGATGTATTTATAGGTGGAGACAATGATCTCGATGACAAATACATCGAACCGACTGTGATTGAAAATGTCACTTGGGATGATCCAATCATGCAAGATGAAATTTTTGGACCAATTTTACCAATCATGACTTATGATAACTTAGATGAAGTTATATATGAAATAAATGCTAGACCAAAGCCATTAGCACTTTACCTATTTACAAGAAAAAAGCGTGTAGAAAAGAAAGTTCTTCAAACCACCTCATCAGGTGGTATGGCAATTAATGATACCATCACTCATATCACTTCACCTCATTTACCGTTTGGAGGCGTCGGTCATTCCGGTATGGGTGCTTATCATGGAAAATACAGTTTTGAAACATTTTCTCATAGAAGGAGTCTTATTAAAAAAAGTAATTTAATTGACCTTTCTATTGTATTTCCACCATATAAAGACAAAGTCAAAGTTGTAAAAAAAATCATGAAGTAAGGAGGCTATATGGACTTTTATGAAGCGCTTATGGAATATCCTATTATAGGCGCCATTGAAACTTCAACAGATGTTTCGAATGCACCCTGTAGTATTTTCTTCATTTTAGGTGGTGAGTTGTCTGAACTTGAATTTCAAATTAAAAACATTATTGCCTTAAAGAAACAAGTTTATGTACATATGGATTTGATACAAGGTATAAAAGCAGACGAAGCAGGTTTGAGATTTGTAAAATCATTAGGTCCACATGGTATTATTACAACTCATAGTAGATTGATTTCTAAAGCAAAGGAACTGGATTTGTTTGCTATTCAAAGACTATTTCTTCTGGATAGAAAAAATCTAAAATCTGGTATAAAATCAGTCAAGAAAAGTAAGCCAGATGCTATAGAAGTTTTACCAGGAGTTGTTTATAAAGCGACCAAGGAGTTGATGGATGAGACCAATATTCCTATTATATCAGGCGGTTTGATGATGGATAAGGAAGATGTTATAGGTAGTTTAAAAGTTGGTGCGATAGGTGTATCAACAAGTTTAAAAGAGTTATGGACGTTGTAGGGGGAACAATGGAAAAATATATATTATCATTTGATCAAGGAACAACCAGTTCGAGAGCAATTATTTTTGACCACAAAGGGACAATTGTAGAAGTTGCTCAAAAAGAGTTTGCACAGATTTACCCAAAACCAGGTTGGGTGGAACATGATCCAATGGCTATTTGGGGCTCTCAATCAGGTGTTGCAAGAGAAGTTCTTGAAACAGCAGGTGTTCGACCAGATCAAATAGCAGCAATTGGTATTACCAATCAAAGAGAAACCACTGTAGTGTGGGATAAACAGACGGGAAAACCAATTTATAATGCCATTGTATGGCAATGTAGAAGAACTGCTGAAATTGTAGATGACCTAAAGAAACAAGGCTTAGAAGATTACATAAGAGAAACAACAGGCCTAGTGTGTGACGCTTATTTTTCAGGTACAAAAATTAAGTGGATATTAGATCATGTAGAGGGCGCGAGAGAGCGTGCAGAAAAAGGCGAATTGCTATTTGGTACCATCGATACATGGTTAATTTGGAATCTTACAAGAGGGAAAGTTCATGTAACGGATTATACCAACGCATCACGTACAATGGTCTTTAACATCAATACCTTAGAATGGGATGAGAAACTCTTAAAAGCATTAGATATTCCAAGAAGTATGATGCCAGAAGTTAAGGCTTCTAGTGAGATTTACGGCACAACAGATGAACAAACATTTGGCGGTGCTTTAATACCAATTGCAGGTGTTGCGGGAGATCAACAAGCGGCTCTATTTGGACAAACATGTTTCAATAAAGGTGATGTAAAAAATACATATGGTACTGGTTGTTTTGTTTTGATGAACACAGGTGAAAATCTGATTCATTCTAAAAATGGATTGTTAACAACAATTGCATGGGGATTAGATGGCAAAGTTACTTATGCATTAGAAGGTAGTATTTTTATTGGTGGTGCAAGTATACAGTGGCTAAGAGATGAAATGCGCTTGATACATGATGCAGACGACAGTGAATATTTTGCTAGTAAAGTGGACGATACAAATGGTGTTTATGTGGTGCCGGCATTTGCAGGTCTTGGAGCACCATATTGGGATATGTATGCAAGAGGCGCTATTGTAGGATTAACAAGAGGTGCTAATAAGAATCATATAATTCGTGCCACGCTTGAATCAATTGCCTATCAATCAAGAGATGTAATGGATGCAATGGGTAACGATGCTGATTTATCAATAGCAACTATAGCAGTTGATGGTGGCGCTGTTAAAAACAATTTCTTAATGCAATTTCAATCAGATATAGTTGGGAAAAAAGTCGTAAGACCAGAAGTCATTGAAACAACTGCTTTAGGCGCAGCATATTTAGCTGGATTAGCGGTGAATTATTGGACATCAAAAGAAGACCTGATAGAAAACCATCAGTTAGGTAGAGAATTTACACCGAACATGGATGAAGAAGAGAAAGAAAGACGTTATAAAAAATGGCAGAAGGCTGTAAAAAGAGCTATGTTATGGGAAGAAGATGAATAAAAGAACAAGAAAAAAAGCTCTTACGAGCTTTTTTTCTGGGATTGTAATAAATTTGGTTGTATTAATATAGTGTAATATTAAGTAAGGACTTAATATTAGTGGGTAATAAGGAGTGTTTCTAATACTATTATAGTATAGTATCCTAATTAAAGCAATAGTAAAATTGTAATTATTACAAAAAGAATAACCCGAAGGTTATTCTTGTTTATCTTGATACATATTTTGATCTGCAAAGTTATACAAGACATCTAAATTATCACCATCTTCAGGATACATGGCAACACCAGCAGAAATTGTGATGTTAATATCCTTATCATCAATTACAGAATAGTTTTTAATGGATTCTTTAAGTCGCTTGGCAATACTATTGAGTAAATTAATGTCGTTGATATTCTCAAGAATAATGATAAATTCATCACCACCAATTCTAAAAATTTCTTGTCCTTTTCTAAGATCACTCTTTATCTTTTTTGAAAAGCTGATGAGAATTTCATCACCAATTTTATGACCATAAGTATCGTTGACATTCTTAAAGTGATCAATGTCCATAACAATGATTCCAATCTTGTATTGGTTGATTGTTGCGATATTAAAGATGCTCTCGGCATATTTATACATATAGTGTCTGTTGTATAAATTGGTCAAAGGATCGTGATAGGCATTATGAATATTGGTTTGATTATCCATGTACATTGAATAAACTTTAAAAGCACTTAAAATCGATATTAATAAAATAATAAAAGGTAACAGAATAAACCAAGTGTTGCTAAGTGCCCAACCATCATCAGGTTGTATATAGATGGTCCATTTAAGAATATCATTCTTTAGTACAAAAATCATATCGTCTTCATGTGTGGTGTATTTACTGTCGTATATAATTTGATCATCAGACTGAATTTTGAAGTTTACATTATTTAAATCTGCAGTTTCATCTAAGAAGTCAATAAATTTTTCGCCGTTAACAACAATACTTATTTGACCATAGTAGTCGTTGTTTCTCATAATTGGCATACGAACAATATAAGCAATACCACCTTGTATAAGAGTAACAGGACCTGTCATAAGTGTGATGCCTTCATTTTTTACCTTAAGAACTTGGTCTCTTTGTTCTGGAATAGTTAGCAAATCTACATCGATAGCAGCTTGATTGGTTTCATATGGATAGTTCCATATAATTGTTGTGTCTTCAATAATACCGATGTTTCGAATGAATGTATCGGTATCCTCGAATAATATATCTAGAAAATGATAAACATTCTCCTCAGTAAATTGATTTGTCGTTTGCACATAAGCAGAAAAACCTTTTAAGATATTGAAGTTTGTATCAATGATGTTGCTAATACGATCTTCAATAACTATATACTTTTCTGCTAACTCATTTCTTTTATTTGTCATTATACTGTTGTATATAACGACTTCAATAATTATCAATATTGAAAAAATGAATACAGCAACCAATACTGCTAAAATCGTCCCTTTATTTTTTTGATTAGTTTTCATAATACACTCTCCTATTAATATATATACCATTTTATAAAAAGCTTATTCATGGAAGTGATAATGCGTTTAAAAAGGGGTATAAGGTTTACTAGGAGGGGCGTATGAGTGAATTTAACAATGATGAATACTTAAAAGGACAAGTTCATAAGCAAGTTATGCAGATGAAAGAAAGCGCCTATCAAGTACCATTAGAAAAAATACATTGTGAGATAGGTATAAACTTAATGGATGAAACCCTTGAATCACTGCAAAATAGGGTGAGAACAGGGACGTTAACTTATGTAGAAATAGTAAAATTTTACTTGCAAAGAATCTATCAGAATACAGATTTAAATGCTGTTATAAGCATCAATGCTAATGCAATTAAAGAAGCAGAAGGAAAACTCTATGATGAATCGCATAATTTGCTCTATGGTATACCAGTTTTGATAAAGGATAATATTGGCACAAAAGATATGCACACAACTGCAGGAGCCGCTGCATTGAAAGAAATAACGAGTAACGAAGCAGAAGTAGTTAAAGTGTTAAAAGCTCATGGTGCGATTATCCTTGGTAAAGCAAACTTATCCGAATGGGCCAACTTTATGTCTACAGAGAGTTCTAATGGTTACTCTGCATTGGGAGGACAAACCTTAAATCCATATGGAGAATTTGATGTTGGAGGCTCAAGTTCAGGGAGTGCTGTAGCTGTAAGTTGTCAATTAGCGCCAGTAGCGGTAGGTACTGAAACCGCAGGTTCTATTATCTACCCAGCAAGTCAAAACAGTGTTGTAGGTCTTAAACCAACTTTAGGACTAATTTCACAAGAGAATATCATCCCCATATCAAAGAGTCATGATACTGCAGGACCTTTGGCAAAATCAGTTAAAGAAACTTATGAATTATTGAAATGTTTAACCAAAATTCAATTGAAGAAAGCTGTCTTTAATGAAAAAGCATTAAAGAATAGAAGAGTGGGACTGATTGTAAATGAACAAGTTATAACATATTATAGAGAAGGCGACCTGGAAATTGTAGAATATGCCGAGAAGATATTAAGGGATATTGGAGCAGATGTAAAATATTTGGAACTGGATTCAAAAGCATTTGATACCAAAGTTTATGAGATTTTAAAGTATGAATTTAGAGAAGGGTTAAAAGCTTTTTTAGAACCAATAGACACAACAATAAAAAATCTAGGCGATGTCATAGCATTTAATGAAAAAGATATGAAGAATCGAGCACCCTTTAATCACGAAATCATTAAACAAGCTTATTTGGAATACTATGATTCTAATGCTATCCAACAACAAGTAATAGAGAATCGTAGAGTAACACAAGAAAGCTTAGACAAAGCTTTAAAAGAAGTTGATATTTTGATGACAATAAGCAATTATTGTACATCAGTATATGCACCAGCTGGATACCCAGCAATCTGTGTACCCGCTGGTTACAGAGATACAGGTGAACCTGTAGGTATCACATTTATTTGTAGTGCTCATGAAGATATAAAATTGATAGAGCTGGCATATGCATTTGAACAATGCATCCAAAGAAAAAATCCTAGGAGGCGAACATGAAGAAAATTGTAGTAGAAGATTATAACCCTAAATGGGCTCATGCTTTTAACGAGCTGAAATCAGCTTATGAGACACACATTGATATGGATTTGAGAATTGAACATGTTGGCAGTACTTCTGTTCCAGGTCTTGCTGCGAAGCCAATAATTGATATTGATATTGTTGTAAAATCAAAAGAAGAGATCAGTAAATTGATAGAAGCCTTAGAAGAACTAGGATATATCCATCAAGGTGATTTGGGCATACCAGGAAGAGAGGCTTTTAAGAGGAGCATAAAAGATGTACCGCTGATGTATGAACACCATTCAAAATGGCCGTCACATCACTTGTATGTCTGTCTAGATGATTCGTTAGCATATAAGAATCATGTAGCACTAAAAAATTATTTGATGGCACATGAAGATGCAGTAAAAGAATACAGTGAGTTAAAATTTGCATTGGCTCATAAGTATCCGCATGACATAGATAGCTATATTAGTGGGAAAACACCCTTTATAACTAGAATCTTAAGTGCTTGTGAATTCACACCACAAGAGATAGATGAAATAACAAAAGTGAATGAGTAGCTTGACATTTTGCCTTCAGTTGGTTACTCTATTCTTGTGTGTAAATGGAGGCAGTCATGGAATTCAAATGGACAACTCAATATTCTGTTAAGAATGAACTTCTTGACGTACAACATCGTATGTTGTTTACAATTATTAATGATTTGAATACTTATATCATTAAAGGTCAAGGTATGGAAAAAGTTGAGGAAATCCTGAACAAGATGTCGGCTTACGCAACCTTGCATTTTAGAACAGAAGAAGACCTCTTAATAAAGTCTAATTACACTGAATATAAAAAACATAAAGCTTCTCATGATAACTTCAAAAAACAAATATTTAAATCCACTAAAGAAATTATTGATAACAAGAATGAGGAAACCGTTGTAGAAATTCATCGCTTTTTAGTTAATTGGTTAAGTAGCCATATTCTAGATGAAGATGTTAAATACAGTGAATTATTAAAATAACTTGAGGATTCTCAAGTTTTTTTTGGTATAATATATAGAAGAAAATAAAAAGACGGAGGAATACATGCGAGTTGTTAATGTATCTCATAAATTACACAATAAATATTTAGCAAAAAATGTCTATGATAATGAAGGCAGACTTCTACTAGGCAAAAGTGTTCAGTTAAGTCCTTCACTTGTTGATAAACTCATAACAAGTGATATATTTGTCGTATATATTGATGATGAATTCTCAGAAGGAATAGAAGTAAAAAATATCATTAGTGAAGAGCAAATGATTCATAGTGTACGCTCAGTTAAGAAGATTATGACAAATATTACCAAACAAACTTCTGGTGTCCCAACTATGATAAAAAAAGAAGATATCAAACTTGTTGGCGATGTAATTAAGGAACTTATCGAGGCGCTTGAAGATAACGAAGATGCACTTTACACTGTTGTTGAGTTATTAGGAGCAGATATGTATACCTATAAACACAGCGTTAATGTAGCTGTTTTAACGATTCTTACTTGTCGTTCATTGTCATATGATTATGAGTTAACCAAAAGTATAGCTATGGGTGCTTTATTACATGACATTGGTAAAGCATATGTCAAAGATAATTTAATACAAAAGGTTGAATCCTTATCAAAAGATGAATTAAAAGAAGTTTATAGACATGTAAGCTATGGTTATGAAGCAATAAAAGATGATATCAGTTTGTCTGGTTATACCAAACAAATTGTAAGATTACATCACGAAAAGCGTGATGGAAGCGGTTATCCACTAGGATTAAAGGAAACAGAAATACCTGACTTTGTAAGGATCGTAACAATTTGTGATATGTTTGATGCAATGACATCAACACGAGCATACAAAAGAAGTATGCCAGTTTATGAAGTCTTAGATATATTGATGGCTGAATCTGTATTTAAACTAGATTCTGTTATATTTCAAATGTTCACAAAAAATATTTGTGTATATCCACCAGGATCAGGTGTTAAACTTGATGATGGAAGGTTTGGTCTAGTTGTAAAATACAATCAGTTTAATCCAACACGTCCAGAAATAAGATTGTTTGAAGACGAATACGGTAATATGAGTGTGAATCATATTAATCTAGAGGACCATCGAACACTGTTTATTGAAAAAACAGTTGCTACAGAGATTATCAAAGAACATTACAAATTGTAAAATTAGATGTTCTTTTTGTATACTATGATACTACTTTTATGTTAAGATAAATAAAAGGGAGTATTTATGAAAAAATGGATTGTCTTATTAATGGCATCACTTCTAGTTGGTTGTTCACAAAATGTTTCTCCTATTGAAGAAGCAAATCATGTTCAAGCCACTCTAAAGGCGATGCCAGAAACAATAGAAGAAAAAAGTAGTTACTATATACACGATGAGCTGATGCCATCATATGCGATGCTGAGTGATTATCCAACAGAAGCTCTAATTGACTGGGATGCAAGAACAGGCATTGAGACTTCAGAATGGCTAGAGTTTAAAATGGTTAAGTCCGAAAACATCAGAAGTATTGAGTTGTTTACAGAAAATGTTGATGAAGTAGAAATTGAAATTAAAGGTAATATCGAAAGATATGCAATAATCGATCAGCATGAAATTCTTGAATTTGAAGAGAGTGTTAATTCTAATCAAGTTAAAATAAGAACTTTGCAAGGAAATATAATGGATGTCCATATAACATATGATTTACTTGTAGATAAAGAGACATATGCAATATATCAAGAATTAGATCAAGATTTAATGATACTAGAAGACTTTGATTGGCAAAAAGAACCTTTAGAAGCTTTTGAAACTTTGAATCAAGTATATGAGAATTATACTATTGATGAACTAGAACTTTTATCAAAAAATATTGATATGAATAGATTAATGATACTCGATAGAGGTGTAGGTTGTCCTTATAGCCTTATGGGAAAAGTTGTATCTGTAAAACTTAGAGAACAGTATTATGAAATAATAATAGATACAATAATTGATCATGAAGAAGTAACAGTCTATACTAAGAAAAAATATGAGTTAAATAGTATGTTCCAAGAACATTGTATTCTTATTGATAAAGAAAGTACGATGAAGTTTATCACGATTCAGTAGAATCGTGTTTTTTATTAGAAAAAAAGGGAAAATAAAAGATAAACAGAATTATTAAATGGGAGGTCCTATGATACTATCAAAAAAAGTACAACAGGCACTTAATGATACACTGGTCTACCACAGACATCAAAAAAGAAAAGGGACAGACATTCCTTATGCAGCACATCCTATTTCATTAGCGGTTTTATTAATAGATGGTAAATTCAGTGAGGAAATGGTTATAGCTGCGCTTTTACATGATACAATAGAAGACACCAGTATGACTGAAGAAGAATTAAAAAACAGGTACGGTAGTAGAGTCTATGAGCTTGTGATGGCTTGTACTGAAAAAGATCAATCAGAGCCATGGGAAAAAAGAAAGCTTCATACCATTGAGAAATTCAATTATTTAGATGAAGAAGTTAAATGGATTTTGTTGGTTGATAAGTTACACAATCTCTACAGTATGGTTGAACAGTATAAAGTTGTCGGAGACGAATTATGGCGTTTTTTTAGCAGAGGTTATGAAAAACAGAAATGGTATTATAGTGAGTTGTTGAAAAACTTTAGAGAATATAAACCTTTTAAAAACCATGATCTATTTAATCGATTTGAGGAATGTTATAAAGAACTGTTTGAGGAATAATATGAAAAAAATAATCGTAGGTTTGATGCTGATGTTATCAATAAGTCAACTAGCATTTGGCGAAGATATCCATATTGAAGTAAATGGTGAAGAAAAAATATTTGAACAACCCCCTTATATAGTTGAAGATAGGACTATGGTCCCAATTAAATTTTTATTAGATACATTAGGCTATAAGGTAGAGTGGCTATCTGAAACACGACAAGTAAAAATGAATAGAGGTCAAAAGGAGATTCTTTTGACCGTAGATAGTCATGAGATTACTATGAATGGAAATGTATTTTATTCTGATGTAGCCCCAACAATTATAAATGATCGGACTTATGTGCCATTAGCCGCATTAACAGAGATAATTGGTTCAGAAATCTTATGGGATGCAGACACAAGAACGGTAGCTATTAATGAAAAACTAGACTACATCAATGTCTATTATGGTCGTGGTTCATACAACAATTTTAATGAGATAAAAGATGATTTAAAGCATATAGATCAAGTATCGTACGCTTGGGCACAACTTCAAGTAGAAGATGGTCAAGCTGTATTAAATACAACTTCAGTCAATAATAACTCTATGTTTTATCCAACAGGCCATGAATTGGTTACAGATATATCCAATGAAAAGATTTTAAATATTTACTCTAAGGGACCATATGATCAGGTATTTAAAAATAATCAATCCATAATTCAAAGTATTAAAACAAAAATATTAACACCAGCTTATGATGAACCAGAGTTTGATGGTGTGGTATTAGATTTTGAAAATATGAGTCCAGAGAGTTTCGATGAGTATATAATTTTCGTGGAACAATTAAGAGAAGCTTGTCCAGATATGAAAGTGGATGTTGCATTACAGCCAAGAAATTTTGCTTATGATGAGATGTTACCACTTGTTGATCATATGATTTTAATGTTACATGACTATGAATCCAAACTGGATGTGATTGTAAATCTTAATCAGAGTTATGTGGACCAAGAGACCGCTTCAGTTGTTGATATTGAAGAAGATTTGAATGAAATTATTAAGAGTATTCCGTCGTGGGAACGTGATAAAATTTTGCTTCAATGCAACTTATCAGTCGTTCAATGGCAAGGAACAACAATATATGAGACAAAAAGATACACACCTGATTATGAAAAATTAATCGAAAGATTAAAACTCATAAGTTTTAGTGACTTTCATTATAAAGAACCTGCCAATTTACCTTATGTTCATTATACTTCAGAAGGCTTAATTAACACTATATGGTATGAAAATGAAAACAGTATAGAAGCCAAATTAAAACTGATTTATGAGTATGATCTTGGAGGTCTATCTCTCTGGCAGATTGGTAATTTGCCTAGTAACACATATCTCGATGAAAAAGAAAAGTATTATTTGAGAATATGGGAAAAGATTATGGAAAACAGCAAGTCAATTGATTGACCTAGCTGTTTTTTTGGTATATATGTAGTGGAGGTGTAATATGACAAAATTAAGAGGTATGATCCTAGGTGCTTTTATCGGTGATGCATTATCACTTGGAGCACACTGGATATACAATGTAGATGACATTAAGAAGAAATTTGGTCGAATCAGTGATTTGACAGCACCTGAAACAAAATATCATGATGGTAAAATAAAAGGTGATTTTACCCATTATGGCGATCAAGCGTTAATGGTACTACAGTATTTGAAACTCAATAGAAGAATTGAGGCACAAGAATTTTATGATTTTTACGAACGCTATATGGAGAGTTATGAAGGCTATAAAGATCATGCAACCAAAGAGACACTGAAGCATTTAGATAATGGTGTAAAAAGAGGATCATCCTCGTCAGAATTGGGTGGATTTACTAGATTCCCAGGTATTCTATATCTAAATCATAAACAAGTACAAGTCGGTATAGATCAATCAGTTTTACTCGCCAAGCTTACACATAATGATCCATTATTGCTAGAAAGGTCAAAATTTTTAAGTCAGTTGATTTATGGTGTCTTACGAGACCAAGAGCCAATAGATGTAATCACGACCATAAAAAAAGAAGTTTCAAAACCTATTTATGATGATATAGAAAAGGTAAAAAGTTTGTTGAGTTATTCAACAACTCAAGCTATCAAACAACTTGGACAAAGTTGTGAAAGCAATTACGCTTTTCCTGCTGCTTTATATTTTATAATGAAATATCAAGATCATTTTAGTGAAGCATTGATAGAAAATGTTATGGCAGGTGGAGATTCTGCAGCAAGAGGTATGGTTATTGGTGCTGTTTTAGGTGCATATCATGGAGAGAAAGGTATACCAGTAAACTGGTTAGCTGGTATGAATCAGTTAAAAACATTAGAGAGCTTGTTGCAAAAATAATTGCATAAGCTCTTTTGCAATTTTCCCTTCATCATATGATAAAATTCAAGAATTTATTTCATATTCAAAGAAAATGAGCCTTGAAAGAAGGAGTCAGGAAATGTTCCAAAAAAATTATATCTAATCACTTAAAAATGGTTGTCAATTGTGTCAAATTCATTTACAATTCAATTATATGAAGGAGGCGCTTTAATGGCAACTAAAATGAATGCGTTAGTAAAAAAATATGCAAAACCAGGTTTATGGTTAGAAGAAGTAGATGTACCGGAAGTTGGCGATTTTGATGTTTTAATCAAAATGAGAAAAACTGCAATATGTGGTACAGACGTACATATTTATAACTGGGACGAATGGTCTCAAGCAACAATTCCAGTACCAATGACAGTTGGACATGAATTTGTTGGAGAAATTGTAGAAATTGGTCCAGGAGTAACAGATTTTAAAGTTGGTGATTTAGTTTCGGGTGAAGGTCATATTGTATGCGGTCACTGTAGAAACTGTTTAGCTGGTAGAAGACACTTATGTAAAAATACAATGGGTGTTGGGGTAAACAGAACAGGTATTTTTGCAGAGTATGCAGCAATTCCTGAGTCAAATGTGTGGTTATGTGATCCTAGCATTCCAGAAGAAGTGCTTTCAATCTTTGATCCACTTGGAAATGCAGCACATACAGCATTATCATTTGATCTTCTAGGTGAAGATGTATTAATTACAGGTGCAGGTCCAATTGGTATTATGGCAGCAGCTATTGCAAAGCATGCAGGTGCTAGACATATCGTTGTAACTGATGTTAACGATTATAGATTATCATTAGCAGAAAAATTAGGTGCAACAAGAACTGTTAACCCAACAAAAGAAAAACTACAAGACGTTATGAAAGATTTACATATGACGGAAGGTTTTGATGTTGGTTTAGAAATGTCAGGAAATGCATCAGCATTTTCAGATATGGTTGATTGTATGTTCCATGGTGGTAAAATTGCTATGTTAGGTATTCAAGGCCCTGATACAAGAGTAGACTGGAACAAGGTTGTATTTAATGGTCTATGGATCAAAGGTATCTACGGTCGTGAAATGTATGAAACTTGGTACAAGATTCAATCGATGTTACAATCAGGTTTAGATATTTCAGAAGTTATTACACATAAATTCCATTACACTGAGTTTGAGAAAGGTTTTGAAATTATGAAATCTGGTCAATCAGGTAAAGTTATTTTAGAATGGTAAAAAAATACTCAGCACATTATTTGTGCTGAGTTTTAGTTTAAGTACAATAAGTACTTTTGTACGTTTAATTCAAATTCTGCTTTTGAAGCTTGTCTTCTGTTGTCATTAAACAGTCTGTTTTTTCTTTTAATCTTCTTCATAATAAACTCCTAGAATTTAATACCTAATCCTCTTAAATCGTTCGACGAAAAAGTTGGCTTTGCGCTTTTCTTGTTTCTCTTAAATAATTTCTTTAACATATTCGTTCTCCTTTCATTTTCTAACTGTACACAGTATAGAATGTTGGGTATAATCCACATCAATAGGGAAAAATATTTTTTTTTTATGATTTTTAATGGAAGTATTGCCACAGCGCAACAGTTACAGTAGTTAACAACATAATGATAACCAAGAAGTAGTCTGACTTTTTAGGAAAACGTTCCTTCCAAAGGTTCGGTATTCTGTTGGGTTAACCCAATACTATTTGAAATATAAAGATCATAAACCAACTGAGACCCATTAAATGATGACATTTTACTTGAAATAGGTATAATAGAGTAGAGACAAGAAAGGGAGACTATGAAAAAAGAACATAAGTATTTATCGTGGGGAATATTGGTATTTGGATTTGTGATCGTTTTCTTTCACAGATTAGCAATTGGATCGGTTTCTGATTTTTTGATTCAAGATTTAAGACTCGATAGTGTGCAGATAGCCAATCTTACGGCCATGACATTTTATGGCTATGCACTGATGCAATTACCAGTAGGAATCATGGTCGATACCATCGGTGTTAGAAAACTCTGTACAGCAGGAATGGCTGTTACAGCAATCGGATCAATTCTATTCGGCGTATCCGATATTATAGCATTGTCCTATTTAGCAAGATTAATGGTTGGTATAGGAACAGCAGTAATTATCGTATCGATAATGAAACTACAAGCAACACTCTTTCCAGCAAATATGTATTCTACCTTATCAGGTTTAACCTCTCTGTTTGGTAATTTTGGTGCTTTCTTTGCAACCATTCCATTAACATATTTAGCCGTTAATCTGGGATGGAGAGAAACCTTTGTAGTATTAGGAGTTATCACAGCATTCTTATCAATCGCCATCTATTTATTTGTTAAAGAAGGACACGATACATACAAAAGAGAAAAAATTAATGTCAAAGAAGCAGTCAAGTTTGTTTTAACCAATAAGAAAGTTTATCCTGATTTCTTCATAATGGTGTTTTTTGTAGGATCATTAACTGCAGTACTAGGTTTATGGGGAAATGGCTATCTAAAAAATGTTTATCATATCAGTAATGAAAAAGCTGCGTATTATTTATCATTTATTACATATGGATTTATAGTAGGAGCACCAATTGTTGGAAAACTATCAGATTATCTAGGTGGTGAAATAAAGAAAATCCTTCTTGTAGCAAGTGGAGGATATTTAACTATTTGGGCCTATGTTCTTATAATTTATAAAGGACAACCACCCATTGGACAATGGCCTGTTATCTTCTTTGTTATGGGTATACTTATTATTTGTCATATATTAGTTTTTTCAAATGTAAAAGAAGTGAATCCTTTAAAGTATACAGGCATAGCAATATCATTCGTAAACATAGGTGAGTTTGTGGGTAGTGGTTTAATCAGCCTTTCTATGGGGTATTTGATTAAGAGACTAACCGTTTTAAATATGCCAGAAGAGCAAGTGTATAGAACCGCGATGATATTGGTATTGGTATCAGCAATATTTAGTTTTATATCAGTAATCTTTTTGCATGGAAAAAAGGAGACAGACAAAAATGAAACTGGGTGCGCTACTGGATAAACAACTTGAATTTCAAGTGTATCACTATGGAGATGACGCTGATATAAAAGTCTTTGGTGAAGATATCCCATTAAAGTACATTGTTCGAGAATATGAAAATGCAAAAAAAATCAACGAAGTATATAGTGGGAGTGTTCGAGTCATAGATCTATTAGAGATTGATGCTTGTTATGGAATTGTATATGAGAAAATAAAAGGCAAGACACTACTGTATGAATTAGAAGATAATCCTGTTAAAATGGATGAGATAGCAAAAAAATTCGCACAAGTACATACAGAACTTCATCAATTGGAAATGGATGATTTCCAAACACAGGAATCCTACTTACGAGAAGAAATAGAAAACTGTATTTATATTTCAGATGAGGATAAAACCAAATTGCTAAGTCAGCTGGAAAATTTACCTTCAGGGACATCATTTTGTCATGGGAATTATCATCTTAATAATGTTTTTATCAATCATAAGGAACATATAATGGATTTTTCAAATACCTATATTGGTCATCCTATGTCAGATGTGGCTAAAGCTTGTATCATCATGTCGGTACCAAGAACAATTGATGGGGGAACAGCTAAATTACAAGAAGAAGTAACAAAACTGAGATTACAGTTTGTTGAAATCTATAAAAAGTATTACAATCAATTTGGTAACTATAATCAAGTTGCGATGGATCACTTTTATAAGTTTATGGCTGTTACAAGACTCAATAAAGGTCATGAAATAGAACGAGAATGGTTATTAGACTTAATCAGAAGCTAGCGGAATGCTAGCTTTTTAAATACTTAAAGATTTATAAGAGAATTGACATTCTAGATGAAAGTTGTAAAATGGTACAAGGAGGTCGTTATGCAGCAAACATTTCAAGCATTTTTAGATGAACTTCAGTTGATTACAGCTGAAATAGATTTACATTATTATGACGGTATCAGTAATTTCTTTAAAGTTATTGATGAAGATAATAATTATTATGAAACAATTATAAAAGAGGAACACAAAGAAGATAATAAAAGAGTTTATAAACTATTTGTTGATGGACTAGCAGTTGGAGAAAATTACTATATTGTAGATGAACACTTTTTAAAAGTACCATTAGAGTATCGATATGTAGTTAGAACGTCTGTTTTTGATGAGTTATTCTATTATCCAGGTGATGATTTAGGTGTAACGTATCACGAAGACTACTCAGTATTTAACGTATGGTCACCAGTTGCATCAAGAGTTGTACTTGATCTTGAAGGACAACTATATAATATGAAAAAAGAAGATAAAGGTGTTCATACAGTTAAAGTAGATGGTGATTTAGATGGCAAAGCATATGAATATTTGTTAAATATAAGTAGTCAATGGAAAAGCGCAACCGATCCTTATGCACTCAGTTCAACGCCGAACCATCAAAAATCAGTAGTATTGAATACAAATAAAATATCAATTGATCTTAAGAAAGACCAATTACAGCCACTTACGCAAAAAACTGATGCCATTATATATGAGTTACACATACGTGATTTTTCTTCTAAACCATCAAGTGGTATCGAAGCCAGTGGTAAGTTCATTGGATTATTAGAAGAAAATACAAAGAATGATCGTGGAGATTCTACAGGTCTAGATTATTTAACAAGTTTAGGATTTACACATCTTCAATTGTTACCAATCTATGATTTTGGATCAGTTGATGAATTAAATCCAAAAGAAATGTACAATTGGGGCTATGATCCAATGCAATACAATGTCCCAGAGGGTAGCTATGCTTCAGTGGTATCAGATCCTTATTCAAGAGTTGTAGACTTAAAAAGAACCGTTGCAGGACTACATGAAAAAGGTTTAAGAGTTGTTATGGATGTTGTTTATAATCATATGTTTGATCGATTTACAACAGCATTTGAAAGTCTGGTACCTTACTATTACTTTAGGATAGGAACAGATGGTCAAATATCAAATGGCTCATTCTGCGGTAATGACTTCGATTCGACTAGACTCATGGGCAGAAAATACATCTTAGACAGTGTTAAGCTATGGATGAATGAATATGGTATCGATGGATTTAGATTCGATTTGATGGGCATATTAGACGTTACAACGATGAATCAAGTTGCTGAGTTAGTTGAGAGTATTGATCCTTCTGCAATGGTATATGGTGAAGGCTGGAATATGCCAACACTATTAAAAGAAGCTGAAAAAGCAACCATGATGAATCAGGATAAAATGCCTAAAATAGGTCATTTCAATGACTTGTTTAGAGATAACATTAAAGGCGGATCAATGGAAGATGAAGCCAATATTCAAGGTATCCTATTAGGCAATTTAAAGCACTTTAATCAAGCAACTAACTTATTGTTAGGCTCGCCGATTAAAGATAAAGAAGTCTTTTTCGATGCACCATGGAAAAGTGTCAACTATGTAGAATGTCATGATAATCAAACCGTATTTGATAAAATGAGACTCTGTGAAGTTGATGAAATATTAAAGAGACAAAAGTTATTAATAGCAACAACCATGTTTTCATTAGGAGTTCCTTTCCTTCACGCAGGACAGGAGTTTTTAAGAACAAAACAAGGAGAGCATAATAGCTATATGTCTTCCGATACAATAAACGGCATAGATTGGAACAGACGATCAGATTACGATCAAGTGGTTCAATTTACAAGAGATGCTATTGAATTAAGGAAATCAACACCTGAGTTCAGAGCAATGTCTTATAACAAGCATTTTAAAGATAAATCAAAGAAGATGAAGAAGTTGATAGAGATTAATTATGATAAAGATGTAAGACTATTAATAAATTTATCCAATCAGATTCATGATGTTAAATTAAAGAAAGAATCTGTTGTATTCCATTTAGAAGGTAAATGTAACATCCAAGACCAGTATTCAATGGAACCATTAGAACTAATTATTATTAAGAGAGATTAATCTCTCTTTTTTTTGTTTGTAAAATACAAAATATGTCATATAATACTTATAAAGGGATGTTGCAATTCTACGTTTAGAGGAATTACTAATAAAAACACAAATTTTCTATTATGTGGTATAATTAGGAGGTAATTATATGATTATTGAAAAAAAAGAGAAATACGTTTCTGTTAAGGTAATATATGATCCTTATATCATAGAAAGATTAAAGAAAATAGGCAATTACTATTGGTGTAGATCTGAAAAGGAATGGCGATATCCACATTACAAATACAATGATTTACTCAAGTTGAAAAATGAACTATTCGATCCTGATATTCGTGTAAATGCTAGAGTCAAAAAGTTAGAAAAACATATGCTTAGAAAGGGATACTCGAAGAAATCAATAAGTGCATATGTAGGACACTTTCAAAGGTATTTGGATTACTCCTATAATCATTTGGATGTAACTGCAGTGAATGAGTATATAAATATGATGTTAGGAATCGAGGAGTACAGCCATTCATATGTCAATCAGTTTGTTAGTGCAATTAAGGTTTATGCTAGATTAACAAATGAAATAAAAATAGATGAGTTGGTTTCAATTGATAGACCAAAATCTATAAAGAAATTACCTAAAACAATGAGTATCCAACAGCTAGAAAAAATATTTAATGTAACCGATAATTTAAAACATCAAACTGCACTTATGATAGCCTATTCTGCTGGATTAAGAGTAAGTGAAGTTTCTAATCTTAAATTAGAAGATATTGATTCAGATAGAATGTTAATAAGAATAAAGCAAGCAAAAGGAAGTAAAGACCGACTAGTACCCTTATCTGCAAAAATGCTTACTCAATTAAGAAAGTACTACAAATTATATGAACCAAAGTACTGGCTATTTGAAAATATGGTTGGAGATCATCTCAGTACAAGGACATTCCAAAAAGTATTTGAGAAAAGTAAGATAAAAGCCAAAATAAAGGATTATGTAACCTTCCACAGCCTGAGACATAGCTATGCAACTCATTTACTAGAGGCTGGTGTAAACTTAAGATATATACAAGAGATATTAGGTCATCAATCATCAAAGACAACAGAAGTGTATACACACGTCTGTGTAAGACATTATAGTAAAATAATTAATCCATTAGAAACCATTAATGTCAAGTTCGCAGATAAACCAAAAAAACCAAAGAATAACCACTAGATGTATTGTCATTAGTACATCTAGCAGAGACCCAATATAGATATTTGTGAACTACACAAATACTATAGTTATATGCCATTATCATTGATATATAGAAGGTTTCTTTAATATATGGATAGAAAAATAAAAAAGTCGAAAGCAAATAACTTTCTAGTAGTTACACGTTATGGAGGGGATAAATGAAAAGATTTTTAATTATTGTGGTTTCTTTAGTATTGGTATTAGTTTCATGTAGTACACAGGATAAAGTGGCTGCTAAAACACATAAAATATTTCTGCATGAATACACTGAAGAGGAGAGAGAAATCTTATCCTTATTACATAGCGGCATAAATACGATTATCTATGAATTTGAGGAAAATACTCAGTTCTCAAGACTAATATGTTCAGTTGTTAACTATGAATCTGATGAAGTAATACTATCAAATAGTTATGATGTGGGAGCAAATGGTTCGTTTGCATTAGCATTAGGTCTTCCAGGAGATGATATGATGTTATCGATTATAAGTGATGGTAGTGGTAGATATGAATTTTATGAGGATAACTTTGTTGATGAGTATGAAGTGAGTTATCACACACAAATGGCAGAAACAGCTATCTTGAATGACGACGAGATTACCTTAGCCATTATTTATCTTAGAGAAGGGAGTTTTCTCGGTGTGAAGTCAAAAAACTCATCAAGGGCTGACATAGCATTATTGCTTGAGAATGCTAGCAGAGAAAAAAATTATGAAGAAATCTACCTTGTTAAATGTAAATTCATTGAATAGGAAAGTACGTACACAATAACTTAGTAAAGAAAAGAGTTTAAGTACATTAGTAAATTGATTCCTATTTAGGAGCTTCAATCAATGCTAACAGCATATAACACTACATCTGAGCAGAGGTCCATAGGCGAGTAAAGGTATGAGGTATTTATGAAAAGAGCAGATACATAGTTTTGTTATCATGGACAAACCCTCTCACTAACCGAGTCACCATTGCATTAGTCAGGGCGAGCCTGACATGAGCAAAAGGTTGTAAGTTCGAGTGCGTCTCAGATGCGCTTCCGTTAGACGTCATAATGGATTATATAAATACGATGAAGGAGAAAAAATGAATTATAGTAAATTGATTTCAGAGAGACACTGGAATCTTTCTGATAAAGGTGAAAGAGAAAACAATAGAGAAGAAATGTTCATAGATGACATTATACAAAAGGAACATATTGAGCGTGAAATCTTATCGAACTTGGAGGGTATTAAGAAGGTTTTTGATGGTGGAGCAGGTGCAGGTAGATTTTCGATAATGCTAGCAAAGAAGGGCATTCATGTCACTCATTTTGATATATCGAAGCCAATGATAGAAAAGGCAAAAGAATTGGCAGTTGAAGCTGGTGTTGAAAAGAACATAACATTTATTAAAGGAGCTTTAGAAAATCTGGATATGTTCAAAGATAATGAGTTTGATTTAGTGATGTCATTTGATGCTCCTATATCATATACATATCCAAACCATGAAACTGTTATAAGCAATCTAATAAGAATTGCAAGCAAGAAAATCATTATTAGTGTATCAAGCCGATTAGGTTCGCTTCCATACTTTGCGAACCCAATTCAGAAGAATCAATTTATAATGGATAAGAATTCTGATGATAGCTTTGTAAGATGGTGTATTGATAATGAAGAAAATCAAGTAAACAACTTCAAATTTGACAAATCATTTTGCGAGATGGTTCTTCAAGAAGGATTATGTGATTATATTGAGAATTCTGTGAATGATTATAATAGTGGTAAATCTCCTTGGCCAATTACATACCTTTTTATGCCTGATGAGCTAGAGAAGATACTGGAGAACAATGGAGTAATGAACATAAAGTTAGCTGGACCGGGTGCATATGCTCGGACGATACCGAATAGAATTCTTATGAACATTATGCAAGATGAAACGCAGAAAAAAGACTTTTTAGATTTCTGTTATCAATATGATAATAATCCATATGTATGTGGAATGGGAAAAGACAATTTACTTGCATTAGGAGAAATTAAGAACAAGCATGACTAAAATACTAATAGCTACAATCCACTGCAACGTCTAACACTACATCTGAGCAGAGGTCCACAGTTGAGTGATGTGAGTAGTTTGTATTTAGAGAAGCAGTCACATGATCTTGCTATCATGGACAAACCCTCTCACTAACCGAGTCACCAGCTCATAAGCTGTTCGCGGGCTCACAAGCATGAGAGCAGGTTGTAAGTTCGGGGGCATCTCAGATGCGCTTCCGTTATATGACAGAACTTATGTAAGAAAGGAGGAATACTTTGAGTACAAAAGTAAAGGCTTCATTATCAATATTTATGATGTCAATAACATTTTTTTTGATGATAGATACTAAGTATATAAATGCACTTGGAGATTATATCTTACAATTCTTTAATATAAATGCATGGTCTGGCAATAATACTGGTTTTCATTTAACGATTCTATACTTTGGAATTCTATTTTTCATTAGTATGTTTCTTGTTAATAGGTATGCTATTGATAAGTTAAATATGAAAGGAAAAAGAGTTTTTATAGTTTTTGTAATATTGGTAACCAGTTTTACATTAGTAACTAGTTTGTCTGTTCAATATATTAAGAGGAACTCGGAAGGTTTAGAATCTATAGCATTTGACTCAGAAAACAGTGAGCTTGATTATCAATATACAAACAGTGAAATATCAAAATTAGAAGCGTCATTCATACTAAAAAACTATAGTGATCAGAAAAAAGAGTTTTATGTAAGTATTGATAGTCCGTGGCTTAGAAAAGATGAAGTAAAGACAATTGAGATATTGAATAAAGATGGTTCAAAAGTGAAATTTTTATTAGAAGCTGGTGAATCAAAAGAATATACCATTACTAATAAAGAGTTTAACATAAGCGGAGGTCGAAGATTTGCTAATGGAGGATCTCGCGGTATTATAATTGAAATAATATTATCAAATAATGAAGGTGAAATTGTAAGACTTACTGATGATAATATATTTAGTGTTGTAATATCGAAATGACTATGTACATAAGTTCCATCATATAACACTACATCTGAGCAGAGGTCCACAGGTGAGCGTTGTGAGGAGTTAGTTTAATCAAGAGCACTTATATGTTCTTATAATAATGGACACACTCGTTTCGCTAACCGAGTCACTGACTCATTAGGTGTTCGCAGGCTCACAGCCATGGAGAGTTCAGTTGTAAGCTCAACGGCGTCTCAGATGCGCTTCCGTTATAGGAAATAGAAATTTGAAAGATAAATACTGATTAAAGGGAGAAGCTGATGAAGAATAAAGTTAGGTATATCAGATGGATAATAGTAATTGCATCTTTCATTACAGCCATGATGCTGTATCTAAACGCGTATCAGATTGAGTTATCAAAACTTCAAATCGGATTAAGAGAATATTTAAATGATGAAAGTATGAAAGTTCTAAAAACTTATGATATTGATCATAGACAAAAAAACATAATTGTCTTATATGAATCAGGTGATTCTTCTGGAGTTGTCTTACTAAACAAAGGTATCAACAAGAAGTATCTAGTATGCTACATTGATAAAACGCAAGGTGAAGTTTCGAATGTGAGTTTTTTGATTAATAGAGCTGATTATTCAATTATATATGGTTCGAGTAAAAGCATCGTATCAATGATAAGAATTCTAGATGGAGCGAGGGAATCTTATCATGATGTGAATGATAATCATATTTTAATAGTTGAAAACAGTCGAGGGTATGAGGGGACAGTTGATGTTATTTATGAAAATCCATCGATACCTTCTAAAGAGAACATAGAGTTTGAATCGAATTATGGAAGTTCGTGGCGAGGTATTTTAGTTCCACTTAGAAGTATTTTATTAGTAGTAGTCACTTTTTTAATATCATCACTCCTTAGTAAGAGGTTCAATGAGTATCTTCTTGATGAGTATAATAACTTACCAAAGGATGGGCAACGTATTAAGTTGAGAAGACCTTGGTAATATTGATATGATTATGGTAATAAAATCAAGAAATAAACTTTTCTCTATATATGAAAAGGAGGCAAACTTCTTCTTCCTATAACACTACATCTGAGCAAGGTCCACCAGGTAATGATTAGATTAGTAGGTGAGTTCGCCTTGAAGGCTCAACGCTCAGACTTATGATAGGTGGACAAACTCGTCTCACTAACCGAGTCAGCACTGCTTAGACCAAGCTAGTTGGCCATGAGCAGTGGTTGTAAGTTCGACGGTATCTCAGATGCGCTTCCGTTAGGCGAAAATGTTTGCAAAAAAAATAGCTTTATCAGCTATTACAGTTTTCCTTTTGATGTTCTTTACTTAATAAATATAAACAGTATTGATTCATACTAATACCTTCGTGTTTAGCTTCATCTGCAAGAGCTTTGTGAAGAGATTTTGGTATTCTCAAACGGAATGAACCTGAATAATCATTTTCTGATTTAGCTAAAGGTATATCAATATTATTTTCAATTGCCGTTTCAAGCCATGCAGTTTTTGCATCGCGTATTGAGTAAGTTACATCTTCTATTGATTCGCCAACACTCATGCATCCTTTTAGATCTGGATATTCAGCATAGTATGTTCCATCTTCATCTTCTTTGATTACCAGTTTGTATTTTTGTTGAAGGTAGAATTCTAGTTTATTTGACATAATAGGCCTCCTTTTACTTTTCAAGATTATCAATTAACTTGAGGAATTGTTTAACATATATCTTATTAACTGGTTTATGTTTAGGAATTGTGATTATTAGATTTCCCAAAATATAAGTATAGTGACTTGAACCGCCTTTTGGTTTGCGTTCGCTGAAACCATAGTGGAGTAGTATAGTTTGAAGAGTTTCAAATTTAACATTAGTAGGATTATTTCTAATTTTGTTAAGAAGCTTATCTCGTTTACTCAAATGATTATTCCTACTACTTACATTATATATGGAACCGTATATGGTGTCAACAAACATAATCGCCTAACACTACATCTGAGCAGAGGTCCACAGTTGAGTGATGGTATGAGGTAGTTTTGAAAAGTTCATCTATATGTTCTTGCTATCATGGACAAACCCTCTCACTAACCGAGCCACTCGTCCATTAGGCGTTCGCAGGCTCACAGCCATGAGGACAAGTTGTAAGTTCGAGGGCATCTCAGATGCGCTTCCGTTATATGACAGTCTTTTAATAGTAACAGTAAGCATCATTAAGTTTTATATGATTGACTAGAAGTGTATTTACTAGTGACCACATATAACATAAAGATTATAACTGAGACTTGTACGCAACAGTTGTTACTGAAAAACAGTTTAACTCATCTTTCAGATTGAAGTGGATTGAAGTATGCTTAGATTCATAGATAGTAATATGTTTATGTCATAAAGTGTAAATGGTTTTGTATGTACAATGTAGTGACAAACTGATGAGTTTGATGTATACTTTAAGTAGGAGGAATCTTGAATGAGATTTGTATGGGATGAAAACAAAAATATTTCTAATAAGGAAAAACATGGTGTTAGCTTTGAACAAGCTAGAGAAGTTTTCTCAGACCCATTTCAACTAAGCATACTAGATGAGAGATTCAGTTATTATGAAGAACGATGGATTACAGTTGGAACTACACAGGATCAACATATATTAGTAGTAGCACATCTATATTTTGATGAAGATGGTGAAGAATTAATTAGGTTAATATCTGCTAGAAATGCAACTAGCCATGAAAGGAGGCAATATGAGTACGAAAAATGATTTTGAAATGAAAAGTGAATATGATTTTTCTAAAGGTGTACGTGGTCGTTTTTATAAACCTCATAAGAAATCAACAACGATACGTCTAGATGATGATATCATTCTTTTCTTTAAGAAGAAAGCTTCCGAAGAAAAAGTAGGTTATCAAACACTATTGAACTCAGCACTACGCGAGTATATAAAGAATCATGCAGTTAATTCTTAAATCAAACGACTCTTCTAATTGAATTGGAAGAGTTTTTTTATTGAGTTACTATTAGAGAATATGACATATATTTGTGAAATAAATAGCAAAAAATCAAAAGTATTGTAAAAAAATGTATTCTTATTAGTTATTATTGTATATAATAAAATATGGAAATACTTACAAATCTATAGAAGGATTAAAAGACCATCATATAACACTACATCTGAGCAGAGGTCCGCAGGTGAGTGGTTATAGTAGTTAGTTTTATTAGGAGCATCAAGATGATCTAGCTATTATGGACAAACCCTCTCACTAACCGAGTCACCAACTCATAAGCTGTTCGTAGGCTCACAAGCATGAGATCAGGCTGTAAGTTCGAAGGCATCTCAGATGCGCTTCCGTTAACTGAAATTTAGTTACATAATTGCATACTACAATACGAGTAATCCTTTCACATATTATTTAGATGTGAGTAGAAAATCGTAAAAACTACCCGCATTCTATTGATATGGGTAATGATTACACATATAATTAGAATGTAGGTAGATAATCAAAAAAACTACTCATGTTAGGAGCTTGTATGAATTTTATACTAGATAAATTACCACCAAAAGATAAAGAAGGATTAATAGAACTTGAAACAAAGAAAGTATTGAGAAAGACAATACGTACTAATAAAAAATTAGCAGAACTAAAAGGATATTCTGAAGCAGTTCCTAATAAAAACATATTATTGAATGCCATAACCCTGATTGAAGCAAAAGATAGTTCAGAAATTGAAAATATTATAACTACACATGATGAGTTGTTTGATGCCTTGTCAAAACAAGTGCTAGTACCTAGTCCTGCAAAAGAAGTATTAAACTATAAAGAAGCAATTTGGAGAGGTATTGACTTATTATCTGAACGAGAAATAATTACCACTAATATGATTGTAGAAATACAAGCAATAATAGAAGGTAATAATGCTGGTATAAGGAAACAATCTGGCACATTATTAAAGAACGAAATAACAGGAGAGGTTGTTTATCGTCCACCAGAAATAGAGAGGGAGATACGTGAATTACTTAGTAATTTAGAAGTATACATTAATTCAGATGACGAAATTGATCCCTTAATAAAGTTAGGGATACTTCATTATCAATTTGAAAGTATACATCCCTTTTACGATGGAAATGGAAGAACGGGTAGGATTATTAACATACTTTACTTAGTTCTTAAAGATTTGATAGATGCTCCTATACTATTTTTAAGTAAATACATTATGGAGAATAAATCAGATTATTATAGATTGTTAAGAGAAGTACAATTGAATAATAACTGGGAAGAATGGATTCTCTATATTCTGGAAAGTGTTCACGACACGGCTTCAGAGTCGTTAGAAACTTTGATCAATATCAACAAAATTATAGATAAAACAGCTTCAGAAATTAAAGAAAAGGCTCATAAGATCTATTCTTATGAACTAGTTGAACTTATTTTTAGTGAGTTTTATACAAGAATCTCGAATGCAGAGAAGGTTTTAGGAGTTTCCAGAAAAACAGCATCGAATTATCTGAATGCATTGGTAAGTATTGGAGTTTTAGAGCTTGAAGTTAGAGGAAGAGAGAACATCTATATAAATAAGAGATTAGTAGATATCTTCAAGTAACTAAACATCAGTTAACACTACATCTGAGCAGAGGTCCACTGGTAAGTGTTGTTAGATGTTAGCTTTTGAGGAGCATCTACATCACTTTACGATTATGGACAAACCTTCTCACTAACCGAGTCACCAACTCATAAGCTGTTCGCGGGCTGACGAGCATGAGAGCCGGTTGTAAGTTCGAAGGCATCTCAGATGCGCTTCCGTTAGGCGAAATAATATTGTTGAATAAATGAAGGGATATCGGATGTTTAAAGAGATGAAAAATGACTTTTCATATAAAGAGAGCTTTATCAGTAATCTTTCGGAAGAAGAACTGAATAATAAGATTTCATCAGAAGTACTTGAAGAAAATGGATTCAAGCCATTTTCTATGTATAAATTTACCACTAAGCTTTTTATAGGACAGAGACAGAATTCCTTGTTTCTTTTAAGAGTAAATACGAGAGACTTAATAACTTCAAATGCAAAAGTAGTAATTAATATTCTGACAGAAAATGATTCTGCAAACGTTGTTGTTCATATGGAAGTTAAAGACTTTGTATTTGGTATTCGAGCAATGAGTTGTATACTAGCTGTATTTGCAATTATTTCATCAGTTTTTCTTTTCAACTCATCATTAACAGAATTGATCATAACATTGTCAATACTTGTAGGATTGGCAATTGGACTGATAATAATGATCAGAATGATGAAAATTGCATTTGAAAAGGATGTCAATAAAGTAGTTAGTTTTATTAAGAAAATAATATAAGAAACAATATTAAATCGCGTAACACTGCATCTACGCAAGATCTGCTAGTATTGATTTGTGAGTAATGCGATTCGCTTTTGAAAAGCTCTATAAGTAAATAAAAGTTAGGCAGACACACTAATCTCGCTGACCGAGTCACTCTGTGCATTAGTCATGACAAGCATGACATGATCACTATCGTTGTAGCGCTCGATTGCATCTTAGATGCGCTTTCGTTATATGACACAATCATTCATAATAAGGAAAACTTAGTTCTGAGTAAAGATCTGATTTCAAAGAGTTGAAGATAGTTCATACCAATTATTGACTACTATCTATAAAGTTTAATGTGAGGAATAGTTATGGTGAAAAAAATTATTTTAGTCCTATTTTTATTCATGCTAATAGGATGCCAGCATGATAAGTTAAGTGATGATGACAAAATTTTAGAGGTAGTTGAAGGTGAGAATATAAGCGATTATTCACAGCCTGAAATTGTATTACTTTATGAAGTCAACTCATTCTTATATAATAATTTCAAACTGACATATGATGAGATGAATCAGATACATGATGAGTACTTCTATGTTGGTCCTAGTTTCAATGATGGATTCAATAAATATTACATGAACATAGATGCATCGGGTCTAAGTGTAGAAGAGCACAGAGAGATGATAAATGATAAGTATTCTTATGTATTAGAACATATCGATGAGGATAATAGAATAATAGGAGATAGTAAATACTTAGTATCTATAACAGATGTGATACCTGGATATGATGATAATGAAACGATTGTATATGTGAAGTACGAAATAAGCAAAACACCATTTGCATATACAGAATATCGATTGTATAAGTACATTTTCAAAGAGATTGATGGGCAGTATAAAATATTAATGCATAAAAGGAGTGGACTCTTTTCTGATCGTTATAATACAGAAAGACTTTCGGATGAAGAACTTGAAGAAGAACTAAATGCTTTTGAGAAAATCTACAATTATGATGGGAATACTGTATTTAAGCATGAGTTTGATTTAAGGAAGTTTTGTGAAGAAAACTTATATTAAGCAAACTGTGTAAGAATGATTCCGTCATATAACACTACATCTGAGTAAAGTCCATTGAAAAGCAAGTATTAGAAATATGCCATGGCGCTGAGTGGCAGCGCATACACATATGAAGTACTCATGGACAAGTCTGTTTCACTAACCGAGCCACCACTGGATTAGTCACAGCAAGTGTGACATGAGCAGAGGTTGTAAGTTCAACGGCATCTCAGATGCGCTTCCGTTATATGTAATTTCAGTTTTAGGAGGAAATGACTATCACACAGAAGATATTGGATGATTTAACAGAAAAATATATCAAGCAATATAGTCTAGTTGAGGCAATAATACTAGTAGGTTCATATGCAAATGGATATGCTACAGACAAAAGTGATATTGACTTATGTATAATTGGTGATTTTGCAGACTTCAAAAGAAATAAAGAGATTTTCAAAGGCAAAGAATTAGAGTTAATGATTGCTTCATATGATTGGTTTGAGTCTGTAATTAATGAATATGAGAGAAAAGATAACTACGGGACAGTAACCGGTATGTTATCGAAATCAAAATGCCTCTACTCAATTAATCATAGGACGAATCGACTAATTGAAACTGCTCAGAAGAGATATCTTGAAGGTCCAAGAGAGTATACTGTAGATGAGAAAAGTAAACTAATAAAATCAATAAAGAGACTTTTGAAAGATGTAAAGAATACGGATAATGAAAGTTTTGATTATAAATGGACTACTTACAAGTTGATAGATATCTGTGTAGACTCTCTGTTCAAAGTAAACAGATGGTGGTATCAGAAAGAGAACAGGAAAATTTCATATATTAAGGATAACGACTTTGAAACCTTTGAGTTGATATCAAGATGCATGAGCAATAACAATTCAAAAGTTAATGATATAGAAGAGCTATGTGAAAAAACAATTGAGAAGATTGCTCCGTATTGAGAACGTCATAAAACCGAAACTACATATAACAACACATCTGAGCAGAGGCCCACAGGTGAGTGATGTTAGGAGTTTGTATTGAAAAGAGTAACTAGATGATTTTGTTATCATGGACAAACCTTCTTGCTGACCGAGTCACTTCACTGCATTAGGTGTTCGCTGGTTCACAAGCATGAGAGCGAGTTGTAAGTTCGAAGGCATCTCAGATGCGTTTCCGTTAGACGAAATATCTTTTTAATAGTTTAAATGTGAAAGGAAACTGTAATGAATACTAAAGAAACAACCAAAGCATATTTGAGTAAGTTGAGTAAATCAGAACTTATCAATGAGATTCTTGATTTAGTTGAACAGAACATAGACGTAGAAAAATATTATAGTATGAAATTGGATAAATCGCATGAGACAGAATATATAAAACAATTTAATAAAAAAATCAAATCATATCTCAAATCAGATAACAGAACAAACTTTGATTCATTAAAGGAAACTTTCAAAAGCTTAATAATCTCATTAGAAGACAAATCTAAATTATCTCATGCTGGATTAGATTTAATTAATAAGAAAACTGATAATATGTTCTCAGATGGTGACAGGAGAGAGCGATCATTTGACGAACTCTATCAGTTAACTGAACTTACATTACAGACTATTCAGAATGAGGAAGATGAAATAAAAGCAGGCTTTATTTTAGAAGAGGTAATATCAACAGTTTCCAATATAGACAATGTTTTATATGAGGAAATTTCAGAGTTGATAAGTGGTCATATCGATTGGGATCTTGTAGAAGAAGCTAAAGAAGGTTAACAAAAAGATACTACGTCTAACACTACATCTGAGCAGAGGTCCACATACAAGTGACTTGAGAAGTTTGAATTGAAAGGTACACTCACATGGTTTTGTTATCATTGATAAGCCTTCTCACTAACCGAGTCCCCACTGCATTAGTCCAAGCAAGTTGGATATGAGCAGTGGTTGTAAGTTCGACGGCATCCCAGATGCGCGTCCGTTATCCGAAACTTTTCAATCATACCAGAGAGTGTTTGTTGGGTCGTATTTAATGACTGTCTAAATGGAGGGATAGATGTTACAAGTAAAGAAATTAACAACATTTACAATAGAAGATGAGTTATCATTTGGTTTAAATGGCTTTTACACTAATGAAATCTATGAAGTCACAAAAGAAGAAAAACATGATGAAATCAAGATAGCATTAAAACTAAAAAAGTTAGATAAACCTATGAAAAAAGAGTGGCCTCACCTAGAGAGTGATATGAAGATGTATAACGAAATCATAGAACAGGGATACTCGCTTGGTGCATATAAGAACGATAAGTTAGTTGGAGTAGTAATAGCAGAAAACAGACAATGGAACAATTCATTGTGGATTGCAGAAATTGTAGTTGCTGAAAATTGTCGTGGTTATGGGATTGGGAGTGCATTGATAGATGATTTGATCCGAATCTCAAAAGAAAAACACTTTAGAGTGATAGGACTTGAGACACAGAGTATTAATCTTCCTGCGATCTCTTTTTATAGAAAGAAGGGATTTGAATTGGATGGATTGGATTTATCTTTGTATTCCAATAATGATGTAGAGAAAAAAGAATTTGCCCTATATATGAAAAAGAAGATACAGGTATAATACATAAAGAAAATGGTGTTTGAATTGCATCACATAACACTACATCTGAGCAGAAGTCCACAGGCCAGTGATGTGATGAGTTTGATGAAATAGGTGCATAAACATGACCTCAGCTATTATGGACACATCCTCTTGCTGACCGAGTCACTATGTTGCATTAGCAGTTCGCAGGATCACAGCATGAGCAACTTGTTGTAGTGCTCGAGGACGTCTCAGATGCGCTTCCGTTATACGCCATATGATTTGCTAGATACAATCGAAAGAAGGAGAGTTTATGTTAATAGGCATTACTAAAAAACTGAGAGATAAGTTTAAGTATATAAATGTTGAAAAAATTGAAGAAAGACCCGAAGAAATATTTTGTTGGCATACAAGTCATTTTATCCATCATAGATTAACAGGTCTACATATAATGAACAATAAAACAAGGTATAGTGTTATTCTGTATAATATAAAGAAAAAAGATATTGAGAATATTGATGAGGTATTCAAAACACAGCTCAAAGATAATTTATTGATGGATGGAATTGATGAGTTGACTATTCATAAATATCTTAAGGATTTAGGAGAAATTTCATTTGTTAAAACAAACAACAGAAGTATTCTTGGACAGCTAAATGACAGTTTCTATCATTTGCAAGCTGATGTAGAAGTAGTTGGAACAATTATGAAACATGACTTAGATTACTTAAATAGTCGCACGAATGATATTCCTATGATTCCGTTAGAAAGAGATGGCTATTATCCTTTTCCTAACCGAGCAATGAAACAAGAATTAGAAAGAAGATACAAATCAAACATCTTATAACACTACATCTGAGTAGAGGTCCACAGGTAAGTGATGTGAGAAGTTTGTATTAAGAAAAGTAGTTACATGATTTTGCTATCATGGACAAGCCCTCTCACTAACCGAGTCACCACTGCATTAGTCGCAGCAAGTGTGACATGAGCAGAGGTTGTAAGTTCGAGAGCATCTCAGATGCGCTTCCGTTATACGAAATATAACTTTTGGAGTTTGGAGGAATCAATGAAAGTGCCTATAGTAATTTTAATACTTGTTAATCTGATTTCTTTTAGTTCAAATTCGTATGATGATCAAATTGTCGATTTTCAAGTAATAGAGCGAGATAATACATACAGTATTGTTCATGAGTCTGAAGATCCTAACGTAACAATTATCATTGATGATCTACAAAAAAAACTTAACAACGGAGAATATCTTAACTTTTTTACAAGTACCTCGAATCCAACTGATCGTAAAAGAAACACTGGAAATGTAATACGAGTGGATGAACTCTCAACAATAAGAGAGTTCGACTCATCGGAAGAATTATTTCAAGAATACGTTCAATGCAACTCGTATCCAGTTTGGTATGTTCAATTAAACACAGAAAGCAATCATGAGTACGAGTTTATCAAATACGAGATAATAGATGAGGATGTCATATCATCATATTTGTACTTTAAATCTGATAACGCATATTCGTTTATACTGGATGAGAAACTGAGAGAAGAGTATATTAGCAAACATGAGACCTTCATGAGGGATGATATATATATGATATTGATAGCTGAACAGCCAGTAGTTTTTGGTATAGTAAACAGTTCAGATAATGAGACACTAGTAATACCCTTCAAATCTAGAGTAACTGATTTTGATATTAATAACGGAGATGCAATTACAATTAATGAACTGCGGAAAGAGTATAAGAAGTATAACTCCAAACAGAGAAGATTTCTAATAACCAGAGTAGTTATGATACTTTCTATACCGACTCTCCTAATTGCATTTTTAGTAAATAGGTATATCAAGCATCAGAAAAGTTATTAATCGTATAACACTGCATCTGGGCAAGATCCATCAGATATTGATTAGATGAGTAGGAAAATTCGTCTTGAAGGCTCAACAATGCAGCTAATTTTAGGTGGACAAACTCTTCTCACTAACCAAGTCACCCCTGCACTAGCCACAGCAGGTGTGACATAAGCAACGGTTGTAAGTTCAAAGGCATCTCAGATACGCTTCCGTTATGCGATAGATTCAAATTAAGTAAGGAGTACTGTAATGAAAGATTATGAAATTCCGTATATTGAGAAGAAGATGGTTTCATTGATTGTGGTTGGATATGTCGGAAAAGAAGCTGAGGCAATTAGAAGTACTCTTGAATACTTCAATTACAGAGTTGATACACATTGGATTGGTTCGAAAAATGAGTTGAAGTTGATCTTCTCAGGTGGTATTAAAACGAATGATATTCTTATAATATGTTGTCATGGTTCACAAGATGGATTTATTATTGATGGCGAGCCTTCTTTTACTGTAAATGAAATAAACGATGTTTCAAAACTATTAGATAAAATAATACTCTCTAATGGATGCCTAACAGGTAGACAAGAGATTTCAGAAGCAATCATCGACTGTGGTGCTTCAGCGTATATTGCTCCAACAGATTATATTGATGGAAATACAAGTTTGTTGTTTATCAACCACTTATTTTACTTTCTAAGTAACGGCGATTCTTTGAAAGAAGCATATCAAAAGTCTCATAAGTTCGATCAAGAGAGTTCTTTATTTAAGATGTTTGATTCTAATTATGCAAATTTGAGTCTATCGCATAACACTACATCTGTGTAGAGGTCCACAGGTGAGTGATGTGAGGTGTTTTTATTTAAAGAAGCAGTTATATGTTCTTGCTATTATGGACATACCTTCTCACTAACCGAGTCACCAGCTCATAAGCTGTTCGTAGGCTCACAACCATTAGCAGATCGTTGTAGCGCTCGATTGCGTAGCAGATGCGCTTCCGTTAGATGAAATAACTCTTCACTATAATTGAGAAAAACTTATTAGGAGATAATAGTTAATGAAATCAATATTAAATATATTTAGAGGGATAATTGCAATATCATTATGCTATCTGGCGTATATGTTTTTTTCAAGAAACCAATTTAGCAATTATATCTTATTGGGCTTAAGTATTAACCTTCTTTTAGATGCTATAGATAGATTCATGTCAGAAAAAAAGAATTGGTTTATAATTTCTTTTGATATTTTATTGGCATTGATAACAGTTGTCATTTTTATAAAAATAATCAAATAAGGAACTGGTTATTAAATGTCGAGTTAAATCATCTAACGCGACATCTGAGCAGAGGTCCACTGATAATGTGAAAGTACGAGTTTACTTTAGCCGCTAGTACAAAAAAGTACTGGGGCATCAACACTGTTATATACTTATGGACAAACCATCTCACTAACCGAGTCACCACTGTATTAGTCCGAGCGAGTTGGACATGAGCAAAGGTTGTAAGTTCGAAGGCATCTTAGATACACTTCCGTTATATGACAGCTTTTGTAAAATAGAAAACGACATTGAGCATTATTTGGATATTCCAGATAATGCTTATTTTATACTTAGACCACATATAACGGTGGAGATCTTATATATTTTCATTGGTACGCAATAGTTGTCGTTGAAATAATGAAAACTGTAATTGATTCAATTGGTGATCATAGTTTCTTCATGATCAAGGTTTTAGGATCATGTTGTCATCTATTGTTATTATTTTGAGTGTTAAGGGTCAAAGGCTGATTAAATTCAAAGCGTAGTAAAAGCAGATACGAAACTTCATTTGCAGAAAAATAGCACATAAAGTCCTATTTGATTAGTTCATGACCTTGTCTTTAATGTGAAAAATCTAAAGATAGTATTAATTCTAAGTAGGAATAAGAAATAATATACCATAAATTGTATTCTTCACTAGGAATACGGTTTATAATATAAATTGGAAGTAATTACAAAAGATAAAATAATAAATCATCATATAACCCTGAATCTGTGCAGAAGTCCATGGTAGATTGTAGTGATTAGTATACTATATTAGGAAAATCCACATAATCTTAATTATTATGGACTAGTCATCATGAAATAAAGATATTGAATAACAGGAATATATGCTAAGGATGATGTTATCAGAAGTATGAACATGATGACATCTTAGATGACTTACGTTAGGGGAAATTGATAATATAATAGTTTTATTGAAGGAAGTGTGAAAAAAAGAAAGATGATTTATGAGCTCTCATTATCAGAAATGGTAGAAAGAATGATTACTTTTACATAAGATAATAGGATTTTTAACTCAAAGAATTTTGAGAATGAGAATTACGGAGAACTTCAGGCATGTAAGGAGATTTTCAAAGACTAAGAAACCATACAAGAATCGGACTTTACAGAAAAGTATCTTTCACTAATTAAAAATATTTCTATCAAATTTGAAAATAGTAAAATTGAAGATCAAAAAGAAGTTGAATCGTTATCTGGCTATAATAATGCCATTGTTAAAGTTTTAAAATTGATTGATCAAGTATACGAGTATGATTTGTCAGAAGATGCGAAAAAGAAATTAGACTAGTTTATATTACAAGAAATAAATCAATAATTAATCATCTAAGATAAAATAAAAGACCATCATATAACACTACATCTGAGTAAAGGTCCACAAACGAGTGATGACACTAGTTTGCTTTAAAGAAGAAATGACATATCTTTGAAATCATGGACAAACCGTCTCACTAACCGTGTCACCAGCTCATAAGCTGTTCTTGGTCTCACAAGCATGAGAGCAGGTTGTAAGTTTCGAGGACATATCAGAAGCGCGTCCGTTATCTGTCATTAAAACCAAGGAGAACATTCGATGAAGAAAAAAACATTAATTGGAGTTTTTGCTCATCCAGACGATGAAATAATAATATCTGGAATGATCATTCAAGCAATCGCTAATAATTATGATGTTCATTTGATATCAGTTACAGCTGGAGAAGCAGGAACAATTAGAAATAAAAAATTTAAAAATGTGCATGATATGGATATTGCCTCAATTCGAAGTAAAGAATATACCAAAGTATGCAATCAACTAAAAGTGACAACAAGTAATATTCTTGGTTATCCAGATAGTGGCTCAAGCGAATGGGACGAACAAAGTTTACATAATGAGCTTTTAAATATTTTTAACAAGACTAAACCTGATTACATAGTAAGTTTTCCTTTGAATGGTGGTAATGGTCATCCAGATCATATTAAGACTGCTGAACTCACAACGAGTGCAGCTCAAGAATTTGGTAGAGATAATGAAACACAATTAATGTATTTGACTTCATACAAAAAAAACTTACTAAATAAAATTTTGTGGTTTTTACCAAAAAGCAAAAAAAGAAAAATAATAGAAAAATATGGAGTTAATGACGAGGAAGTAGATTTAACAATTAAATTAAGAACTTTTGAACATCGTAAAAAAATAAAGTTACCTTTACTTCACCAAACTCAGTTTCCGGATGAAAAAGGCAGAATATATAAATTGCCTAAAATAGCATTTAGATTAGTAACACGCTATGAAAATTACAAAATAGTTAGTGGTAAAACTGGAGATAAATTCGAAGGTTTTAACAGCATATAACACTACATCTGTGCAAAGGCCTGCTATTGGTTAATTGAGGAATGGATTATTCATTTTGAAAAGCTCTACGAGAATGTTATGTTAGGCAGACACATTGTTGTTATATAGGAGCAATCAGTATTAAGAGGTTTGATTCTTTAGAGCAAAGAAACGATGAGAAACAACGTCACAGATGCGCTTTGTTATGTGTGATTTATAACCCTAATATTATATTACTTGAAGTAGGAGAAAATAATGAAAAAAATACTAATAGTACTAGTTGTTGTATTATCAATATTAGCTGTGATTATAAATGGTATAGAGTCTGATTTCAAACATGTAATACTGGATTCAGAAGGTAATTATATTTCAGAATATGCATGGATGAAAAGTGAAGAATGGGACTCGCTTGACGTTAGTCAGAGTAGATTTTCTTCACCTAATGAGTTCTTAATAGAAGTTGATAACTGTGTTGAAGAGATAAGTGAACTCATTTATAGAGAGGAATGGGTAGATGAACTTAAAACATTAAGTCAAGAAGACTTTAGAAACAAGATAGAAGTAAAGTTTACATATGATACCACATCACGAGCTTTTGGTGGAGGAACGATTGACAGTGATGTTTATATAAAACCATTAATAAAGCTAAATCGATACAGGATGGAAAATAATATAGATCCACTAGTTCATGAACTAACTCACATTATTTCACCTTATACAAAATCATTTACATTCTCTGAAGGGGTGGCATGTTATATACACGATCTTATTGGTTCGACTGATATATACCCAAATGGTCCTGAGCCTATAAATCAGTTAATAAGTGAATCATATGACCCTAAATATGACTATATTATAGATTATTTAGGAAATACATCTAATGGTTCAAATACCCTTTATACTTCAAACAAGGATGTTAGATGGACATATTATGCTTATAGTAGTTCGCTTACACATTATTTGGTAGAGAAATATGGAATGGGAAAATATATGGAGTTATATATTTCAGATTTTGAAAATGAAACTTTTGTAGAATTATTTGGTGATACAAGAGAATCTGTTTTGCTTAATTGGAAAGGAACATTGGACATAGTTGAGTGATACATAAGTAGAAAACCGTAGGGTGATAAACAACACATAAGACTACATCTATACAAGTTCTGCTGGTATTGATTTGTGAGTAATGCGATTCAATTTTTAAAAGCTCTATAAATAAATTAAAGTCGGGCAGTCACACTAATCTCACTGCCCGAGTCACACAGTACCTTGGTCATCCCTAGCATGATATGAGTACTATCGTTGTAGCCTTCAATTGCGTTGTAGATGCGCTTCTGTTAAATGAACGAAAAAAGCTATATAAGCCTACTGTTAAATGGAGATAAATAATGATAAATATAAGAAAAGCAATAATGCAAGAAGAGGATATATTTCCCAAAGTATTCACAAATTATCGGATAGAACCATATGGTATTCTCTTTTATAATGAACTTAATAAGACATCGTATGATAGCAACCATGCAGTTATATATAGGAATGAGGTTCTCAATTTAGGCGAGGTTTTGGATCAAATAACTGCATTCTATCAAAGTAAAGATATTCATCCGAGTATATATCAAGCTGTAATAGATGAAGGATACTTTCAAGAGGAAAAAGATATTTTTAAAGCAAAAGGATATAATACCTGGGTGGAAGAGCCTGCGAATTTCATGTTGTTGAATAATTCGAATAAAATTTTTATTCAGAAAACCATAGATGTAAGATTATTAACTGAATGGGATAAAAGAATTGCTACAGACATTTGTATACCATCAAATGAGGAATATGAAATCGAAGTGTTTAAGCAAAGTGTTAAACATGATGATAGCAAAGTATTCGTTGGATATGTTGGTAATAAGGCAGTTGCTATAACAAGGCTACATTTATCTGAATATGACTGCTGTAGATTTGATTATATCTTAGTTTCAAAAAATGATAGAAAGAATGGATATGCAAGAGAATTGTTATCTTATGTAACAGATTATTGTAGAGATAAAGGAATAAAGAACTGCTATCAATGGCCAGCCCATAAGACTTCAGAAAAACTTTGTTATGAAGCAGGATTTAGAAGTCTTTTCAAATCCGAAATTGCAAGAGCTTCGTATAGCAAATAGACTCAATTTTTTCAATCATTTATACTAGATCTACAAAAATCCCATAGGTATGCGATGTGAGTAGTTGCAATAAAGATAAATAGAAACATGACTTCAACTAAAATGGACACACCCTCTCGCTAATCGAGTCACCCTGCATTAGTCCAAGTGAGAGGACATGAGCAGAGGTTGCAAGTTCGAGGGCATCTCAGATGCGTTTCTCTTAGATAAAATTTATTCTTATGAAAGGAAAATGTATGAAACTAGTTCAAAGGTTTAAATCAAATCCCCAATTCCTGAAGATATATGTATTTTCATTGATTTTATGGTATCTCGGTATGCCTTTGCTATTGCAGGTCTTAGATTATATTGATGAAAATATGTATCGAAGTGGAAATTGGAGTGGAAACGTATCTGGATATGTCTTACTATTGATTGCTATAATTGTCTTAATAGAAAAAAATATTAAACTGTCATATGTCTATACTATTGGGATGACGATATCTGCATTAATGGTATTTGTGTTTACAGCTATTCCACAGTATAGATTTATGAAGTTAAGCTTCGAAAGATTAGGATCATTTACTTTTATTACTGCAACGTATATCATCCCAATAGTATTAGGAGTTTGGGGATGTATCGTTGTAACTATAATAAGTAAATCAGAAAAAAAATCGTCTAACACTACATCTGAGTAGAGGTTCACAGATGAGTGATGTTAGAAGTACGATTTGAGGAGAGTAGATACATGATTTTATTATCATGGACAAACCTTCTCACTAACCAAGTCACTAGCTCATTAGCTGTTCGAGGACTCGTAAGCATAAGAGTAGTTTGCAAAATCGGAGGCATCTCAGATGCTCTTTCGTTAGATAAAATATATGATTGGAGATTTTATTGATAAACAAGATATTTATCACTGCAAAACCAAGAACGGGTAAATCAACTGCAATTAGAAAGATTGTGGATTTATTAGGAAAAGAAAATTGTTCTGGTTTTTTGACTGAAGAGATAAGAGTAGATGGTTGTAGAGAAGGTTTTAGAATCATTACATTAGATGGACGAGAAGGAGTTTTAGCCTCTACTTCATCAAATAGCTTAAATAGATTAGGAAGATATGGCATAGAGCTGGAGCGTTTTGAGGAGCTATGTATATCTTCAATAAAAGATATACCAAAATCTAAGAACTACATAATTATTGACGAAGTTGGGCCTATGCAGTTGCTCTCAGAAGATTTCAAACAAGAGTTAATCAATATCATTTCAGATAAGAATCAAGTAATTGGAACAGTTTTCTATGATAATCATCCTTGGATAGACAAGTTTAAGAATCGAGAGGAAATAGAACTTGTTGAGATTACTTTCGGGAATAGAGACGAGTTGCCATCGCAGATAGTGTCTAGGTTTGCATCTAAGAATATATGATTAGCAAGATATATTTCAATGAATACTACATCTGATCAAGGCCTACATTTAGCGTCATGAGGAGTTTAGGGCTCACTTAGATATTGATGGAAGGTGGACAAATCCTTTTGCTAACAGAGTCACCAACTCATCAGGTGTTCCTAAGCTCACAAGCATGAGAGTAGGTTGTAAGTTCGAAGGTATTTCATATGCGTTTCCGTTAGAAACAATGCAAAAGACTACTTGGGGGTAGTATGAAAAGAATAAAGAAAATGATTATTATTGCAGTATTTGTATTAATAATGATAGCTACATTCCTTAAATTTCAAGGTATAAGTTATTCTTTGAAATCAGGAAGAGTTATTGATTATTTGAATTTTACAGCAGACACTGACTTCATATGGATATCAACAGAAGGAAGCAGTGTAGGATCCAGACCGAAAGAGTTGAGTAACAAGGAGTTCGAAGAATCCTATATAGCTATAACTAGTTTTGAATATTATGGGATAAAAATGTTCAAAAATGTCGAAATTGCAAACAATGAGAATGTAAAATATACAATTCGTATTTCAGATGGAATAAAGAAACATGAGTTACTAATTGTTGAAAAAGGAATAATAATCGTAGATTGGTTTGATGAAGATGGAGTTGTATTTACAAAGTTATACATTGCAGAAGATAAACTAAAGAGTCTTTTAAAAGAACTTAGTATAACGAATCCACTATGATGTTTTGTATACGCACTAGCGCCTAAAACTACATCTGCGCAAGAATCCACAAATGAGGTTTGATAATAGGTTATTACTCATATGAACATAGTATATTATGGACCATATTCATGTTGACCGAGTCGTGTCGGCTCATTAGATGTTCGATAGATCACGATTGCGAGAGCATAACTGTAGCATTCGAACACGTCTCAGATGCGCTTCCGTTATGTGAAAGTTTTAGATTTATATAAAATGATCGTCTAGAAAGGACTTTAATCATGATAGAAAATAGAAAGATTAAAATCGTAATAATATTTTTCTTGTACTTATCAACAATTTTGATAAGTTGTACATCAAATCATAGTGAAATTGAATTTCCTTTAAAAGATGAAGATATTGAAGATATCTTAGTACAAGAAGACATAGATTGGAAGATAGTAGAATCTGAATCTGATAATGAAGATCAAATAGTACATTCTTTTGATAATAAAGATAAAAAAAGGATATGCAATATTTCTAGCTTAGGATCTGAGAAAATGAAATTTCTACAATTGGTATTTTTCCCAGATAATCCGATGATACACAATGAATATTCTGAAGAAATAAGTAAAGATAAATGGAAAGATATGCTGAAATTAGCTGGTGCTCTATATGGTGAAAACATTGATTATAATCGTAGTTATAAAAAAATGGACAAGTATTTAAGCAATAGAAATAGTAGTAAATATGGAGAGGCTCTATTTACAGAGAGAATTGCAGATATACATATAATGATTTCATTTGTACCTTCAAAAGAGATATACAATGATTATTCATTGAGACAAATTTGGATTATGGATAGTTATGCATATGAAGAAACTATACGCGGTGGTTTAGTAAATGCATGGAATCAGAAAATGAAAAATGAAGCAATAGAAGTAGTTGAATCTGTTAGTATCTCAGAAATTGTTAATGTTGAAGATGATTTTCCTACTAAAGGGCTGATTATTAGTGGATATCTAAAAGACACTTATGAAATAAGAAACGATGAAATATCAGATATTGATATATCTAACATCATTAGTACGCTATATATAGAAGATTACTTTGGAGCAACTCTGGTAGATGAAACTGGTGAAAGAAATGTTATTGTGCGCATGAGTTCGCTATCAGAAGATGAAATGAAGGAGTGGAGAAATCATTACATCACATATTCGGTTAATGAAGATATTTGCATTATAAATTTAAGTGTCTCTGAAGCAGGCATAACTAAATAACCTAAAATAATCACATAACACTACATTTGAGCAGTAGTCACAGGATAGTGAAGTTATAAGTTAGATTTGAAAAGAGTGTCTACAAGATTTTCTAATCAGGACAAACCCTCTCGCTATCCCAGTCACCACTGCATTAGTCCATGCGAGTCTGACATGAGTAGAGCTTGTAAGTTCAAGGGCATCTCATGTGCGCTTCTGTTATGTGTAATTATTTGATAAACAAGGAGAAACCCATGGCTTATGTTATTCATACTTTTGTTTTCTTAGGAATACTACTACTGTTTCATTTATTTGATAATAGATTTAAGTTAATTTCTAATTTCTTTGTGAGAGGCAAATACCAGAAGCTAATAGGACTAACGGTTGGAACTATCCTGTTGATTTGGCTATTGAGTACTTTAGAAATACAAGATTATGTTTACTTAATCACAGTTATATCCTCAGTATTTGCATCAATCACCATAATAGCTAACAGGAAACCTACTCATTAAGAAATAATATTATATCTAGATAATGGTGAAAAGGGTACTATGATTATGGATTAATTGCATTGAACAGGAATTGCCCATTAATTCTTTCGAGAATAATTAATATCAAATGACAATACATAACACTACATCTGATTAAAGGTCTACTGGTGAGTGAAATGAGCAGTTAGTATTAAAAAGAGTAGCTACATGATCTTGTTACCATGGACAAACACTCTCACTAACTGAGTCACCAGCTTATTAGCTGTTCATGGACTCACCAACATGATTGCAGATAGTAAGTACGAAGGCATCTCAGATGCGCTTCCCTTATGTGAAATAACAAGTAGAGAGTTGAGGTTTACATGAATAGATGTCCAAATTGTAATAAGAGAACAATATCTAATCTATCAAAATTTAATTTGGGACCACTAAAATCCATCGAATGTCCTAATTGTAGATCACAAATATCCGTATCTTGGATAAGTATATTTTATACGTTCGTTATATTTGTGATTATGAATTTTGTTATAACATACTTTGAATTAGATATGCTAATGTCAATAATATGGATATGTATAGTAATTGGGGTTTATTGTCTGATACATATAAAATATATGCCCTTAAGAATAAAAAAGTGATCAAAACTCCATTTTTAATACACATAACACTACATCTGAGCAGAGGTTTACAGGTGAGTGATGTTCGATATTAGTTTTGAAAAGAACAATTAAATGACTTATCTATTATGAACAACCCCTCACAAACCGAGGCACCATTGCATTAGTCCAGACGAACTTGCTGAGAGCAAAGGTTGCGAGTTCGAGGGCATCTCAGATGCACTCCTGTTATGTGTTATTATCATTTTTAAGACAATGGGTGTTCTTCAGGTAAAAAAACACACAAGATGAGTGGTTTGAATTGTGATTAGTATTTGACCTATTGTTTTGAGTTGAAATTGACAGTGCTAATTGGTAATGTTTTTAAACTAGACAGATTGAACGTTGATAAAAAGTATTAAATATTTACTTGGTGATAGAGAGAGGAAAAGGAAATGTCAAATTCAGAAGAAAAAGCTTTTATAGTAATGCAGAGCATTTTTACAAAAATTTCTCGCGAAGAAGAAGTTGATGTTGATAAATACTTTGCATCTGATATGTTGAAAGTTAATAATCAGAGTAATGTATACCCATGCTTTATAGGGTACAACAGTACGACTATTGTGATTGTAAAATTGAATTCCCAACTGGAAAAGGAAGGTGTTCAGTTGATAGATTCTTCAAATATAAGAAGTGTTAGTATCAAAAAAAGCTTTTTATCTAAGTTTTTGAAGATTAGAATTAATTGTGAAGATAATACGGTTTTTAAATTGGGAGCACCTCTTAAGTTAAAACATATACCAATACAAGAAGATAATATAGCAGAGTTTATCGAAATGTTTACGAATCAAAGTAGATAAATAATGATAACAGCACTTAACGCTAGACCTATACAAGGTCAGCTATAAGTTAAAAGGTATCTCAGATATGCTTTCGTTAACTGAAATTACTTTGATAAGCTTAAGTTGAAATTAAATTTTATTTTATCATAAGAGAATTAAGGAGAAATAAATGTATATATGTATCGCAATAATTACTGACAACATAATACAAAATAATAGTAGAAAAATAGCCTATAATTTATCACAGAGGAGTAGGATTAGTACTTTAGCATCAAGACTACCTCAGCATATTTCTTTAAAACAATCATTTAGAGTGGATAATATTGTAGAGATTGAGAAGTATTTTGATTTATTTGCAAAGCAAATGAAATCGTTTGAGGTAACAATATCTAAAATTGATTTATGTTTGATGAGGAGTAAAAATATAAATACTCAAATACTATGGTATGACGTGAAAGAGAGTACAGAGTTACGAGAATTACATGATAAATTGAATCGCGAATTATCAGATAAATTCAGTGTTGAAAAGCAAGGTTATGATGGAGATACATTCAAATTTCATTCAACTATTGCATTTGACACTAATAAAGAAGACTTATTCATTGATAGTTTTGATATTCTTAAGCAGAAAAAAATATCTTTTTCATTTAAAGTGAAGAAAATAGCACTTTTTTATTGTCCTGATGATGAACCGAACCCAGGAAATTTTATAACTTATAAAATTCAAAATTTAAATTAATAAGCGAACACTAAACATCCAGTTTATTAGACTTCGCGAAGTAACATTAGTTACCACTACATTTAAGCTGGTGTCGATAGGTTAGTGATGAGAAGTAGTAATGAAAGAAGTCGCTAAATGGGATAGCATTTGTGTCTGATGCCACTTTATTCACAAATTTAAGTACGTGGACCACATTGTATAATTTGATTTATCACAAGGATAGTAAAGGTAATAGGTATTATTAATCTAGCAAAGCAAATATATGTTGACAAGGTAGTAGATTTTCTTCCGTTTGATGAAATGATGGTGAAATATAAATTGAAAGGTATGGCTATGAAGTTTACTAGTAGTAATAAAAATCGAATACTAATTTTAATGGGAGTAATTTTAGTCCTTGGAATTAGCATAGCTTTGGAAATGAGTTCGATAAGTCTTGTATCCTATGTTGCATTAATTTGGTCTATTACATATGTAACAGAAACATACTTGATTCAAGAAAAATGCTTAGTAAAAAAGGTGTTTAAGAACACTTTAACCATACCTTTAGATTCCATAACACATATAAGAAGAGTTTATGGAATGGCCGAAGAAGATACAAGAGACAGAAGTGCCATGTATTTCATATCGGATGGATGTAAGTATATTAAATTGAATAAATTACCGAAGAATAGTAATGGTCAAACTGTAGTTGATATTTTACTTGATGAATACCACATACCTATAAGAAATGAAAAAGACTATTTCTTTGTTAATACTAAATTAGATAAGAATGAAACTAAAAGTAAATAAAGAATTTTATTCAAGCTGGTTAACCGATTCAACATCAAATCATTAAACACTACAGCTGTATATGGTTCCAGAATACACAAGAGGAATGTGAACCATTTTGTTTATTTGAATCGTTGCAAAGGGTTTCTAATGAAGATAACAAGGTGTTGCAGATGTGAGTTTGTTAGATAAGAGCATTACATAGGGGGATTATGAAATATCAAAAGTGGTTTGGAAATACACTTCAATCAAATATATATATACTAACCGATAACAATCAGATAGGAATAGCAAATGAGATTTTATCAGGCCTAGATTATAGAACATCCAAAGTTATTAATCTAGATGTTGAAAATATTGAGAAAGAAGACTTAAAAAACTTAAAATCAACGGATTATTTAATTGTTGCATTATCATTTAACAGTTTTGTTTTCAAAGGCTATAATAAGATACTTCCTACATTTAGAAAACCAGAGAGTGTTAATTGTAGATACGTATTCATACGTCTAGATATATCGTTAGAATCATTTGTTGAGGGATTAAATACAGATGTAGTTCAAATGATAGAGAAAACTAATGGTTATACAGCTATTGAGAATGATACTTCTATTAGAGTAACTTCAAATGAAGGTACAAATATTACATTTGCAATCAATCAATTTAAATCTTTCAGCCATTTTATAAATGATGAATCAACAGTTGCTTTTTTGCCACCATCTGAAATCTGTAGTGGCATTCATCTTGGTACTGCAAATGGACAAATCGTTGTTGATCTTACGATTGGGCAGTTATATAGAAATGGTAATCTTCTAGAGGAATTTGGTTTACTAGAGAAGAATGTAACATTATTAATTAAAGACAGTAGGATAGTTAACATCGTAGGAAGTAATCGTCTTAGAGATTTGCTGAATGGTTTTGAATCCGAGGCAATGAATATTGTCGAGCTTGGTATAGGTTTATCAGAAATGTCTCCAACAGGGAATATAGGTATAGATGAGAGTATATCAAATACCTGTCATTTTGGTATTGGTGACGGTACTTTTTATGGTATAGATAACAAGTCCTCTATACACCTAGATGTTGTAATAAGAAACCCATCTATTGATTTAGTATAGAATATTACTGATATGAAATACTATATATTTTGTCACTACATCTAAGCAGAGATCCAAGGTGATTGATGTGAGAAGCGACTACATGATTGATTATCATGGACACATTTTTAACTAACCAAGGCATTAGTCAGTTGAGTGTTACAAGCTTCCAGCTATAAGGGGTGATTGTAGGGTTGAAGCAGTAGTAAAATTGGATTTTGAAACTAAAATCGCTAGAACTAATCTGTAGAGAAATCTGATGTCTGTTAATATATGCTTGTAGATGCGTTTCTGTTAGACAACTTTCACTCTTACATAGAAGATATGGAGCTTACATGAAAAAAATAAAAATAACGAATTCTAGAAACATACACATTGTAGCAAATATGAATGTCGTTAATTCAAAAACTATTGTTGTTTTAGCTCATGGATTCACAAATGATAAATCATCTGATGGTAGATTTGATAGAATGACAAAAGCTCTAAATCATAATGGATTTGATACTTTAGCATTAGATTTTAGTGGTTCTGGTGAAAGTGGTGATGACGCACTAACGATAGAAAATCAATCTGATGATTTAAGTTCAGTATTAGATTATCTTACCAGAAAATCGTATAAGCGAATTATCTTATTTGGCAATAGTTTTGGAACTATAGCGTGTTTAAAGAACTATAGAAGAGAAATAGTCACGATGGTATTAACTGGTGCAGTAACTGATAGTATGAAATATCAATGGAGTGAGTTCTTCACAGAATGCCAATTGCAAGACTTGAAATCAAATGGTTTCATTAAACTACATAACAAAAGAGAACACTTAATTGTAAAACAAACATTGAAAGACTTTGAAGAAGTTAATCAGGATGACTTACTTAAAAATGTGAAATGTCCGATATTAATTATTCATGGCGATAATAAAGACGATAAAGAAGAGTTAGAATTATTATCTCACTCAAAAAGAGCCATTAATAAACTTCCTATTGGTTCTAAGTTAAAGATTATAAAAGATGGGAAACATGGTTTTCATGATCATTGGGATGAGATTATAGAAATAACATATCAATGGATTAAGCAATTTAACTCTGTGAACTTGGCTGAATAGAAAGAATAAATACTTACTACATAAATATTTCATTTGAACAGAGGTCTGCTGGTAGATCTTGCTCGAAGTGCGATTGGAGAAGAAAATGAAAAATATTATTACAATTCAACATACTCAATCAGTACATCATACTAATGGAATGATAGGTTCTTGGACCGATTGGGATTTAACTGAAATAGGCAAAATTCAAGCTGAAAATATTGGAAAAAAGTTGTCAACAGAATATGATAACGAGAAGTTTGTTATGTATTCTTCACCCTTGAAGAGATCACTTCAAACAGCAGAAATAGTATCAAAATACTTTGGCATAGAAATTAACTTTGATGAATCACTTAAAGAAAGAAATTTAGGGATGGCAGTAGGTAAATCAGTTGATTGGTTTCGAGAGAATATGCAAAGACAAGAACATACAATTGATGATAGATTTTTTGATGATGGAGAATCAAGAAACGATCTTTGGAATAGACTATTGCCTTTTTATGAAAAAATATTAAGCTCAAAAGATGAAAACATAATTATAGTATCACATGGAGATACATTATCAGTATTTAATGCAATGTGGCTAGGATTAGATGTTGAATTTTTAAATACAGGAAACCTTCATGGTATAGCAGGGGGAGTTTCATTCTTACATTTAAAAAGTGATGGAAAAAGAACCATTAGTGGACTATCGGACACATATTACAAGAGATGATTATCAGTTTAGTTTTTGTAGATAAGTTATAATCTTTAACACGACATCTGTACAGAAGTTCATAAGAATTCATGTGATCAAAGTCTTTATCAAGTTGTCTAGCTGCAGAAGGAAAAACAATTCACAGCACCTATGTTATATATACAGTAATAAAAATTAAGATACAGTAGCTATACTACTTAGTTTCATTATAGAGGGAGAATATATGGAAAAAATTATATTGAAATCAGTGACTGATGAATATAAAGATGCAGTTATGAAATATAAGAAGGAATTTATTGATGATGGTGAAAGTATGGATGGTACAGCGGGACTTAGAAATTGCGAGACATTTGAAGAGTGGGTTACCTTACTTAAAGACAATTCAAAAGAAGAAACAGTGAGAGATGGAGTTGTTGCAGCAACAACGTTATTAGCGATATCAGAAAGTGATAATAGACTTATAGGGATGGTTGATATAAGACACAAGTTAAATGATTTTCTGTCTAATTACGGAGGTCACATTGGATATAGTGTTAGAAGAACTGAAAGAAAAAAAGGTTTTGCTACACAAATTCTTGCGCAAGCACTAAATAAATGTATTGATCTAAATATCAAAAAAGTTTTACTAACATGTGATAAGACCAATACGCCTTCTGCGAAGACAATACACAATAATGGAGGAATATTGGAGAATGAAGTCATGTACGATGATTCTACAACAATTCAAAGATATTGGATAACTGTTCAAAACACGAGTTCCTTAAAATAGTAAAATGTAAAATAAAATGACGTACTATTGATAATTTTCTATATATAGGGAGGTTTCCATTTGGGTAATTTATTAGAACTTGTAACAGCTTTTGAGCCATGTAATAATCAGGAGTTTTCAGATAAAGCAGAGATTATAAACTACATTAATCAATATCCCAATGATATTCTATTACGGAGAAATGAAGTTGCACATATAACAAGTTCAGGATTTGTTATGAATGATAAATTAGATAAAGTTTTAATGGTTCATCATAACATCCGTGATGTATGGTCATGGACTGGTGGACACGCTGATGGAAATGAAGATTTATTATATGTAGCAATTAAAGAAGCAAAAGAAGAAACTGGTTTGAAGAATATTAGACCATTAACTAATAATATCGCTTCATTGGATATTGGCTATGTTAAAGAACATAAAAGAAAAAATATAATAGTTGGTGCACACAAACATTTATCAATTGCATATATTTTAATAGCCAGTGAAAATGATAAGTTAGAAATAAAAGAAGATGAGAATAGCGAAGTCAGATGGTTTGGGTTAGATATCATCAACAAAGATAATTTTGATGACTTTGATTTTAATCTATATGGAAAGTTAATAGACAAAGCTATTCGATGGAATAATGACTAGTGTAAGTTAAAAGATTATGAAGAAAGGGTTCGAGGAGTTATATACAGTAATTACTAAGAGATTTAATAGAAGAATAAGAATGATTGAAAATCAGAAAAATATGTGAGATCTTAGTATAACATTGACCATCGCAATGATTTCTAGAAAGTTTTTTAGGAAACAAAGTTGGAGGAAAAATGAGTCACGATAAAGTAGAAATAAATAACCTTATTAGAGAAATACAGAGATTGGGATTTCTCCAAGAAGGATATCCAGATAATGATTCTTTTGCAGATTTAAGATATATTTATCAGGTAAGCTTAGGTAATAGATTTTCAGTAACACTTGAAGTGAAAAGTACATATGGTTTAATCAACTTTGTAGATAGACAAGAACAAGAAACATATTCAATAAAATATTCATTAATCACTAATAATATTTTACATTCATCTAGAAATACTTCCGAAAGATATGGCATGAGTTATAATTACGATTCAGATGAAATAATTTTTATGATAAATGATTGTATATCAAAGTTGGATGAAATAGAAATATATCGAAATAAAATGATAAATACTTTTAAAACTGCTCTAGATAGAATGATCCCTGAGATTTTTATCAATGGACATATAGGAGCTAGATTTAGAGTTACACATCTAAAAATGAATGATATAGAAAAAGTGCAATTCAACAAAGAGACAGATGAGTATCGATACATACGGAATAAATGGGAGTTAAAAGAACTACAGAGAAAAATCATATATCTAAGTGAAAACAAAAAGATTCTTCAATTTATACCAGAAGTAAATGTTTTGAATGAAATGGGATATACCTCGCTTGAGCAGTTGAGACAAGACCTGATTAATTCGGATTATTTTATCAAAAAGAATACGAAGTTACATAAATCATTTAATTATAAGATGAAACTTCTTATTGATAATGAAAAGCTATTCTTAGAAACTGAGTTAATCTAATTAAAGTAATCTGTAGAGAGTCTAGATATTCTTATATTGGAAGAAAGATTATTTTGATCTAATGAGATTTATGTAGTCCTAGATGTTAGGCAGACAAGTCACTGTGAGTTAATAATGAATATGTGATAGGAGTTATAGAGATTAACTATTTTGGCAAGAAATGATAATTATATGAAATATAACAAACGATTCTAAGTAACGTAAGTCTAGTGAAAGATTGAGTAAGCTTTTATTGAAAGTCTACCAATAATGTTTTGCTAGATTTTTTTAGTTAGTTTTATTACAAATTGGTTATAGGTTACAAACGGAAAAAAGTTTGTGTTATGATAGGGATGAAAATACAAATATTAGTAGATCATGATATTTTGATTTGTTAAGCCTTTCGAATTGAAGGGCTGGAAATTCAGTTATATAGCAAAACATCCGAACTATGTCTGCTAGCTGCAGTTCGTTAAAAGATGATTGGATGCACTATTAATAATTATAGATAGGAAGACTAATAGTCTTGCTAACTTAGTCACTACATTTCAGTTGAAGTTTGCGGACTCAGAGTTATGAATAACTTCATTAACGGATGGATTGCATCATAGATGCACTTTCATTAAATAAAACATCAATTTTCTTCACGATAATATGCTCATGTATTCATAGAATAACCGAAGTTGTTGATGGAAGGCTATTTGCAGTAAATATGGGATTTCCATTTCAGTGGATGGAGAAATACGTTTATTATGAGCAATTGTTTGAGCCTATGAATTGTTTTCAAATTACAAAGATAAGCTACCAGGTTATCGTGTTTGCACTGAATTGTCTGATATTCTACTGCTTTATGGTTGGTGTAAAAAACTTTTTTAACAAACAGTTGGATAAGTGATAAACAGAATCACTCCAAACAATTAGATTTTAACCAGAAATAAATACAGAGAGTAATTAATAAAGGAGTTCTTTAATGAAAATTGCAATTATACTAATAATTATTGCATACGCATTACTTCTAATAGAAAAACATCTTAGAAATATCAAAAATGGGAAATATATCGAGTTGGGTATTTATATTATTATGATCATAATGGTGGTTATATACTTAGGTGGGTATAGGCCTACAGCAAACTGGGCATCACGTGCAAATAGTTTTGTTAATCATGAGGATGAATTATTAGAAGTATCAAGTCAAAATGGAGTGTATTTTCATACATATCATCAGAATGAAGAAAATCAGTACTTGACTACAGTAACTGAAAGAGGTTTGTTAGGATATTATTCAAGAGTCTCTCAATATCAACATGAAAATAAAAATGTTCCGATTGATACAATCACATTTTTAAATTATAGAAATGATGATAATGAGTTATTACACTATATTATGTTAAAAAAAATTGATGATAAAGTTAAAAGTATTCTCATAGATAGTCATGAACCGATTGTACTAGAATTTGATGAAAATAATGAAATTAATGTAATTTTAGAAAATGTTCATGACCATACAAATGTAGATATATTGGCATTAGATGCTCAAGATGAATCAATATATTATTATGGTTACCCAAAAGGAAGCAATCATATATCAGCAGATGATTTTAAATGGCATAAAATTAGACCTTAACTAGAATCTGATATTATAATAACTGCAATTTGAATGTAAAAATTAATTAGTTAAATAATTTTACTAACAATATCTGACACTACATCTGGAAGTTTGCGAGAAAATGATTCGTTTTTATAAACACATGAAGAACTTGAAGTTAGCTAAGTACATCATTTTAATAGACCGACTTTGTAAAGAATATAAGAGAGTGAAAACTAAAAAGTAATCATATTTGTAGTTCTATTTTTACCAATGAGTATGGTTGAATATTTATTGGATTATTATCAAACGTTCTTAAGCTAAGAACATTTAAAAGATGTCATTTCAATGCAAAAAGTCTATTAAAATGATTATAATAACAGTTTCAAAAGGAAAGGGTAAAGAAGAATCGCAATTGAGTCATTACATTTACTAATAGAAAAGAGCGTTTCATTTGACAATAACTTAGCAAGTTGGCAAGCCTATGAAATAACATATAATATTACATTTGTACAATCATCCCTAATTTAAATGAGTATAATATGATTGGTGTGTCTACATTGCAGTTTTTTAATAAACGAACTTATAAAATATCACTATACTGGTAAGATTTAAAGAGGAGAATTATTATGAAGAAAATTTTAGTATCAATTATTTTTGTAGTTGCATTTGTTGGTTTTTTATTTTTGAGAAATATTTCAATAGAGCAAGATAATTTAAGTGGTACCTATTTAGGAGTAGGAGAAGATTTTGCCATTGAACTCAGAGTAAATAATGTTGATCAGAAAGTGGAATGGTTCTTGGATGTAAAGGATTCCAAAATTGTAAAAGACTTTTTAACAGACTCTATAGAAATTGATGTTTATTTGGAATCGGGGATATCTTTATCACTAATGGATGAAGAAAATGTTATAACTATGTTTGGTGATAGAGGAGAATCAAGTATTTTAATTGATTCTTTACCAAAAGAAGTTAGGATTATTTATAACAATACTGAAGAACTGATTGCCTTAGATTTGATAGAATCCAAATAAAAAGCTTTTAACATTACACCTGAGCAGAGTGGTTTGAGCTGATAATATTGACTGATTTAATAGCACGTAGTTGAATTTAGGAGGAATATTGGATTATATATTTAGTGAAATGATTCAAATGTTTCAAGATGACCTTCAAGCAATTGAAGGTATTTATGTCGAGGATATAGTAGTCTATGGTTCGACAGTTACTGGTGATTATATTGAAGGAAGAGGAGATATTGACTTTCTTGTATTCCTAAAGAACGAACTTACGAAAGTGCAAATTGCGGATATATTTTCACTTCATGAAAAGTATCGTAATAATCAAGATTTATTTGCAAAGTTAGAAGGGACATATTACACTTTGAAATCCCAAAAAGATATTATAAGTGGCATATATATAGGAACATCTAGAAGCGGATGGAAAGCAATTGATTATATTGTACATGATAATATTGAACAAGGAATGATATTAAATGATTATAGAACATTAACTGGAAAAATTGAATTAGAAAAACTTTTTTCGGTGGACTGGAAACTAATAGATAAAGAAATAAATGAAAATATCAAAGAAAGTTTATTACTAAGTAAGAAATTAAATGATGTTGAATTTAATATTTACATTATACAAACTTTAGCAAGATGCCTTTTCACAAGAAAAAATAATTCGTTTACTTCTAAAAGTAAGGCAATTGCATTTCTATCTAAATATGAAGACTTTCAAAAACATCGAGTAGTATTAGAAAGACTTCAGTCAATTAGATATCCATATTCAGCTAGTGAAGTTAAATCTGTTGATCTAAAAGAATCAAATGAGATTATATTAGAATTAGTTCATCAATTGACCTTTAACAGAAACAATTAACTTCTAAGTTGGAATTAGCAAGTGAAACATATACAGAGGTTGTAAGCGCCTACTTCCGTTAAGTATAATAACGCTGATAGAAAGGAACTTTAATGACTAAAAAGACAAAAGCTTGTATATCTATTTTTTCTATGTAGGTACTATTTTTAAGGAGAATTTTGAATGAGAAAAGGATTTGAAAGTATAACTGAGTTTATTTTTATGGAAGATGAAATTGAGAAAGCAGATGTGATTCTTATTCCAGGAGGAAGTCATAAAGAACTTATTCAAAGAGCAGCAGAACTTTACAAACAAGGCTATGCTGATTATATATTGCCATCAGGAGGTGCAAATTCAAAGCTAGAAAGTCATAGTACAGAATTTGATTTCCTAAAGGATGAAGCCCTAAGACTAGGAGTACCAAGTGAAGCAATTCTGAAAGAGGATAAGGCAACTCATACATTTGCTAATGCTGAACTTTCATACGAAGTATGTAAATCAAACAATATCTCAATGGATAAAGTTATTTTAGTTTGTAAGAACTTTCATGCTAGAAGAGCATATCTTACTTACAAAATAAATTTTCCACAAAACACAAAAATAATTGTACAGTCAATTGTAGATGGAAAGGGTATAACAAAAGAAAATTGGATGTACACAGAAGCAAATAGAAATAGAGTAATGAGCGAAGTAATGAAGATCGGTAAATATTTTCAGGAACATATAGGAATGTTGAAGTAATTATAAGTATCTCTAACTGCATTCTAGGAGAATATATGAAAAAAAATGGAATCATATTATTAGTAGTAGTTTTATTGCTTACCTCGTGTAATAGCAATCCTACTGAAAAAAGGGTATTGAATATTTTGGAAATGGAGAATATTGAAGAGTACTCAGAGCAAGAGATAGTTGTTCTATTAGAGGTTCAAGAATACTTGCTAAGACACTTCTTTATTACCTATGATGAATTTAGGAAAGGATACAAAGAGTTTTCTTATGTTGAAAATGAGATAGATTCTATTAATGCAAGTGCTTTCATTTTGAGAACAAGTGGACCGCGTGATTTGAATTTATCTGATTTGATTGGATTGAACACCAAAGAAATGTACAAAAAAATTTCTGATGAACGTAGTAGCCGCGGATTCCCTGAAATCCGAATTGATAAAGATAACTATATAGGACTCGAATACTCCATTAGTGATGTCTATGAAGGTTATGATCCAGGTGAGTCATATGTCTACTTTCGCATAGAGATGTATGAGAAAAACAGAAGAACGAGTATGGTTTACAGATACCATTTTAAGACTATCGATGATAAGAAAAAAGTGTTTTTAAAGAAGATATTTGGTAGTGCTTCATACAAAAATAGCAATAATGAAGACATCAATGAATACCTTGAAGAATGTGAAATATACTATCATAAAAAGACCGGAAAAACATACGAGGAAGTATTAGTTGAATATCCAATAGTTATTAATGTCAAAAAATTAACTGAGGAATATTATGATTAGAGATGGTATTTCAAGTTGAATAGTTATTAAGGATACGGAAAAGAGTATCTAGGGTGGTTTTATAAAAGGTAGGTAATGTTTTGGATATTTCAGCAATAATAATGAATACAGAAAGATTTGATAATAAGGAATTTACAAGTAATAAAGTTGGAGTAGAGATACAATCCTTTCCTCAGCATATACTAGATGATAATTATGATGAGTTGATTAAAATCTGGAAAGAAAAGTTAGAAGGTTTTAATGAGGTGATATCATTACACGGATCATCTTTTGATTTGAATCCAGGAAGCACTGATAAAAGAATATTAGAGGTAACAAAATATAGATATTTACAATCAATTGATATAGCAAAAAAGTTAAGTGCTAAATATGTGATCTTTCATAGTCAAGTGAATCCATTATTAACAGTGAAAAGAATCCGAGCTTTGAAACTTGATAATCAAATCAAGTTCTGGAATTCGCTATTTAAACATGAAATACCTTCTGATGTATGTGTACTAATTGAAAATGAATATGATGAGTCATATGAGGATATTTTAAAGATTTGTGATAGTGTTAATTCTTCTAATATAGGAGTTTGCTTAGATATTGGACATACGTTAGCATATTCAAAAACTTCTTTAGAGGATTGGATCGCCAATTTAGGAAATCGGATAAAGTATATCCACTTACATTGGAATAATGGAGAAAGTGATGATCATAATAAACCAACTAATAGTCAGATAGACTTACTGAGAGAGTTATTGGTTAAGTATGAAATTTGTCCTACCATTACGCTCGAATATTATTCGGAAAACATTTATGAAGAAGCAAGAAGAGTGAAAAACATATTGGATTATTGATAGAGAAATGGCTTAGTTGGATTAAATTCTTTAGTACGGTGTTTTACTAGACGATGCACTTTTCATAATATGCTTATGCTAATCAGCTGTACTTTCATATATGCCATTCTATAACAAAACTTAAGTAAGGAAGATTTATAATGCCATTTACGTTTGCACATCCAGCGATAGTGCTGCCCATTGCAAGAAAGAAAAATATATTTATTAATCCAGCTGCAATCATTATTGGATCAATGTCGCCAGACTTTGAGTATTTTATTCATTTTATGCCATATCAGAAGTATGGTCATACCATAACTGGTCAATTTTTTTATAATTTGCCATTGGTTCTTTTGGTATATTTGATTTATCATATATTCCTAAAAGAAATAGTAATCATTAACTTACCTAAAAAGCAATTTAAAAGCTTTAGTTTCATGTTATCTGAAAGATGGATAGTAAAGAAACCTAAAGAAATTATCGGTTTCATTATTTCTGCACTTATAGGTATGTTTAGTCACGTTGTTTGGGATAGTTTTACTCACAAGTCAGGTTGGTTTGTCGAAAAAATAAGTTGCTTGTCTAGTAGAATTCAAATCATAGGATATGAAGTTTCTATTTATAAACTGCTACAACATGGAAGTACTTTAATAGGCTTTGCTATAATATTATTGTACTTAATATCAGTAAGCAATAATGAACAATCTTCTCCAGTAAGAGAAAGTAGCAAGAAGCAGAAGATCAGATTTTGGATTTTATTTCTTAACCTATCAGTAATACTTGAAGTTATTTTTTTGATTTCTTTTGAGTATATATCACTGGGAAGAATTGTCGTGTCTATAATTAATGCAAGTATGATAAGTTTATTTATTCTTGCACTTGTTAGGAAAGTAGTTCAGTATGTTGGAGAAGATAGATAATAGAATAACTTATAAGGCTACAACTTTGGAAAGCACGCCAGTTGATACGATAAGTATAAATTTTACTTTTAAGAAGTTTAAACATGATTGGTTAGACAGACACACAAATTCTACAAACTGAGTTGCTTTACCATTAGTCACAGGAGGTACTTGCTGACTTTACAGATAGAGAAAAGAAAAAGAAGCATTTTTTTTGGTACATAAAAGCGATTACTTTATAAATCAGAAATTATAGATAAGTAGATATTATACTTAATATTATAAATTATAGAAAAGAGGAGTTTTATGTTTTTAACTAGTGAAAGAATAGAATTAAGAACAGTCAGAAGAGAAGATCTAAAGACATTAAGTATTTTGATGGAAAAACGTGATATTACAAAATTAACTGGAGAAGTATATCCTAGAACAGAAAAAGAATGGGAAGACTTTTATGAGAGAACTCAAGCTACAGACAGTCGTATATGGTTTTTAATCATTGATAAAATATCAGGAAAAATAATTGGTGAAACAGGATTCTTGAGGATTTTTATGCCTTGGAGAACATCAGATTACTCTTTAGTAATATGGGATAAGGAGTTTTGGGGCAAAGGATATGGTAAAGAAATAGCTAAGTTAATGCTAGACTATGCATTTAATGACCTAAACTTAAATAGATTGGCTATTGGAGTTGTTGGATTTAATCATAATGGATTGAAGTTTTGGGAGAGTATTGGTTTTATAGAAGAAGGAAAACAAGTAGATGGTTACTTTTGTAATGGAGAATACTCTGATTTCATAATGATGTACTTATTAGAAAAAGATTATAGAAAAAGTTTGAAGAATAATGAAGTGAATAATTCTGCCTCATAATGTTCGGTCAGAGAATATGTCCACAATTTATATTATTTAGGAGTTATAAGTTTGCCTTACTACATAAGGTTCTAATGAACTTATATTTATTGTAATCATTAAATAATAGCATGGAGAGAATATGATAAAAACAAAAAGATGTTTAATCAAAAAGTTTGAAGAAGAACATATCGACTTTTACCATAAATTAGTTACGGACAGAAACGTTAGAAAATACTTGGGAGGAATACCGAGTGAAAGCCATATTAGAAGAAGTATTAGTAACTTTATAAATAGTACTATGAATGACTATTGGGTTGTACAAGAATTGAAATCAGAAGAATTAATAGGTTTTGTTTCAATAGACAAATCTGAAAAATATGAAAAGAATGAAATATCATATGAGTTCTTACCTAAATGGTGGGGACAAGGGTATGCAAAAGAAGTGATTTCTGAAATTATTAGATACGCTTTTATGAAAAAGAACCTTGATGAGTTGATCGCTATCACTCAATCTAAAAATGTTAAATCTAGAAAGTTACTAGATAAAGTAGGAATGAAAAGACAAACGACTGAAATAATGTTTGGTGAAGAACAAAGCATATATCAAATAAAAAAATAATATATGTGCATCTATTAAATAAATACTTCCATGAGCTTTAAAGGAGCATAAGATGGGAAATCGATTTGGGAGAACAGATATGTCCTACAAGTTTAAAATAATGATCCTATTATTCTGGAGTCTGATAGTCGTAATGTTTGCTCCTATAGAAAGTGATAACGAGTTAGAAGTACATTATATTCATGGTCAATATGCATTTGATATGGATAATCCATATGAAGTAGTAGGTTTCTCAGATTATGTTTTTGTTGCAAAAGTAGAAGAAAAAATCAAAACCCTTTATGAGTATAGTGGCACTGACTTTAGATTACACGTTTATAGAATGAGTGGGTGGCCATATACTCATTATTCGATAAAGGTAGTAGAAAATATTAAAGGCGATATTGTAAAAGACATCCCCATTACTCTTGAGCAATTTGGTGGTATATCATTAGATAGAAAATACATCATGCTAATGGAAAATGATATATTCTTGGAACCCGAGACTTATTATGTCATTGTAGCTAATTCTCAAAAAGATGGAGGATTACTTTTGAATTCACCAAATGGGTATAGACAATTGGAGATTTCAAATGAAAATGAAATTATCAGTTCAAAAGAATTTAAAGACTTTGTTGATTTTTATGAAAATGAAGTAAAGTATGATAGAGAAAGATACGATTCAAACTACATTAGAAAGTAGTTTATTATGAAAGTATTGATATTATCTTTAAATGTAGAACTGTAGGAGAAAATATATGAATAGCTATGATAAGCAAAAGTACTCATCATTATTAGTAAAAGGTAACTTACATGATGCAATAAAATATTTGGAAGTATTTTCTGAGTATGAAGAGATATCAAAAAAATATAACGATATTTTCAAGTGTAATAATGAGTTAGTAAGATCTGAAAATGAGATAATAAATGAGTTGGATCTAATATATCAAAAATATTATAAGGAAGTTTTTTGGCTTAAAAGAAATCCTGATGAGGCAGAAAATAGGCTGTTTGAAAATCTTTGGAAGTTCTGTGGTAGTGATAGGAATATAGAAAAGAATTCGTATATCGAAGATGAAGTAGAGAAGATTGTAAGAAGAGAAGGATATGAGTTTCTAGGTGGTGACACTGCGGGATATTATGGACCTTACATATGGAGCAGTTCTATAAGAGAATCATATGATGTTGAATTACCAAGCGGCACTGAAAAGTATTCAGTAATCATGATGGATGGATTTATTTCAAGAAGCTGGCTTGATTTTTTATCTTTCGGTAAAGTCGGAACTGGTGGCTGGATAGGTAAAGATGGGACCTTATGTTGTGTAAGTTCAGTATATGATATTGAAAGTCTTGATTTTAAAACTTCTTTTTTAAAGCATGAAGCACAGCATGGCTATGATAAAAGGAGGTTCACACATATTACGAGTGCAGAACTAGAGTATAGAGCCAAACTTGTTGAATTAGTATATTGGGAAGACGATAAAGTGATGACGAAGTTTCATTCAGAGGCTGATAGTAGTGATTTAAGAAATACTCATTCAATAGCAAGTCATAGAATTGTAAATGATTTATCAGAAAGAATTTTTGATATAGATTATGAGTCGAGCATAAGTAGATTTACTGAAAATCTTGATATTGTAAAAGAAGTAGCAAAGGAGCTCCTTAATGAAGATACAGTCAGATTAAGTGAAGAAAACAACACTTCTTATAATACTGAATCAGAGCAGAAAAGTATTCAAAGGCAAATATAATTGAACTAATCAGTAAACTTCATATACTTCGTAATCAATTTGAGTCTTATCACAATCAGTGAGAATCATTTTCTGAAATTAGAACATGGAAGCCAAATTCTTCTGAAATACTGGATTCATTAGAAAGTGATGAAATAACCTCAGATGACATCACCACAATGAAATGGTCCGAATTAACATTAGATAGAGTAAATAAAATTGTTATACATTGTGATATGATTACATTAAATACGATGTTAAGAAAGGATGGAATGAAAAATTTGATTGAGAACATGGTCAATATGGACCATCAATTTTAGATGCAGATAGATTGCTTGGTGATTATAATGTTGATATTAAGTGGAGTCCTCAGGAATAGGAAGAAGATTTAATTAATAACTATTATAATATAATTAATATTAATCAAATTATAAAGAGTTATAATCAATTTAGGATAGAATACGAATGTGCAAAGCTCTATAACTAGTCTGGTATTGTTATAGCATTCAAACCTAGAAATGTTGATAGAAGTAGTTGTTATGATTTGAATCTAAATGAAATGAAGAGAAGTATTCAATTGATAAATGAGCTCAGAAAAAACAGTGTATAACATGACTGAAGTGAAGGATATAAAAAAAATATCAGTGTGTGTTTAATAATTTTTAAAAAAGGACTATTAATGGCTAAAACTGTGATGAAGAATATTGATAAAATCACCTATATAGTAGGTGGATTTCTTACAGTAATGACTTTGTTTTGCAACTTTATTCTAGATAAGGATATATCAATTATTGTAGTCTATTATTTAATGGTTCTGATCTTGTTAATAACAGACATAAGTAGACTCATTAAATTACAGAAACATAAATTAGAAGGTATGAGAGGAGTAATACCAAATAAAAGGATTTCAACTGTGCTTTTGATTCTTCTTATCGTATGGTTTCCTCTGACAAGATACATGAATTCCGATTCTGTTCGTATGACAATTACTTCTATTTTACTTTTACAGATTATTGCTCGTGAAATATATAATAGAGTGGTATATTTTGATCAAAATAGAATTATTGTGAATGGCGAACTATTTTATTTTAGTAATTGCAAAATTGTACTTTCAGAAGAATACAAGAAGAATTATGAAGTCGTATTGGTAAGTGGAATCAAGTTGGATATTTCATCAAGTCATAAAATATTATTGGATTTGCTGAGCAAATACTGGTAATTGATACAACTATTTTTTTGAATAATGTGAAATACAGAGAAACTATCTAATCTTAGTTACTCTAATCCACAAAACTGATATTTTTGGTTGTAGTTATATAGGCTCTTTGCTGAAGCAATTATGGCTTTGCATGAATAATCTTATAAGGTTGAACAAATGGTTATCTGGTATTGCATCTGATTGGCTTGAAGCAGAAAAGAAATTGAAAAGGTTAAGAAGTGTTTGACGCGGTCTACTGAATGTGCAAATAGACATGATGATGTCAGTAGATTCTATCGTTTTTATAATTGAAAGAAAGGAATATAATGAATTTTGTAGATAAAAATATAAGTATTATTGACCAGCTTTATGACCAAGCAGATATTATTATTAGACATAAAATAAAAAATGAATTTCTAAACGATAAAGTTAAGTACTCAGATGATACGATTAAATCTAATAATCAAATTGATTATTGGAAAGGAGTTTTCTCTGGTGGTGAAGTTCATGGCAGTAAGGATTCAACTTTTGAAAACTCAATCGCAAAGCTGCTAGATTTTGGTTTCAATAATTCTTACAACTTTTTTCATGATCAATATAAGAAATATTTAGATGAAGAATTTTGGGTTGATGACAAATCTTTTAATTCGCAGCTGATAAAAACCGTTATATATCCCTATATGATTAGGGCAGGCTATCAAGATAATCCTAGGATAGTACATTATTTTATGGCTAGAATAGAGGCTGTTGAACGCACTATAAGTAAGTATGGATTTGATATATTCACTAAAGCTGACCAATCGACTAAAGTCGTTTTTAAAATTGATATTGAAAATGAGTGGTTGCCTACAATTTATGACCTATATGCATTTTCATATTATCAAACCGACGATGCTCAATTAAGGGATAGAATAAGTAAGATTGTTAATTATCTTTTAGATGACCGTTTTCAATGCATACCACAAAAGGCATATATATTTGATAAATCTAATAGAAGATATTATGCTGCTGGGAATGTTTATCATGCATGTTTTCGTAATGATCGAATGCTTTTAATGATGCAATTGTTATCCAATGTAGATAATATTAAAAATAACAATAGATTTCAGAAAGAATTGGGGAAATTAGCAGAGTATAAGACTGACGAAGGCTTTTACGAGTTAGATAAAAATTTAATTAAAGAAAAAAATAATGTCAATTATATATATTCTGGTTCGCATATGGGATTAGGAGAGAATAGAAGAAGTAAAAATTGGTGTAAAATTGAATCAACCTATTGGATGCTAAAAATCTTTAAAAATATATCGGTTAATAACTAGAACTATATAATAAAGAGCCTTATATATCACAACATTCAAATAGAAGTAATTGATTAGTGGTAAGATGAATATAAGTTGTAAGTTCAAGGACTCACAGAAGCTCTTATATTTAATAAGTATTTTATGAAAGGGACAATATGAAGAAAATATTATTACTGACAATCATTTTAGTTATTCTAAATGGATGTGGAGCAAATAATGGATTGGACAAGCAATCAGAAGTTGGCAATGCTCAACTAAATGACTTAGATAAGATTATGCAAAAATATACAGAGTTAGAAGATGAAATTGATAATTTGAGATCTGAGCTGGAGGATTATAAAAGTAATACTGAAACACTAGAAAATAAAATAGTAGCTCTTGAAAATAAGTTGATGTCAAAATACAGTAATCCATGGAAAGACTATATGATCTTATTTTCATATGATGTTATTCAAGAATTAGATGGATTCAACTTACATGATGGTATAATTACGGATTATGATGAAAATGAAAGATTGCTAGAAGTCGCACCTGTAGAATTCATTTATGTAAATGATGAAGATCGAATTCGTGAGTTGGATATAGATGTAGAAAATTCACAGAGACAAGGGGATGTGATTGTCTACATAAATGACAATGAGAAAGTAACATATAGAATGAATGATAACTTTAAATCGTATGTATATGATTGGGAATCAAGTGGTAACTTAGTTGAAGAGAACATTGAACAGTTAGTAGAGTTATCAATAGAAAACAGTTATATATACAATTTTGCAGTAATTAATGGAGAAGTTATTAGAATGAAAGAGAACTACTATAATTAAATCTAAATAAAGAGAACATCAAATACATCTATTTGACATATCAAACTCGAAGGTATGTTTGTATTACATGAAGTAACGGCTTATGAAAGGAAATTAGGTTGAACAGTACAAAAGTTGATAATATATTAAAGACAAAAGAAGGCCAAGATGCAATAATTGCTATAGAGGAGATTCTATTTCCTATTTATGATACTTCACCTGAAAAGCTATCACATGAGGAGATGAATTTCATTCTAATAGAAGAACTTGAACGACAAGTAAACAGTGGCGGATTTAATTCTTTCTTTTCATATTCGTATGGTAATCTTGCGAAAGAAACTCTTTATTCATTGAAGGAGATTGGATCGATTAAGTTTAAAAGAATTTTAGAGAAGGCGATGGATGTTTTCAATAACTCTACTGTACCTCAAAATGAAGAAGAGAGATTCGAAGTAATAGAAGAGAATGAAGAAGAGTTTGATGAAGTATGGGACCTTTTAGATGATGAATTCTATAAGTATGAAGAAGATATTCATACTTTGCTTATAACATATGTGAAGGAAAATATACACCAGTTTAGATAGTTTAAATGATTCTCCAGTTTCATTTATCTTATTTAAAAGTAAGGCCTGTAGAAAGGAAAGATAAAATGATATATTTGACATCAAATGGCATAACAAGCAAAGAGTTGTTGAGTCATTTTAAAATGAATTGCAGAGGTGGAATAGCAGCTATAATTACTACTGCGTCAGTTGCCTTAAAAGAAAAGGATAAAAATATACCTAGTGTAATTGAAGTTATGAAAACCTGTGGTTATAAGTGTGAGTTCTATGATATAGAATTTGATGAACCCAAGAAATTGTTAGATTTTGACTTAATATACATCATTGGTGGCAATCCATTTTACTTATTGAATCAGATAAAAATCAAGAAATTCGAATCAGTATTTTGTGAACTATATAATAAAGACACCCCTATAGTTGGGGTAAGTGCAGGAAGTATGGTTTTTACTAATAATATTAATATCGTTAACTTATTAGATGACAGATTGAATAAAAATATTGGACTAGACAATTTCAATGCACTTGGATTGGTTGATTTTGAAATATGTCCACACTATGAAATGTTTAGAAGGCAATTTGATTTATTTGATGAAATTCTGGAAACGTATATCAAAGAGACAAATCCAGTCTTCTATAAAATTAATGATGGTGGAGCAATTTGTGTGAATCAAGAAGAAATATCGATAATTGATGCCATCAGTTAAAACTGGATTTGATTTAAATTTCAGAGGTTGATGATGCGAATAGACGATACACCTTATTACAAAGTGAGTAACTTTCTTGCGAGATGTCTACAAGCCTGAAAAATGAAATAACTTCGAGATCATCTTTGATATACTTTATACTCAGCGATATTCTTATAACTGACTTCTGAATAAAAAGTATACATCGAATTAAATTATATGAGGTAGATATGAAAGAAAACAACGAAATAACATTTGTATTTGAAAGTAAAAGAGACTTTTTCTTAGCAGTGTTAGGCATAGGACTTATATCACATTCTATCTTTGAACTATTTGAAGATTTAATTCAATTAGTAGAAATTGATTATAGAATTAAATCAATTATTATGGGAGTTTTTCTTATAATATTAGGACTATATGGACTAAAAAATAAGAAATTCCTGTTTGGAATTGAATATAAAAGTAAAGTTCTTATGAACTTATTAAACAGTGCAATGATTACTTTTGGTGTCATTTATATTTATATCAGTGTGTTTTAAATCAAGTCGAGTATACACCGAGATTAAATCAATGATCTAATTGAACTGAAAAATATGTTTTAACTTAAATGATAATCTAGTAATGACATTTGATTGATCTGACAACGAGCGTATTCAATCGGAAGGTATTACTAGATTTTTTTATAGCATTTTTCCCATAAATTAGAGTTCATTATAAATGTGATATTCTTTTGTGGTATGATAGGATTGAGTATACAAAAAATGTCAAATATACAGACGATAATATATGGATAACTGTAGAAAGGGTAGGAGATGGATTATATAATACATTACTTTTTTTGTCTAATGTTAATTGTAACTATTTCTCGTGACTTAAAAGTAAAAAACAATAAAAAAAGTGAAATAGGAGATCGAGTTTTTGAAGCGCCATTTAAAATAAAACTTAGGTTATGTTTTTTTGCTCTACCAGTGATGTATATCATTGATGTGATATTCATGTCAGATTTCAGTAATATGATTGGAGCGATTCAAGCGGGAATTTTATTCACTTTAGCAAGTTGTGCTCTATACATTATAGTTAAGTTTCTCTCAATAAGAGATTCTATTTATACACATGGACTAATAATATTTGAAACCGTAATAAATTGGGAAAGTGTATTGTCTTATAGATTTGAAGAAACAAGAAAATATTCATTTTTAAAATCGAAAACAAAAAAGAAAATACTGGTTTTGAATGTAAGATATATTCATGCTGCTAAAGTAAAAGATAAGAATATTAAGTTTGATATTCCATATGTAGATGAAAAGAAGATTAGAAATATTATGGAGTTGAATAGTATTAAAAATAATGAACATGATGCAAAAGTAATCACTTAATACCAGATCGAATACAAATAGTTTAAGAGATAAATAATCGACTATTTTCTTTATTAGAAAGAAATCGAACAAGGGGTAATGAAAGATGAACAGAAAAAGTAAACTAACCTAAAAAATATTGAATTTATGCTATTTGTACCTTGTTAATTTAATACATATGTGGCTTTAGTAGAAATCCAATAGAAGAAAATTTACATGGAGGAAAAATGAAGAAAAATTCTATTATATTGATTCCCATTCTATTGATATCAATATTTTTAGCATATAGGACAGAATCTGTTGAAATGATTACAAGTAACATTCTAGAGGTAATGTATACATACGATTATAAGGATTATAGAAACATAGAAGCATATAAGGAGTTTAACAGAATTGATATTACTCAAGCAAAACGATTGCGTAATTACTTTACGGAAGAAGGTTTTGAGAGTATTTTGCTTAATCAATCAATGACTAAAATGCTGAGATTTACACAAGCTTACAATTGTGATTCTTCAGTTGATTCATTGAATATTATAGTTGAAGATACAGAAAATAAAGATGTAAGAGTTGCCAAGTATGATGTTATTATTGTATTGGATTTTATAGATGAAGAAATTGGAACTCTGTATTTTGATCTAAGTGGATCAATGACATTATACAAAGATGGCATGCAGTGGAAGATTAATCATATCACAAATAACCGTAGATTTTATCAGAGAATGGAACGGGTATTGCGAGAACGGTAGAGTATTAAAAGAGTAATATTTGCTGTCAACTATAGAAGAAGCTATAAATGAAAAGTACTTTTTGTGATGACTCCTATTTTATTTATGCTATTTATGATGATGTTATTTAATAAGACAACCACAGGTGATCATTAACATTTTCATTTGATAGTAATGGAAATCATTCCAGGTTTCTAGATTTAACAATAGAATATGCAATTGGAGACATGGAAAGTGATGGATATTATGTTAAGAAAGATGGAGATATAGTAGCAAATAGTGATTTGTGGGGTGAGTTTACAAAAGCAGCACTACTAGGTAAAAATACAAGTATTCGAATAATTGATTATTATACAGACTGAGAAGCAAAGGCCTATTACTCGGACTTATTCTTTCGAGATGGTCATTACTATTTATTTAAGAATGACTCTGATAATCAGAGAAAAGAACCATATTTACATTTGTTAATTCTTGAAAGAAAGATTAAAAATGAAATAAAAGATAGGATTATAGTTTTGACAGATGATAGTACATTAACCTATTCAGAAGTATGGAAGTCTATTATATCCAGTAATCTAACTTACGTAAAAAGTCTTCCAAAATTTGAAATAACCATGTTTTTATATTAAGCTAAGAACTGACATCTAAATCAAATAATTAGTTAAATCAGCCACACTGAAAGTATAAAAAATTCTATTTTTTTAATACTATGTTAGCATACAAGTCTCTTATCTATCAGCTTTATACAGACACGAAAGGAGTAAGTTTGGGTTCAAAACATTTTATTCTAGTAATACTTGTAATACTGAGTTTTGCATTAAATGTAATTGTTAAGATTCCGATTTATCATAATATATGCCTTACAATTATTTTGTATACGCTATTACTGGTAGTTTCGATCGTCTTATATAGACGATATAAAAGAATGTTCATAACACCATATGGACTTCTGAGTTTCATTTTGTTGATGGTCTATTACAGTCTTTTTTATGAGGCAATACCATCATATATCTATAGTTTTCTTGGATCATCTACTGTTATATTATTTATAGAATACAAAGACGTAAATAGGGCTTCTAGTAGAAGCTGATTTCATACTTTTAGATGGTACAAACCGTACAGAAAATTAGTACTGATGATGCAGATAGTATATGAAAGCTATCTTTAAATATGTAAGTTTAATCACATTATATGATCGTTCAGGTTATATGGACATAAGTAAATGAAATAAAGGAGAATTGAATTGCAATACAAGTTAGTAGAAGTAAACGAAGAAAACTATCATCTGTTTGATGATATGATTTATTGGAGAATTAATGGTAAAGAAAGAACTGATAATGAAAAGAAAGAAAATACAGATAATCAGATAGCTCCTACGGAACTATACAACACAAATTTTCATGTATTTGCAATTGAGATAAACAACAAGTTCGTGGCATGGATTTCTATAATATATCTTCCGAAAGTAGGTAAAGCAAATTGTAATGGATTCATCTATGTTGATGAATTATGGGTAGAAGAATCGCATCGAAGATTGGGGCTCGCAAAAGAACTCATGAAAAAAGCAGATGAATTGTGTATAAGACTAAATACTGTAGGGATTAGATTAGGAGTAAATGTTAACAATCCATCAGCTTTAAACTTGTATGAGGATTGTGGTTATATAAGTACAGGTCAAGCTTATACAATGGAAAAGAGAATGTAAATAGGACATAGGCAAAGAAAACGAGTTCTGATAATCAAGGAGATAAAAGTGACAGAAATTTTGGTAATGATAGGTTTGATCCTTTGCGTTGTTCTAACTGTAATTATTTATAAGAAAAAGAAAAGAACACTTATTATACCAGTAATCCTAATTATTTTTACCATTATCATCAGTTTTATTGTGAATAAGGAAGCAAATCAAATTTTAGTTGATGAGCAAATTAACATGAATGACTATAATGTAATTATTCAATTAGATGGTCTTCATTTTAGTAAAGACTCTTATAAGCTGATAGAAGAAGATTCGTCTAAATTCAAAGAGATATTTAATAATAATCAAATTGAAAATACAACGAATCAGGTTGTGATGGATAATGATTGTATTTTTTTTGAGTTAAAGCATTATGATGATTTTTTTAGAAAAGTGATGTTGATTATAGATCCAGTGACTGGTGAGAATTGGTGTTATTATTTTGATGATAGTCATTATGTATATTCAGTTGATTTAAGTGATAATGATATTGAATTTATAAGATCCTTAAAAAGAAAATATACTTTAGTAGCAAGTCAAGTAAGCAAAAGTAAAGGTGATGTACTGTTAGTTTCTGAGAAAAAAGAAGTAGACAGTACAATTCGTGAATACGAAATCAAATATAACATTGAAAATATATCAGAAGTTTACACATATGTATCATATAAAGATTTTGGCTCAAGTATTTATGTTATAAATAGGGATGACTATATAGATGGTATTATAAGAGTTCAGCTTTATGATAAAGATTATGAAGTAAAATCATCTAAATTGGTTATCAGAGGATATGAAATTATTAATGGTGAAAATATACTTTATCAGAATATCATTCGATTGGATGAAATTGATTAACATCAGAGTTTCTTTAAGATACACCAGTTTACCAAAAAAATAATTAGGAGAAATAAAGTGAAAGTAACTTTTAAATTTGAATATAATAAAAAGAATGAATTCAATGGAAAATATTACGTAGAAATACCAGAAAATCTATGGGAGAAATTCAATCAAAGAGGACGAATAAAATCCGAAAGTACGATTAACGGATATACGCAGATTACTTCTTTAATTCCGAAAGGTGAAGGGAAGTATGTTTTTCACCTTACAAAGAAAATGATTGATAAATCAAAGATAGAAGATGGACAAGTATTAGGTGTTGAAATAAAAAAAATTGAGAAAGAAAACAATGTGATTTTAGAAGCCCTTACAGAGGATAGATTGAATAAAATAAAGTTTAGGAAGCAAACTACAAGTTCTTCATGCGGTCAAGCTTGCATTGCAATGTTGCTAGATAAGGATATAGATGACATTTTCCAATTAGTTGGAAAAAGACCTTTAGCCATTGGAAGAATAGTTGAAACACTCAACTCCCTTGGTGTAAAAAACGCTCAAAAAAATATTCGAATCTCAAAGAAAAATCCTAGACCAAGTGAGTTAAGTATCTTAACACTAAAGCAAGATTCTAAATCGCATTATGTTCTTTATGTAAAAGGAAAGTTTTATGATCCTTCAAGAGGAGTGCTAAGTGACATACCGACAGGTATGAAATTATCACTTTACTTGGAGATTGATATAGCATAGAAAAGGAATCGTATAACATTTTGTTGTTAAAGGAGGCATATGATAAATCTATTTCATGTTTTTATATTGATAATTGTACTTCTTTTAATTAAAACCCTTTTTTTAACCAATAGTAATATGAAGAAGAGACTATTGAGTTCATTAATGATACTAACACTTGCTAGCATTTGTATTGCTATAGGTCTTAATGTTAAGCAGCCCATTTCAAATCTAATTGACTTCAAATATGATATAGAGGAGTCACGCACCACATTATTGAGTTTTGATTATGGTCAATATAGCGAGCTGAATTCTAGTAAAGATAAAACTGATTTATTGAAAACGATTTTAAATGATTTTGAAGTTAAATACACTTTGAGATTGCCAGAAAGTCATCTTTCAACATCAGAGGATATTATAACAGTAGTCATTGGTTCTCAAGTTGCTAATAGATATTTTGTTGTATTAAGTAATAACATTATATATTTTGATGATAAATACTACAAAGTTGAGAATAAAGATTTATACAGTTACCTGTTGGATTTGATAATTGATAATGGAGATAAAGTCGATAAAACACCATAATACAAAGAATAGCAGACGATGTAACATATTCATGAATTCATACATTATTATTTGCATCAGAGAAAGGATACAATCTAAATGGATAATTTTATTATAGGACAACATGGAGTTTTTAATGAAGTTAAATATAAGAGGGATTTTAGGAAAGAATTTTGGGGAATAGAAGTATGTTTACTAAACTCAGATAAGGAGATCGATAAATTATTAAAGTATAAGAAAGACGATGATTATAGTATCGGCATTCACTTTCCTATGAGGAGTGGACAATGGAAACATAGAGATCCACAATTTCTTTCGAATGATGATGAAGTAAGAAAAGAATCATATGAGTATATGCAAAAGGAAATTGAGTATGCAAAGAAAGTACATCCTGAATATATCCTATTTCACTATCCGAAACCCGTAGTTTTAGATACTCGAGTTGATTGGCTTGGATGGAACTGGAGGTTTGCTGATGAATCAGAGTATTTCTATGAAAATGAATGTGATTTGAATACGTTCATTGAAAGAAGTCGATATTTCTTCAGTTGGTTATCAATAAAAGCTAAAGAAGAGTCATTTAATGCAATTCTGGAGTTAGACGCAATACCACGATATATATATGAAACGAATCTTTTAACTAATTTATTGAAAGAGTTTCCCGATATTAGAATTTGTGTTGATATAGGTAGATTACATCTTCAAGATAAAATAGATGTGAACTTTAATTCTTTTGCTTTTCTTGAAAATATCCTAGAGTTTGTATCAGAAGTTCATCTATGGAATATACAAATTACAGATGAAGTAAAAAATAGTCACTACCCAGCACTATCGACTCTAAAACCAGAAGATGGTTGGGCTGATATGAAAAAATATTTTGATATACTGAAACAATCTGATGAGAAATTAAAGATATTATTTGAACATAGATCCGATTTGATTAGTGCGAGTGAATTAGAAGAGTGTTATGAATGGATTGAGAGCATAGCAAGATAACATATAAGACCGTGTATATACTAAAATTGCCAAGTGATTACGATGTAAGCAAAAAATATTGAAGCAATTAAAAGCAGGAAATGAAAGGAATTAACAGTGAAGAAGTTTTTTATGGATTTAGAGTTTTTATGTGATGTCGAGGATGTTTATGAAGACGACGTTATTGCAATGTGTATATTATCAGAAGACGATAGCTATGAATTAACTAGCCATATTAGACCCTATTATGAGGAGTTTGAAGTCTCGAAATATTGCACAAAGCTTACTGGTATTACAAAAGAAGATTTGATATCTCAACCATATTTTGATGAAATCTATGAAACTATTTTAGAAAAAATAGGAGAAGAAGATACTATTTACGTATGGGGAGACGTTGATCTAGAAGCAATATACAAACTAAGCATTGAAATTGCAGGAGAACTTGAGTTTAGAATTGTTGATTTTCAAGAGGAATTTATGGCCTTTTGTGGTTACAAGTTTAGACCTGGTTTGCAAAAAGTATATGAAGCATTAACGAATAATTGTGATCAAAAACACCATGATGTAAGAAGTGACACTGTTATGCTTAAGGAAATACATAGGATATTTTATTTAGATAAGAAATCATCTATGCGAAAAGTAAAGGGAAAAATTAAGTAGAGTATTTTTTTGCTGCAGCTAAATGTTTGGAGAAAACAGATGCCATTTGAAATAGTAAGGAATGATATAACTAAGATGCAGGTTGATGCAATTGTAAATCCAACAAATGAATGTATGTTTGGTATTGCAGGCACTGATGGAGCAATTCATCAAATTGCAGGTTCATCATTAAGAGAAGAAACATCTAAACTTGGTTACCTTGAAGAAGGAGATGTTAAAGTTACGAAATCCTATAATATGCCTTCAAGGTATATTATTCATACAGTTGGTCCAATTTGGAATGGTGGGAATAATAGTGAAGATGACATTCTAAGAAATTGCTATAAAAATTCATTGAATTTAGCCTTAGAATTAAATCTTGAGAGTTTAGCATTTCCTCTTATATCATCGGGAACATATGGCTATCCCAAAGATAAAGCTTTGAGTACTGCAATTTCGGTAATTGGAGAATTCTTATTAGCTCACGAAATGACTATATACTTAGTTGTGTATGATAAAAAATCATATAAGCTTTCAGAAAAATTATTTTCATCAATTGAAGAATACATTGACGATAACTACGTTGAAGAGAATGATTTTAAAATGTCATATCTAAGTGAAGAATTATTAGATAGCACCATACATTATGAAGATGATGTATTTTCAAATATAAGTGAGAGCACTCAAGCTCCTAGAGCAAAAAAACGAAATTTAGAAGATGTCATAAAAAATATTGATGATACTTTTTCAGAAATGCTTCTTAGGTTGATTGATGAAAGTGGGATGAAAGATCCAGAGGTTTATAAGAAAGCCAATGTAACAAAGCAAACTTTCTCTAAGATAAGAAATAACATAGCCTATAACCCTACAAAACCAACTGTACTTGCTTTTGCAATTGCTCTCGAGTTAAGTCTTGATGATACAACGGATCTTCTAAAAAGAGCTGGATTTGCCTTATCTAAGAGTCACCGATTTGATATTATTATTAGTTATTTTATAGAAAATGAAAACTATAATATCTTTGAAATCAATGAAGCGCTATTTGCATATGATGAAAATCTATTGGGCTTTTGAAAAGTCAACTGAGAGGTTACCTTTTATAACATTTAAAATGATATTCTTTAATCAACAAATATGATTGGAGGAAGAAAATGAAAAAAGGATTAACTGAAATTGTATTCATACTTGATCGAAGTGGCTCTATGGGAGGTCTTGAGACGGACACTATTGGTGGCTATAACAGTATGCTAAATAAGCAAAAATTAGAAGCTGGAGAAGCGAATGTTACGACGGTTTTATTCGATAACGAATATGAACTTCTTCATGACAGGATTAGCTTGAAGGGAATATCCCCAGTAACCGATAAAGAGTATTTTGTTAGAGGAACAACAGCACTGCTAGATGCAATCGGCAGAACTATTAGTAAGATAGGTAATGTACAAAAACATACATCTGAAGAAGAAAGAGCAGAGAATGTATTGTTTATTATTATTACTGACGGAATGGAGAATGCTAGTACTGAATATACATCGAGTAGAGTCAAGAAAATGGTAGAAAGACAAAAAAGTAAATATGGGTGGGAATTTATTTTCCTTGGTGCCAATATAGACGCTATTGAAACAGCGAATAGATTTGGTATCAAAGAAGATAGAGCTGTGAATTATCATCCTGATAGTGAAGGTACCATCCTGAACTATGGTGTATTAAGTGATACCATTAGTATGGTTAGATCAAAAAAAAGCATCGACTCTAACTGGAAAGAAAAAATTGATGAAGACTATAAAGTCCGTGGTGGACAGAAATAAGAAGCTTATATTTTTTGATATATTTTGATAGAATAATATACTATAAGAACATATAAAAGTTATTAAACTGATAAAATATAAGAACAAAAGACATAGAAAATGTTATATTTCATTTCTATGTCTTTATTTTTTGTTATAGAATGTGTTTTAGATACTGTTGGAGTGATTTGCATATGGTATACTGTAATTAAATGGAATGTGAGTTCCTTTATGTTTAAAATACAAGTTCAAGACTTTGCAATTGGGTTGTTGGCTTTTATAAGGTTACTACTGTATAGAAAATGAGGAAATACATTATGTTAATAAGTTTGATAGTTGGTTTAACAGCGTTAGCGTTTTTGACGATGGAAGTTGGAGTTGCCTTCATTGAGCAAACAAGTCTCACTATAATAATTTACTATTTATTAGTTAACTTAGCATTCGTATTAGCAACGGGTTCAAAGAAAAGATATCTAGAGATGTTGAGGTTAACATTCAAAAGTGTAAAAGAAAGTGCCGAAAAGAAAGCTGATTTAATGTCCTTGAACACATATTTGATAGCTATCAATATAATATTTAGTGTAATAGTGAACATAATCATTAAGATATCGATGTTTGGAAACCTATCAGATCCATCATCGTTTGGAGCATTTTCCTCACATTCTTTAATTGCATTTTTATATGCATTATTAATTGTTGCATTTATATTGGTTCCTCAGAGGTATATACTATCGAATTCTGTAACTTACATTACATCAGAAGATACTGAGTGATTAGGTTTCTGATGAGCTCGTATATTCAAAGAATCTTTAACAAGGGTGAAAATGATGAAATAAGGAAAGTGAATACATAATCATGAAAATTAGATTAGCCACAAAAGAAGATATGAATCAAGTAGTAGTGTTGATTGCAAAATTTAGAGTAGAACACAAGGCAATTAAAGGTATAAAATCAGCAATAAATACTGATCAAGCAAGAATAGAGTTCATTGAATACCTAGAGTCAGCTTTTCCAATTTATTTAGCTATAGATGAAAATGAGCAAATATTGGGTTATATTGTTTGTCGGGTAGATGATGATGTTGTATGGGTAGAGTCTATATACGTTAATGAGACTGAAAGAAGAAATGGTGTCGCTTTAAAATTATTCAGCAAAGCAGAAGAAGTAGCAACTGATTTAGGAGGAGATACCTTATACAATTGGGTGTTACCAAACAACGATAAGATAATATCTTTTTTATCAAAGCAAGGTTATAATGTACTCAATATGATAGAAATACGAAAACCATATGACAAGGAAAAAATCACTAATAGAATAGATGTTGGCAATCATCATTACCTTTATTAATTGGATGTTTCATAGTAGTTGATAGTCCAATATCATCGATGAACTAACTTTTAATAAGATAAAACTATAGGCTAATTGTATGAATAGTAAAATGATAAAATTCATATTGATACTTCTGAGCGTAGGTATTTTATTCGTTTGTTATCTGTTCGTTAATAATTGACCTTATTCAGGTGATACAAGAGAAGTTCATTTCTAGGTAGATGTCTGAAGGTGTAGATAATTATACTTATGAAAACAAAGATTTTTATGAGGAACTGCTTCAGATTATATTGGAGGAAAAAAAGTATTGATTTTGTTGAAGAATATTTGAGCTAAGGTAGGCATACCTATTTTAAAGAGTATTGTTTAGAATATAAAAAATGTAGATGAGCAAATGCTATCTACATTTTTCTGTACAACGATACTTTATTATCAAGATATTACTTGGTTTTCATATAATCACTATACAGTTCATTAAAATTATTATAGTGTAATATTTTGCGACCTGTATTGTCATATGCTTCTCTGAAGTCTTCCATTATTTCGAGAAATTTGTTCTTCAAAGGTGTCATGTTATGTGCATCGAAAACTTCCATTAAATTATACTTTGGTGTACCAATATCATGATGAAGTTCATCAAGAAAGTTTTGAGCATCTCTAGCAACATGGATTGCGTAATTTGAATTTTTCATTGACGCAGATCGAATTAATTTGTTTCTACAATTACACCATAGTTCCTCGTAGACACCATTTAAACTATCAAAAGTAACTTTTGGTTGTTTAATATAGTCTTTTTGCATCTCTTTTAGGAACTTGGCCATATCAGCAATGATAACATGAGAGTTCTCTCTTATCTCATCAATAGACTTTGAATCAATTACCGTCAGGTACATACTCTCAAAATTAACAGGTATGTGTTGATATGTTTTGAGTTCTTCAAGGTAATGAATGGTTCCTCTTTTGATGTAAGTGTTGTTAATGTTTACAAGTGTATTGATAATTTCGAAAAGCATATTTCCTGAAGCATATCGAATAGAATTTAAATCATCTTCTATAAGTAAATCAGCATAAAATCCTTTAGCTTTCTTAAAAGTGTTATTTGCTCTATTAAGACATTCCTTACCAATAGGCTTACTGAGTTTATCAAGTGCATTTTGTTGCAAAGACTTTAGTTTGTTAAGAACCTCATCATTCTTGTAATAAAGGATTTTCAAGTCAACTAGACTCCCAGCAGCAAAACTTTCTAGATTAGATTGTTCCTCAAGACGCGACTTCCAAGGGGTACAGTATATATCATAACCCACATCATCTAAAATAAAACAACTGCTGACTTCCCAACCCTTATCTGTATCGTTGATAATAATTAAATCCAAGTCGCTTTTTTCATGAAAATCCTCACGGCTAAAAGAACCCGTTAAACCAACTATAGCAATATCCGTAACGAGATCTCTCTTGATTTTTTCTAGTACCATATTTATTAAATTTTGATTTTTTTCTTCTAGTTGTTGTCTAATTTCTTGTTTCATAACTTACCTCGTTTCTAAAATGCTTCAATTTTTAGTTACTCATTACTTATAGTTTAAGATATTCATCTCTTGTCATACCAAAGAGAATTTCATCATGGTACTCACCAGCGGTAAATACATTTTGTCTTCTCGTACCTTCGATGGTAAAACCCATCGATTCATGTAGTTTAATTGATCCAAGATTGATATCAATAGTCTCTGAGTTTGCCTTATTCAGTCTGAGTTCATTAAAGGCATAATCTAGAATCAGCTTAAGAGCTTCTTTTGCATAACCACGTTTTCTATATTCCTTAAAAATTTGAATTGTCATATAGAAGGTACCTGCTGATTGGTTGATACCAGAGATACTGGCTGTACCGACATAATTGCTTTCTTTATCTTCTATAGCATATTTATATTTTGATTCAATATTATCTAAGACATATTGCTTATAAGCAGCCTGTGTTTTTAATGGTTCCAAACCACCTTCATAACACCTAACGCCATGACTATCCTTTTGTGTATCATAAAGCTTTTCCCAATCAGATTCTTTTAACCTTCTGAATCGTATATGTTCACTTTCCCAAAAATAGTTTTTCATAATGTTTCCTCCTAACAACTTAACGGATCACGGTTTTTAAGTACGCACTTAAAACTGTATTCGATCTAATTTAATTATATAACAATACTATGGCTAGTTTTGTTTCTGTTTAATTACACCCTAAATATTAGAAGGATTCTTTGTTATAGTACTTTTGTAACTATTAACATTTATACAAAGCCATCTTGCTTCATTCTTAAGACAATATTAATAGGTTTAAAAAATTTATATGTTAAAATGTAATATACTGACATTGAATAAAAATTTTAGTTCCATGTCACATTGCTGGAGTTATTCAAAAATTGTTACAATAGTAGTTTAGCCTAATGCTGACTAGAAAAGGAGAATTTTATGTGGATTAGAACTCAAAAGAAAGATGCGGTTGTAGACATTATTGCATTCAATGCAGTTAAAGGTTCGTTAGGAGGACGTAAAGGAGTTATATATGGAACTTACGCAGGAGCACCTTCATTGAATGCAATGATACTAGGGGAATTTTCGAGTTATGATGATGCACTTATCGAAATTGGTAATATTGAAAATGCAATCATTGAAAATCCAACAGGCGTTTATCAAATAAGAGGCTAATCTAGATGTTACTATTGATATTCTAACAACTATGCAATGTTAAATTAAAGGGGAAATGATGATATATAAACTAAAGCAGTTAAAAATAGAAAATCTTGAACTTATGAAAATTTTTCATGATTGGAAAAGTAATGAATTAGAATTTGAGAAGTATACTTGTCGTCCTATTGGTTCAAAGGATACATTTGATGAGTATGTTAAAACAATGAAAGATATAGTCAGAAAAGGTATAAAAACATATTATCTTCAGGATTCAGAAAACAATATTTTGGGCAAAATCACGATGTTTGATCTAAATCCTAGAAATAGAAGTGCTGAGTTTGGTTATTATTTTCCAAAAGAAAATCGTGGTAAGGGGTATGGCGATAAATTAGTTAAATTATTTATTGAAGAAGTATTTAGTCATATAGATTTTGATTTAAATAAGATCTATGCAACAACTGCCTCAGGGAATATTGGTTCTATAAAATTATTAGAAAAAAACGGATTTCATCTAGATGGTGTGATGCGAGAGCATTATTGGCTAAACGATGGTATAGAAGATCAGCTTTGCTACTCATTACTCAAAAGAGAATGGAAGAATATTGTTTAGTGGACAGTGCCACAAATACGTTATTGTTAGATGAAAATAAACAGTGATACATGAAATAGAATTGAGGAAGTAGAAAATGAAAGAAATAGTATTTGTGACAAGCAATAGTGGGAAGATAGCTTCAGCCCAAAAATCATTAAATGATATTAAGGTAATTCCTTATAATGCTGAGTTAATTGAACCGAGAAGTGATGATATAAGAGAGATAGCAAAAGAGAAAGTTAAACAGGCATATGAGTATGTTGAAAAGCCGTGTATAGCATTAGATTCAGGTTTTTTTATCGAAGAGTGGAATGGGTTTCCGCGTGCATATGTTAATCCTGCATTAGAGACATTGGGCTTAAAAGGTATTCTTAAGTTAATGGAGAATATCGAAAATAGAAAATGCGAGTTTAGACAGTGTTTAGCGTATTACGATGGTGAAGATATGGCATTCTTTGAGAGTGTATCTCCAGGATATATTTCAGAAGAAATAATAGGAGGAGATAACAATAAAAAATGGTCTGAGCTGTGGTACATTTTTAAACCCCTAAATTTTAAGAAAACATTGGCTGAGTTTGACGAAGAAGATTTCGCAAAGTATAGAAAGGTGTCTGAACCTTCTAGCATCAGTAAATTTGGGAAATGGTTTAATGAGAGAAGTTAAGTTGCGAATCAATAAAATGAGTATGTAATCATCTGAAGGAAAAAATGTATATGAACTTCATAAATATTTATTTTATGAGAGTTATGGTTCACATGAAGATGAAATTAAATACATAGAAGAATATTTAAGACCTTTTGAGGCCTTTGAATTAGAGCAAGTAGATAATAGATTTGATGGTATTGATATGGTAGGATTCAGATTTATTATTTTGATTTAAACGAAATGGTATCTTATATAAACCATAGCGATAGAAATATGTTGATAGCGAGTGAAGAAAAAGCATTGAAAAGACGAACCGATTAGTCTTGAGAAGAAATAGTAAAGCTTATATAAAGAGGTGAATATGAGTATTAGAAGTTTAATAAAAGTTGTTAGTATATTTTTGTTAACAACGTTATTTGGGTGGATTTTTGTTGAAGTACTTAATGAATTTACTTGGATGGTTAATGGGATGGATGATATATTGTGGGCAATTATTTACTTAGCGAGTGTCATTGCTGTAAGTACATTTTGTTTGGTAAAAGCGATAACAAGTAAAAATGTTGGCTAAAAGGAGAAAAACTTTTAATAATTAAACAATATACAATGTCTGATTTCGATTCTTGGAAGGAACTGAGAATGAAATTATGGCCTGAAAGTACAGAAGTAGAGCATGAAGAGGAGATGAAAATCATTTCATCAGGTGCTTGTTTTGATGATGAGTTGGAATGGTATGTAATCATAGCATATGAAGAAGAACAAGTCATTGGGTTTGCTGAAACATCTTTGCGAGAAAGTATCGAGCAAGACAAGGGAAGTCCAATTGCTTATCTTGAAGGTTGGTATGTATCTGATAATTTCAGGCAACGCGGCATAGGGAAATCATTAGTCACTCAAGTGGAAAAATGGGCACATGAACGTAATTGTAAATATGTAGCATCTGACGTTGAATATGATAATTTAGTAAGCCTAAAAGCACATAAGAAATTAGCTTTTAGAGTCATCGATGAAAATGATGAAGGTTATATATTGATAAAACCGATAAAAGAATAGATGATCAAAGATATTGTTTGGTAAAAAGGAGAAATATGGATTTAAGATTAACATTTAATACTGACCCTAAAAATTATGATGACTTACGGCCTACCTATGTAAGTCAAATGTTTAATGATATAATCGAATACTCTCATCTTAATGAGAAAATGTCTGCTTTAGAAATTGGTATAGGTACTGGACAAGCAAGCCTTCCATTTCTAAAGAAAGGATGTCATTTAACTGCAGTTGAGTTAGGGCAAGATTTAGCAGAGTTTTCTAGACAAAAATTTAAGACATATAAGAATTTCAACATCATAAATGGAGACTTTGAACATACCGACTTGTATGAGAAAAGCTATGATTTAATTTATTCTGCAACGGCATTTCATTGGATTCCAATAGATTTAGGCGTTCCAAAGGTGAAGACTCTGCTTAAAAGTGGAGGTGTGTTTGCATGGTTTTCCAATCATCCCTGTCCATCTAAAGAACATCTAGAAATACATAATGCTTTACAAGAGGTATATCACAAGTATGGTGAGTATTTTGGAAATAATTCCTTACATGATATTAAAGCGATTGACGATATAAATAAAATGAAGTTAATGGATAGAAAGAATATATTTGATGCATATGATTTTGAGGATATAGTTTATCAAAGTTATCAATCGACTAGAACACTAAATGCTGATGAATACTGTAATTTGCTTTGTACTTATTCAGGGCACATTAATTTGCCAGATGAGATAAAAAGTAGATTTCTTAAGGAAGTTAGAAATGCCATATTTTCTTTAGGTAACGAACTAACGATAAATGATACGATTCTTCTTGTAATGGGAAGAATACGTTAAATGTTTAATGGAGAAGTAAATGACAAATAGAGAATATAGAGATATCATCATGAAGTTGATAGATGATGATAAGGCAAAAGGTATTTCATTAAAGCAGTTTTTAGTCAACGTATCCGTTAGAATATCGGATTATAAATTAGGCATCACATCTTGTGAGTTAGTAAAAGTATTTGAGATGAGTCTAAAGGATAATAGCCTTATTGAAATTAATGATTTATCTAAATATAAATCCCCAAGAATTTTTAAAATAAAGAATAAGTATAATATATTCATGGAGACTTTGTATTCTCAAATATATGACCTTCATATGATGGAGTTAGAGGGATGTTTTGAGAGTTTAGATATTTGTTCAGATATTCAGTCACCAAGAAGAAATAAGTGGGAAAACATATATATCTACTCATATTTAGAGTGTTCATCGGCTTGGTTGATCGATTTTTATAACGAAAACGAAACGTTTAGTACTGACTGGGATGATTTAAGTGAAATGTTGGAAATGGGAAGATTATACGAATAAGAAATGAATGACTAATGTAAGTATTCATGTAAGATGTTATAAAAAATTTAGTATTTATCTGTATAAGCTTATTTGTACTTGACCTTTACATAGGGTAAAAGTTTATACTTAAGTTACTATAGCGCTATAGTTAATTGGAGGTTTATTTGGATAGGCTACACTTAATTGGACAGATTTCTTAAGGTCATATAAACTAAGACCAAAAGGAGAAATTTATGTCTAAATCTTATCGCCCTCGTCGTAAATTTACGGATGAGTTTAAAGAACAAAGAGTTGTTGGAAGCTGTTTCAAATATTTATAAGACAAATGGCCTAGAATACATAAATAATTTCCACTTAATAAAGGAGATGGTAACTATGAATACGAAATTTATTAGATTTTATAACAGATTAAGTTTAGAACTACAAATAGAAATCTTAAAAGAATTGTATAGTACAGGTACTTTAAAACCCAATACTCTAAAAGCAATTGGGGAAGACAATGGTCATTTATTGTTAGAAGAATTACATATGATATTGGTTAAATCATTACTCAATGGCGTTGATTTTGAATCCGAAAAAAATATAATGATGACCTTGAAGCAGGATGAACCAGAGTTTGCAGAAGTGGTCATGCGCTCGATGTTTACCTTCGACGATTTTGCTAAACTACCAGATGATACATTGAAAATCTGGCTGAAAGCTTGTGATGACAAAGAACTTATAATTGCATTGAAAGATAGCAATAATTATTTGATAAAAAAGATTGTTAGTAACTTAGAACCTGCGAGAGCTGAACTAATTGAAGTCGAGATAAAAAAGAGGAGTTCGTTACCTTAGAGAAGTCATTTCAGGCTATGAATAATCTAATCGATGTATTGAGACGACTAGAGCGTGAGGGAAAATTAGTAATAGAAAGATTTAACTAAGATAAACTTCAGAGGTATATAATGATGTGGAGTATTACTTAACAGTTGATTCTATTAGAGGGAGCATAAATGGGATTTATAAATTTTCATGTACACAGTGAGTTTTGTCATGGTATAGGTAGTCCAGAAGAATATGTTAAAGCAGCAATAAAAAATAATGTGGAATCTATTGGATTTAGTAGTCATGCACCATTACCCTTTAAGAAGGCATGGACTATGAAAGAGGAAAATCTTAAAGAATATTGTAACAGCGTCGAGATCTTAAAAAGTAAGTATAAAAATAGAATTAGTATTTTTTTAGGATTTGAAGTAGACTATATTCCAGAGTTAAGACGTTTTGATGACTTTCGTGCTCTTGGAGCTGACTATATTATAGGATCGAATCACTTTATAGGTAAAGATAAATATGGCAGATACCAAAGGATAGAATCCAATAAAACAGGAGTGATTATTGAAAAAGATCCGGAACACTATATTAGAAACTATTTTGATTCTATATCTAATATGGTAATTCATGAAAAGCCTGATATAGTAGGTCATTTCGATTTGATTAAAAAGATCAATTTAAAGAAGCAGTATTTTGATCAAGAAGACAAATGGTATCAAAATACAGTCAATAAAACTCTGAAGATCATAGAAAACTCAAACACAATAATTGAAGTAAATACCAGTAAATTGACGAGAAACTCAAGTCAATGGTTATTTCCGAGTATAGACATATTAGAAAAATGCTACAGTTTAAATATCCCGATTACATTAGGTTCTGATGCTCATATACCAGAAGATATAATTGCAGGTTACACAGAAGCATTTGCATTACTAAGGGACATTGGATTCAAAACAATGATGACTTTAACATCTGATGGTTGGAAACAAAGGATAATCTGATATTTATTGGGGTTTCACTCCTAAATACTTATCTACAATAAGGGGATTACATGAAAAAGATTTTATCTTTGTTAACAATGTTATTACTACTATATGGATGCCAATCAACTAAGGTTTTAGATATTGAGTATATTGGTGATTATTTATCTGATCAAGTTGAGCAGAATGAGTGTATCAGAAATAATGAAGTTGAACATAAAGAAGGTTATGTATTTTTTAGATACTACTTTTATGAGGACTTTTCTGAGGATAACAAGGCATATGTTATATCATCAACCATAGAATACTTAAGTCAACTAGAAGTAGAAAATGATATTAGAGAGTATTATTCTGCTGAACATAATGATGGGATATTAGACCGAAAATTACCTATACTTGTTATAGAAATATACAATGAAACTAAAATAGACCATTGTACACATATGAAAATATTCTAGTATACGATGCAGTTGAAGATGGTAGAATGAAATATATTTATAGAGGATGGTCAGTGAATTAAAGCAGTAGTTGTAGATGTTTTAGAAATATCTCAGCATTTGATAGGAGAAAAAATGCCATATTATAGACAAAAAGAAGTAATTGAATATCTATCATCAGAACTAATGAAGATGGATGGTATAAGAGCTTTATACTTAAAAGGATCATTAGCATATGAAAGTGACGATGAATACTCAGATGTAGATTTTTATTGTCTGATAGAAGAAAGTAAATTTGATGAAATGCTAGATTTAAGATTAGAGATATTGTCTAAATTTAAACCAATTGTTTACAAGTCATATGTTAATTTTGGTGATCCACAAATAGTTGTTATATTCAATAATGATCTACATCTTGATTTTTACTTAAAAAAGGAACTCTCAGAAACTGAAAAGGGAAAAATCAAAGTATTGTATGATAAAGATAATATTCTTTGTGAGTACAAAGTCAAGGTAGATGACGTCAGTAAAATAAATACTGCTGATTACTTAAATGGTGTAATATACACTTACCATGAGTTAAATATCGCAATTAAGCGTAAAGATTATTTGTGGGCACATAGATTACAAAGTCACATTCTAGCAGATTTGAGTTTGATATTAGATAATGAGTTTGAAAAAGATAAATCTTATTGTCACATGAAAGGTTTATTGGGTAAAGTCCCTAATCAACTATATAATCAAATACTAGAAATACTGAATAAAAGCAATCTTGATAATTTAAATGAATCAGTTGATTTATTGGTACAATTAACAGAAAAGATCATAGAGAGACAAAGTAAAGATGTATTGGGTAAAGTAGATAGAACCTATTTAGATTTCATAAAAGAAAATCATTTTTATTAAGGAGAATATGATGAAAGTTGAATTAACAATTGTAGAGAGTAAATGTAGAGGTAACTATCACAAAAAGGGCGAAAAATTTATTGTTGGAGATTTGTGCCCACCTATTTGTCACGAGTTGTGGCAGTCGATATATCCAAGTGTATATGTTTTGCTCAATAAAGGAGACCTTGATTATGGTAGCATAAGAGATAAAAAATTCTCATATAGATGCCCTGATAATGGACGTGTTGTAATCGAAGGTAGGGTAATTGAATAAAGTAATTGTTAGGCAAAATACATAGATCTAAATAAAAAGATGTTCAGTTTTAAGATAAGTGAACATCTTTTTTTTAATCTAAATCGATATTTAATACAATATAAGTAAAAATGAAAAAGTTGCAGATGTGCTACTACATATAACGTTCTGTCAATAACTCTCAGATTAGTATTCTGAAAATTTAAAATTTTTAAACAATTGTTAAAGAAATGTTCTAACTTTATTAAATAGTATTAATTAAAGTGGTATCTTACATATAGTCGATAAAAATATGTCATAATTAAGTTAGGGCAAATGGGATTACTGTAAAATAGTTGTTAAACACATTATGGTGTAACATAATCATATCTAAACTAATAGACGCAATTTGTGTTTGCAATCATTGGTAATTCTGTTTTAAATTCAGGGACTAGTAGTGGGGGGACAAAATGTATTATAAATATTCAAAGTTAGCAAAAATAATTTTTCTGATCAATGCTGTGCTTTTAGTCATTGCAGTAATAGCTAATGGTTATATAATGAGCAGACTAATTGATACCAACAATAATATTGTAAGAGTAATGGAAGAAAAGCAAGTTATAAGGGAGACAGCAATAAGAATGCTTGAGAAAGATGGCTATGAGATATTTGAAGGTCGTGGTATGTCAGCATACTTTGGATTGACTATGAATTTTCTAGCAATATTCTTCCTAATTAAATATATACAGACTAATGGTGCTTTTATGGGATTTGGAGCAGGAATCTGTGGTGTGCTATCTACATTTATAGGTGGGATGTTAATATTCTATTTGATTTTCTCAGGAAAAGAACTTACGAAATCGACTAAAAAGAGTTTTAGTTTTAGAAATGCCTGGGAAGAGTTTGTCCATAACACAGCTGTTAGAAGTTGAGTAATATCGGACATTCTAAGATCCATAAGCGTAGAGAATAATAAAATCATTAGAAGACGCCTTAAATATTTTGATTATTCAGAATGAGTAAGGCGTCTTTCTTGTATAACAAATCATTTGTTAGTTAAATTCATTATTAATAATCAATTAAACCTTGACTCAATTTTCTGAGTTTTCTTTAAAATGGGCTTATTATCATGTAAACTGTATTGGAAGAGATATCCATAGAGTTTATTTATCATAATACTTCATATGAATGGTGTTGTGACTTTTATGTCCTTACTTAACTTGTTAAATTCATTTAAAGAAGGGGTGCTACTAAAGTGTTTATTATGCAAAAAAGAATATGAAAAAACTATTAATAGCAGCTGTTGCTATAATGACAGTCTTTATCTGTGGCTATTTTCAAGAGCAAAACATTGTAGAGGCTATAAGAGTAGACGATGTAGTTGAAAAATCAAAAGAAGAAAGAAATTATAGAAATGATATGCGTGAGTTCGTTAAAAATATTAGTGAGTACGCTAAGGAACTTAATCCTAACTTTCTTGTGATTCCTCAAAATGGACATGAACTCATAACGATGAATGGGCAAGTTGATGGGGAAATATCAATTAGTTATCTTGACGCTATAGATGGGATCGGAAAAGAAGATTTATTCTTTGGTTATGATGAAGACAATCAAATAACTTCTAAAACCGAGCAAGCGTATATCATGCCTTTTATGGAACTCGCTGAGAAAAATGGTGTTGAAGTATTAGTGACAGATTATTGTTGGACAGAATCATTTGTGGATGAGTCCTATAACCAAAGTGAGGACAAAGGTTTTATATCATTTGCAGCAGATCAAAGAGACTTGACGAGTATTCCTAACTATCCTAATATTCCATACCATGTAAATAATGATCCTGTTGATTCACTTTCTCAAGCAAAGAATTTTCTGTATATGATTAATCCAAGTGCCTTTAATAACAAGGAAGCATTTATTAAGGCTATCCAAAAAACTAATTATGATATTGTTCTAATTGATCTCTTTTATGATGGTGATAGTCAACTCAGTTCAAGTGAAATAGAGTCTTTAAGAGTTAAATTGAACGGCGGAAGTCGTCTAGTCATCGCCTATATGAGTATTGGTGAAGCTGAGGATTACAGATATTATTGGAAAGAAGAATGGTCTGAAAAGGTACCTTCATGGTTAGATGGAGAAAATCTTCACTGGCCAGGAAATTATAAAGTCCACTACTGGAATAAGAATTGGCAAAGCCTCATATATGGAAATGATGAATCTTATGTGAAAAGGATTCTTGATAGCGGCTTTGATGGTGTATACCTTGACATAATTGATGCATTTGAGTATTTTGAGGGTGAAAATGACTAAGATATAAAGTCGTTAATATTATGAGCATAATCAATACAATTATAGAAAACAGAAGATTGAAGAATAAAGGGGATTTTATGAAATATGCAAAGTTTGCAACACTTGTAATTCTAGGTGTTTGCATATTAAGTGGTTGTACAAACAGCACTGAGGAAATAGGAAAACTTGAAGACCGAATTACTGAGTTAGAATCTAATATAGAAAATCAATTGGAACTCATGGATGCTCTTAAAGATGTTTCTGAAAGTGTAGATACTATACAAGAAGAGATAGATCAGATTAAATCGTTGAACAAGAAAAATCCATTATTAGACCAAATAGAAATATTGGATGATGATTTTAACGCCATTAAAAATGACGTTACCTTCTTGAAGCAAATAATACTAGGCGAATCTACTTTTGATCGAGAGGAGATTTTAATTGGTGATACTGTAGCTGAAATGACCCTTGTGGATACAAATGAAGATGCAGGCTTGCAGTTTGTTTTTGAGGGTGAGAAAAGGCTAACTGGAAAATTTCAGATAATAAATGAAACTGATTATTGGTATGATACAGTTAATTTTTATGTAGATAATCATACCCCGGATATTTTACCAAGAGAAGTTAATGATTATAGGATTCTATGGTTTAACTTCGAAAACTACGATGAAGCAGTAGAGATGTTAGGCGAATATGGTACAGAGGGTACTGTGACAATTGTTATTGATAGCTATACAACTAAGCTACTTGAAGGATGTGTTGTTAATCAAGCACATCTAGTGAGAGTAGAAGAGGTACAAAACAATTAATTAATAATACTTAGGAGCTGAACTATTATGGAACTAAAAAAAGAACTAAAGTTAATAGCACAGAATGATTATGTGATTTCTAAAGAAGTAAACATTGATGAATTAGTAAACGCAATGCTTGAGAATATTGGAAGTTTGGATTCTGAATTACGTGATGATCTAATCTGTTCAACTTTTTACGAAATTATTGATAGTGATCAATTGAGTAATGAGCTTTTGAAAAAAATTATTTCGAAGATTACCGATGAAAACCATATGTTTTATAAGATAAACGAAAATGATGAGTTGGCTGTTTACACACGAACCTTTTCAATATTAATTGTGGTATGCGCACTTAATCGACATCGAAGGAGCCCTATTTTTTATCCTCATGAGATAAAAGAGGTTTATAGTAATGTTTTGAACTACTGTAGACAAGAAAAGGACCTAAGAGGTTATGTTGAAGAATATGGTTGGGCTCATTCAGTAGCACACAGTGCTGATGCTTTAAATGAGTTGGCAATGTGTGATGAAATAAGTAAAGAAGATTTGCTGAAGATACTAGATATTGTGAAGTATAAAATTACTGATGGTACTTATACATACATTCATAAGGAAGATGAACGTTTGGTTACAGCAGTGTTAAGTGTTATAGAAAGAGATTTGATTACTCAGAAGGAACTAATAAATTGGATTAACTCCTATAAAGATATTGCTGAATCAGATGACTTTATGGAAAGCTACAGAATGAAGTTAAATTGCAGAAACTTTTTACGTAGTATGTACTTCAGAGTCATGAAAAATTCTAATGATCCTTTTCTATTAGATGCACTGCTGATGAGTTTAGATGAAATATAAGAGATTTACTTACTGATTATAGTCAGTAGAATAAGACTAATTGTTAATTTGAAATTAAATGACAAATAAAGAGAATAAGGAGATAATATGATAATAGAAAATCCATTTGTAAGTTGTCCTGAGTACGAAACAGAAAATTTTAGAATCACTAAAATAAAGATAGAAGATGCAGAAGACTTATTTGAAGTATATTCAGATCTCGTTACAAGAAAACACATGAATAATGATAATTGTGGTGGTGAGTGGCCTTGTAATTCTCTTGAAGTTGTACAAGAAGGCATAAGGAGCTGGGAAAGAGAATTTGATGAAAAATACTATATCAGATGGACAATCACTCAAAAAAGTAACATGAAAAGTATTGGTACAATTGAATTGGCACCTGCACCAGGAATATTAAGATTCTTCGATGGAACTTGTACCACTGGTATTCTAAGAGTGGATATCAAATCGGAACTTGAAACAGAGAAAGTTTTCACAGAAATATATAAGATGACCAATACAGAGATGATAGAAGTATTTGGTATAGAAAAGATAATTACTAAAGGTAATCCAATGGAAGCAGAAAGAATAAAAGGATTAGATAATAGTAAATATAAAAGACTACCTAATAATGAAATTATCCCATATCCAAACTATTTTATCTCATACAAGTGGTAAAAAATAGTTAGGGAAATGATCTCAAAAGTAGGTTATATTAAGATGTGAATCCTATTTTCTATATTTAAGTAAAGGGGGCAAAATGAGTGAGTATTTAGAGCAGCAAACACCGATTAATATTGTGAGAAACCCTTGGAGACGTTTCTTCGCAAGAACATTTGATTTAGCGCTTTATGGCATATTTCTGACGTCTATAGAAATGCTAGTACTTAGAATAAATACCACAGGTAAACCTTTAATCAGTATAGCTGAAGGATTTATATCCTGTTTAATTATGCTTGTCATGGAACCTTTTTTGTTATCTACTATTGGAACGACTCCAGGGAAATGGATATTTGGATTGGTTCTTAGAAATTCATATGGTGAGAAAGTTAGCTTTTCAAAAGGATTCGAAAGAACTTTAGCCGTTTTTGGAAGGGGATTGGGTTACGGTATTCCAATCTATAATCTTGTTAGAGAATATAAAAGTTATCAGTCGTGTGATCAAGGTGAGGAGTTATCTTGGGATGAAGGATTCTCATATCATATAAAAGATACAAGCGGTTTTAGAATATTAGGGTTTCTTGTCAGTTGGGCTCTTATATATGCAGTCATCTTTTTCATTGTTATTCAAGCCAGTCTCCCCATAAATAGAGGTAATATTACTGCCGAAGAATACATTGAGAATTGTAATGATTTTATGAGTTATAATGAAATAGATTTTGGCAAGAAGTTAATGTCTGATGGTACATGGTCGAAAACTTCTAGTTACAGTAGTGACAGTTATATGATCTACTTTAGTACATCTACTCTTCCGAATCATCAAGTGGTAACAAATAATGGAGAAATTCAAAAGGTTGTTTTGGAAATAGAAGAAGATAGTGATACCTTTATATATAACTTAGGCAATCATTTAGTTATAGCATATACTGCTCTTATTGGCGCTGATAAATCACTAAATCATAAATCCTTGTATAGTGATGAAGTTGTTCACTACTTAAATAACGGTTTTGAGAGTTTTGAGTTTGAAATTGCAGGTTTTAAAGTATCAAATCAAGTCGAAATTAGTGGCTATCAAACAACAAGCAGCATATTAGTTCCAAAAGAGAATGAAAAACAATATTTCCACTTAACATTTACCATGGAAAGAATCCAGTAAAATTTTAAAGGAATACATTATAGTATGAACTAAGACACAGAGAGGCATAATTGCTATCTGTGTCATTTTATTTAAGACAATATTAATAAGAATGAGTAGGTGTATATGATACACTTTATTTAATGGAATAGAAGTTAATAACGAGGAGGAAATGATTGGCAACTTGGGGTTTACATATAAGAATTGCAGAGAAAGTGCTACTCAAAAACAAGGATTTAGATACAGAATCGTTTTTAGTCGGTAATATTGGGCCTGACTGTGGCGTACCAAATGAGGATAGGAGTGCTTTTAGTCCGCCTACTGAAATATCTCATTGGAAAACAGGCATAAACAAAAGGATTAATCCTGACGAATTCTTCTGCAAATATTTGGAAAGGGAATTTTATGACAATAAAGAGAAATCATTTCTATTAGGTTACTACAGTCATTTACTTACAGACGTTGAATTTTCTCATTTCTTTATGAGTAAAAAAGAAAACGATGTCAATTATAAAAAGTTGGAAGAAGATAAGAGTTTTATCTGGACAATAAAAAAGGATTGGTATGATCTTGATCGTCTATATTTTAGAGAAAATCCAGAAAGTTTATTTTATGAAGTATTTCAACATATAAACACTTTCCCAGATTATCTATCATACTTTCCTAAAGGTGCAATTTTAAATAAAGTAAAATACATAAGAAATTTTTACTTAAAACCTTCTGAAAATCTTGATCGTGAATACATTTATTTAACCCTATCTGAGATGAACGATTTTTTAGTCAACACGGTAGAAAAAATTGAAGAAGAAATAATTACTCTATTGGTTTAGAGTAATTCTAACAGTGATAATAAAACATTACATATAGTATAAATAAATGAATGTCTTAAAGAGGTCGTAAATATCGGTATTATTTGACTATAATTAGTTTAGCAATTTCTATTTTTGCATATTTGATTGATACTAGTATAGAGGCAATATGACCTAAGGATTGTAGCAATAAAATTATAGGAGAATTGATGACAGATAGAATTACAATTAGACGTGAAAAGCAAAAGGATTGGGAAGAGGTAGAATATCTTACCAGAAAGGCATTCTGGAGTGAAGAAAACATAAAAGAAATAGGCGTAGGAGCTACTGAACATTATATGGTTCATATGATGAGAGGTAATGATGGGATTGGTGAACTGACATTAGTTGCTGAAATGGATGGAGAAATTGTTGGACACATTATATATAGTAATAGCTCATATGTATTACAGACTGATAATTCAAAAAAGAAAGTACTTAATTTTGGGCCATTGAGTGTGCTGCCTAAATATCAAAATATGGGTATTGGCAGTAAGTTAATGGAAAAGTCTATACAAATTGCAAAAGAAGCTGGATATGGTGCAATACTCTTTTTTGGACATCCTACATATTATCCTAAATTTGGTTTTGTTGAGGCAAAAGAGTTTAATGTTACAAACATTGAAGGTAAGAACTTTCCAGCATTTATGGCAATGGAATTGCAGGAAGGCTATCTGGATAATGTATCAGGCCAATACATAGAAGGTGAAATATATGATGAAAGACTAACAAAGGCATCTGCAAAAGAATATGATAAAAACTTTATAAACCGTTCAAAAAAATAGAAACAATTTGACTTGAAAAAAGGAGATACTACATGAATTTCAATAAAACATTGACTAAACATTTAGACGCTATGTCAAACAAACAGTTTGACGCATTTATATCAACAGTATGTTCAGAGAAAATTACATTAATTATGCCCAATGGCACTCTTATTTCAAAATATGAGGACTTTTATGAACTCCATAAGGAATGGTTTAGTGATCCAGACTGGTCTATTAGATATAGCATTTTAAACACAACTGAGTCATTAGAGTTATCTACAGCATTGTTATCAATTGACTATAACGATCTAGATGAGACTGGGAATCCAATCTCAATGACTTACTACTTAAACTTAATGTTTGAGCAGATTCAAGACCAATGGCTCTTAGTTCATGATCAGAACACAATTTATAAGAAATAATATGAGATGAATGTTCTGTCTACATATAGAGATGAACATAACAGATAAAGTTAGAAGTGAGGTTTAAAATGAATTACAAATCATTGGATAGTGAATTCTATTATGGACTAGAGAATTATGATGAAAAGCATATTGCGATGATCCCAAAGTCTGATGTTCACAATCATGCTGGTCGTGGTGGCAAAATAGAGGACTTATCTTCAGATATTTTACCAGCTGATAAGCCCTTTGCTTCATTAGATGAAATGCAAGCTTGGTTTGATAAGAATGTAAAAGCAAGACTCGCATCAGGCATTGAGGGTTATTTGATAAGAGTAGAGGCTTCCTTTAAACAGGCTAATATGGATAATATTAAGAAGTTAGCATTAAGTTTTGGTTCTGGAGAAGTGTATGCATTAGGCGGTATAGAAAGATTTACTTCAATAATTGATTCCTTTAAACAAAGGTACATTCCAGATTCAGAGTTTATTCCTGAGCTATCTTTATTAAGATCTAACATATCATCTGAAGAAATATCAGAAGTGAAAGAAATAATCTCATATGGCTGGTTTAAGTCACTAGACATTTGTGGAAATGAACACGCAGCACCAGTAAGTAATTATCGGTTGCTATACAGATATGCAAAGTCAAAAGAACTATTATTGAAAGCTCATGTCGGTGAATTTGGAACAGCGGAAGATGTTGTAAGAGCAGTAGATTTATTAGAGTTAGATGAAGTTCACCATGGAATTGCAGCAGCTGATTCAAGGGAGTGCATGAGCTACTTAGAAAAGAATAAGATTATTTTAAATGTTTGTCCAATGAGTAATATCATGTTGAAGCGAGTGGAGAATTATGAGAATCATCCTATAAGAAAGCTATATGATTCAGGTGTTCCTATTACAATAAATACAGATGATTTAACAATATTTAATGCAACTGTTACAGATGAATACTTAAACTTATTTAAAAAGAAAGTTTTTTCAAAAAAGGAGTTAAATGAAATTAGATTAGGTGGTCTAAGGTCATATGGAAAATATGATAAGTAAGAGTAACTATAAGAATAAAAATTAGATGTATCATTAGTCTGAGTAGATTATCTATGAGCTTGATATAGAATTAACAGATTAAAATATAGTATAGAACCCAAAATAAGAGGAAAATAAAATGAAGAGTTTGGAAATCTTATCGAGAGAATGGTTGCTGTTTCTTATATTTATTATTATGTTTGTAAGCGGTCTAGTAATTGCAGAGTTATTTTATAGACTTAAAAGGGAGAAAGCCACTAAATTAGGAGAAAAACTTGATGGGCTTAGAGATGTACACATAAGATTAATCAGAAAAAATCTGACCAAGTCTTTTGGTATTTTGAGAATAATTCTTTTGATATTTGCAATGAATCTATTTGGTGGAGCTCTCATATGGTCGTCAATTGGTGGTCTATTAGTAGTTGTTCCTTTCTTTTACTACTTCTTGATTGGATTCCTGACAAATTTAGTTTTAAAGAGATATCCAGAAAGAATTAACTGGCTGACGTTCCCAAACATTTTCTTTGAAGTTGCCGCTTTCATGGTTGCAGCAATTGGTGCTGTAAATATTGGATTTAGTATTTTTGGACCCACGAATCTTTTAACTGCTTTAAAAGAATGGGCATTGCTCTTTATAACAGTTGTGGTACCATTACAAATTATAGCTGCAATATTTGAAGGTTTCTTGTTTAATAAGATTTTTATTGTACAGATGAATCCATGGCCAAGAGGTACTTCGGAAAATGAATAACATAAAGTAAGAGATAAACAACTGTGCATCATATCATAATTTCAATTGACAAAAGTAATCAATCATAGATAGTTCTAACGTTTAGTAAGAAGTTGAAGCTAGATTCGTATTTAGGGGGAAAACATGAGAAAAAGGACTGCTTTTTCACTATTGATAATTGTAATTACTTTTATTGTATTATTTTTTATAATGAGTTTTGTTAAGAATAATAATCAACCTAGCTCAGATAATAAGTTCTTAAATGATAAGGCTAGTCTATCAACTTATTCTCGTGAGAATCTACTTGATGACTATGATGAATTGTGGCAATATATTCAGGATTATCATCCTAAAGAATTTACCGATGAAGATAAATTGATTTCTTTGTATGAACAAAATCGTAAATTGATTATTGAAGGTTTAACAGAAGTGGAGTTCTTTCGTATTGTGACACCTTTAGTAGCATCAATTAATTGCGGACATACTTATATAGATTTGCCAAAGGAAATGAATGAGGAGTTATACTCAATAGAGGGTTATTTTCCTATGGAAGTAAAAATTATAGATGGATCTGCTTATATAACCAATCATCTTGAAGTTGATGAAATACAGAATGGAAGTAAGATATTAGAGATCAATAATAGAAACATGGATGAGATTTTAAAGGTGATGATGGACAATATATCTTCTGATGGAATAAATGAGACTTATAAATATCAGCATATAAGCAATAATTTTAGTGAATTGTATTTTAAGTTTATAGAAGCAACAGACAAGTATAAAATAAGATATGAGACCATGAATCTAGAAATTATGGATGCGAGTATTGATAGCACACAGTATTTAAATAAAATTAATCTAACAGAAGAAGTGCCTTATAACTTTATTATCCAAGATAATTATGCCATATTGACTTTAAAAAGCTTTCGTCCTGCTAATGACTTAGCATTTGACGCTTATATTGAGTTTATGGACAAAGTTTTTTTAGAGATAGAAGATAAAAAAATTGATAATTTGATTCTAGATATTAGAGATAACAGAGGTGGAGACCCAAGAATCACTAGTCATTTATTTTCTTATCTCAGTAAATATGAACAAGAGTATTTTTCAAAAAGTTCACCTGATATATTTAAAGATTTAAAGGAAATTGTTCATTTTAGTGAACCACATTATTCAGAGAAACTATTTGTTTTAGTGAATGGCTATTGTTTTTCAGGAAGTGGACATCTAATAGCCCTATTAAAACATCAAGAAATAGGCACTATTATTGGTGAGGAAATAGGAAGTTCTTATAAATGTATGGATAGTTCTTGGTATTTTGAACTTAAGAATACTAAGTTACTCTTTAGGTGTGCAACTGAAATTTGGAATGTTGAAGTTGAAGGTTTTACAGAAGGTGTTGGTATATTACCAGATATCTATAAGGTAAAAACGTTGAAGGATTTTATAACAGATAGTGATAGTGTATTGGAAAAGGCTATAGAGTTAATTCAATTAAAAGTAGATTAGTAGTAGTCTTTTAATTGCATCTACAATACTGAGTATAAGGAGCCAATCATGGTTGAAATTATAAGCACAAATAGCTATGATAAATCTAAGTTAGAGCCGATTTATGAGGATTCAAGAAAAGCCTTAAGGGAAGTTTATAAACCCAAAGAAGACGTTGTATTTGAGCCTCTAAATCCATTAAGAGAAGAAATTCTTGTGGTTAAATGTGGTGATCTTGAAGTAGGAACGACAAGAGTGCACTATTATGAACAACGAGTACATATATTAGGTTTAGGTGTTCTTGATAACTACAGAAGAAAAGGTGTCTGTAGTATGATGATAGACTTTCTTAAGACCAAAGCAATTAAAAGTAACTTGAGTCAAATTTCTCTTTATACAATAAGAGAAACTGGCAATGTTGAAGTCTTTAGAAAATCTGGATTTGAGGTTTCTGTTGAACAAGTAACTAAAGATTTTGTTAGTGAGAAGTACAATGAATTACATGAAGTATATATGGTTTTAAATTTATAAGTTAAAGAATGGAAGGTAAGTATGAATAGAATAAGATTTGCAACTAGTGGTGATTTAGAGTATTTAAAATCTGCTGATAGACATATTAATAGCAAAGTACTAGAAAGTAAACTAAATAATGAAGAAATCATAATCATAGAAAATGATTCCGAGAGAATAGGTTGGTTAAGATTTAATAAATTTTGGGATGAAATTCCATTTATGAATTTACTAATGATTCATGAAAATTATAGAAATCAAGGATTAGGAAAAGAAGTTGTAGAGTTTTGGGAAAGTGAAATGCGTAAAAGAGGCCATGATACTGTTATGACTTCAACATTATCAGATGAAGGCGCTCAACATTTTTATAGAAAACTAAACTATAAAGATTCAGGTTCGCTTTTGTTAGAAGGTGAGGCGTTAGAAATAATTTTCACCAAAAAAATCTAACAGTTACTTCACTGTGAATAATTAAAATTGTAAGATCATTATTTTTTTAGGACTAAGACAAGTCATGTAAGGGAGTTGGTTTCTTGAAGATGAGAAGGGCGAATATAAACGAATTAGATACTCTAAACCATATAGCATATGAATCTGAAGGGATTTGGGGTGAAGATGATAGCTATATGGAATTGTTTAGTCAGCATTACAAGGTAACACAGGAAATGATTGAAAATGACTTGGTCTATATCATGGAGAAAAAATCAAGTATAGTTGGTTTTTTTGCAATTCTAAATAAGCAGAATACAGCTGAATTAGAATTATTTTATATTAGTAAATCATACATAGGCATGGGCTATGGAAGACGTCTATGGGAGAATATGATTGATATATGTAAAGGGAATGGCATTGACAAAATCAAACTTGTCGGAAGTAAGGATGTAGGGAACTTTTACATAAAACTAGGTGCGCGAGAAATTGAAAAGATTGAATCCTCATTGAAAGTTGGAAGAATCGTTTCAAGATATCAATATGATATAGAATAGGTATATGTAGTACAGAGGAAGTAGTATTAAAAGGAAATTATGATGGAATCGAATATTATAGAAGCAAGAACTAAAGATATTTTAGCAATTGATACTCAAAGTATCGTAGAAAAAAACGTACCAGAGGATGAAATGATGGATTTTTTAAATACACATTTTGAAGAAATAAAAGATATTTTTGATCTTGCAGGTGGAAGATTAAATAAAGTCTTTCGAGCCAATCATAAAGATGAAGACAAGGTCTTTAAAATATCTAATGGCCAATATAGAGTGGCTGAACTAAAAAGAGAAGCAAATATACTTAAATATCTCAGTAATCATGAGTTTGTTCCATACATAGAGAAATTTATAGAAAGTGAAAGTGTATCACTAATTGTTGAAGAGTATTTAGAAGGAGATTCTTTAAGACAAAAGTTAAAAAAATGCAATGATGAAAACATCAGATCCTTTTATTGGAGAAAAGCAGGAAAAACGTTATCTGAAATTCATAGAAATCTTATAGATTCAAATGATAGAAATTCTTGGTTAGATGGTCAATTGTTACTGGCTAAAAAGAATTTGGATCATGATTTCATTGATGTTGAAGATTTTCAAGGAGAGAATCCTAGAGATGTATTTGAATGGCTCTTAGGAAATAGACCGTCACACAACTACACAACACTACTTCATGGAGATTTTAGGACAAAAAATATTTTGATAACAAATAACGATAATTTTAAAATAATAGATTGGGGTTTTGTAGACTTAGGAGATCCATATTATGATTTGGCAATAATTGATTACTATTTTTGTAGTGAATCAGATAGAAAAAGTTTTTATCAAGGTTATGCAAGACTTAAATATGATCCTACACGACTTAACTATTATGAGAAGCTCAGTTGGTTCATTAATATTTAAGTAAAAAAGACTGTTGATATAAGTATTAAAAAATGAATGACAATGTTGGAGGATAGTTTTATGCCGAGGATTTTACTTCAAGGTATTCGGAAAACGAATAGGGCAGATAATGATGATTTATATATATTAAGAGATCAATTAATACATAACAATACAGAGCTACTGGATTTATTGCCACCTCTTTGTATAAGTTGTAAATCGAATAAACAATATAAAATTTGGATAGAGGAAAGTAAAGGTCTTGGATCTCAGGGGACTTTTGGATATGAAGCTATTTACTGGGTGAGATGTACAAATTGCTGTGATAGTTTTGAAATGCTATATAGCGACTATAAAAGAATATTGCCTATATTAAAGCTTAATATTAAGCTTAAACAAGGTAAAATAACAGAATATGAACATTCCTCTAAGGTTGCAAAAGTTAAAGAAAAACTATATAAAAAATCTATGTTATAGTATAAAGGAGTCAAAGTGGATAAACTTATTTATAGAAAAATGAGGATAGATGAATGCGATAAAATTAATCAAATTGACCCACAGCAATACATTAAAAATGCATGGAGAGTGGTTAATGGTAAAATGCAGCTTACTGAAATAAACTACATGGAAAATGGTTGGCCTGATGGCTATGATCGTTATAGAAACGAACTGAAGAATATCCTGAGTAAAGGTGGCATTGCTATTGGAGCTTTTGATGTAGACGAGACATTGCACGGTTTTGTATCTCTTGATAGAAGGAGTTTTGGTAGGACTGCAAAGTATATGCTGCTAGATTCAATGTTTGTTTCCTTTAAATCAAGAGGTAATGGCATTGGTAAAAAGCTGTTTGAACTTTGCTGTCTAGAGGCAAAAGAGAGTTTTGCGGATAAGATTTATATATGTGCGGCTTCGGCTGAAGAGACAATAGCCTTTTATAGAGCTTGTGGTTGTATAGATGCTGTTGAAGTGAACAAAGACTTATATGAACAAGATACAAGAGATTTGCAAATGGAGTATAAGTTATAAGGAGAAGTGGGAACATCGCGTTCAAGTTCATGTAGAAAGTATGAATTTCAAGCCTGATGAAGTATTGACAATTAAAGGAGTCGAAATAATACATGAACTATGAAAATTATATAGAACTATATGAAGCTATTTATTTTTTTAACAGAATAAACAGCTCTGAATTTAATCAGGTAATTCAACCTTCTGAAAAAGAAAAAATTAGTAATTTAGGATTAAATGAAAGTATATATAAATCCGTTTTAAGAATTTTGGTTGTAAATAATCTATTAGATTACAGTGATGGTTATTATATATTATCAGATAATAATATAAAAGAACAACTACATATTCTTGAGAATATAATCAATAAAGATCCAAACAAGCAGTTTGAGGAGTTATTTAGAAAAGCTACGAATGAAACGCAGTTCTTTTTTGATAACATAAATACATCCGAGTATGAAATATACTCCAGATGTAATTTTCCCAACACCTTTAGAATTGGTAAAGTAGTCGGTCAGTATATTGATTTATCTAATAAAAAAGTGATTGAGTTAGGTGGTAATAGTGGTGGTTTAGGATCGGCACTATTAACTGAAAACGAAAACTGTCACTATACAATTGTAGATACTGAAATCCCGTGTAAGGTAGGCAATGAGTTTAATGAAATAAATGAGTTGAACATTTTATTCTTAGAGGATGACGTCTTTGAATTGAGCTTGTCAAAGGGGATATATGATTATGTTATTATAATGAACTTGTTGCATGATTTTGACGATCGTAAATGTTTGGACATCTTGCAAAATAGTATAAAACATTGTGATAAAAATACAAAGTTCATAATCATTGAAGATATTCTAGAAGATGAGTTCCAACCCAAAGAGGTAGTCATGCATGGTTTAAGATTATCTGTTGAATGCAGAGGTGGTAAACAACGAACTGAAGAAGAGTTTGTAGACTTATTCTCAGAATTGAACTATGAACTTGAAGATTCCTTCAAACTTAATAATGTGCACACCATGCTAATAATGAATTATCAAGATGGAATCAACTCTTCTATACTTAGATGTTGAATAAGCTATTTAAGAGAAAGGGAAAATAATGAAAAAGGGAATAATACTAGCTTTGTTGATATTAATCTTATTTGCTGTACTTATGAGTGGTTATGATACCTGGGAATCGCTGTATTGGCCAGAGGCATCTTATGAAGAGTTGTTTTCTGACGACAGTGAAAATAAAGGTGTTGATGTCGTTTATAATGGACTTCAAAAACAGTACAAAATTGAGATTAATGAGAATAATGGTCTTATAAAACAACTTAGGCTTGTTGAAGAAGTACATATTCCAAAAGGTCGTGAAGATTATCTTAATAACTTAAGAGACTTTTATAGTGAACGTGAGCAGTTAGATATTTACAGTCATGATATTGTTGAGTTCATTCATGATGTAGAGCATGACTCTTATAGGTTAACTATAGTTATAGATTGCGAAAAAATTGATATAGACACACATGGTAACTTACTAGAGGTAATAGAACTAAAAGATTCATCAAAGGAAACAATACTTTCATATGAATTATACAAAGAGAGGTTGCTTGGAATGGGTTTTAGTCTAAAAAAGTAAGAACAAGAACATATTCAAATAACAGATGAGGAAAACGAATGAATTACATAGAATTATATAAAATGCAATTAAACAAAGATGACATGGTTTATGAAACAGCAGTGTTCAAAGAATATTGTGCATTAAACTGTTTCCTAAATGACTTTGAAAGACCAGATGGTACGATAAAAGAGATTATACTCAATGAGATTGGTTTACTCAATAATCATGATTTAGATAAAATTGATAAATCAGTAGTGTTACTAAAAGAGAGCCTTACACAATTGACGCAAGAAAAAAATATATTGTTTGAGGAATTCCATATTGATGGAGTACTCTTGATGATTGGAGATAGAACCATAGATTCTCATGGTATCTTGGTGGAGAATAAATCTTATTTAGTGATCGATGTATGGACATATGCATCTTCTATGGAGAATTACAATCCCATTTCATTTCTTGTTCATGAGATGGCACATGCAATACATTATAAGATAAATCCAGAGATGTATTTTAGTAATTATAATAATGATGAAGAAAAAGTAATTAAAAGAATCTTTGTTGAGGGATTAGCGACTAATTTGACAATGACAGCTACTGATGAAAGTGAAGCAGATGTGTTTTGGTTGGGTTATCTAAACAAGGAAGAGGTTGGTAGATGGAAAGCATATTCAAGGGAAGTTATGAGTGAGTATTCAGAAGCACTTGGTCAGCTTTTAACACAAGGTATATGGGATCAAAATCACCAGTATCAATTATTCAGTGTCTTTGATCCTGAGAAACTATGGGAAAGTAGATTGGCATATTACTATGGCTACGAAATAGTTGAGATATTTAAAAGCAAATCAAGTATTAAAAAGCTGTTTACCCTTAGTTATGAGGAAATATTGCCCGTTATGAAGAAATATTTCAACATATAATAAGATAAGTATTTTAGAAGGAGTTTTTATGAGACAACTACATCATTTATGTATTCAAACAGATAACTATGAAGCATCACTAGATTTTTATTGTAGAGTATTTGATTTTAAAGTTAAGAAGGAGACAAAGAATTTTCATACTCGATCATACAATACCTGGTTAGAATATGGTAATTTAATGATTGAACTTCAAACTGGTAAAGAAGGAGAAGTACTAATTGACCATTCAAATAGTAACAAAGGATTGGTACACTTTTGCTTTTGGGTTGCGGATATAAATGAAGAATACAATCGAATAAAAAAATTAGGTTATACCAATTTCAAAAGTAAGAATGGTGAGCACATATACACTGTAGAAGGTGGTAAATTACTGAAGGTTATATCGCCAGAAGGAACAATTATAGAGCTTAGAGATTCTAAGGAGTTATAAAGCTTGGCTGAATAATAATTTATATTGGGGGAGGCTAATAATGATAGAAATAAAGAAAATGTTAGATGAAGATTATAGAAAAGCAGATGAGTCATTTGATTTAAAAGATGCTGATGCAGAGCTTATATCCTTTGTGAAAGAAAAAAATAAAGATGTGAACGCTATTTATGATGGTGCTAAGTTAGTCGGTGTAGCTCTTATAGAAGAGGGAAAAGAAGCGTACATTTATGTCTTCATTGATCCGTTATTTCGTCAGAAAGGTATTGGAAATAAGGCTTATAAACTATGTGAGAAAAGAATAAGAAAAAGCGAAGCAGAAGTTATCATGTCGACGTACAAGCTGGACAATTATGATGCAAAAAAATTCGCAAACGAACAAGGATACAATAGAAAGTTTTCTTCTACATTTATGGAGTATTCTAGTGATCAATTTGATCTTCCAGAGTTAAGTATTAGGAACTATGTAGATGATGATTTTGATTTAGCTTATAATATGCATGCAGTAGCATTTCATGAAATGCGTCTAAGAGTAGGAGATTTTCCGGAATCAGTTGTAAAGCAAGGAAATGAAAAAATACGAAAAAACTGGGCGAAAACAGCTTATGAGAGATTTGTTTACTTAAAAGAGGGTGAAATTGTTGGATATGCACATATTTCTGGTGATGAAATTTCTAGTGTGTCAGTAGACTCAAAGTATCAAGGACAAGGTATCGGTCGCAATTTTGTAAAATTTATTTGTAATAAGATATTGTTAGCTGGATATCAATCTGTAGGTTTATATTGTGTTGTTGGAAATTATGCAAAGGAAATATACAAGAGTTTAGGCTTTGAAGATGTTTATACTGCAGATTATATTATTAAACACCTTCATGACAAATAAGTTGATAACAAAATTCAATTAGGTGGGAAATATGATGAATGATAAAAGAGAAATAGCTCAAAAGCTTAAAATCCAAAATACTGTAATAGGTGGTTTATCTATAATCACTGGTTTGATTTATCTCATGTATTTATATGGACCAACTGAAAGAGAAGTTACCTTATGGGGTGTCGTATCGATTATTTTCGGTTTGGGTGTACTGGGTCTCTTACTGATTAAAAATTTTGAGTACTATAGAGTTATTTCAGTTGCATTAAACATTGTACTTGTTTGTTTACAAGTGCTCCCCATTATCATGTGGTTTCTATTTCATGGTAATGGTATATCTGATGGCACACCACAAAGTGATTTTGTAGCACATTGGGTATATTCCATGCCTCATATTTTTCTCGTCATTTTGAATATAAAAAGTATAAGAGACATAAAAAAATGTTTTAGAGATTGATGTTTAGGAATCAGAATATGATATTTACTCAAGTGATTTGATGGGAGCAAATATGAGAATAGATGAAATAAAAAATAATTTTAGAAAAAGAAATATTGAGTTTGAATACTATGAATCAGAGGAACAATTGCTCTTTTCTTTGAAAGAAGAAATAGGCAAGTATGACACTATTGGTATTGGGAACTCACAAACTTTAAAGCATTTTAGAATTTGTGAACTTGCGCAATCAATGAATAAAATTGTTTATGATAAGACAAACGGACAAAACGAAGTTGAAAAAGTGGATATTAAAAAGAAAGCCCTATTATCAGAGTGTTATATTACCAGTAGTAATGCTATTACCAAAGATGGAAAACTTATAAATGTAGACCATAGTGGTAACCGTGTTGCAGCGATGACTTATGGTCCCGATAGAGTGTTAGTTCTTGTTGGTATTAATAAGTTGACAGAAAATGAGCAAGAAGGAATTTCTAGAGCCTTGAATATTGCAACTCCTATGAACGCAAAGCGAGCGAGAATTGAATCGCCTTGCAGTCTTGGAAGAACGTGTGATCAATGTAGCAAAGATGTGCGTGTTTGCAATTATCTATCTGTTATTAGAGGACAACATGAAAATCATAGAATGAAAGTATTTTTAGTTAATGAGGAATTAGGGTATTAGTCAAATGCCCTTGAGATTCAAAAACTTAAAACTTTTTGTACAAAGACTAATCGAGTAATAGTCTTATTGGATATGATAAGATGATTTAAATCAGTTTTGAAAAGATTGAGGAGTTGTGTATGCAAGAAAATAAAACGTTTAGAAAAGAGATAAAAAAAGAACTGAGTTTAGATTATTTGCTTTACTTACCAGACAATTATGATCAAGAAAAAGAGTGGCCAGTTATTCTTTTTTTACACGGTGCTGGAGAGGTTGGAAAAGATCTTGAGTTGGTAAAAACTCAAGGACTTCCTAAGTATTTAGAATCAGTCAGTTATTTTCCTGGAATTGTTATCTCACCTCAATGTCCTTTGAATTGTAATTGGGAAATGTTTCTTGATGAAGCTTATGAATTGCTTCAAAATATTAAAAACCAATATAAAGTAAATAAAAAGAAAGTCTATCTAACGGGACTTAGTATGGGAGGTTATGGTACATGGAGTATGGCGCTAAAGTATCCAGATGAGTTTGCAGCTTTGGTTCCGATTTGTGGTGGTTTGATTAATCAACGTGCGGTTGTAGCGCTTAAGGAGATTCCAATATGGACATTCCATGGTGCAAAGGATAATGTTGTACCATTCGAAGCTTCGCAAAGATTAGTCGATATACTTGAGTCATGCAACGGGAACATAAAGTTTACAGTATATCCGGATTTAAGACATGACTCATGGACTGTGACATATGAAAACCCATCACTTTATGAATGGCTATTTAGTCAACTTAAAAAGTAAATAAGCATCAAGATTATAAGGAATTCTGTTGCATAGAAACTATAGTATTGGAGACGAAACTCCAGCACTGTAGTTTTTTCGGTTGCTATTTAGACCGATAAGATTGAATACATTCTAGTAATTTACATTATAGATATATTCTTTTTTAAACTTACTTTCCTAGGATTTTAATTAATTTTATTGTAAACTTATATATAGTGAAATAATTAACAATGTTAGTATGAGCATTTTATACATATGGATAAATATTAAATTAGTGGAGCAAAGCTTGTAAAGAATGACCACTATGGTATTTAAAAACATTGAATTGCTATGTGTATATTAAAGATTTTATTTTATAAAGATAATTGAAGTATTGAAAGGTGTTCTAAATGATTATATGGATAAATGGCGGTTTTGGAAGTGGTAAAACACAGACCGCTTATGAGCTTCAAAAAAGAGTAGAAAACTCATTTGTATTTGATCCTGAAAACACAGGATTTTATATTAGATCTAATTTACCGAAGGAGATTTCAAAAGGTGATTTTCAGGATTATACTATATGGAGAACGTTCAATGCCGAAATGTTAGAATATTTAGATAAACATTATAAGGGGGTAGTTATCTGCCCGATGACTGTAACCGATAAAGACTATTTAAATCAAATGATTGGTTCCTTAGATGAAGGTGTAACGTGTTATCATTTTACTCTGATGACAACAAAAGAGACTCTCTATAAAAGATTACGGGGTAGGGGTGAAAAGAAAGATTCTTGGGCTGTTGATCAAATAGAACGTTGCGTAGAAAAACTATCTGATGAAGCATTTAAGAGTCATATTCATACAGATGAAATGACAATTGATGAAGTGGTAAACTGTATTGGAGAGAAATGCAATTTGAAAATGAAGGATGATGATAGAAGTAAAATCCGGAAGAAGCTTGACCGAATCATTATTTGGAAGAAGCATTTTAAATTGTAAACAGAATTGACCAGAATGTAATTAGGAATCATAAAGGCAGTTGGAGGATAAATGAGAGTTTGTATTTTGATGGGAAGTTTTAGAAAGAACGGAAACACAGAAACTTTTACAAAGACATTTGTAAAAGAATTAAACGCTAATAACGTTGATGTTGACTACATCACACTTAGAGATAAAGAAATATTACCTTGTACAGCATGCTGGAAGTGTCAAGATATTTTTGATAAACCAGGTTGTAGTAAAAAAGATGACTGTGAGGGTATTTTTAATTCAGTATTAAAAGCAGATTGTATTATTCTCGCGACACCAATTTATTCATGGTACTGTACTCCACCTATGAAGTCATTACTAGATAGAATGGTTTATACAATGAATAAGTATTATGGTGAAAAACCAGGACCTTGTTTATGGCAGGGAAAAAAGATAGGGATTATTACGACTTGTGGTTATGAAATAGAGGATGGCGCAGGAGTATTTGAAGAAGGTATTAAAAGATACTCAAAACATTCAAATCTAGATTACATTGGTTTAGTAGGCATGAAAGATAAAGAAGATAGATCTATATACAGAAGCGAAGAAGCAGAGACTTTACTAAGTGTGTTAATAGATAAAATACTAGAATAAATGCAATTAATAGAGCAAAGAAAAAATGGGAGATATTTATGTTAAAACTAGGATCAACATACTTAAAAGTAAAAGATATGGATAAGTCAATTGCATTTTATAGTGCATTACTACAGATGAGTCCTTCAGCGAAAAATGCAGATCGGTGGGCACAGTTCGATTTCGAAGGTCATTGCATTGCCTTATGGAGTCCAGAGTTTGACCGAGAACTGATATCTAAAGGCGAAAGACTTAGTGAGTACTATAGTGACAGTTATGTAGATTTTTATAAGAACAACGATATAAAGTATGGTAATAATTTTGTACTCAATTTTTACACAGATAATTTAAATGATGAATACAAGAGGCTAAAGAAGCTTAATATAGGGGAAATGACATCCATTATGTTAATTAATGTTAGTATGCCTTATTACTTATTTATAATAAATGATCCTGATGGTAATGAAATTGAGATTACAGGAAATTATAACAAAGAATAATTTCCTGTAAAGAAAATGTAAGAATAAGGATATCTAAGGTGATCAAATGATTAATAAAGATAAAATATTGAAATGTTTTGAGGAGTATTCACATAATATCCCTGTTATATATTCACATTTAGAGGGACAGTATCAAGGAGAGTTTATTTTTGATAATGAGCAGAGTCCACAGGTGGTAATCCTATTTACTCCTTTTGACTTTCATTATATAGCTGGTAACGCAGAAATGGATGATGTGGTCAATGTGGTTGAAAAAATGATTTTTGAGCAATACCTTTGCAAAAATAATAAGAAAGAAGCGATTGTATTTGGTCCGAGTAGAGAATGGAATCAGGTATTAGATCAAGTATTTAAAAGACATCAAGGCATTATTGATAGTAGGATGATTTTTAAGTTAAATAAGGAGAAATATCAAAAACAACTGAATGATAGGCAAATTAATGATAACTTGGATTATAAGTTAATATTTGAAAAAGAACAGGATTCACAGTTGGACTATCCTATTGCTAGAGTATATGTTGAAGACCAAGGTGTTAGCTTTTGCTCTGGATTTATGTTAGGTAAGGGTCATGCGGAAATAAATGTTGAAACGCTTGAAACTTATAGAGGTAATGGTTATGCGAAAGAAGCTGCATTTACCTTAATAGATTATTTGTTGAAAAGTAGTATTGAACCAGATTGGTGTGCATGGCCTTATAGAAAGGCATCGCATCAGCTCGCCATTTCTTTGGGTTATGAACTTAGTGAAGAAATTCCAGCATATATTTGGGTAGAAGAAGAATGTGGCAAGATCGAAGTATAAGAGGTTAAAGTTGATATAAAAGAGAGTTGACCTCTCTTTTCTTATGTTTGTATGTTAATAGAACTTTAGGTAAAAATCTATTAGAAGTCAAAAATATATTTAAAAGATGAAATTAAGAGAATAAAATAAATGTGAGGAGAAAATATGGGAAAAGTAGTTATAATAAGCGGTTCACCATGTTCAGGGAAGAGTACAGTGAGTGACATACTTAGTAAAAAACATAGTTATCAACTATTAAGAACGGATGACTATTTAGAGAAGCATATTGGTGAAGCTACTACAAAACAACCGATGTTGTATAAATGGAAAACACAGCCTTGGCATGAACTTTTTTCAAGACCTGTTGAGATACAACATCGTGAAGAAATTAATTTCTATAAAGAAGAATGGCCAATGCTTTTGAGAGATTTAAATAAGGAAATGATATCGGATGATATAATTATTGAAGGATGTGCTTTTATGCCTGATTTGATTGAGTCATATGATTATGATTGCACAGTTATCTATATGGTTCCATCAGAAAGTTTTCAAAGAGAGCAGTATAAGAACCGAACTTGGGCATACCATCTTTTAAAAGATTCTGAAGATCCTGAAGAGGCATTTAATAGATGGATGTTAAGAGACATTATGTTTGCCAAATCTGTGAAAGAAAAAGCTTTAGCAAAAGGCTATCCTGTAATTATTGTAGATGGTGAAGAATCAATAGATGAAGTTGTTTTAAGAGTAGAAAAAATACTTAACATATAAGGCTAGGGGAGTAAAATGAATACAAACTTAAAACCTAAAAAACGATCAAAACTTAGAATTGCACTTGGTAAGCGGTACTTTACATTTAGAAGGTTACTTGAATGGTATTTCACAAAGCAAAACTACAGTAGAAACATATCAAACACAAGTTTGGAACACATTATATTTGAACATAAAACGCCTCTCAGAAGACAACTAAAAGATGTTGATAAGTACATTGATGATAACAAAATAAATAACCTTCAAGTTGCAATAAAAAACATTGATGGCCTAATAATAGGACCAAGTCAAATGTTTTCATATTGGCAATTAATAGGTAAACCAACATATAAAAAAGGGTATACAGATGGCATGATCTTAGATCACGGGAAATACAAACTCGGTGTAGGTGGTGGTCTTTGTCAATTATCAAATATGTTATTTTGGATGATTTTACATACGCCATTAGAAGTAACAGAAAGACATCGACACAGTTATGATGTCTTTCCAGATTCTAAAAGAACACAGCCTTTTGGAAGTGGAGCTACATGTGTTTATAATTATAGAGATTTTCAGTTTATTAACACGACGCATGAGGAATATCAAATTACATTAAGACTTGATGAAAATTTCCTTTACGGTGAAATTAGATCTAACCAAACCAAGTATCTTTGTTATGAAATTTATGAGTCATCACATGAAATTACTCAAGGATATTGGGGGGGATATATTAGACATAATGCTATTGAAAGACGGGTTTTTGATTTGAATAAAAAACTATTAGAGAATCAAAGTGTATGTGAGAATCATGCTTTAATGATGTACTCACCACTCTTAAGTCCACCAACTACATTTAGCTAAAGGAGGAATGTATGACTGTATTTAGACACACGCCTTTATATCGTTTTATTGAGTATTGTGAACGAGAGAATATGAAAGAGAAGTCTGTACTCGACTGTGGTGCGGGTGGTGTAATGCCACCCTTAAGTTTGTTCCATAGTTATGGCTATAAAACAACAGGTATTGATATTAATCATGAGCAAGTTGTAAAGGGAAACAATTACGGTCGGGCTATAAAGCAAAACTTGAATATCCTTCAAGGAGATATGACAAAGTTACCTTTTGATGATAACACCTTTGATTTTGCATACTCATACAACTCAATCTTTCATATGATGAAATCGGATATAAAAAAGGCCATAATAGAACTTGAAAGAGTATTGAAACCAAATGGATTACTCTTTGTAAACTTTCTTTCAGTAGATGATTTTAGATGTGGAGAAGGACCACATTTAGGAAATCATCAATATGAGCAGATGGATGATACACCTGTAATTCATTCCTACTATGATCATAATGAAGCTGAGTCGTACTTTGAGAATTTTGAGTTTGTTCTAAAAGAAAGACGAATCATTGAACGGATGTATGAAAATGAACGTATTGAGCAAGGATTTATAGACTATATTCTAAGAAAGAAAAAGATATGAAAACCTATATTTTGTTAAGTGGATCGAACAATAATAAAGCTTTTTGTGAGACTTCTGAAAGAGCTTTAAAGAAAAGTATAAAAGAGACTTCGTCGATTGTGTTTATTGCGTCGAGATGGCATACTCATGAAAAAAATGACGGTGATCATAAGAGAATGAATCAATGGTTAAAGGACATAGAGATTCATTTTAAAAAGGTTTACTTAATCGATAATCGGATGACAAATGAAAAGCAAGTTGAGATACTAAAACAGTCATCTTGTATATTTTTAATGGGTGGAGATACTTTAGCTTTAAGAAAAAGTTTAAAAATCAACCATTTAGATGAGGTGTTCCTACAATATGAGCATCCTATAATTGGAATAAGTGCAGGCGCCATCAATATGGCTAAGCGATCAGTACTGCCTTTAACAAGAATAAGAAAGAGATCCTATGTTTATAGAGGTATAGGTCTTGTTGATGTATCTGTTACCCCTCATTTTGATCTTACAAGAACAAAACATATTAAGGATGAAATCTTCCCTATGTCTTATGATGGTAAAATATATGGTTTAGAAGAAAATGGCACTATACTGGTTGTTGATGGGTCACTGGAGTTTTTCGGGACAATTTATGAGATTAGCAACGGTTTAATAAAGTGCGTTCATAAAGAATAATTTATTAATGCTGCTACTTGACAGAGTTCCATTTCAAAATGCATCAAAAATGATAGTAATTGCTATGACTAATTGATATAATAACTTTGAGTGCTAAGGAGGGGGATTATGTTTAAAAACAAGAAAAATGAAATGAAAGAGATGCTCAAATTGTATCAAAATTTTGATTATTTTGGGTTGAAAGAATATAAAACAAATGATGAAATGGTACAAGCTTATAAGGACATTTTGCTATTAGGTCTATCTGAGGGACGTACTTTAGTAATTGTAAATAATAAGATGATACAAACAGTTCCAAAAACAGAAGATATCTCGTTACAGTTAGAAATGTTTGCAGATAATTTTCAGTATGATTCAAATAAGATATCTAATTTGATGGACAGTACCATGCAAGCCGCAGAAAGCACAAATGAACATGTAAGTGAAATTGTTGAAACTGTAGAAGAACAGCGATTCAGAATTGATCAAATGGCAGATTCGGGTGTGAGGGTAGCTGAAAACATCAATGATAATACTACAAAACTTAATAATATAAGTGATAACAATCAGCAAATCTTAAATATTACCAATGAATTAGATGAAAACATGAAAGCGCTACAAGATATGTTAGGGGAAATTGGTTTTATTGTTAATTCCGTAAACGATATCGCAGAACAGACGAATCTATTAGCACTCAATGCATCCATTGAAGCTGCAAGAGCGGGTGAGCAAGGTCGTGGCTTTGCTGTTGTTGCTGATGAAATTAGAAAGTTAGCTGAAAACACTAAAGAGCAACTCGATCGAATGAATACATTCACAAGAGAAATTGACGATAAATCTAGAAGTAGTGTAAGCAGTGTACTAGAGACCAGAGAAGCAATTACAGAATTAACAACAGACTATGAGCAAATTTCAACTTCGTTTGATGAGAGTCAAACTATGGTGAATAATATTATGACAAGTATCAATGGTGTTGCATCCTTTATGCAAGAATTGACTGCTTCGACACAAGAAATCAGTGCTTCAATGAATGTAATTACTGAAGAAGTTGGTAATATATCTAATTTTGGTGCTACATTAAAGAACTATGCAGATAGCTCTGAAAAGATGAAACATGATTTGGATGGTATCAGTGAAGAATATATTGATATTGCAGATCATTTAATAGAACCATTGAACAATGGTAGTCATACTATTTCAAATAAAGATGTAATCAGTCACTTAGATCGTTCTATAGAGAGTCATATGGCCTGGATGAGAGAGTTAGAACTGATGGTAGATTCCAAACATATTAGAGCTCTACAAAGTGATTCTAAAAAAAGCACATTTGGTTATTTTTATCATGCCATCAAACCGCATAATGAAAAGATATTAAAAGTATGGAAGTTAATCGATAAACCTCATTCTAGTTTATACAGTTTGTTGGACAGAATAAATAAATCAATTATTTCTCACAATGAATCTGAAACAAACAGATTGTATAATGAAGCTAAGAGCTTATCTAAACAGGTGTTAGGGTACATTGAATCGTTAAAGGATATTATTAACAAATTTAATCCAGATGAGAATTTACTAAAAAAATAGTTTAAGAGAGCAATGATATCATGTCATTGCTTTTATATTTTTTGAGTTAGATTGCAAGAACAAATATATGGTAATGGTATCCATAGTAATGCTATAATAGATTTTAAGAGAGGTTAATCACTGAATTTTCTGAAAGTCACAAGTTGTGAGAGTTGCGATCATGAAACTAATCAAGAAAGCCTTAGAATATTTAGATGTGATTGACATTGAAGCAATCCTAAATAACACATCAAAGGAGAACTTTATGTAGACGATGAAGATAAAGAGATCATTGGATACTGCCTATCAGAAAATATTACAGACACGGCATAAATTATGCATTAGGTAATTCCATGTTAGACAATTGTAAGATAGAAAATAAATAACCCTGTTGCTATTGTACTAATGACAATTCAAGCTCAATTTTTTAGTAGAAAAGCTTAAATTGAAACTAACATCAAAGTTTCATATATGATATTTTAACAGGATAGATATAGACCGTTAATGGGGGAAAGATGCAAAAGATACATGTACATTTTATGGGAATAGGTGGTAGTGGTATTGCACCTATAGCTATGCTTGCAAAGGCAGCTGGTTTTGAAGTCTCAGGTTGTGATTATCAGGAGACATATTATGAAGAAACACTTCTACATCATCAAGTTGCATTTACAATAGGGCACGATATAAGTCATTTAGATGATGTTGATATTCTTGCTGTTTCACCAGCAATATATGATATTAATCCGAATCATCCAGAGCTTCTCGAAGGTATCCGTAGAGAAATTGTGATGACTTGGCAAGAATTTATGGGCTTATATCTTCAGAAGGATAAGAAAGTAATTTCTATAGCTGGGACACACGGAAAATCTACGACAACAATTTTGGCTGGACTTACTTTAGAAGCAGGAGGATTTGATCCGAGTGTTCAAGCAGGTACTATTTACAAGCCATGGGATGCCGGATGTAGAATTGGAAAATCAGAATATTTTGTAGGTGAAGCAGATGAGTTTAATTGTAACTTTTTAAATTATTCACCGGATATAGCTATTATAAACAATATAGAAATGGATCATCCAGAGTTTTTTAAGAGCTTTGATGAATTCAAAGAAGCATTTAGGAAATTCATTATGCGTATTAAACCAAATGGGATGTTAATAGTGAATGAGGAAAGTCAGGGAATACGAGAAGTTTTATTGGAAATAAAGCCATGGCTGATTAATCAAGAAATAAAGCTTGTTGGTTATTATTTAAACCAAGCATTCGACTATCCTTTTGATATTGAATATAAGGGTGAGATTATGCAATATGAAGAAGATGGTATGCTCTTTAAAGTTAATGGCGAATCTCTTCATGATCATATTAAATTAGGCATATTAGGTGATTATAATGTTTCTAACGCTTTAGGTGTTATGAGTGCGGCATTATCACTGGGAATTTCACCTGAGATCATCAAAAATACTTTTGAAAACTATAGAGGTATTGGTAGAAGAACAGAACTTGTTGCAGATGTACATGGTATTAGAGTCTATGATGACTATGGTCATCATCCAACAGCTATAGCCGCCGTAATAGAAAATTTCAAGAAGATTTATCCGAGTAATAAGTTGTATGCAGTCATTGAACCTCATCAAATATCTCGATTAAGAATGTTTCCAGAAGCCTATCTAGAGACCTTTTCCAAAGCAGATGAGACAATTGTAACTAAAAGTTTTATTGGGAGAGAGATTCATAAACATTTAGAACCAATAGATCTGAATGAGATGGTTAAACAGGTTAAAAAAAGGAATACAGTTTATATTGAATTTTTTGATGATATAGTAAAAACACTTTCGGATAAAGTAATCACTGGAGATATAGTGATTGTGTTCGGTGCAGGGAAAGCGTATGAAATCACAAAAAAATTAGTGGAAAACTTAAAGCTAAAATATCAGCACTAATAGATTTAATGGTGAGTTCTATTTAATTAGATTGAATTAAAATAAATGCATCTGCTAACCCAGATGCTTTTTATTACGAGGTTAGTATGGTTGAAATAAGAAGAGTCAAGATAACGGATATTCCATCAATAGTAGCATTAAATATTAGAGTTTGGCAATCAGCATATAAAGGCATCATCGATCAAGGTTTTCTAGATGCAAGAATAAATGGTAAAGAAGCTGCAATTAAGATACAGGAAGAAAACTTTAATAACTCCTCTTATGTTGCAGTAGAAGACGATGTTATTATAGGATATGCGGCTTATGGCAAGGAAAGGTCTGGAATAGAGTTAACAGGTGAAATATACGCTATTTATATTGATGAAGAAATGCAAGGTAAAGGTATTGGAAGAATGCTAGTAGAAAAGTGCATAGAAGCTTTAAGTGTATATGAGTATCTACATATATGGACGTTAAAAGACAATCCTAATAAATCTTTTTACATAAGCCTTGGAGGTAAAGAGATTTCGAGAAAGTATTTAACAATTGGTAATCAATCGTTAGAATCGGTATGCTTTGAATATAATTTATCAGGAGGGAAAGATGATTAAAGGTCAAAAGATTACGTTGCGCTTGTATAGAAGTATTGATGAAATTAATAAAGTTCTTGAAACATTTAACTACTTAGAAACAAGAGCCTTAACAGATCATACAGAGTTGTATCAGCCACAGCAACTATGGACTGAGTTTGAACAAAATGGTCTGTGGTCTAAAGATAAAGGAACTTTAGTCATTACAAACTCTGATGATGAAATTATTGGTACAATTAGTTTCCATAGAACCACAGAACAAGAACTCAGTATTGGGTATAGAGTATATTCAAATGAACATAGGGGAAAAGGATATATGACAGAAGCTTTAACGCTGTTTTCAAGCTATCTTTTCTTAACGATTCCTTTCATAACTAGGTTATCTCTTTTGACAGCTCAAGATAATATCCCAAGTAGAAAACTAGCAGAAAAATGTGGTTACACTCAAGAAGGCATACTGAGACAGGCGTATTTTTATAGAGGCAAGATCTGCAATTGGGTGGTTTACAGTATATTAAGAGATGAAATTAAATAATTTGTGGAGAGTAAAATGTTAGCATTTGATCAATATATTAGAGAAATAGCCTTGATAGATGTCGAAAATAAGAATCGGTATCCATTTAATTTAAATGCTGTTAAAGCATTGGAAACATTAAAACTACATCCTAAAGTTACATATCTTGTTGGTGAGAATGGTTCAGGAAAGTCAACGCTTTTAGAAGCTATTGCAATTGCCTATGGATTTAATCCTGAGGGTGGTGGTAAAAATTTCAATTTCAGTACTGAAGACTCTCATTCTGAATTATCAAGACATATTAGACTTGTTAAAGGTATAAAATTACCTAAAACAGGTTACTTCTTAAGAGCAGAAAGTTTTTATAATGTTGCAAGTAACATAGATAAGCTTGATAGAGAAGGTGGTTTTGGACCACCAATTATAGATTCATATGGTGGCAAATCGCTTCATCAGCAATCTCATGGAGAATCATTTATGTCACTTTTAATACATCGATTTAGTGGTCATGGAATCTATATTCTTGATGAGCCAGAGGCTGCCTTATCACCGACACGACAGCTTTCAATGCTTTCAAGAATACACCAGTTAGTAGAAGAAGGTGCCCAGTTTATAATCGCAACTCATTCACCTATTATTATGTCATATCCAGATGCCGTAATTTACAATGTAGATGATAACCTACAAGCAATAGCATATGAGGACACAGAACATTATCAGACTATGTTTAATTTTATGACTTGTAGGGATCAGTTACTCAATAGATTATTAGGAGGTTAGTGTGAGATTCGAAATTATTGGAAGTGGCGGATGCGTATCCTTACCTAAACCACTTTGTAGATGCAAAGTTTGTGAAGAAGCTAGAAGCAAAGGTAGACCTTATACTAGATATGGCCCATCTATGTACGTTCATGACATAAAGATGTTAATAGATACACCAGAAGATATTTGTCATGCTATAAATGACAGTACTATAGAAAGTATTGAATCTGTAGCATATAGCCATATGGATCCAGATCACGTACTTGGATTTAGAGTTTTTGAACAACTTAGACTCAATTGGTTTGATGTATTTGAAGGCAAGAATTGTATTAATCCAATCGATGTTTATGCAAGACCTGAAGTTATGCAAGAACTGAATAAAATCCATAGTAAATATGGAAGTTATTTAGATTACTATGAGGAAACAAGAAATCTTATTAAGAGACAAAGTCTACACAGTAAAAAAATAAATGAAATAGAGGTGACATTTGTTCCTGTTACCAATGCAACTATATTTGTTTTTTATGATAATAAACATAAGGTCATTTATGCACCTTGTGATGTTAAGCCATTTCCAGAATTAGAAGAATTCAGAAATGCAGATGTGATGATTATAGGCAATACAGTTATTGGAGAATCTTTAAAAGGGGATTATGTTTTACCAGAAGATAGTCCATTAAAAAGAGAGTTATTTGATTTAGATGAGATTATGAAAATAAAAAGTCAGAACAATATCAATCAAATTATTATGACCCATTTAGAAGAGGACTGGGGGAAATCTTATGATGATTATAAAGCATTAGAAAAAGACTATGAAAACTTAATGTTTGCTTTTGATGGTATGATTATCGATACGGAAGAAATTTGAAAATAATAATAATAGGGATTGTTGCTAGCGGAAAAACAACCTTATCTAAACGTTTGTCAGAAGAATTGTCACTTCCACATCATGAGTTAGATGTTATAGCGCATCCAGTTGTTGGAGGGAAACGTTTATCAAGGTCATATGAGGAACAAATTCAGGTTCTGAATGAAATGTCATGTAAAGGTGAATAGCTATTTGAGGGGACTGATAGACCGAGTTGTTCAGTACTACTAAAAAGAGCAGATTATATAATCTTCTTAGATCCGCCATTAAGAGTTAGAAAGTTTCGTATATTAAAAAGATTCATTAAGCAAAAAATTGGTTTGGAGAAATGTCATTATAAGTCCAATATAAAAATGCTTAAGAGTATGTATCAATGGACAGGAGATTTTAAAAAAGGCGTAATGTTTTAGAGAATGACTTAAGTGAGTATAGTCATGTTGTTTACGCTAAAGAAAAAACAACAAGGCAAAATATGAAGTTAATTTTGAAGGAGATAAAGATTTGAGAATCATAATTGGTGCTGGTGAAACATCGCAAGAAGGTTGGTTATCAACACAAGAAGAACAACTTAATGTTCTTGATAAGAGGTCATTTGATTGGATAAGTGAGCCCGTAGATGCTTTTCTATGTGAGCATGTGTGGGAACATATGACCTTAGAACAAGGGATTGAAGCAGCTAGAAACTGTTACAATGTACTTAAGCCAGGGGGTTATATTAGATGCGCTGTTCCTGATGTAAATTTTAGAAATGAATGGTATCAAAACATGGTACAGGTTGGAGGACCGGGTCCAGAAGACCATCCAGCATTTAGCCATAAAATTGTATATGATTATATGAATTTAAAATACGTATTCGAACAAGCTGGTTTTGTAGTAGAACTTCTAGAATACTGTGACGAACAAGGTAATTTTCATTACAAGGATTGGTCTATTAACGAAGGTAGAATTGGACGTTCGTTTAAATACGATACTCGAAACTCGAAAGCAAAGTTAGGGATGGTTTCAATCATTATAGATGCAAAAAAAGAAAGGGTAATAAGTTATGAACAATATGGAAAAAGCTAAAAATTATATGTCTAAGTACTGTAGAAAAATTGACTATCTAAGACTCTGTCATCTAACTGAAAATAGGACGGATGAAATCATAGAAGAACTACTAAAATTTCAGAACAAAGATGGTGGTTTTGGCAATGCATTAGAAGCTGATATAAGAACACCAAGTTCTAGTGCAGTTGCTACTGAGTCTGCTATTAATATATTAGAAGAAGTTGATGAAATACCACTATCTCTTGTTAAGAAGATCATTTCATATTTAGAGAATTCTATCAATAAAGATAACTATTGGACTATATCACCTGATGATGTTGAGGAATATCCTCATGCAGTATGGTGGAGTAAGGCTAGAATAGAAGGATTTGGTACAATGAATCCAACAGCAACTATTATTGGTTTTTTATATAAACATAAAGATTTAACTAAGTTGGATGTTGAGAATATGTTACAATCTTTGATTAGTGAAATTATCAGTATGAAAGTTGAAAATATTGAAGAGCATACACTTCTATGTTTGTGTAGACTCCTAAATTACATAGGTGAGGATTATCATACAGGTTTTACTAAGAAACTGGATGAGACAATAAACCATGTTATTGAGCGTGACTCTAGTAAATGGGTGGATTATTCGCCAGAACCAATTAAGTATATTCAGAATCCTAAACATAGGTTGTATAAAGAAAATAAGGCAATTGTTGATAAAAATATAAAGTATCTATTAGAGTCGCAATCTGAACAAGGAACTTGGAAAACAAAACATCAATGGTTCCAATATGAGGACGTGTTCGAAGCAACAGCCAAAACAGAATGGGAAGGTGTTTTTACTGTAGATAACTATAAACGATTAATAGCCTTTGGAGAGTAAAATGTTGGATAAAACAATAAAGTATTATGGTGTTGTCATGGTCAAAACAAGGGCGCCGGAAATAGAAGTTTCATTACCAGAGGGTTATTCATTAGTCAAATATAAAAACGGTGATGAGGTACATTGGGCTGATATTGAGGTTTCAGTTGAGGAGTTTGAAAGCATTGAAGAGAGTGTTAAGTATTTCAAGAAAGAATACAAGGAGGACATAGAAGCTTTATCCGAAAGGTGTTTGTTTGTGGAATACAAAGGTGAAAAGGTAGGGACAGCAACTGCATGGTATGGTGATCACTTAGGAGAGAAAGCTCCTAGAATTCATTGGGTCGGGGTTAAGCCAGAACATCAAGGTAAGGGAATCTGTAAGTATCTTATACAGGCTGTACTTGAAGTCTATGAGAAACATAATGAATCACCAGTGTATTTAACCACTCAAACATGGTCCTATAAGGCTATAAATATTTACCAGCAATATGGTTTTACACGGAATGACATAGGTGATAGAAACCAAGTTTCGGGTTCTCAAGGAAGTTTTGATGTAAATTACGAGAAAGCTTGGCTTTTAATAGATAAAAAAATAGAAGATTACAATTAGTATAGCAGTGAATTAACACTGCTATTTTTTACATAAATAAGATGCTATTTTAGTAGTTCAGCTTTGAGTTGACTTAGAATCAAATCACATTGTTGAGTTGATGATAAATTAGCTATGTCAGTTTTATAAACGATACAATCATTGATGAGTATTTGAAATTCGTTTTCTCCCAAATTATCTGGATTGTCTTTTACTCGAACCAAATTAAAAGGATTGTTGTACATTTCATGAAATGTAAGTCGAAGATCTTGGATCCCTTGAAGAATGTTGGGATTGTTTTCTTTAATAGCGAGTGGTATAAGGTTTACACCAATATCTATAGTAATATTTTGTTTAGTCATTTGAAGCCACCTTTCATCTTTTAAGTAAATCTGTTCTTTTAAAAATGCATCTAAATTATGTTTTTTTATATCGACCGAACCATATGTTTTTAGAATGGATTCAATAAGGGTTTTTTGGTAGTGAAGCGTTTTAATTTCGCAATCAGTTTCACTTAACTTATGAAGCATCACTTGCTTTAAAGATAGTGTTTTGGTTAATACTCCCTTGATTGATTTTAAAGAAAGGCCAATAGACTTATATAATAGGATTTCTTCTAAAGTAGAGATATCAGAATCGCTAAATATTCGAATTCCTTTCTCATTTCTAGAAAGTGAATATAATCCAATAGATTCATAATATCTTAAAGTTCTTGTAGATATATGGTATTGTTTAGATACATGATTGATTAACATAAAAGCTCCTTTGTTAAATACATTATATACGATGACGCAGCGTCAATGTCAAGAAAGAAGGAAATATGTCTAAGAAATGGTTGGAATGGGCAAAAGAGTTACAAATGCTATCACAAGGTGCATTAGCATATTGTAAAGACCCTTATGATAGAGAAAGATTTGAGAGAATTCGCGAAATAAGTGTTGAGATTATGAGTGAACATACAGATATTCCAATAGAGAAAATGAGAAGTTTGTTTGCCAATGAAACAGGTTATCAAACACCAAAAGTAGATATAAGAGCCAGTATTATAAAGAATAATAAAATTCTTCTGGTTAAAGAGAAACTAGATGGAAGATGGTCTATGCCAGGTGGGTGGGCAGACATTGGCTTAAGTGTCTATGACAATATCATAAAGGAATCAATTGAGGAAGCTGGAGCAGTAGTTACACCAAATAAAGTAATTGCAATACTAGATAGAAATAAACACGTTACGGATGACTATCCTTTTACAATATACAAAATTTTTGTTGATTGTAACTTCATCAAAGGAGAACATATGGATAATATTGAAACCAGTGAAAGTGGATTTTTTTCATTGGACAATTTACCAGATCTTTCGGTTACTAGAAACACATATGAGCAAATAAAGATGTGTTTTGACGCATCTAATAATGAATATCACAAGGTAATTTGTGATTAAGGTTGAGTGAACATAATAGGTGGTATGACATATTAAAAATTTGAATACTGTTCTCGATTGGTCAATGGGAAACATATGGTTGCTTTTATATCTTCCTAAAATATGATATGATACATTTTAGAAAGAAGGGCTATAAATGAAATTAGTTAGTGATTATCGTGTGAGATACACCAAATGGGTATATCTTATGATTATCCCATTGATTGTTTATTTCTTAATGTTTAATGAGTACATTTACAATTTAGTTGCAGGTGGTATTATGTTCATGTATTGGACACTTCTTGTGATGTTTATAAATCGCTATTTTAAGGTGTGGTTACAGGAAAAGTTAGCTTTGGTTTTAGGTTATCAACCAGAATCATTTTATATGACTTTAAAACCTAAAGTTGTTCCTAGAAAACAATTGACTGCTGTTGATGTTCAAAAGTTAGAAGGTTACCCAATCATAATGGTATTGGCAATTAATTTTTTACTTGCTACGGGTTTATATGCTATGCTAGGGCAGGTTTATATAACCCAAATATTATTTGGAGGGTTTGTATTATCTTTTAATATACATTATACAAGTATCAGTAGAATCGTAAAAACATTGGAATATCCAAATGCATATTATGAGTATACTATGATATCTACTAAAATCTACGATACATCGGTTAAATCTCATGCAATATCTTAGAACTGTTTAAGCAGTTCTTTTTTATTTTTTGAGGAGTAATCTAGAATAGTGAAGCAAATCTTCTCAAAATAGCCTACCAAGAACAATATAATATCATCAGAATGGGAATACAAGTTTGTGATGAATCGTTTAATGTTTACTTCTATATAGGTTATAATATGTAAAGAGGTTAATATGAAGAAAATTATTAGAGAATTAATCAGAGATGTGCTGAAAATTGATTCCGTAGGTCATACTCATTTGAAACGTCATCAAGTTTATAAAGTGACGACAATAAGTGAAACACTTATTATTAAGTTCTACGGTGTAAAAAACAGATATCAAAACGAGTTGACTGCTTTACAAATACTTAGTAAATCTAAGTTACCAATTCCAAGAATCGTTGATTATGGCGTTTATAAAGATAAGGAGTATATTATTATGACTTGTCTTGAAGGTGAAACCATGAATCCTCTGATTATGGAGAATGGCGAACAGGAGAAAATCTTTCGAGTTGCTGGACAGTATCTTAGAACAATAAATGATACAAAACATGATTTGAATTATGGCCGAGTAGGCGCTGAAAAATTTGAAACATTTAAAGCATATTTTTCTTATGAAGTTAGTAGAATATTAAGCAATTTAGAACGGTTTGATCATCCCTATCCAGAAGTGATAGAAGAAGGTATTAAAACAATAAACAAGATTAATGTGGATTCAAACGAAAAAAAACTATGTCATATGGACTTTAGTACTAGGAATATTCTTTTAAAAGATGGAAGAATATCAGGAATTATAGATTTTGAACATACAATTATTTCAGATCCGAACTGGGATTTAGCATATGCCGATAATAAATTACAAGGAAAGTATCGTGAAGCATTTTATGAGGGATATGGATATGAACCAAAAGACATAGGCGTGTTTAAGTTATTCCATGGCTTATCGATATGTTCCTGGTCACTTTTGGTTGATAGAGAACATTATGAAGAAGGTATAAAATTGATTGAGGAGAATTTATGAGCAAAGAATATATTTATGAAATCATCAAAAGACTAGAAGGTGAAAGACATCCATTATTTAACTATGAAGCCCTTGAAAGCACCGCTGACTTCCTTGAAAGCAAATTTCGTACTAACGGTCTAGATACCTGGATACACACCTTTTCCGTGAAAGGCTATGATAAAACATTTAAGAACGTTATTGGCGAAATAGGTGATCCGAATGAACCTGCTATTTTGATTGGGGCACACTACGATACTGTCCGGAATACACCGGGGGCAAATGATAATTTGTCAGGTGTTTCAGTGATGTTAGATATCATTGAAAGATTAAAAGATAAAAAGAAAGTACCACATATTTTGTTTGTTGGTTTCACTCTGGAGGAAGGACATCCTGGATTTGATGCTTATGTAAAGAAAGAACTACAAAATAAAGGCATTATAGATAAAAAGGAAAAGTATATTTCTTTAGAAGTTAATCAGCTGAGTTTACAAGTGCTAAATAATGCTAGGAAGATAAAAAAGCAAGGTGGTAGTTTATTAGAAGGATTCAGAGGTCAAGTAGAGAGTTTGTCAGGTATTCAGAAGAGTTATTGTGAAATCATGATTGATGCTCATGAAAGATTTGAGGATGACTATTTTGATCAGGGTCGAATTATGTTAGGTAGTTCTAAATTGCAAAGTTATCTAGTTGAAAAAAGTATTGAAGTTTCAGAAGTTATTATTTTTGATTGTTTGGGTTGGATAAAAAAGGAAGAAAACTCACAAAAAAAATTGCCTATAACAGAGGATCTGATGAGTTTGGTTCAGACACATTTAGTAGATCTAGAAAAAAATATTGGTAATTATATTGGTATTTTTTCTGAACAATCGTCAAATCATATTTTAAATGACTATTTAACATCATGTAAAGGAATCGGTCAACTACCATTTTTAGGTATGCATTTACCAGTTCCTTATAATCAAGTGAAAATGATGTTTCCAGATGTATTGAGATCAGATCATGCACCATTTTGGAAAGCTGGAATAAAAGGACTTTTCATCACAGATTTTGCAAACTTTAGGTCTGAATTATATCATACGCCTGCAGATCAACTACATAGAATTGACTATACTATGTTAGATAGAATCTCTGCTGCAACTGTTAAGTATCTGGTAATTAAGTAATGATAGAAGTTTTAAAGTTAAATTTATTTGAATTTCAATTCTGTCAAGAAGTATGCACCGTCGTTTGAACCATGTCTTCTATAGGTGAATATATATTCAACTTTGATATCTGATGTTGTATCATCCTTTCTTGACACTAAAAATTCTTCTGACATATTTGAACTACCATCAAAGAGTTTGTAAGCTATATAACCAATAGTTGTTGAAATTGCACCACCTTTTAATCCTTCCATGATTTTATCACCTTGTTCTACTAATGCAACTGCAAATGGAGCGGTAGCTGCCGAAGCTCCTGTTATAACTGCACTAACAGCAATTGTTGATGTAAATTCGTAAAATATAACTATATCTTTATTTAAGGAGACACTTATATGAAATCATTTTCATTTTTACCTACTATTATCACATTACTCTTATGGAGTATATTTTGGATTATAGTTTTAAAAAGTGACACACTATTAAAAACAACTAGTATGTCACTTCCGACTTTTATATTGATTAATTCTCTTTTTATTTTAGTTTCTTATTTTATAGCTTCAAAATTAAATAAAAATTAGATTATCATTTGATTCCGGACATATGCGAGGGGTTTCTCTGAAGAACCTTGGAAGGATGATTGGTATGAAATTCCACAATTTAACGAACATACGATGTGGGTATATAAAGAAGGTATGATTAAAGGTTTCATAATATCTTTTATAATAAGAGGGAATCCATACATATCTGTATTAACTGTTGTACCTGAAGCTACAAGGAAAGGTATTGCAACTAAGTTATTAGATCAATGTATAGATTATTGGTCCGAAAATTATGATGACATATATATACCTGTTGAAAAAGACAATTTTCCTGCAATTAATTTATACAAGAAGCATGATTTTGTAATTTTAAGGGAAGACAAAAAAGAATATTATATGAAAAGAGAAAAAAATGGAAAGATTAATATTGGTAGATGGACATAATTTATTATTTAGAATTTTTTTTGGTTTTAATAGACCTATCATGCATAATGGCATTGATAGAAGATGCCAAGTTGGTTTTGCAAGTAGTTTAAATAAAATTTTAAAAGACTTTAAGACATCTAAATTACTTGTGCTTTTTGATAGTGTAACAAGTACCACTTCTAGATTAGAAGTTTATCCTGACTACAAGCAAAATAGAATTGATTACTCAGAACAAGAAGACAATCCATTTGATGAACTACCTGATATATATAAAATATTGGACAAACTTGAAATTCCTTTTATTGAGGCAGATGGATTTGAAGCAGATGATTATATTGCGACCCTATGTAAAAAGTATCAGGATAAATATGAAATAGTAATAGTTTCAACAGATTCTGACTTTAATCAACTCGTCAATGAAACAGTAAGTATCTTTAAACCAAGAGGAAAGAAAAGTGAAGTGTTGACACCGGACTCTATTAAGGAGAAGTTACAAGTCTCTCCAAGTCAGATTATCGAATTTAAGTCTTTAGTAGGTGATAGTGCAGACAATATTCCTGGAATCAAAGGTATAGGACCCAAACGTGCAGCGGAGATTTTGAGTTATGGTTCTATTGATGAAATTATAAGTAGGCAAACTGAGATTCCAGAAAAATACTTAAATAAAATTATAGAACATGAAGAAATATTAAAGAGAAACAAATTTCTCATTACTATGATGGATAATGCACCTGTTGAGCTTAACTTAAAAGAAATAGAAGTCTCATTTGAGAATTATTTTAAGCCGACAAGTGTACTCGAATTCCTATAACACATAATTGCCCATAATTCATTGATGTTTCTACCATATAATCTTGATAAGATGATGACATAAATAAGAAAGGAGCTAAACATGAAGAAATTAGCAAAAACATTAATCGTTACTATTATGACATCATCTCTATTGGGGGCCGTTGCATTTGCAGATGATACTCTATCTTTCCAAGAAAGAATCAAAGAACTTCAAGAGGAAGGTTTAACAAGAATTGAAATCAAATCAACTTTAGATGATGAAGGATATGAAATGAAAAGACCTGAAAAGGGTAATAAGAATCTTGAATTAACAGAGGAACAACAGGCTGAGTTAGAGGTTTTCATTACTAGGGTAGAAGAACTTAAAGAAGATGGTTTAACGAAAGAAGAAATTCATGAAGTATTGGAAGCTGAAGGTATTAAAAAGCCAGAATTTATGGACAAAAAAATGGGTGTTAAGCCTGAACTAACGGAAGAACAACAAGCAGAGTTAGAGACTTTTAAAGCTAGAGTTGAAGAGCTTAAAGAAGAGGGTCTAACAAAAGAAGAAATAAGTGAGGTGTTAGAAGCTGAAGGTATTGAAATACCAAAGTTTATGGGTAAAAAAATAGGTGATAAGCCTGAATTAACAGAAGAGCAGAAAGCAGAGTTAGAAGCCTTTAAAACTAAAATAACAGAGCTTAAAGAAGAAGGTTTAACAGAAGAAGAAATTCGTGAAGCATTAGAGGCGGAAGGTATTGAAAAACCAGATTTTATGAGTAGAAGAATGGAAGCTAAACCAGAATTAACAGAAGAACAACAAGCAGAGTTAGAAGTTTTTAAGGCTAAAATAGAAGAGTTAAAAGAAGAAGGACTAACAAAAGAGGAAATCCATGAAACATTAGAAGCAGAAGGATTTGAAATACCACAATTTATTTTTGGACCAAAGGGAGATAAGAGTTCTAAATCATTTGGTGGAAGAAAGTAGTTGTCTTATAGATTAAGAGTATATCTCTTAATCTTTTCCTAGTTAAGCAGATTTGATAGAAATAAGGAGAGCTTATGATTTGTTATCTTGTAGAAGATGAGGAAAACTTAAATACATTGTTAACATTTACTTTAAAGCAAGAGGGATATGATGTGATAAGTTTTATGACTTACAATGATGCACTTAGTCACATAGAGGATGAAGTCGATGCATGGATTATCGATATCAATCTACCAGATGGATCAGGATTAGATTTGGTAAAAGAAATTAAAGCACTTTATCCTAGTAAAAAAGTTTTGATTACTTCTGCAAGGGATTCAGAGATTGATAAATTACTTGGATTAGAAATTGGTAGTGATGATTATATTACGAAGCCTTTTTTACCAAGAGAGTTAATAATAAGATTAAATCGCTTGGTAAAATCAGTGGTTAAAAATACAACTACAAAAACTTTTGGTTTAATTGAAATAGATTATGAGAAAAGACTAATTTTAGAAAGTGGTCAAATCTCTGACTTTACTTCTAAAGAATTTGATGTGATTGCGATGTTTTCAAGACATCCCAATCAAGCATTTACTAGAGAACAGTTACTCTCTAAAATTTGGGGAGATGATTACTTTGGTAGTGATAGAGTTGTCGATGATTTAATAAGAAGAATAAGAAAAAAATCAGAAAACCTTCCTATTGAGACAGTCTATGGATTTGGTTATAGATGGTGCGGCTATGAAGAATAAATCATTATTTAAAAGGAGTATGTTACTAATTATTGTCCCAACAATAGCAATTAGTTTGATTATTATGTTAGGTCTGCAATCTGTCATAAAAAATTATTTTAGAGAAGACAGTTATAAAAGATTGGACAATGAACTTAGAAGGATTACAGATGTTAATGATGATAAATTTACCCCTATTGATAAGGGAGCTATAAAAGATAGACTCACTCCAACCATTCCAGTAAAGGTATTACCATCAAAGGATATCAACTCTACATTAGTGTTAAAGAAAAGTGATGGAACATATGAGATGGTTGGTAGAGAGTTAGAGTTTCTATATGCAGTTATTGAGAATATAGAAAATAGTGAAAAACTACCCTTAAGTGGAGAAACCATTTTTAAGGATGAGACAGTTTTTTATGCTGTAGCGGAGTACAATCAACTTATTTCACAAAAAAAATTATCATCAGATGATATTAAAAGTGCATACTATGTTTCCTATATTTCAGAAAAATATAGTATTGAACTGACACAAAATGTGATGTTGACTTTTGCCATAGGTTTATCGGTTATTTTACTAATTGTTATTACAATACTTTTTTTCATATTCAATTCAATTGGTAATAGATTAAGGCATCTGGAGAATGGTACTAAGAAAATTGGTGAAGGAAACTTCAACGCTACAATTAATTCCTTACCAACAGACGAAATAGGCAGACTTGGTGAGGCTATGAATCGTATGGGAAGGCAATTATCGCTGATTCAAGAAGAACAGGCTGAGAATTTTCAAATCATAAGTCATGAGTTAAAAACACCCATTATGGTTTTGCAAGGTTACATGGATGCACTTATTCATCACCAATATCCTAATGGTACAGCAGAAGCTTCATATGAAATCATAATGAAAGAGATATCAAAACTTGAAAAACTGACTAAAGATCTCATTATGTTAAATAAGAGTGATTATTTGGCAAGAAATAACGTTATAATGCAAACTTTGAAGATCGAGGAGATGTTTTTAACTGCTGCTGATACACTCAATAATAGAGAGTTAGATATTAGAATAACTGGTGAACATCATATTACAGGAGATTATGGATCTTGGATGAGAATAATCGAAAATATTTTAACCAATCAAGTAAGATATGCAAAATCTATAATTAAAATAAATTTAAACGACAGTATTATGATTGAAAATGATGGTGAGCACATTGATTCGTTTGTTCTATCTAATATAAAAAAACCTTTTGTTAAAGGTGAAGAGGGAAGAAGTGGCTTAGGCCTAACAATAATAAATAATACTCTAAAACTATATCATTATGATTTATTCATAGAGAATATTGAGAAGGGTGTTAGATATATGATTACTAAAGAAGTTCAATAGAACTTCTTTTTTAGTCAGTTAAAATCTTATATAATAGTATTGTTGTTGAAAGGAGAGTTATGTTACATCAGGATAATAAAGATAAAAGACCAGATTCGGATTTTAATCAAGGTGAGTTGAAGTACATAGTTAAGAATAATCGTTGTAGATTACTTGATGGTAGACGTACACCGGGTTACATTGGTGAGGTATTTGAGGAAGAAGGGATGTTCAGGTTTTGTATTACTGATTATGAGGATAAAGGTCGTTATTGGGATATGACTTTTGAAAGTGTTGCTCATTTTCAATTTGACAAAGATTCAACATCTGTAGAAGAAAGCGTTGAATACTTTAAAAACGTCATAGAAAAATATGATGAGAAATTAATAATTAAAGATCGAAAGTATATTGAAGATAATAAGCATTTCGAATCCGCGTCAAAATATCTAAAAAGTTGCAATATGCCTGAAGGACCACTCGATTACAAAGATGAAAGTCAAATGAAAGAAATTCATGAGATATTTAAGACATATATGAGTGGGAAGAATCTTTGGGAATTGGAAAAACAATCACAAGAACTGATGGTTTTGAATCCTAATTCAGGTGAATGGTTTAAAGGCCTGTATATTGTGATGGCAGAAATGGGTTTGACAAATTTTGAGGGTAAAGTTCCTAGAACAAACTCAATATTTAAGGGTATTGGAGACAAGGTGTGTAGGCGCAATTACATACAAACACGACTTGGTTTTGTTAGAGCGATGTTTGACCATTATGGTTTAAGTCAGCTTACAATCTATAGGGGAATGTCCTCAGAAAGTGACTTCAAAAAGATTAATCGTTCTCTATTAAATATGACTTTCTCATACGATGTTGCTAATGCTTTTGCTGATATGAGTACAGAACAATACAAAACATCCTACATTGTAAAGTGGACCGTACCAACATCCAAATTGTTTATGACTTGTTTTGAAACAAACGAAATGAACCAACGATATAAAGAAAAAGAAGCCATTGTTTTTTATAAAGAATCTATTGAGATTTAAATAGTTTTATGGGTATAAATCTAATGAGGTGATGTGTCATGTTAGAAATTAAAGTAAGGCTACCCATTAAGGCAAAAGATGCTCGTAGATATTTTTTAGAACCAGAACTTTTGAAAAGATGGTTGTGCAGGGATGCTATTGTAAACCCAGTAAAAGGGGGAGCATATGAGTTATTTTGGGATTTAGATGATAGATCGCACAATTCAACTATTGGATGCCATTTAACATCTGTTTCAGAAGATTATATTTCATTTACTTGGAAAGGTCCAAGGGAGTATGAAAAAGTTATGAATCATGAACCTTTGACTCATGTTGTGGTGATGTTTCATGAAAAAAATAACTCAACAGAAATCACACTTCTTCATTCGGGTTGGCTTAATACAGAGGAGTGGCAGCAAGCTAGATTGTATTTCAAGAATGCATGGACAAGTGCATTAAAATCATTAAGAAATATGGAATTTTTATAAGTAAGTCGAAAGGCTTACTTTTTATTAGTGGTTATTTAAATTATATAAACAATTCTTTAGATGTTTGCATCTATATAAGTAACTTGCTACAATGTATCAGGAGAAAATAAAAATGAATTATGTAAAATATATTAGAGAGATGGTAGGTAATGAACCCATTAACTTAATCGGCGCAGTTACTATAATACATAAAGATAATCAAGTGTTATTACAGCATAGAAAAAGTGGTAATAGCGGTAAATGGGGACTGATTGGTGGCATAACAGAACTTGGTGAATCATTAGAAGATACTGCAAAACGCGAAGCCTTTGAAGAAAGTGGATTGAGTATTAATCACTTAAATCTTGTGGCAACGCATTCGGGAGAAGAGGCGTTTATTGAGGTTGAGAATGGTGATCAGTTTTACTCTGTTACAGTATGTTATGAAACATCAGACTATAATGGTACTCTTTGTGTTGATTTAAATGAATCCTATGAAATGAAATACTTCGATTTTGATTCGTTACCCAACAATATGGTAGTGAGTCACTTATCTTTAATCAATAAATATTTGGAGAAAAATAATGAAAGTTAAATACGATTGTATCAGTTGCTTATCAAGGCAATTTGTAACACTAGCAAGTAAAGTAACTGAAGAAGAGAGCAAACAACACGAGATTATTGCATATGGACTAAAAACATTAGGAGAGAAAGCTTTCGTTAGTATGGCTCCTGAAATAACAGGCAAGGTATGTGCCTATGCTTCAGAAGTTACAGGTGTTGAAGATCCCTATTATTCTGAAAAAAAGGAGTATAATTCAATAGCTTTTGATATTATTGATAAGCTTTCATTAAAAGAAAAAGTATTAGAAAGTGATAATCCTTTTGACACAGCTGTTAGACTCAGTATAGCAGGAAATATTATTGATTTTAGTGTTGGATACGATATTGATGAGTCAACAGTAGAAAAATCGGTACAGATGAGTTTGGATACACCATTATATGGTACGACTACTGATCAGTTAAGAGAAGCTATAGCCAATGCAAAAAAAGTATTGTTTTTATGTGATAATTCTGGTGAAATTGTATTTGATCAGCTATTAGTATCCTTATTACCAAAACGAAAAATAACTTATGTTGTAAAAGGAGGTCCTATTGTTAATGATGCAACGATGGAAGATGCAATCACGACAGGTATGGATCAAATGGTAACAGTTATAGAAACAGGATCGAGGATACAAGGCACATTATTAAGTGATTGTCATGATGAGTTTAAATCATACTTTAATGAGGCTGATTTAATTATTTCTAAAGGACAGGCAAACTTTGAGACTTTAAGTCAAGTGAATAAGAATATATATTTCTTACTAAGAGCGAAGTGTCAATGTATAGCAGATGAGATTGGATGTCAAAAAAATGATTTTGTTATAAAACACAAGGAAGCTTAAGGCTTCCTTGTCAATTTGTTCTATAAAAAATCTGGATTCTTTTTAAAGTATAATCTCTCAGATTGATCCTTACTGTGGTCAATCTTTTTATTTAATGATGTAAGGATCGACTGGAATTCATTAATGTCTTCTTTTGAAACATTGTAATACAAAATCAAATCCTCAAACTTATTGATAGCCAGTTTCATCTGCTTAAGAAACTCAATTAAATCAGTAAGGTTATTAGAAGCCGCTAAGTTTTTGAATTGGTCAATATCGATTGCGATGGTTTCCACAACACTTTCCTCATTTGCAAAAGCTTTAAGAGGTAAAGGATATGGTTTGATTCGTTCTAAGAAGTATTCATCCTTCTTATTGATATTGTAGACATATGCAACTTCAATGTTATTGATCTTAAAGTTAACGTAACAGAGTTTTGAATTAATTACTTCTACATCTGCCCCCATCTGTCTCAATTTCATGGTTTGATGAATTTCTGTTGCTTTGATCATTTTTTTCATAAAAAGCTCCTCTCTAAATTAGTATAAGCCTAAACAAAGAATATGCCAAGGTAGACTGCTGAAATTGCAATACTAACTAACATCAGCGGAAAACCAATTTTCATATAAGCACCAAAAGATAATTTGTGCCCTTTCTTTTCTAACATACCACTCACGATAACATTTGCAGAGGCACCAATGAGTGTACCATTACCACCTAAACATGCACCTAATGATAAAGCCCACCAAACTGAAGTCATATCCATACCGCTAATAGTACCGAGTTTAGCTAATAATGGAATCATTGTTGCAACAAAAGGTATATTATCTAAAAATGCTGACGCAATTGAAGAAACAAATAGAACGATAAAAGTTAATAATACAACATTTCCATTTGTTATTTGTACTAATTGTTCTGCTAAATAGTCCAAAGCTCCAACTTCTTCTAGCCCACCAACTAAAACAAATAGTGCACAGAAGAAGAAGATGGTATTCCACTCAATTTCAAGAAAAATCTCTTCAGGATCTAGTTTACTGATAAATAGCAGTATAGCAGCTCCTGAAATTGCAATAGTAGCTGATTCCAGGCCGAAAGTACCATGAATCATAAAACCTATCATTGTAAGTACTAAAACGCTTACACTTTTCTTGAGTAGAGGCATATTTTTTATTGCTAAGTTCTCGTCTAATGAAAGAATCTCTTGTCTTGCAGATTCTTCACACGTGTAACAGCCTTTATATATAATCTTAAATAGAAGTAATGTAACTATAAATATTACTACTACAACTGGACCTAAATTAATAAGAAAATCCATAAAAGATAATCCTGTAGCACTACCAATCATAATGTTTGGAGGATCACCAATAAGGGTTGCAGTACCACCAATATTGGCCATTAAAATTTCTGGAACCAGAAATGGTATAGGGTTCAATTTTAGTGTATCTGTAATAACCAATGTTATTGGTGCTATTAATAAAATGGTTGTTACATTATCTAGTAAAGCAGAAGCGACGGCTGTAATTATCAAAAATAAAACCAATATACCCCAGGGTTGTCCTTTAACTGCTTTAACTGATTTGATAGCTAGGTATTCAAAAATACCTGATTTTCTTGTGATCGTTACGATAATCATCATACCAATTAAAATACCAATAGTATTAAAGTCAATGTGCTCGATGGCTGATTCTTGTTTCTCAACACTCAGTAACATCATGAGTGCAGCACCAGTCATAGCAACAGCTACTCGGTTGAATTTTTCTGTAACGATTAGTAGGTAAGTGATTGAAAAAATCGCTATTCCTAAAACAATGTGATCTACTGTCATAATTTCCTCCATAAAAAATAGCCACACAAACTAAGCACATATCTGTACTTTTTTTGCAGAAGCTATCATCCTAATCGGCGTTTTGAAAGCGGCGCTTTCATGGAGAGCATCATCTCCTTTTCAATTCCAAACCAAATTATACTCCTATGAAATTAAAATGCAAGAGAATTTTCATTTTTTTTTTTTGAAGTTGCAATATTCAAATTTTCATCTGCAATGTATACATTTAAACATCACAGTTGTAGGTTATTAATTGATCAAAAAAATAGTCAATTATTCTATTGAGATGACCATAATTAATCCTATATAGATGAAAATTTAGTTAACTAAAAAAGAATTTAGTCATATTATGTAAGTTCTTATATTTTTTTTGTTACAATGATTGTAGGGGAGGATATTCTATGAAACCAGGTATGACACTTTATGTTAGAACAGATTTAAAAAAGAACGATAAGAAAGTACCCGATGAAATATTTGAGGCTCATTTAAAGTACTTATATGATTACTCCAAAAATCATAGTCTTGTTGGTGGAGGATACATTGATAGACCAGGTGGTATGGTTATATTTGAAGCAGAGAGTTTGGAGCAAGCTCACCAGCTTACACAAGAGGACCCAATAATTTTGAACGGGTATTATTCTTATGAACTAAAACCTTGGGAACTTGTAATTGTTTCGAAAAATTAAGCTTTTGAGGTAATAATATAACAGTTTGATGTCTAAAATGTAAAATTTGAAAAGGTAGGTGTATGATGGATATAGAAGCATATTTAAATCAAGAAGTAGAAGTTATTATTGATAGACCTTTAGGTAAACCACATCCAAGACATCCTAATATGATTTATCCAATTAATTATGGATATTTGGAGAATACCATGGCACCAGACGGTCATGAAATCGATGCTTATGTACTTGGACCAACTGTGGCAATAGAATCTTTCAAAGGGACTGTAATTGCAGTTATACATAGAGATGATGATGTGGAAGCGAAACTCGTTGTAGCTGAAGTATTTACATATACTGAAAAGGAAATCTTTGAAGCCGTCTGGTTTACAGAGCAATACTTTAAATCTAGAATTGTAATGGCGAAAGATAAGGGTGATATATGTACTCAATAGAAACAGTAAAAGTTGATGAAATCAAAGAAGTAACCGAATTGGTTAAACAGGTATTTGATGCCTATGTTGGTATTGAATATAGTGAAGAAGGTAAAAGAAGCTTTTATTATTTTGTAGATGCTATGAAAAATAGAGAGACTGTTATTTATGTTGCAAAAGTAGATCAAAAGATTGTTGGTATGATTGAAATGAAAAAAAATCATATATGTCTTTGGTTTGTTCATTCAAATTATTTACATCAAGGAATCGGAAAAGCTCTTTTTAATAGAGCGACAAGTAATTTACTTTGTGAGTTATCAGTGAATGCTTCAAACTATGCTATCAAAGCTTATGAATCATTGGGATTCAAACGTACAGGGAACCTACAAGAAAAAGATGGGATTGTATTTTTACCGATGATTAAAGACAGTCCTGTGATCATTGAACCAGAGTGTGAAAATGATTATAAATTCATTGCTAGAGTATTACAAGCATCCTTTAAATCAGATGAAGAAATGAACCTAGTAAATCAACTAAGAGAAACTGAGGAGTATATTCCTGAACTCTCTCTTGTTGCAAAATATAACAATAGAATTATAGGTCATTGTATGTTAACTAAAGTTACTATTAATCATCATCATGGGTATCTTGCCCTAGCACCAGTGGCAGTAGATCCTGATTTTCAAGCTAAATCGATAGGTAGTCAACTCATCAAAGAAAGTATAAGTAGAGCTAAAGAATATAAAGGAATAGTTTTATTAGGACACCAGGATTATTATCCACGTTTTGGTTTTGTTAAGGCATCAAATTACGGTATAAAATGTCCGTTTGAAGTGCCTGATGAGAATTATATGTATCTAGAATTAAATGGATTTGAGAGTGGTACAGTTAAGTATTCGGAAGCCTTTGGAGTATAATATGAAAAAGTTAGTGATAGTATTATTAACAGTCTTTTTAATTGGGTGTAACGAAGCTACCTGTGAGAAGCTTGATTATGAGAAAACACTTGTTGAAAATGAGTCAATTCTTTTATCTATTGATGAATACAGCGATTCAGAACTATATGATTTAAATACTGAACTAGAAGGTTATAAGGTTTATCAAGTTTCAGAGACGTATGACATTCTTTTTGTAAAAGGAGATTTGGTTTTCCAAATGCCTTGTGGCTATTTAGATCAAATTTATCTAATAGATAGCAATAATGATGGCATAAATGAAATGCTAACTGTAGGAAGCATTGGTTCAGGGCTTTTAATTATAAGAATTTCTCATTTTGATCCAAGTACTAAAGAAATTACAGTGGGACATTTCTATAATGATAACGATGGAATTTCTATAGATGTATTAGATGGTAAGCTTGTAGCTTATACAGAATACAGTTTCAAAAGAGCTTCAGATCCTTTCGGTGAAATTACTTTTGGTGATACAGTTGAAATAGAAGGGATGGTGGATCATCTTGAAAAAGATCATTAGATATCTATTCATTATAGTAGGCTTATTATTAAGTGTTTTATTATATCTTAGTTTTTATCATATTGAATCTGTTGAGGATATTAAGTTTGCATTAGAAGAAGAACTTAATAAAGAGGTTGAAATAATCAATGTTATTGATTTTAAAGAGGATCGAATTGTTGATTTTAAAATTGAGGGTCATGAAGGATATATTGCTATGTCTGAGGGACTCAATAAAAAATATCGATTGGAATCAGGCTTCTTCAAACCATTGAGCAATCAACTGTTAATGTTTGACTATTTATATAAAAATGAAGATTACATAGTAGTTTTAGGAAATAAGAACTCAGATAAAATTACTTTGAATACAGTCAAGAGTCAGGTAGAAGTTACTTTTACTGGAGACCGCGTTTTCGAAGTCATCAATGCTGGTGTTAAGGAATTAGCAATAAATTCTTATCTTGAAGATGGACAAACAATACAAAGAAACGTTGACATTACATTTATGGATAACAGTGGAAGCATATTTAATGGACCAAGACATTTGGTTCTAATATCATCTGTATTAGTTTTTATAGGATGTTGGATACTATCTTTAATGTTTACTCCTAAGATCAATAGGTTAGAAAGATTGTATATGAAAATAACTGGTAGTTATGTTAAAGAAGCTGATCAAGTGGATGAAGCAGATGGTATGCTTAAATGGTAATTCGATAAAAAAAATAATTGGTAAAAAAATTTAAGGCTTTATAAGAAATGACCATGCAGAATGGTCTTTTTTGTTGCAAGAAATAATAATGATTCGATACATATCGAAAAAGATTGACAAAATTTTGAGTTGTGGTATTATTTGATTAGATATATATCGAAATGAAAATGAGCGGTTATGTTTGAACTTGAAATTAATAAATTACTAGATTGTATAGATAATCTAAAGTTAGAAGGTCGTTATGACGAAGCAAAGATGGAGCAAATCAAAGTGAATGTCTATAAGCATATAATGGGAGTCAAGTTGTATACAGATAAGGCTTCCATAGATTTAAAAGATCAATTGATAGACATCAGACATTCATGGGAGGAAGCTTTAAAAGTTGCAGAATCCTTTGATGATGAGGATAAAGTATTGGCAGAGCGTGTTAAGATAGAAACTATTAACCATATATTAGAAAGGAGTTAAGATGTTTGAAGGAAATATAATCCTATTTAAGGCTTTATCAGATGCAAGTAGGCTAAAGATAATAAATAATTTAATGGAGCAAGATAGCTATGTGGAATTACTGGCTGAACGCCTTGATTTAGCAGCATCTACAGTGTCATTTCATTTAAAAAAATTAGAGAAAGCAGGCTTGGTTACATCTAGAAAAGAACAATATTATACCATGTACTCACTTAACAGGGAATTGCTAAATCAATCAATTAAGGAACTAATTGGTAGTAGTAAAACTGTATCTGCAGAAGAAGAAAGACAACAGATGTATCGTGAGAAAGTCATTAAGAACTTCATGGTGTATGGTAAACTCAAGAGTATTCCAGTACAGAGAAAGAAAAGACGAATCATTTTAGAGGAAATTTTAAAGGAATTCACAGTTAACAGAACATATACAGAAAAAGAAGTTAATGAAATTATTAAAGTATATCATGATGATTTTTGTACATTAAGAAGAGAGTTTATCATGGAAAAACTCTTAAAGAGAGAAAATGGTATCTACCAGAGAGTATAGTGTATTCGTTTAATAAATTAACTTTGAGTTTGATAAAATATGGAGGTTGTTATGGAAAAGAAGTACCGAGCTTCAGAAATATTATTAGATCGATATGATGACCTAAAACAGATATTCAATAAATATAATGTATCCGAAGTAAGGATATTTGGGTCTGTTGCTTACAATAAGGACACATCAACTAGTGATATCGATTTCTTAGTAAAGTTAGGTAAGAATCCCACCTTATTTCAATATGGGAAGCTTAAAACAGAACTAGAAGAAAGACTAAAATTGCCCATAGATTTATTGACTTTTTCTGGATTGAATACTAAGACATTAGAACACTTTAAAAAAAATAGTATTTCACTTGATGATTTGAAAGAGTTAACAGATGAAACAGCTATAAAGAATTGTATAACAGTTATAGATAAGTTTAAAATGAATCTTAATAGTCTTATATGGGTAATTGATAGAATAGACAGACAGCGTGTTAATCTATCAAGGGAGGAGTATTTCAGTAATGAAATAATTCAAGATTCAATTACGAGGAATATACAGTTACTTGGGCAGATAGCCTCTCAAATACCAATGTATGAAATTGAAATGAGTGATGAATTAAGCCTGTTATTAAAAGGAATAATGTCATTAAAAGACGCTTTATTTATGAACGTGGATCACTCATTAGTATGGAAAACAATTAATTGCGAGTTGGAAGAATTAAGAACTGGTGTAAAATTTGAAATTAAAAGAATTGAAAATAGATAAATTGGTAAGTAAATTCATGACTATGGATTAAAATCAAATATTATCTAAAGTTAAGGGATGATTGTAAGGATAAGGTGATAAAAATGGAATGTGTTGAAGGAACTCTAGAAATGGTAGATTCATTGCAAGTAATTTATGAGTCCTGGACAGAAAAAGAAAGTATAACAGGTAAGAAATGTGAAGATAACTATATGTTAAAAAGTATCAAATATGGGGATCTACCTCCTGTAGAAGGCGCAAGTAAAAAGAACCATCATGTACTTGCTTATTATGACAATAATAATCTTATAGGTTTTACTGACATTTACATCGGTTATCCTGATAAAAGCTGTTTGTGGATTGGGCTTATGGTAGTAGATAAAGAGTATAGACAGCAAGGTTATGGCAGTAAAATAATTAAGACATTGATAAAAAAGTTTCCAGATTTAACTTATGGGATAGGTGTTGATACTAAGAATCTAATAGGTGTTAAGTTTTGGCAAAACCAAGGATTCAGAGATCTGTTCTCGGTACACATTGATGGGACGTTTGGAATTTTAGGACTTAAAAAAACTGTATAATATGATTGAATTAAAGTGAATCTTGATTAAGCCTCTTAATTTGGGTATTATGTATAGTGGGAGGGCATATGTCAAAAGTTTATTTTAAAAGATACGAAGGTCACGATGAGAATATTTTATCTGATATTGCAAAAGACCTTTTAAAACAGTTAGTTGAAAAAGATGGGCATGAATTGATGCAAAACGTACCAGTGAAAGTTCATTTTGGTGAGAAGGGTAACAAAACATTTGTACCAGCAACATGTTATGACGGTATTATAGATTATTTAGAAGAAAATAAAAGAGAAACATCTTTTATTGAAACCAATGTTTTATACAGAGGTCAAAGAACAACAAGAGAAAATCATTTGAACGTTGCAAAAGAACATGGATTTACAAGAGTACCAATCATTATTGCGGATGGTGAAATGGGTGAGTCTGTGTGTGAAGTTGAAATTGATAAGGAGTATTTTGATAAGGTTAAGTTAGGTGCAGCTTTCGGTGATTATGAACAAGTTATTGTTATGAGTCACTTTAAAGGTCATAGTTTAGCTGGATTCGGTGGAGCACTTAAACAATTAGCAATGGGATTTGCCTCAAGAAGTGGAAAAATGGCACAACATTCAAGAATGGTGCCTACTGTAAATAGTAAAAAATGTATTAGTTGTGGTGTCTGTGTGAAAAAATGTGATGTTGATGCCATTACTATAGATGAATTCGCAGAGATCAATAGTGATAAATGTATAGGTTGTGCAGGATGTATCGCAGTATGTCCAGTCGGTGCTATAAGAAACGATTGGGGTGCATCTAACTTTAGAGAAAAAATCACTGAATATGCATATGGTGCTCAATTGAATAAAAAGCATTTATATATTACTTTTATGATTAATATCACTAAAGATTGCGATTGTATTGGTGAAGAAATGCATCCTATTGCTAAGAACTTTGGTGTACTAGCATCGACAGATCCTGTAGCGCTTGATACAGCTTGTATTGATTTATTACAAGAGGAAGAGCACGTGGATTTATTTGATAATGGTAGAGAATCACTTGTTCATGCTAAACATATTCACTTTGGAAGTGATACTTACGAGTTAATAGAAATATGATTAGAAGACCAAATTTAGATGATTTAAAGGAACTTGAAAACTTTTTTTTACTCGTTATAAAGGACACATATGAAAAAGAGGGATTGGGTGATTTAATAGATGATATACATAATGAAGTTCAGGAAAAAATAACGTATATCAAAGAAGATTTAATGTCTGATGGCAAGAAAAGATACTTTTTACTTGCTACAATTGATAATGTAATTGTAGGAACTGCTGCTTATGGACCTAGTGGTCATTTAATCTATGACCACTTTCCAGAACTAAAAGATGTGCTTGAATTAGGATCAGTATTAGTTCATCCAGAGTATCAAAGTCAAGGTGTTGGCTCGAAATTAGTAGATGCAATTTTAAATGAATTAAGAACTTTTAAGGAAACATTTTGCTTAGACAGTGGATATACAAATGCAAAAAAAATATGGTCTAGGAAGTTTGGTCAACCTACAAAAGTACTGAAAGACTTTTGGGGAGATGGCTATGATCATTATATTTGGTATAAAAACCTCTAGAGATAGAGGTTTTCTTTTTGAGAATAATCTTAGTTTTACCATAATACCGTGCTATAATGGTAATTGCGGAGGATATATGAAAAAAATTCTTTTAATTTTGCTGTTTATGATGATCCCTTTTGTATATGCGGATGATACAATCTTAACCGAAGAAGAAGTAGAGTGGTTAGAATCGCATAAGGATATGAGCTTGGGATTATATCCTTTCTCTGGAATGGATTATTTTAAAGTTGGTGAAAATAATTATGGTTATTTGATTGACTTAGTTGATTTGATTAATGAGGAGCTAGATGTAAAGATAACTATTGTTTCGGATAAAAGTTGGAGTGAAGCTTATAACGGTTTGCATTCCGGTGAAATAGACATCCTTTTTGGTGCAAATGAAACTGAAGAAAGACTGAAAACAATGTCATTTACAACAGCTATTTATGAGTATCCATATGCTGTTTTTATTAGAAAAGATGATATGGTAAAAACAATGGGGGATTTAGATTATAAAAATGTTGGGTTTTTAGAAGGTGATATTATAACAGAGTTATTTGAAGATGCCTATTCTGGTATTGAAATAGATGTCTACAAATATTCCGGTCAATTCGAAGGTCTAAAAGCTTTGTCAGAAGGGCATATTGATGGTTTTGTGTCTACTGGTGGTGGTATAAAGTATGATTTTATCTATAAACATCCAGAAATAAAAGTTATGACTGAGATTATGGATATGACTTCACAAATGACTTTATCAACTCATAAGGATAATGAAATTCTAGCTAATATTTTAGAAAAAGTTATTGAGAGTAATTCAAAAGAAATTGATACTTTCATTCGAGAAGCTTCAGTTATTTACAATAGAAACATTTTGCAGTTATCGGATGAGGAGTTAAAATGGTTTGAGACTGATGGAGTTGCAGTTGTTGGTATTGTAGAAGATTATCTACCATTTGATTTCTACAGCGAAGGTCAATATTTAGGAATTGCAGGCTCAATTATTGAGGAACTTTCAGAGTTAGTCGGTATTAAGTTTGAATATAGATATGGAACTTTTGATGATATCTATGAAATGACACTTAGAGGTGAAATAGATATTCTAAATATGGCGAAAACATCAGATCGTCTTCAATACTTTAATTTTCCGAGATCCTTTCTTGAAGAAAGAGATATTATCTATGGTACAACTTCATCTTCAGTAAATGATATCTACGGTCTGGAAGGTAAGAAAGTTGCTGTTATTGAAGGTTTTTGGCATGAGGAAATGCTTTTAAAAAGTTTGAGAAATCCCATTATTGTTAAAACTGGAAGTATTCAAGAAACATTAGAGTTACTAGAATCAGGTGAAGTAGACTATTTTATTGAGAATCCAACAGTGGCCGATTACTATATAAGAGGTCTTGGATATTCTGGGATATTTAAGAAGGGTGAAACATCCTCTGATTCATTTTTATATTTTGGTATTACAAAATCAGAAAAAGAACTTGCAGGCATTATTGATAAAGCTTTAATATTGGTTGATTATGAAAAACAGAAAGAAAAAGGCCTAAATTCAGTACCTAATCTTGTTTCAAAAAGTGAACAATCAATGATCTATATTATAGGTGTTCTCGTAATTATTGTAATGATAGGTGGTTACAGTTTAAGAAAAGCTTTTCAATCTTTGATAACAGAAAAGGAAACAACTGCAAGGCTTAAAGAGAGAGAAAAGTTAATGTATCTAGATCCATTAACAGGTTTAAACAATCGTTTATACTTTAATGCACAAGAAGTGGAATTAAAGAATAGTGGTTTTCCTCAGGGTATTATTATTAGTGATCTTAACAAACTGAAATTAATTAATGACTCCATGGGTCATCATATGGGTGATGTTTACTTAAAGAAGTATGGAGAAATACTCAAAAGTGTATTTGATGATGATTTAGTTTGTAGAATGGGTGGAGATGAGTTTTTGGTTATTCAATTGAATACTACAGAAGCAGAAATTAAGAGACGTTTAGAAGTTTTAAGACAAAAATGTCAGTATTCTGAAGTTGATCAGATAAGTATTGAAGTAGCTATAGGTTATGAGATTCGATATGATACTCAAACACTTGAACAAGCAATGATTATAGCAGATAACAGAATGTATCAGAACAAAGGCGAAAGCTACCTTATTAGGTAGCCTTTTTTATTATATCATTTTTCATATTATAAAAGGACCCAAAATATGGATCCTTTGAATGTTATTTTCTATATGATGCAAATAGTTTATTTAAGTACTTCTTCGCTTGTTCTACAAATGATTTTTCATCTAAACAGCTAGGACAGGCCAACAGTTTATTGAGCATACCTTGATAAACAAAGAAAAGTAATTCATAGATATCTTCAAGATCCTCTTTTTCAAAGTAGTTTTCATTAGCGCATGCTTCAAGTAAAAACATAGTACGATCAAATAGATTCTCACCAATTACCATACCTTTTACATATTCAGATTGAGTTGTTAAATGATCTGGAAAAAGATCATAAAACTCATTGATATACGAATTATGCTTCTTATTAACAGAATTTCCAAAAATAGAATGGAAAACTTTTGGTTTTAAATAACTGTGCTTATAGAAGCAAAGCCAAACAGCTTCATTTATATCATAGGCCGTTTTACATCCTACAATACATTGATCCAATTCATCTGTATAGTCTTTGATAAATATGAGTGCAGAAAGTGATCTTAAATGCTCTAAATTATCAAAGTAATTGTACAATGTTGCACTGTTATATGCAGCTAAATCAGCCACTTTTCTTATAGTTAAAGCCTCGAAGCCTTCACTCTTAATAATTTCAGCAGCAGCTTCAATAAAAATACGTTTTGTTCGTTGTCGTTGTCTAGCTTTTTTCATAACTTCTCCCCTTTAAAAATCATTATAACATATATTCTTTTTTTTGGAATTAAGGTATTAAAAACTTAATAACTTGTGAAAAATTTATCTATCTTGGAGAAAAATACTTCTCAAACAAACGCGACTATGATATAATCGTGATTAGAGTTGTCAAACTATTTGTAATATTGAGGAGGATGAAGAATTGAAACTAGAGATTGGTAATTTTTTCGTTGAGGAAATTCAATTTGGTGCAGCAACTGCATTTGAAAATGGTTTATTAACGATCAATAAAGAAGAAGCGCTGAAAGTGGTCTTCGAAGATGAGCACATCACAAAAGCAGAACTTCATATTGTAAAACCAGGTGATGATGTAAGATTGGTACCGGTTAAGGAAGCAATTGAGCCAAGAGTAAAATTAAATGGAGATCCATTGTTCCCAGGAGTAACTGGTGATTTAACACAAGCTGGTAATGGTACAACACATGCATTAAAAGGTTGTAGTGTTCTAGTTGTTGGTCAACATTATGGTGGTTTCCAAGATGGTTTGATCGATATGGGTGGTGAAGGTGCAAAGTACACTTATTACTCTCAATTAAAAAATATCGTTTTAGTTGCACATACTGATGAGGAGCATGAACATCGTGAGCAACAGAAAAAAAATAGAGCATTAAGATGGGCAGGAATGAGACTCGCTGAATATGTTGGATCTTGTGTAAAAGAGATGGAACCACAAGAAAAAGAAGTATATGAGTTAAAACCTGTTTCTAAAAGACCTTCTGAGGAAAACGTTTTACCTTCAGTAGTTCTTGTATTACAACCTCAATCTCAAATGGAAGAAGCGGGTTACAATGATTTATGTTATGGTTGGGATTGCAACAGAATGGTACCAACATTCATGAATCCAAATGAAATCTTAGATGGCGCGATGATCTCAGGTAGTTTCATGCCATGTTCATCAAAGTGGTCTACATATGATTTCCAAAACTTACCGATGATTAAAAGACTATATAAAGAACATGGACAGACAGTTAACTTCTTAGGTGTGATTATGTCTAACTTAAATGTTGCTTTAGAGCAAAAAGAACGTTCGGCTCTATTTGTAGCACAGTTAGCAAAATCTTTAGGTGCTGACGCTGCTGTTGTAGCTGAAGAAGGTTATGGTAATCCAGATACTGACTTTACTGCTTGTTTAGTAGCGTTAGAAGATGCTGGAATAAAAACTGTAGGTCTAACAAATGAGTGTACTGGACGTGATGGTGCTTCTCAGTCATTAGTTTCTATGAATGAAAAAGCTACTGCAATTGTATCATGTGGTAATGTATCTGAATTAATTGAATTACCTCCAGCTGCTTTAGTACTTGGTGAATTAGAAGCATTAGCTAGAGATGGTTTGTCAGGTGGATGGGCAGACGATGAATTATTAGGACCCTCAGTAAGACCAGACGGTTCAATAATTATGGAGAACAATGCAATGTTCTGTGGTGATCAGGTCGTAGGTTGGTCTACAAAGACAATGAAAGAATTCTAGGAGCGTATGATGAAAAAAGCGATTGTATATTTAAATCAATTCTTCGGACAAATCGGTGGTGAAGATAAAGCTGACTTTGCACCTGAAATTAGAGAAGGTCAAGTTGGAGCTGCAATGGCATTTAATGCAGCATTAAAAAATGCAGAAGTTACACATACACTTATCTGTGGTGATAACTTTATGGGTTCAAATGAAGAAGAAGCAGTTGAAAAATTACTTAGTTTCTTAGAAGATAAAGAGTTTGATATTTTCTTAGCTGGACCAGCATTCCAAGCAGGTAGATACGGTAATGCTTGTGGTGTTATTAGTTTAGCTGTTGAGAAAAAGTTTGGGGTACCAATTATTTCTTCAATGCATATTGAAAACCCAGGTGTTGATATGTTTAAGAAAGATATGGTTATCTTCCCTGGTGGTAAGAGTGCAGCTGCAATGAGAAAAGATATCAAAAAGATTGCTACTTATGCGGATAAGATTTTAGCTGGTGAAGAATTAGGCTCAGCTGAAGACGAAGGATACTACACAAGAGGTATTCGTCATCAAGTGTGGAGAGAAGATAAGGTAAATGCAACAGATAGAGTCATTGATATGCTTCTTAAGAAGATTTCTGGAGAAGACTATGTAACTGAACTCCCTATTCCTAAAATGGATAGAGTACCAGTTGCAACACCAATTAATGATTTATCTGGTGCTAAAATTGCAGTATTGACTTCTGGTGGTATTGTACCGATTGATAATCCAGATAGAATCCAGTCAGCTTCTGCTACTCGTTGGGGTAAATACGATGTGACAGGAATGGATCGATTAGAAGGTGGCGTATTCAAAACAATTCACGCGGGTTATGATCCTGCTGCTGCAGATGCAGATCCAAATGTTTGTGTACCAATTGATGCATTAAGAGCATATGAATCAGAAGGTAAGATTAAAGAATTGTATAAGTATTTCTACTCAACAGTAGGTACAGGTACAACTCAAGGTGAAGCAGCTAGAATGGGTAAAGAGATTGTTGAAGAATTATTAGCAGCTGGTGTAGATGGCGTTATCATGACTTCTACGTGAGGCACTTGTACTCGTTGCGGTGCAACGATTGTTAAAGAAGTTGAAAGAGCTGGATTACCAGTTGTTCAAATGGCTAACTTAGTACCAGTTGCTAAGACGGCTGGTGCAAATAAAATTGTACCAACAATTTCAATTCCATATCCACTAGGCGATCCATCTACTAGTAGAGATGAGCAGTGGAAACTTAGATATCATAGAGTTGGTGTAGCATTAGATGCCTTAACTGAAGATGTTCAAGAACAAACTGTATTTAGAGTATAGTTTATTAATCTAAGCACCAAGGGAAACACTTTGGTGCTTAGGTGTTATAGATGATGGAATTATGTTAATATTTAAGGAGGAGAGAATGGCTTTACTTGATGGTAAGAAGGTAATCATTATCGGTGATCGAGATGGTATACCTGCACAAGCCGTTGAAGCATGTTTGGAAAATCTGAATACAGAAGTTCTTTATGCGTCAACAGAATGTTTTGTCTGAACGGCTGCAGGTGCGATGGATCTAGAGAACCAAAAGAGAGTTAAAGAGTATCACGAACAATATGGTGGAGAAAATCTAGTTGTATTGTTAGGTGCTGCTGAAGCAGAAGCTGCAGGCTTGGCTGCTGAAACAGTAACAGGTGGTGACCCAACTTTCGCAGGTCCGTTAGCGGGAGTCCAGTTAGGACTTCGAGTATATCATGTGGTAGAAGAAGCATTTAAGAGTGAAGTAGATTTTGAGATTTATGACGAACAGATTGGCATGATGGAGATGGTACTTGAAGTAGAAGAGATTGCAAGTGAAATGCAGTCAATTAGGAGTGAATTTTGTAAGTACTAATCCGTTGGGGGGGTTTCATGAATAAATCAAAAGTAAATAAAGTATTTGTCATATCATTGATCGTTGTATTTGCGATCGTATTATGGGGCTTGTTGGCTGCTGATAATTTTGCAACTGTAGCTAATTTAGCGTTTAATTTCTTAGTAAGCAAATTTGGTTGGTTTTATCTGTTGACTATGTCGTTGTTTGTTATATTTGCTATTTGGATTGCATTTAGTAAGTATGGGAAAATCAAACTTGGTCCAGACGATTCTAAGCCAGATTATAGCTTTATATCCTGGTTTGCTATGCTCTTCTCAGCAGGCATGGGCATTGGTCTCGTGTTCTGGGGTGTGGCCGAACCTCTAAACCACTTTATTAATCCGATGGGTATGGATGGCGGAACAGAAGCAGCTGCAAAGTTTGCAATGATGAAGTCATTCATGCACTGGGGATTACATCCTTGGGCTAACTATTCTGTACTAGCATTAGCATTAGCATATATGCAGTTTAGAAAAAATAAGCCTGGTTTAATCAGTAGTGTGTTTATTCCATTAATCGGTGAGGAGAGAGTTAATGGATGGATTGGTAAAACAATCGATATTCTAGCGATATTTGCAACTGTAGCAGGTGTGGCAACATCATTAGGTTTAGGTACACTTCAAATTAACAGTGGTCTTAACTACCTATTTGGTGTTCCTGAGAATTCATTCGTTCAAATCATGATCGTTGTAATTGTTACTGTATTATTTATGATTTCAGCAATTACAGGTCTAGACAAAGGTATTAAATTCCTATCTAACTTAAATGTTAGTATAGCAGGTGTTTTGGTTGTATTATCAATTATTATTGGTCCCACTTTATTAATATTCACAAACTTAGGTCAAGGAATTTTACTTTACGCTAAAGACATCGTAGTAGATGCTAATCCGTTTGGAAAAGGTGAATGGTACGGTTGGTGGACTATTTTCTACTGGGCATGGTGGATTGCATGGGCTCCATTCGTTGGAACTTTCATTGCAAGAATCTCACGTGGTAGAACAATAAAAGAATTTATATTTGGTGTATTGGCAGCACCTACTGTAGCATCATTTGTTTGGTTTGCAACATTTGGTACGATGGGTATGAATGCTGGTGTAGAAGTTGCTACAGAAGCTATTGCCAAAACTGAGACAGCATTTTTCGTTGTGATGAATCAATATCCTTTAGGTAGTATTATATCATTTGTAGCAGTGCTCCTGTTATGTACATTCTTTGTAACATCGGCAGATTCTGCAACATTCGTACTAGGTATGATGTCATCTAATGGTGATTTAAATCCAACAGTTAAAAGAAAAGTTGTTTGGGGTGTTATTCAATCACTATTAGCATTAGCCCTTATGCTATCAGGTGGTTTGAAGATGTTACAGACTGCTTCTATAGTGGCCGCCTTCCCATTTGCATTTGTAATGATATTTGGAATGGTGTCCATTGTAAAGGCTCTGAAAACAGATCCTCAAATTGACATAAAAGAAAGAGCATCGTAATAAGCATGAATCAAGCCCTTCGGGGCTTGATTTTTTTGTATTAGTTTGTGGTATAATATAAAAAATGGGAGGTATGTATGATTTCTTATAGACACATGGCAGTAGCTTTTATTGAAAATAACGGGAAATTTCTGATGCAAAAGCGGGAAAGTCACCGTATGATAGCTGGTGGCGTTTATGCTCCGGTTGGTGGTCACCTTAAAGATGGGGAATATCAAAATCCTGTAGATGGATGCATCAGAGAAGTTGAAGAAGAGACAGGTATTAAAGCTGATCAATTAGAGAAAGTTAAGCTGAAGTATATGATAATGAGACAAAAGGAACAAGAAATTCGCGTTCAATACGTCTATTTTATGACTTCTAAAAGTGACAGTATTACTCCAAATGATGAAGGTACTTTGCATTGGATTAAACAGTCAGAACTATTAGAACTTCAAACTTCTTTTACATCTCATGAGGTGATAAAACACTATTTAACGAAGACAACATATGAGGATCCTATTTATATAGGTACTGTTGATGGAGAACCATCAATGCATTTTGTAAAGATAAATGATTTTGAGTAGAGCGCGTAATGCGTTCTTTTTTTACTATTTGACTATGTAGAGTAGAGGGTGTATGATTAAGATATACTACTATATTATATAGAGTAGTGGAGGTGGAAATGGTTGATCAAGCTCAAATTTTGAAGGGATTATTAGAAGGTTGTATTCTTGAAGTTATTGGCAGAGGTGAAACCTACGGCTATCAAATCACAGAGGATCTGAATAAGTTGGGATTGGGAAATCTTAATGAAGGAAGTGTTTATCCTGTATTAATCAGACTTCAAAAGAAAGGTTTGTTGGAAAGTAAAAGTAAAAAATCTCCCTTAGGTCCAAAACGGAAATATTTTTGTATAACTGAGTCAGGAGAAGAATATTTGGTTGAATTTAAAAAAATATGGTTTAGTTTATCTGGAGTTGTTTCTTCAATAATGAAAGGAGGAAGCTATGAATAAAACTGGAAAAAGTAAAATCATTATGACCGTTTTGTTGAGTGTGTTATTAATGGCTCAAATGATAATCTTTCTGTTAACTAAGAAGGAAAGTTCGACAGCTATCTTGTTGATGTTTGGTTTTATTGTCTTATTAGCTTTAGTAAGTGCTGGTCTGAGTTTTTATCAGCTAAAGGCATTGAAAGATAGAATTTCTTCGTTACCTGAGGCTTATAAAACAGTTTACATTGATGCTCAAGAATCCATTAATTTATCTAATTTATCAAAAGGAATGAAACAGGATATTAAAACAGCAATACTAGAAATATTTGAGCACGCAGCCTTGGACAACAGAGACATTGAATCTGTTATTAATGGTGATTTAAATAAGTTCATAGAACCATTTGTTTCTGCTGGCGGAGGCAATTTTAATGTACTATACCTGTTTTCATATAGTATATCACTATTTATTGGTTACATTCTTTTTATGAAGATATACAAGATTTCAAAAGTCGGTTTTACACTAGAAGCACTGGAAAAAAGTACATTGGATCTAGGTAGTGTTATTAGTTATGCAATAATAGCATTTATATTTGTTCCATGGTTGATGTATATTATGAGGAAGTCTGCTATAGAAAGATGGTCAAACATAAAAAGGTTATGGATTCTTGGTCCTATGATGTTACCAATTGGTTTATTGTTTATACCAATAGGTATTGAAAACGAAGCATTTAGAGTATTTTTAGATACAGAGATTCCTTTGTTAGATTCACCAATGAAGTTAACATTTGCCAGCTTAGCATTTGCCATTTCTATTTACTTTGGAAAGCTTACGCGTAAGAAACAAATTAATTGTTAGAAAAATTCGAATATTCTTAATAAAATTTAAAATTTAGACAAATCCATCGACAATAAAATTTTTTTATCGTATATTTAAGATACAAGGGGTGGATTATGAAACGATATATTTTTTGGTTGATATCTATTTTTGTGATCATTTTGGTGCCTATGACATTTTTTCATGTGATAGGCTTTCATTATGAGCTAAATCAAATTGATTCAGAAGCGATTATTAAACGAACAGATGAGTTAATGGACTATGGAACACCATCTTCAGGTTCAAGATCGCATGAAGACTATAGGCACTATTTAGTTCGGGAGCTAGAAGTGTTAGGGTATTCTATTGAAATTCAGGAATACCAACAATTAGGTGCTGTTTATGGTAATGATAACTATTTGGAAGTGGCTGATTTAAATATACCTTTGGTATCTCCTCGTGGTGGTAGGAGTATCGGGGGTGAATTTACCGGTGAAATGGTTATTCAAAATCTTACATCTAGCTATGAAACAGATTATGTGAAAAACAGAGTTGTTATTTCATCAGGATTCAGTGATTTAAGTGATGTTAGTTTGTTGAAATTATATGAAGCGGGTTGTAAAGGTGTAATTATTGCTAATGGTTATTACAGTGATGGTGATAACCAGTTGGACTATAAAACACTAGATGGAAAAACAATGCCAATCGTTTTTATAGGTGAAGAAGATAAAGATGCTTTGTTTGATTTGGCTAAAAATAGTCTGAAAGAGAGGCAGAGAGTTTCTAGTGGAACTTCCTTGACAGGAGTTGATTACTTTGATGCAGGTGTCATTGAAAATGCACATATAGTTGTTGAAAAAAATATTGAAATAATGACCGGCTACAATATCCTTGCCACGATCGGTCAGGGTGATGAAAGTTACTATTTTGCAACTCATTATGATGGTGATGCTTCTAGTAGTCAGTATATGAAATATTACAATACGTCGAGTGTTGCAACCATGTTGGAACTATCTAAAAGACTTGCCAAAGATGAGGAGTTTTTGAAGAAGAAGGCGATGTTTGTTTTCTTAGATGGCGGTATGTTAAATCAATCAGGATCAAAGTATTTTAATGAAATATTAACTGATGATATGTATGGTGTTTATTTGGACCGTCTTGGTATGTGCAATGAAATGCTTGTGGGTTCTGAAGGAAATAGTTTGTTCTTTAGAGAATCTATGAAGCAATATGACTTTGATGATACTATGAAAATTGGACACGAAAATGTGATTGATAATATCAGAATAGATGCTCCTGGTATTGAAGCAATTAGACAAGAAGAGAATGCTATTTTAATTACAACAGATTATCACGCTAATGTAATGCCCTATTACGTTGGAAATAGAGATTCAATAGCTGAGGATTATGACAATTTACTGAGTGTATTTGATAGATATTTTAAAGTTATCTATTTTGAGGATTCTTACCCAGAGTATATGACATCAAAAGAATGGTTTGTGGTTTTTTTTCTCACTATAGTTCTGATTATTCTGAATACGGTTTATCATTTTAAACATTTTGATCGTATAAAGCTGTTTTATTACTCAGTGCCATATAGTATTTTTAAAATAATAGTAAATGCCGTATTTGTTATTTTAATTACTCTTGGAATTATTTTGTGTATTACAGTTTTACCGGAGTACTTTAATTTAAGCGGCGGAACATTTAATTATGGTAGATATGCACTTTGGCATGAGATTATTATCATTGCTAGAGGATTTCTTGAAAATGGAATGGGTATTTCAAGTGCTGGTGTGCCTTATATTGAAATTTTACTTCAACATAGTAGTAATACGTTTAATTTAATGGGCACAGCTCTGATAATATCAATTGTATTAGGAATGTTAATAGGTATGTTAAGTAGCTATTTAAAAAAGGGAAATAACAAACAGCAGTCTATTCTGATTATATTTGGGCTATCAATTCCTGAAACAGTACTTATTATTTTTATGCTATTTTCAATGAAGAATATTATGGAGATACCAATTGTTGCATCGGTGCTTAAAACAAGTGATTTAAGAACCATTATAATGCCCTTAATTGTCTTAACACTGGTTCCTACAATATATATTTCAAGAACTGTATATATGACCCTCGTTGAAGAAATACAGAAAAAATATATTATTAGCCTAAAGGCTAAAGGCGTGAAAAAAGTTCGAATATATTCGCAACATTTACTTAAGGTTGCATTTACCAAAGTACTAAGCCATATACCAATTATAATATCTATTAATATAGCCACCATGATAGTGTGTGAAAAACTGTTTTCGTTAACTGGTGTTTTTAACACTTTGATTGCCACAATATCTAGTGGAGAGTATTTATTCTATTTAGGAATAGTGTTAAGTATTATGTCATATTATTATGTAGTGACATTGACATCACGTTTAGTGTCACATCTGCTAATGCCTAGAGCAGGAGGTGCTTATGAAGTTGAATAAACCATTGGTAATTGGTAGTTTAATTTTAGTGGTACTCTTAATTATAGTTATGCTTCCTAGTATGTTTGCAGATAAAAATCCTTATAGTATTATGACCTTGAAATACCATATTGAATCTGTTGATGGAGAGTCAAATTTTACTCAAGCACCTTTTGAACCGTCAGAAAATTTTAAATGGGGCACCGATGAGTTAGGCAGAGATATATTTAGTTTCGTAATTTATGGTACTAGATTAACGTTAAAAATAGCTTTACTTGTTACACTGTTTAGATTTATGTTTGCATTACCTTTAGGATTATTGTCTGGTTTTAACCACAATATGCCCAAATCGATAATTAGACAAGTTAATATTTTATTCAGTGGATTACCGCCCCTATTATTTGCAATATTTGTACTGTATCTCAATATTTTTTCTAGATTAGATAAAACTTGGTCAACAGTTACATTTATTGCAGTGTTAACTTTGGTAGGCTTTGGTAAACTTGCAATGACTTTTGAGGATAGTACTAAATCAATACTTTCAAAGCCTTACATTACAAGTGAATATTTATTAGGTAAAAGCAAGTATGAAGTGGCTATTGAAAACGTCATACCTCATCTAATGCCAGAAGTTGTTATTTTATTTTTTATGGAGATTGCAAGAGTATTAACACTTCAAATACAACTCGGGTTGTTCGCTATCTTTATTGGTAATCTAAAAATATTATTATCAGATGCTAATGGCATCATAAGATACTGGGATGTAAGCTTTGAACCTGAATGGGCTAGTTTACTAGGTTATGCAGCTGATGCTCTGAGAGTAGCACCTTGGATGGTTATATATCCGACACTCGCATTTTTTATATCGGTTTTAGGTTTTAATATGTTTGGTGAAGGATTAAGAATCAAGCTTCAGGATTCGAATAGTAATTTCATCCCCAAGGTACGTAAAGTTATATCCAGAGTTTTTATTAAGAAGCATCGAAGGAAAAGCATTGATTATAAGCGAGTTTTCATTTGTGGTATTGTAGTTATTGTGTTGCTTGTTATGATTAATTTTGATGCTTCATCGTATGATTTAGGTGAGCAAATCTACATTGAAGAAGAGGAGTTGCCTAAGAGACTTTATGTAGGTATGGAAGATGTAGAGCTGGTTACAAAAAATCTTGCAAATGAAATGAAAAATATTGGTATGTTACCTGTGTATGATGACTATCAACAAATCTATGATATTGATCAAACTTATTATGTTGAAAATAGTCAATTATTTATCGATGGACAAGCATTGACTCAAGATATTGATTATGTTGTTAGAAGTTTTGATTCTTTTAGCATTGATGCCGAGATTATAGACGCAAGAGAATATTCTTTATACAATGAGGATTACTATGACTTGTTTGTTGACAAAGTAATATGGGTTGATGGAAGTTATTACACTGGAGAAGCAGTAGAAGTCTTCTCAGAGAAGTTATCAGACAAAGGTTGTTTAGGCTTAATTGTCAGCAATCACTCATGGAAAACAAGTAAAGGTAGCTTTAAATGTGAAATACCTCTTATTGGTATATCAAAAAATCTTGAAGTTGGTGAACAGATTGAGTTTAATTGCAAAACTGAAGTGATGTCGGATAAAGGAATCAACGTCATTGGTATGGTTGAAGGACATGATATAAACGTATCACAAGAAGTTTTGGTCATAGGCTTGCCACTTAATTATAGAGATGTTAACGATGGATATCAAACATACAACTACGGTTTAGAGTTGGTAGAAAAACTGAAGAATGAAACCAATAGAACTATTGTATTGGCGTTTTTCGATGGTAACTATGAAGAAGAATCACATGGTATAATGCAGTTTAGTACTGGCATGAAGTTTGATCCATATATGCATACAATGTATTTTAATATTCGTGATATTCATTACGGTGATGATAAAGTTTATGTCAATAGAGATATGGCGCCATTAACACAGTATTTTGGTATTAGTTTCTTTCAAGCATTAGAGCAAACTGATATGCCTTTTGAAGTAACAACTGAAAAAGAACCTGATGAATTAATGGCACTTATCAAACACCCGAATTATGTTATGCACCATAAAAAAGGTATTGATACACTGATGATTGATGTTTATAGTAATGCCGATACTTTCTTTGAATCATTTTACTATGCCTTAAAGGAGAATAACTAATGAGAGAGCTATTAGAACTTAAAAACTTAAGTGTATCCTTTGAGGGCATAAAAGTTGTAAGAGGTGTTGATTTTAATATAAAAAAAGGTGAGATACATGGTATTCTTGGTGAATCAGGTAGTGGTAAGTCTGTAACTGCTTTTAGCATATGTAAGTTACATGACCAAGCAAAATATGACGGACAAGTTATATTTGATGGTGATTCAATATTGGAGATGTCTGAAAATAAACTATCAACTATTAGAGGATATGATATAGCTTATATCTTTCAGAATCCACATGAGAGTTTTAATCCAAATAAAAAACTACATAAGCAACTGAAAGAGGCAATGTCAATACATGGTCTTCAACCTTCTGAAGAAAAAATAATTGAGACTCTCAATTCGGTAGGTCTTAGTGATCCTAAAATCATCTTAAAAAAGTATCCAGATCAATTAAGTGGGGGAGAGTGTCAGAGGGTCATGATAGGTATGAGTTTATTATGTGAACCCAAAGTTATCATTGCTGATGAGCCAACAAGTGCCATAGATGCATCTATAAAAATGCAAATTATTGACCTTTTAAAGACAATTAACAAAAAATATGGTACGACTATTATAATCATTAGTCATGATATTGATTTGGTAGAAAATATCTGTGATAGCATGACAATCATGTATGGTGGATTGGTTATGGAACAAGGGATGACCGAAAAGATAATGGCCGAACCTAAACATCCATATACTTTAGCATTAAAAGCCTGTACAGAGTCGTTAAATCAATCTGATAAGCGTTTGGTAACACTCAAAGGATTACCACTTTCTCCAAAGTTTTATGAGGATCATTGTCCTTTCTTTGATAGATGTGAAAAACGTGTTGAAGGGTGTGGAGAAGAAATGCCGATGTTAAAGGAGATAAATAGCAGAAGTTATCGATGTTCACAGGTCTAGGAGGGTGTATGTTACGATTAGAGAATGTTAAGAAACATTATATGGTTAAGACATCACCATTGTCTAAAAGTCAAATTGTCGAAGCTGTTAATGGTATCAGTTTTGAAGTTTCACATAATGAGTCTTTTGGTTTAATTGGTGAGTCTGGAAGTGGCAAATCAACTTTAGGCCATTTGATAACTCGATTAATTCCTGTAACAGAAGGACAAATCTACTATAACGACACAGATATAACAAGTTTAAAGGGGAGGGAATTACAATCCTTAAGAAAAGATATTCAAGTAATACTTCAGTCTGGTAAAGAGGTACTTGATCCTAAAATGACAATACGAGAACATTTAGAGGCACCCCTTAGAGTTCATAATATATGTAATTATTCTGAGTATGACAAACGATTAAAGGTTCTCCTTGGTGATGTTGGTTTAACAGAAGAGGTTTTAAATAAGTTTCCATCAGCTTTGTCTGGAGGAATGTTACAACGTGTTACTATTGCTAGAGTACTTGCTATAGAACCTAAATTGATTATCCTAGATGAACCAGTATCTGCTTTAGATGTTTCTATACAAGGGCTTATTATCAATTTGCTGATGGACTTGAAAGAAAAGTATGGCTTTACTTATATCTTCATTACACATAATCTAAAAGTTATCAAACATATTTGTTCTCGAATTGCTGTAATAAAAGATGGTAAAATTGTAGAAATTGGAAAGACTGAAGCAATTTTAAATAAGCCTCAGTCTGATTATGCAAAATTATTGGTTGGTTCAATTTTAAATCATTAAAAGTAATGTGAAAGAATATTCTCTATTTCTTCTTTTGATTTTACGTATAAACGAAGATATTTTTGATAAAGGGCGACTTGCCCTTTTTTTGAGTAAAATTTCGACATTGCTAAGTAAAGTTTTGGCAAACCTAAGATAACTTTGTTTTCTTCTAAATAAGTTAGAGTTCTTAGATATATTTTTTCTGCCTCATCATTCATATTTTTGTATTCTAAAGCATGAGTTAAATCAAGACATGATTCCAATAAGTAGGACAATAAATGATCTTCTTCAAGAATCTCATATCCGATATTATAATTGATTTCAGCCACATCAAAAGTATCATTTAAGATATAATATACTGCCCAAAGAATCTTAACAGGTCCAATAAACCATAGTTCACCTTTTTTCTCTATGTGAGATTCAATCGCCAGAAGACTCTTTTCAACATCTGTTGAGTAAAGTTTCATCTTATTACTGATAGCATACATATGGAAGAAAGCATTTAAACTTGTAAGATTATATTCTTTTGATATTTTTATTGCTTCATTAAAATATTGAACTGCTATATCATACTCTTCTAAGTTATGATGAATTCTAGCTATATTGTTATAGATAGAACAAACTTCCTCATAGAGATGATTGTTTTCAGCGATGCTTAAAGCGCGATTGCTATACTCTAATGCTTTCTCAAAATTATGAGTAAATGAATATACATATCCAAGGCTCATGTTTAAGCGCGTAAGAGTAAGGTAGTTCTTAGAGGAACTCAAAGAAAAAGCCTTTTTATATGCCTCTGCACAAGAAAAAAAATCATTGTTGTACAGATGATAAACGCCAATGTTATAATACGCTGTTGCCTGCTCATCAGAACGATTTAAATCAATTGCAAGATGAAGAGCTTCTTCAGCGAGGGTATTTGTTTTTTCGATATCCTTAAACGTATAAGCACGTGCTAATTGATTTAGTGTCCCCAATTGATCAAATGCACTATTTCCGTTTAACTTTTTCTCTAATAATCTGATTTTACGAATCATAAGCCCTCTCTCAGATTATTATATCATTAATGGGTCTATCTTCAATAGAATATGACAATTAATCATGCCTATTCACTTGAAATGGCCGAAAATTCAGAAAAATTCATGGTATGTGTAAACTTTTTCTTAAAAACATACGATATATAATTAAAGGGAATGTAAGAAGGTGATGTAATGAAGATGAAATTGAAAGATCCTGAAAAATTGAAACGAGCAAGAAATCTAATTAATTTATTACTTGAAGGTATTAACCCGTTAACTTTTGAACCTATTGAAGATGAAAGCTTTATTAATGATCCTAAGATGATTAGAATATTCTCTTATATTTCTTTAGTCTTGAACCAAGACTTATCAGATGCTTTAATTGAAGAAGATGAGAAAGATGTTCTCAATAACGATATTTTTACACAAAGGGTAAATGATCAAAACAACCCTGATTATAAGAGAATAAATGATAAAATTAAATCTTCTAAGATTTCACGGTTTAGCAAGTTAGCACCTGGCGATGAATTAAAAAAATTGGCAGAAATATTAGAAAAAGAAACCTCGGGATAGAGCTTAATAAGCTCTATCTTTTTCATTGAATAAGACTCAAAAGTTGAGAAATTGTATCTTTGTGACCAAGCAGATATCCATCACAAGAATCGAAATGAATCGGTTGGGCACACAAACCAGCTTCTTCAATTATTAGCAGTCCAGCCGCTAACTCCCAAATCCTTTTAGTGAAAATAATATGGGCTTGTGATTTTCCCATTGCTACATAGGAAAAATCGGAACTAGAGGCACCGTAAATTCTTATTTTCATAACGTGCTCCATAAAATCGTTCATTAGTTTCAACTGAATGGGTCTAGAAGTTGGTTGAGACTTCGAAAAATCTCCAAAAGTAATAATGCTTTTTGATAGTGGAAGAGGTTGAATCTCAATTTTTTTATGATTTAAAAATGCACCAGAATCCTTTATAGCATATAGGATGGTATCACTCTCTGGAAAATACATCATACTCAATTTTGCTTTCTTATTTTCATATAATGCTAGTTGAATACCATATTGTGGTATGTCTCTTGTAAAATTTAATGTACCATCAATAGGATCTATAATCCAAGTTGCTTCATCGGTTAACAACTCATGATTCTCCTCTTCAGATATAAAACGATCATTGGGTCTAAATTTCTTTATCTCTTGAATGATATATCTTTCGGATTCTAAATCCAAATTAGTGACAATATCCTTATCTTTATAAGTTTCTGTGAAGTTTTGTCTAAGTATCCTTTTCCCGATTGTTCTTAATATGAGCTCTAATTGTGTAATCATAACAAATCCTTTCTAGTAAAACTATTATATCACCTTGTCATTACATTGAAAATCCTATATGATATCTTTGGAGGAAATTATGAAAACAGCAAATTATTGGGTAAAACAATTAAATATGATAGCACATCCTGAAGGGGGTTATTACCATGTAACATATAACTCACCTTATAGAATAAATAGTGAAATGATTGAGTGTGAGTTTGAAGGTACACGAGCATTAGCATCAAGTATTTACTTCTTGATTGAAGAAGGCAATGTCTCTAATTTTCATAGACTAAAATCGGATGAAATCTGGTACTTCCATGAAGGAGAACCTTTGACTATAGCAATGATTACACCAAATGGGAAGTATGAGAGTGTTCAATTAGGTTTGGATCTAGAAAAAGGTGAAAGACCTCAAATTATAGTTCCTGCAGGAACAATATTTGGATCATATCCTAGAAGTGGCTATGCATTGGTCAGTTGTATGGTGAGTTATGCTTTTGAATTTGAAGACTTTGAATTGTTTGAAAGAAAAACATTGCTAGAGGAGTATCCAGAACATACTGATATCATTACATACTTAACAAGAGGGTAAAACGATGCTAAAGAAATTACTTTTTGGGAAAAATTATAAGAGATATTTAAATCAGTCATTGGTTAAAGAGAACTATAAACGAGCGAAATATTTCTCTATAATCATTTTTATATTGGAAGCTTGTTTTTTAGTCGCTAGTTTTTTACTAATGAACTTTTTTTCTCAGGATTTAATTTCTGTATATAGAATGCATTATCTAGTTTTACTAGTGAGTAGCGGTTTGTTTTTCCTTGTAATCAATATTCTATCTCGGAGAGGTGAATATACTATAGTAGGAAAAATGATATTATATGCTGCATTAACATTTGCAATAGCTTGGGGAGCTTCCTTATCTTTAATAGACATTATTGATCAATTAGGTATAACGGTTTATATGACATTTGTGTTTATTTCATCATTTGCAATTTTAAGTCGACCAGATATTTCGGCAATCATTCTGTTGTTAATACAAGTTGGATTTTGTTATTCAATGCCAGATGTTTCTTCAAGAGTATCCTATCAAATAAATAGTAGTGTATTTGTGGTGTTTGCTTGGTTTGTAGGACGTTATCATTATATATTAGTTAATGAACGTCTTTTAAAAGATGAACTGATCAAGGAAAAGAATAAAGTACTTGAAAATCAAAATACTGAGTTAGCAAGGTTAATGATGACTGATCATTTAACAGGTATATATAACCGATATAGTTTAGATGATATTCTTGCAAAAAAATGGATGGAATCCTATATACATCAAGTACCGATAACTTGTTTTATGATTGACGTTGATGATTTTAAAAAGTTTAATGATCGTTATGGACACATACAAGGTGATAAATGCATCCAAGAAGTAAGCCGGATTTTAAAAGAGGTCAGTGATAAAGAGCATGGATATGCTTTTAGATATGGTGGAGATGAGTTCTGTCTCATCTTAACAGATATAAAATATCCGGAGGAATTAATTAAAGAAATAAACTATTTAACAGATCGCTTTAAGCTTAAGGTTGAAGGTAGAGAAATATCACTTTCCTTAAGTATAGGAATGTATCACGGCATACCACAAAAGTCTGATGATGAGTGGTCATGTATTGAAGGAGCCGATCAGAGTTTATATACTAAAAAATCAAAAAGAAATAGAAGAAGTACAGATGAACTTGCCTAGGCAAGTTTTTCTTTTATTTCACTACAATTATGGTATAATAACTAGGATAGAAAAAGGAGTTCATATGTTTTTAAAACAAAAAATCAGTGAAAAACCTGTTCATAAGGAGTTTATTTTAGGGGTTCTATCGGTGATTCCAATTACGTTTTTAATATTTGGAATCATTATGAGTTTTTCTGAGACGAATGTCTTAGCAGGTTATGTTAAAATTGCTAAATCCCCAACCATTCTAATCACAGATTTCTTAGAATTGGGTGGTTTAAGTGCATCTTTTATAAATGCTGCAATAATAGGATTTCTCAATCTTTATTTGCTAAAGCGTTATAAAATGAAAATTAATGGTCTATTAATTGCAGCTTTTTTTACATTAATAGGTTTTTCTTTCTTTGGAAAGAATATCGTCAATATCGTTCCCTTGTATATCGGTGGATTTTTCTATGCGAAATTCCAAAAAATACATATGAGAGATATTATAGTTGTAATTATGTTTAGTACAGGTCTTTCACCAATTATCAGTGAGTTAATGTTTTCTGATATTATATTAGCACCTTATAATATGTTCTTTGGATTTGCTGTAGGAATATTAATTGGATTTGTTATTGTACCATTGTCATCGCATATGTTAAAATTTCATGATGGTTACAATTTATATAATATTGGTTTTACAGCGGGGATTGTAGGGACTGTTTTTACAAGTATTATTAGAGCTCTAGATAAAGATGTAGAGCCTGTAAGAATTTTGTACGAATCTTTTGATACACATATAAAAGTTTTGCTAATAGCACAATTTGTATTTTTAATTATAGTTGGTTTATATATTAATAAACAAGGATTTAAGCAATTAAAATGTACATTCAAATACGTGGGTAGAACAGTAACTGATTTTACTTATTTATTAGGTTATGGTGTAACATTTATTAATATGGGTATGATGGGAATATTCACAGTTACATTGGTGACGGTTTTAGGTGGTACCGTTAATGGACCCGTTTTAGCAGCAGTTTTTACTGTTGTTGGTTTTTCAGCCTTTGGTAAACATTTTAAGAATTCTACTCCTGTAATGCTAGGTGTTATTGTAGCTGCTTTTTATTTAGGTATGGATATGTCATCAACAGGTGTGATTATATCAATTTTATTTTCAACAACAATAGCGCCAATAGCAGGAGCTTATGGACCAATTATTGGAATTTTAGCAGGTGTTCTTCATTTGGCGGTTGTAACTAATATTGGTATCATTCACGGTGGTATTAACTTATACAATAATGGTTTCTCAGGTGGTTTGGTAGCAGGATTTCTTGTTCCAATTGTAGATGCATTTAAGCGAGGGGATTAAAATGAGACATGAGATAAAGAAGATATGTAAAATTGTTGATGAGTTGACAACGCTTCTATTAAAGGAAGATACAGACGAAGTAGATTTTAAAATTAAGAGAACATCTAAGGAAACAAAAATATATATTACTGATTACAATACAAAGTATACAGCCGAAGATATTGAAGAGTTAAGTATGTGCTTGAATGTTCAAAGACAACATGAAATTGAGGAATATTATTGGCAACTTGTTGGCGAATGCGATAATGACTCAGAATTAACAGTAATTGGTGCAATGATCGATGATGCTACGATAGAAATAAAAGATGGCAATATGTATATGGTCTTGAGGAGAGAATCTTAATTCTCTCTTTTTTTTGTTTTGTATTGAAATTATGAAGAGATAGGTGTATATTAAAAGTAAGTTAGCACTCGTCTAACAAGAGTGCTAACAAAATTGAAAGAGAGGTAAAGATGTGAATACAAACAAAATGACTAAAAACACAATAGAAGCATTGAATAGAGCTCAGTTTATTGCTTCTGAATATGGTAACGCGACCATAGATACTGATCATCTTTTATTGAGTACTTTAGAACCTGGAACCCTAGTAGTTGAACTTCTTAGCAAGATGAAAGTAAAAATAAATGCTCTAAAAGATAGAATAGTCAATCAAATTGAAAAAAAGTCTAAAGTTCATGGTCAGCAACAAATATATTTGTCTAATGAGAGTCAAAGGATCATGATGAAAGCAGAAAAAATAGCAGACAAAATGAAAGATGAATATATAAGTTTAGAACATATACTGTTAAGTTTAATTTCTAACGCTGACTCTTTAAAATTTATTTTAAATGAGTTTGATATTACTGAAAGTCAGGTTATGGCTTCATTGAAAGATATTAGAGGCCATCAAAGAGTGACAAGTGACAATCCAGAACAGAGTTATAATGTATTAGAAAAGTATGGCGATGATCTTGTTGAACTTGCTAGGTTGAATAAACTAGATCCAGTGATAGGAAGAGATGATGAAATAAGACGTGTAGTTAGAATACTTTCAAGAAAAACAAAAAACAATCCTGTTCTAATAGGAGAGCCTGGAGTAGGTAAAACAGCTATTGCTGAAGGACTAGCTCATCGAATCGTGAAAGGTGAAGTTCCTGAGAGTTTGAAACCGAAAAAGATATTTGCTTTAGATATGGGAGCACTTGTTGCAGGAGCTAAGTTTAGAGGAGAATTTGAAGAACGATTAAAAGCTGTACTAGATGAAGTGAAAAAAAGTGAAGGCAATATCATTATGTTTATTGATGAACTTCATACTATTGTCGGTGCAGGGAAAACTGAAGGAGCTCTAGATGCAGGAAATATGCTAAAACCTCTACTTGCAAGAGGTGAATTGAGTTGTATTGGTGCCACTACATTGGGTGAGTATAAGAAATACATTGAAAAAGATTCTGCTCTAGAACGTCGTTTTCAGCCAGTTATGGTATTGGAACCAACAGTTGAGAACACAATTACAATTTTACGTGGGTTAAAAGAACGATATGAGATTTTTCATGGTGTACAAATACATGATGAAGCTATTGTTAATGCTGCTGTATTATCTGATAGATATATTTCTGATCGTTTTCTTCCTGATAAAGCAATTGATTTAATAGATGAAGCTTGTGCACAAATAAAAACTGAGATTGAATCGATGCCTGAAGAGTTAGATGAAATTTCGAGAAGAATGATGACTCTAGAAATTGAGATTGCAGCATTAAAAAAGGAAAAGGATAAACAATCAAAACTGAGAAGAGAAGTTTTAAAGAAAGAATTATCGGACCTTAAAAATAGTTTTGACATAAAAATGGCAATGTATTTAAATGAAAAGAAAAGTGTTGATGAAATAAATCAAGTTAAAGAAACAATGGAATCATTGCAACATGATATTGAAAGAGCAGAAAGAAATTATGATTTAAATAGAGCTGCTGAGCTGAAGTACGGTAAGTTACCTGAACTCGAAAAAAAATTAAGTGAGCTTCAGAATGAACCTAAAAATAATCAGTTGATTAGAGAGGCGGTAACTGTTGATGAAATTGCAGGTATCGTTTCCAGATGGACTGGTATTCCGCTAAAAAAATTAATGGAAGGTGAACGAGAAAAGCTTCTAAATCTTGAAGAGTCGCTCCATAAAAGAGTTATTGGGCAGGATGAAGCTGTATCAAAAGTTTCTGATGCTATTTTAAGGTCGCGTGCAGGTATAAAAGACCCGAGTAAGCCTATTGGTTCATTCTTATTTTTAGGTCCAACAGGTGTTGGTAAAACTGAACTGGCAAAGACACTTTCTCAAGAATTATTTGATTCTGATCATAATATGATTCGTATTGATATGTCTGAATACATGGAGAAACATGCTGTTGCGAGATTGATCGGAGCGCCTCCTGGTTATATAGGCTATGAAGAAGGTGGACAGCTTACAGAAGCGGTAAGAAGACAGCCTTATGCAGTGTTATTGTTTGATGAAGTAGAAAAAGCTCATCCAGATGTTTTTAATGTGTTGTTACAAGTTCTTGATGATGGTCATATCACGGATGCACAAGGTAGAAAAATTGATTTTAAGAATACCATCATTATTATGACATCCAATATAGGTTCTGACTTACTACTTGAGCAAATTGATGATTTAGGAGTTATATCAGGGTCTTTAAGAAAGGATATACATGAAAGATTGTTTGATTTTTTTAGACCAGAGTTTCTAAATCGATTAGATGAAATTGTACTCTACAAACCTCTTATGGAAAATGAAATGTTAGCGATTGTAGACTTATTAATAAGAGATTTAGAATTAAGATTATCTGATCAAGGAATAAAATTAGAGTTAACTGAAAAGGCAAAAAAAGTGATAGTTAAAAATTCGTATGATGTTCACTTTGGAGCGAGACCATTAAAAAGGTATTTGCAAAAAAATGTTGAAAATATACTAGCAAAAGGAATTATTTCTGGTGATCTTCAAGAGAATGATTATGTATGCATTGATTCAAATGGTTCTTCATTATTTATACGGCAATAAACTACGAGTCTAGAACGCAATGTTCTAGACTTTTAAATAGATATACTCATTTTTTACTCCTTAATGTATAATGATATTATACGTTTAAGTTTAGAAAAATATGGTATATATTTATTGAGGTAGTGGTTATGAAAAAAATACTTATTATATTAATATTTAGCTTATTAATTCCTTGTGTTGCATTTGGTGATATAGAATTAACTGATGAGGAACAAAAATGGTTAGACAACCATCCTGTAATTTACTTTGCAGGGGATCCATCGTGGCCGCCAATTGATTTTTATTATAATGGGCAAAAAGGATTGGGTATTGATTATTTAAAAGCTTTGGAAGAGAAGATTGGTATAAAGATAGAATATGTTTATTTTGACTCATGGGATCAGGTTGTAGATGCCATGAAGAATAAGGAAATTGATATGATGTTAGGTTCATATCATGCTACAAGAGAAGATCAGATGATTTTTAGTCAGAAAATTATCAGTCTCCCTTATATTTTTGTAACTAGATTAGATTATGAGGAAGAATTCTCCCTTAGTGAACTTAAAAACATGAAAGTGGCAACTGTTGAAGGTTGGCTTTTGAATGATATTTTAGAGGAAAGTCACCCAGGGATTCAACTTGTAAGCTATCCATCTGTTGCAGATGCTCTAAGAGCGGTATCTTTTGGAGAAGAAGATATTTTAGTTCAGGAGCTTGCATCAGTTAGTTATGAGATAGAAAGGAACCAAATTACCAATCTAAAGTATCAAAAAGAATATCCACGTAGTGTAGATGTAAGAGTTGTTATTAGAAGTGATTACGATATACTTCTCAAGTTGGTTGATAAAGCTTTGGATGACATGAGTTCTGAACAAAAAAGAGAAATCTACAGTAAGTGGATTAGTTTGTCATTAACACCATTTTACAAGAATCCTATTTATCTCATGGTACTCTTAGTATTACTTCTTCTTGTGATGTTATCAATTGTATGGTTTAAATTGCTGAAACGTCAGATTGCCTTAAAAACTCATGAGTTAAAAATAGAGCTTGAAGAAAAGAACATGATACAAAAACAACTTGAAGAAGCAATAGATCAACAAAATGAGTTACAACTTGAAATGGTGCGTCAAGAAAGAATGGCATCGTTGGGATCTATGGTTGCTGGTATATCTCATGAAGTTGGTAATCCGTTAGGGGTATGTCTTACAACTACATCAGCATTTCGGAGTCGTTTAGATAAGTTAAAATATGCTTATGAAAAGGATAACCTTAAGAAGAATCAATTTATAGATTTTATAAGAATTGCTGAAGATGCATCTAGATTAACAGAAGTAAATCTAGAAAGAGCAATACAAACAATTTCTAGTTTTAAAAATATGGCAATACAGCAGATGCATGATAATAAGGAGTTAATCAATGTTCAATATTTCTTAGATGATATTGTAGAAACACTGAAGTATGAGTTGAAAAAAAATCAAGTGAAAGTAAATATTGTATGTAAAGATAATCTTATAATACTCGGAGAGGTCGGTGCTTTTACTCAAATATTTACGAATTTGATTTTAAATTCTGTTATTCATGGTTTTGTTGATAATCCACCTTATACAATAGATATTAGAGCTTCGATAATTGACCAAATGATGCTTATTGAATATAGAGATAATGGTGTTGGTATTCCTGAATTACAATTAGAAAATGTTTTCAAATTGTTTTTCACTACTAAAAAGGAGCAAGGTGGTAGTGGTATAGGACTTCATATAGTTAAAAATCTTTTGAAAGAAAAGTTTGATGGAGATATCGTATGTTCGAAAACTGATGAACCAGGTGTTTTATTTACAATTAATATACCGATTAAAAATCATTAAAATTCCCTTAGGGGAATTTTTTTGATTATTTATGTTTAATTCAAGTAAACAGAAGGTTGAAATTATCTGTCGAATAATCTTGTTTATAATAGAAAAAACAAGGTATATAGTATATATATTTTTTATATCATATATTAGGAGGCAAATATGAATTTTATACGTAAATCTATTACACTAAAACTGACCCTATTACTTGTTCTTGCGATTGTTTTAATATTTGGTGGTAGTGGATGGTGGATTTTCTATAGTTCTAGCAAGGAACTTACAGAGAATATCTACATGAATATAGAAGACGATACGGGTTTAAGTGTTGCAAATGTAACAAAAACCTTTGCACTTGCAGAGCAAGTTGCAAAACAAGCAGCGCAAGATAGAAACATAAGACAGTATTTGGCTGAAGTAGATAGACATAGTCAGATTACAAGTCATGAACTATATGATGTTGTTGATGAAACATTAGTAGCATACAATGAATCGTATGAGAAATTACTATTTGTGTGGATTGCAAATGATCGAGCTAATTTCTTTATTGACAACACTCATTTTGTCTCAAATCCTGATTATCTTGCAAGTTCAAGACCTTGGTACAATCTCGCTTTAAACACCGACGGTGTAGCTTTTACATCACCTTATCAAGATGTTGGAACAGGTGCGACAGTAGTTTCTGCTATAACGGCTTTAAGACAACCTAACGGAGAAGCATTCGGTTTTCTTGCGGCAGATGTTTCATTGGCAGATATTCCTGTAATAATGGAAGAGTTTAAAATAGGAGAGAGGGGAACTAATTTCTTAATTGGTCGTGATGGTGCTCTAATTTATGCAGAGAATTTAGATGATCTTGAAAAAGAAGGAAAAGATAACATTTCTGATTTAGGGGTGTTAGGTGATATTGGAACAAAAGTACTTAATGCTGAAACTGGAATAAAAGAATTAGAGTATGAAGGCGAAAAATATTATGTGGCATATGAGCCTCTTTTGATTAATGGATGGGGTATTATACAGCTTGTGAATAAAGATGAAGCAACTGAAGGATTAAGAAGTTTCACAAGTGTAGTAGCGATTATATTCTTGTTGAGTTCAATTGCACTAATAACATATATAACAATTAGTATTCGTCAGCTGATGAAACCTGTAAAGGTTGCAACTGCTTATGCTAAGCAACTCGGTTCTGGAGATTTGACTCATGATATACCTGAGCAATATTTGAGTCGAGTTGATGAAATTGGTGATCTAGGGAATGCTTTCAAAGAGTTAAATCAAAACTTTAGTAGTCTTGTTTCTGAGATTATTGATTCTTCTACCCATGTTGCAAGTTCAAGTGAACAATTAAATGTAACAGCAGACCAAGTAGCCATTAGTTCTGAGGATATGGCTAAAACCATTGAAGAAATTGCACAAGGTGCAACTGATCAGGCGACGAGTACCGAAAGTGGTGCTGCAAAGGCCATTGAACTTGGACAGGTTATTGAAGACAATAAGAACCATATGGTTAGTTTAAATCAAGCATCAACAAATATTGTAACGATGATTGGAGAAGGTTTAGAAATTGTTAATGACTTAACTGATAAAACTCAAGAAACCAACAGAGCTGCTCAAGAGATATTTGGTGTTATCACAAAAACTGATGAGAGTACATCAAAAATTGGTGAAGCGAGTAATGTTATTGCATCTATTGCTGAACAAACAAATCTTCTTGCCTTAAATGCAGCTATTGAAGCAGCTAGAGCAGGCGAAGCTGGTAAGGGTTTTGCAGTTGTTGCTGATGAGATTAGAAAGCTTGCTGAACAATCTACGGCTTCCACAAAAGATATTGATATTATCGTTCAAGAGTTGACAGAATCATCTAAAATGGCTGTAGGTACTATAAACAAGGTCAATGAAATTGTGGCCGACCAAGTTGAAGCAGTTAGTCAGACTGAAGAGAAGTTTGTAGAAATTTCAAAAGCTGTAGATATTACAGTTGATGCGATTGATAACTTAAATGAATCTGAAAAGAGTATGGAAATACAAAAAACTGAAATTGGTGATACTTTACAAAGTCTCTCAGCTATTGCAGAAGAAAATGCTGCAAGTACTGAAGAAGCATCAGCGGCAGTGACAGAGCAAAGCGCATCTATGAGAGAGATTGTTTCAGCATCTAGTGGCTTAGCTAAGCTCTCTGAGGAGTTGTCTAATAGCGTCTCTAGATTTAAAGTTAGAAAATAAACGTTTTATGATACCTTCAAATAGACTATATAATTATATTGTCTATTTGAAGGTATTTTTCTATTGTATATTAATTTTTATAGTTTAGAGAGTTGTTAACATAAATATTAAATTTTCTATAACTCCATTATTTACTTGATTAGCAAATGTTATAGTGTAGGTGTGAGGATTATTATGGATAATAAGAAAAGCATTTCATTAAATTATATAAGTATAGAATCTAAGACATTATTTCTAGAAACAGATTTAATTTTTATTAAAGTACTCGAAGGATCAGTTATTTTAAGAAAAGATTCTAAACCATTACATATGCAGGTGAACGATATTGTAACAGTTCATTCGGGAACTGCATTTATACTTGAAAATGCAAACGAACATAACCTGGTCACGTTCTTAAGATTGGATCGATATCTAATTAGACCTTATGATAAACATATTGGTCCAAGACTTTATGTTGGAAATTCACAGAAGTATGAAGCTGAGTTTCCAGTTCTGTATAAAGAATTAAGGTATATATTAGAAAGCCTGACTCGAATTGAAGTTTTTGAGAATAAAAAGAATTTACACATACATATGAAGCAGTTATTTCTTTTGCTAAACAGTCATTTTAATTTTGTTACTTGTGGAAGACAACATGAAATGTTTACACCTAAGATGATTGCAAGATATCGAAATATTTACAAATGCTATTTTAAATCAACAGATCAACGTAGTTTGAAAGATATAAGTGAAGACCTTTCATTAAATTATGATTATTTAAGAAAAGATATTCAGCATAGATACGGACGTACATATAACAATATGAAAGACTATGTACGTGTGAGCAAATCTGTAAGGTATTTAATAGAAACTACTATCAGTATCACTGAAATATCGAGTTTAGTTGGATTCTCAGATCATAAATATATGGTGGATCGATTTAAAAAATGGTTTAATATGACACCTTCAGAACTACGCAAAGAATTTAATTGCAAAGGAGAAGCATATTTGACGTATCATAGTATTATGTGAGGGATTGAATGTAAAAAACTTCTATAGTAGATTTATTGATTGTATTATCTACTTGGAGTTTTTTTGTTTTGATAAAAGAGGCAGAAATGAGCGAAATTAAACATCATATTACGAAAAAAATACAATGAAAAAATTACGGTTTTTAACGATCATCTAGTAGTTTTTTCGACCACTTTCATGTATAATCTTAAAGATAAGAAAGTAGGTATTATGTTAAATGTAATTGGAACCATACTCTTAGTTGTGTCTATTTATTTGGTAGGCAATACTATAAGTGATTGGTTAAGTGTATTTATTGTTATCCCAGGTAATTTAATAGGTATGGGAATTTTATATATCCTATTATCTGTGAAGCTTGTTTCTATTAATTTTCTTAAGACTGCAGGAGATTATTTATTAAAACATATGAGTATGTTTTTCATACCGTTTGGAGTAAGTATTTTATTATACTTTGATCTCATTAAAAATCAACTAGTTGCGATTTCTGTAATAACAGTGGTTTCTACTGCCTTTTCAATGTGGTTATCAGCAAAAGTTGTAGATCGTTTTGTTGGGAGGTCCAAATGATAGGAATAATTTTGACATTGATTTTCTATGTATTATCATTGATATTAAAGAAAAGATTTAAAAGTCCACTTCTAAATCCTGTATTAGTATCCGTAGTTTTTTTAGTTATGATTATTTCATTTTCACCATTAACTTATGATGCATATATAAAAGGCGGAAAAATTATTGGAGAAGCTTTGGGACCTGTAGTTGTTTTATTGGCCTTACCACTCTATAGACATAGAAAAGCGATTCAACAGTTTTTTGTGCCGATAGTGCTCGGTATTTTGGTTAGTATTTCTTCGTCAGCATTGTTGATTATGGGATTAAGTAAGCTATTCGGTTTGTCGAATGAACTGATGAAAACTTTGATTCCTAAATCTATTACAACACCCATGGCAATGGAGGTTAGTAAAATGTTAGGTGGCTTATCTGATATTACAGTAATCGTGGTGATTATTACTGGTATACTAGGTGCAACGATTGCTCCTATTATTATGAAGGTAGGTGGAATTAAGTCTGAAATTGCTAAAGGTATTGCAATAGGATCTTCATCTCATGGTATTGGCACATCAAAAGCTATGGAAATGAGTGATGAAGCTGGTGCGATGAGTGGATTGGCAATGGGCTTAACAGGTGTTATATTTGTGTTATTAACAAGTCTTTATGTCTTGTTTATATAGTAATTATTTTACCGAAAGATAATTACCCATAGCTCGAACTTAGACTGATCATCTAGGTTCTTTGCTTTTTAAACTGTTAAACGGTATAATTCTAGAGGGGGGGATTGTTATGGAGAATTCTTTAAGAAAATCCATAGGATTAATTATTCTGTATATTTGTGCCATGATTATGTTATTTATTTATGGACTAAATACTCAGAATACATTGATTATGATCATCATTCCTATGGTTGTGAGTTACACGTTAATTAAATTCTATAGAAGCTATCAAGAGGTGAAAAAAAACAATGAGTAAAGTATCTATTCAAGTCTACAAAACATTCGAAGCAGATGTATTAAAAGGATTGGTTCCTTCAATAATTTATGAGATTTTTAATGATGAAACTGTTGTTGGAAAGTTATCTTTAAGATTAGATGAAAATGAAAATGAGAACGTTTATTATGGAGGTCATTTAGGTTATGTAATCGATGAACCTTTTAGAGGAAATAATTACGCATATTATGCATGTATGGAGTTAAAAGACGTTGCTGTAGAAAAGGGTTTAACGCACTTAATGATTACTTGTAATCCTGATAATGAAGCATCTAAACGTATTTGTGACAAGCTTGGTGCGGTACTTATTGAGGAAGTCGATGTACCTGAACACATTGATATGTATAAAAACGGAGAAAAGAAAAAATTAAGATACAAGTGGACACTTTAAAGGAGTGTATATGTCAAAAAAATCAAAACCTATATTTTGGTTAGCTTTTATCATATATTTTATTTTGCTATTAAAAGTTATCTTCTTTAGTATGTCCTTTGAAGCTGTTAAAGCTGGAGTAACAAGTGCAAGTATAGATAGAATCTCTATGAATCTAAAGCAAGCTAATTTTATACCATTAAGGCATATCAATGAGTATATGAGTTTGTATTTTAAGCCTGCTATGTCAGTGATGGGATTAAAAATACTATGGTTTATACCGATGGGGTATTTTATTCCAGCATTAACAAAACAGAAGAGATTTAAACAGACTGTAATTATTGGATTGCTAGTAGTTCTTTTATTTGAAGTAATGCAATTGATTCTTTCTTTAGGGCAGTTCGATGTTGATGATATTCTCTTAAATGGTATAGGTATCATTACTGGCTATACTTTATACAAAGCATTTAAATAAGACAATACGTCTTATTTTTTTGTAAATATTGTAAAAAGTTGATGAACAGTCTTTATATAAGATGGATTATAATGTAAAATTGAAATGAAATGAAATGATTAATGAGTGTGAGAAGCTCAAAAGGAGATAAGATGATGTACAAAGATTTAAAGAGAATATTTAAGGAACGTGAAATTATACGTGAGTCAGTAGTGATGTATAAAGCGTATAAAAATGTAGGAGCTAATGATATAAAGCAATTAGAGGCATATAATACCTATTTGAAAATGATTCAAACCTTTCATAAAGGTTTAAGTGGTATTACATACCATGTGTTAGAAGTTCTAGAAAAGCCAAATGAACCGTATAGAAGTAGAAAATATGAAATTCTACATAAAAAAAGGGTTGATGATTTTAAACCATCACTATTTCAAAAGGTATTTAAGAAGGATAGTGAGAAACTAAAACAGTTAAAAGATGAGTTATGTTTAGCTAAAGAAAAAGATGAAAGGCAGTATTATAGCGATTATCAACAGTTCAATGATAATATGAAAAACTATGAAGAATTGCTAGACCATTATAAAAGGATACAAGGTAAAGATGAGAATACTCTGAAGTATTGGCTAGAGATGAATCAGCCGTATAAAGAATTAGAGAAAATGGGGATGACTATTAATTATGAACTTGAGAAGGATACATTAGAAATCTCAATACTTCATGAAAATAAAAACATAGTGCCAATGTATGAAAAGTTAATGGTTGATAATAAAGTTGTGACAAGAAGGTTATCAGATAGTAGAATTACAGAAATTTTTAAAAATATGATGATTAGTGCATCGGTAAGAGCTGCTCGAGAATCATTTGAATCGGTACCTGTTAAGAAAGTGATTATAAAATCATATTACTCAGATAATAATGAAGCTGTGATGGCTGTAGCCTATAAAAAGGAAATTTTTGAGAGACTAGATTTTACGATTGAAAATCCGAATAAGATTGTTGAGTTATTCAATTGTAGAAGTCGATTTGATATATTAAATGACATTTAAAAGACCTGTGAAAACAGGTCTTTTGATTTTGATGAAATTATAAAAAATCTATAACGCTGTTTAGGATATTTTAGAAATAGTTTAAACTGATAAGTCAGCTATAAAAAACAAAGTAGGATTGTTTTTATTCTAATATACGACATATTTAGCAATGTTTAAAACGTGCAGCTAATTTGTATTATAAATCTCTTAAAAAAAACTACTAATATTTAAAATTGACTTTAATTTATGTATGATAAAGGAGAAAGGGAGGTAAAGATGCATAAAAAACTAATAATAATAGGTCTTGCTTTAACACTGATGTCTTGTCAGCAAAATGTTGAAGTTTCGACTAATAATACATATAATACAGAGAATGTGGAAATAGAGAATGAAATTACTACAGATGAGGTTGTAGAAGAAGTTGAAGAAGTAGCCGTTGAAGAAAAGAGTTTACTGCCTGTATCGAAGATGATCGATGAAAAAGAGATGTGGGGATATGTTTATTCATCGGATCTTCAAAATGTTATTATTGATTATATTTATGATGATGCAAGCTACTTTATAGATAATTTTGCGATTGTTAATCTGAATGGTTTAGCAGGTGTTGTTGACTCATCAGGTGATATGAAAATACCCTTTGAGCAATACAAAGTACTACATCATATAAAAAATGGTTTATTATACGGCACAACTATAGATGATTTACCAGTTATTTTAGATGAATCTGGTCAAGTTTATGAAACGCTTGAACAAGGAGATTACATATATAATCAAGGAAATATTTTAAGTGTTTATAAAGACCAAGTGAACTTCTATTTTGATCCTGTAACCAAACAACTTATTAAATTAGAAGGTATTTTTAATGATGTCTATGAAGAGGCTTTTTATAGTGCAATAGATAAGCCGATTGATATTACTTATGATAGTGTTAATGATAAGTATTATTTATCGAGGGGCGGTAAGCAGTTAAATAAAGAAAGTTATGACTTTGTATTACCGATAGATGATTTTGTGATAGTTGGTGACAAGGATGCTCAGACAGAGAAATTCACGGGTCAACCATATGCCTATGGTTTATTAGATGAAAAGGGTCATGTTATTATAGATTCGCTATATTATGATATTAAACCCCTAAGTGGAGAATACTTTGCTGTTGCTGAAGCATATGATTATTATGGTGTGGACTATAAAAGATACTCAGAGGATGTTTATAAAAAGGCCATTTTTGATAGAACTAGAGCTGTAACTGGTTTTGACTATTACATTATAGAATATGTGAAAGACAGTATATTTTATGTATATGATGGAAATAGTTATTATTTTCTTGATGTTGAAACTGGTGATCAAATGATGATTAAAGATGTAGAAGGACCGCTTAAATTTAGAGTTGTAGATGATTTAATCGTTGCTGAACATTCTAGTTATGATGGCAAAATGGTACTTTATATAAAAGATTGGGAAGTCATAAAAAAGTCAACAAAAATGATTGCATTAGAAGATGGATTGGTTCTAACGAAATATAAGTCGGCAGGTATAAATCCGGTTTTTTATCCAAAGGTTGCTTTGAGTGATGGAAATGTCGAAAACATAATCAATGCTGATTTGATGAAAAAATTTGAAACGAGCCCGATAGAGCCCGATGAGTCAGATATATTCTCAACTGTATCTAGCCTTGGTTTTAGAGCTGGGGAAGTTAATGGTATGCTTCAAGTGACTCAGACTTGGTATTGGTATGGTTTGGGTGCAGCGCATGGTAATTATGGGGAAACAACATTTATTTATGACTTGTCAAATGGTCAAACGATAGAAATCGAGGACTTGTTTGTTGAAGGCGTTGATTATCATAAAACAATAGCTTTAGCGATGGCTGATTTTGATAAAGAAGATAATCGATTATATGTTGATTTACAGAGTATGACAGAAGAAGAAATTATAAATTACTTTAAACGAGATGTATACAACTTCAAGTTTATTGATGATGGTATAAAAATATACTATAATCCTTATGATATAGGACCGTATGCTGCTGGGATTATTGATTTTGATATTATGTTTGAAGATCTAAAAGAAATCCTGAAACCAGATATGTAATGTAATTTTATTACAAAATGTGAAATGATATTGCAAATGGTGATAAAAATGAGAAATTATGGTACAATATCTTTAATAGAGAAAGGAATGGCTATGCGTCCGATGGAATATTTTTTAGACATATATGTTCATACTTTTCCAGATCAGAAAAGAAAGATAGATGAGCATATTCAGTTGAATGGTATGTTTCTAGGACATATATTCTTTGATGAAGAGATATGTGGACCGCTTTGTTATAAGTTAAGAAATGCTCATACGACTGAAGAAATCAAGAAACTCGTTTCTTTTGTTGAAACGATGTTACTTGAAGGTGATGATTACGTGCGGAGTATTGTCACTATGAAAGTCCTTCAGATGTTTAAGAAGGACAGGATCATTGTAGAAAAGGCGAAAGCTTATTTTTCAGATGAAGTTTTAGAGAAGATTGAAGAAGAGATTAAGGTAGGTTAAAAATGACATCTGAATTGAGACTGGTTTTGATGCACCTTGCAAAAGAGTTTAATAAACATAATATTACTTGGGGGTTAGGTGCATCCTCACTACTCAATTATCATGGATTAGTTGATACTGTCAATGATTTGGATATATTAGTTATTCCTGTTGATATTGAGAAAGTAGAAAAAATATTACTTAAAATCGGAAAAAAGGAAATTAGTGCACCTAGTGAATTCTACAGTAATGAATACTTTGGTGAATTTGTGATAGATGGTGTTAACATTGATGTAATGAGTAGAATGACTATAAAAAATCATGGTGTTACATATATTTATCCCTTTGATGAAAAGTCTGTTGTAGACCAATGGGTGATGGAGGGTGTGAGTGTTCCAATGACGTCCTTAGAAGAATGGTATATCTTGTATCATATGATTCCCAATAAAGAAAAGAAAGTTAAGCTTTTAGATGAGTATTTTAGTAATCATGAAGTTAAGAATCCAGATTTAATTAAACGTGCAGATAACTTGCCTGATTGGATTGCAAATAAACTACAGGCTTTGTTGTAGATTACAGACATGTTATAATAATTATGTAAGAGTATCGAGTATTATTTGGATACTCTTTTTACATTGGGAGGTAATGATGCATAAAATGATTTGTATAGCTTGTCCTATTGGCTGTCATTTAGAAGTGAGTGCAGATTATAGAGTTACGGGTAATCAGTGCCCTAAAGGTGAGACATATGCCTTAAATGAGTTGAAAAATCCTATGAGAATTGTGACATCTACTGTTGTCATCACAGGTGCAATACACAAACGCCTTCCGGTCAGGACACAATCGGAGATACCTAAAGCGCTAATTATGGATTGTATGGCAGAAATAAATAAAGTTAAAGTTAATGCTCCTATTAAGATGGGTGAAGTGATTATAAAGAATATTTTAAATACGGGTGTTGATATTATTGCATCTAGGAGTATGAAGAAGTTGTAAGAGGCTTCTTTTTTATTTCAATTTTAAATAGTGGCTCATTATTTGATTTTTATTGTATGGATCTGGAGCTGTTTTTATTAGTGTAAAATTACTCGCTTCCAGAAATTTTATAGATGGTTCATTTAAAGGACTGGTATACGCTTCGACAACATCAAGTTTCATATCTTTAAAGGCGAAATCAAGAACTCTTAAAAGAGCTTCTTTCATATAACCTTTCCTACGGTACTTGGGAAAAATTCCATAACCAAGTTCCGCTTTGTTTCCATTGTGATCTAGATTCCAAATAGAAATTGTACCAATGATTTCATCGTTATAGCAAATTGCCCAATTAATCCATTTTTTCTGATCAAGGCCAGATTTCATTTTAATAATATAGTTTTTTGCATCATCAATGGATTTGTAAATTGGCATATTTACTAAAGGAAAGTTTTCTTTATTTGACTGATAGTCAAATATAGCTTGCTCGTGTTTATAGTTTAAAGATGAAAGAGTCAGTCTTTCTGTCTTTAATACAGGGAATGGTTCAAAGTTGATAATCATAGTACTCACCTCATTGTATTATTACCACAAATGAATGAGGTCATTCAGTAATTTTTAGGCTACTTAAAATTTTTTTCCATTGACTTGTTGTATTCATCTTCATAGAAATGTTTATAATTCATTTATGAGGGAAAAAATATAATAAGGAGATGATGATATGCTTGATTTTAATGATATAGTAAATGCATTTGAGCAACAAGAAGAGAATGACCTAACAATTTTGTTTAATCATAAATTTTATTACTTAAAGGCTGCGCTTGTTAAATATCTTGATGAGGAATATATGTTTGAAGAAATTTCAAATGACGATAAGATTCTATTGGACAAAGTAATACAGATCCAGAGAAAACCTCATATTTATTTACCAAATCAGAATGATTTTGATGAATTTAAGTATGCTCTAGATTTTTTATATACACTTAATCAAAGTTCATATGATTATTTGAATTCTATGGTTCATGATCATGGTACATTTAGACACTTCAAAGAAGGTTGCTTACATCTTGGCATTTATAATGATTGGTTAAAATATAAAGAAGAGAAGCTAACATCATTCTTAAAGGCATGGTGCGAGAAAAAGGGCATAAATTATATATAATAGATTATTAAGTCATTGATCAATGAAGTAGAAATGAGCAGTGACTTATTAATTGTATAATACTAAAGTCTTCTATGTATACAACTAAAAACTTATAATGATATGTTTCCCTTATATGAGGCAGTGAAATAAATGACTGTTTACTATAAGGGGATTTTAATGTTGACATTGTGAAATAATTATTATAGAATTCAAGTATAAATGTACCATATGGGACACGGAGGTGATGTGTTGAAGGTTTTACTAAATAACCCAATTTTTAAAGATTGTGATTTAAAAACCATAGAAACATATTTGAGTAATATAACCGTTACTCATAGGTCGTTTAATAAAAACGAGATAGCATATGATGATAGACATTATGAAAAAAATATGATGATTATAATGTCTGGAAGTGCACGTGTTGAACTTATTCAAGATGACGAATGTTCGTTTTTAAAAAGGCTGAATCCAGGAGATATGTTTGGGGTATTATCTTTGTTTTCTGAGGATAATTATTACCCAACTAAAATTATTTTTGAGAAGAACAGCCAAGTGATTTCTTTATCTGAAGCTGCAGTTATTGAGCTTTTACATAAGGACTCAAAACTGTTAAAAAATTATCTAGTATTTTTTAACGGTCAAGTACAGTATTTATTAAATCGTATAGCTTTGTTTTCAATATCTAACGGAGAAGACAGAGTAATTGGATATCTATCAAGACTTAAATCCAATACAACATCAGATACGCTTAGATTGCCAATGTCAAAGGTTGAACTTGCAGAGTACCTAGGTATAGCAAGATCTACTCTATATCGTGTTTTTGACAAGTTAATCGCTAATAACATGATAGAAATGGATGGTAATCAACTGCATATTCTAGGAGGCATAGAATGAAGAAGAGTCTAGTATTAATAGGAATAATGATTTTAGCATTGATGGTATTTGCCGGATGCTCAAACAATCAAGTTGTAACAGAAGAAGCATCTGTTAATGAAGTTGTTGAGAATAACAATGAAGTTACAGAAACAACAGAAGAGGTGACAGAAGAAGTAACAGAACCAACAGAAAAACCTGTATTAAGAATTGGAACGTTAAAAGGACCGACGGGTATGGGAATGGTTCAGTTAATGGAAAATGATGAACTAGGTACAAGCGAAATCGATTATGAGTTTGAAATCGTTGGTGCTCCAGATCAAATTATTGGTCAAATTGTTCAAGGAAATGTAGATATTGCAGCAGTACCTTCAAATATGGGTGCAGTATTAGATGTTAAAACAGAAGGCAAGATTCAGTTGTTAGCAGTTAATACATTAGGTGTATTATATATTGTTGAGAATGGCGAAACAATTCAGTCGTTAGATGATTTAAAAGGTCAAACTGTAGTGGCATCAGGAAAAGGTGCTTCACCAGAGTATATCATCAACTACTTACTTGCTGAAAATGGTTTAACAGATGATGTAACAGTAGATTATGTTATGGAGCACTCAGAAGTTGCTGCTAAAGTAACGACTGGAGATGCACCAATCGTTTTATTACCACAGCCATTTGTAACATCAGTAAGCTTAGGTAATGAAAGCAACAGAATTGCAATAGATTTAACTGAGGAATGGGAAAAAGCAACTGATGGATTAATGTTACCAATGGGAGCAATTGTTGTAAACAAAGCATTTGCTGAAGAAAATCCAGAAGTAATAGCTAAATTTATGGAAGAATATAAAGCATCAGTGGATTTTGTTAATGCAAGCCCTGCAGACGCTGGTGTGTTAGTTGAAAAGTTTGGAATTATTCCAAAGGCAGCTTTAGCAACCAAAGCTATTCCAAATTGTAATATTACTTTGATTCCTGCTCAAGAAGCAAAAACATCGTTACAGCAATTCTTTGAGATTTTACATGGATTCAATCCAAAATCAGTTGGTGGAAAATTACCAGAGGATACATTCTACTATGAAGGAAAATAGAATTCTTGAAGGATCTTTGATCCTTCTTTTTTGGCTTGTAGTATGGTGGGGATTATCTAAAGCATTAAATGCATTGATTATACCATCTCCTTTTGATACTATGGAAGTTCTAATTAATTTATTAAAGCAAAGTGAAACATATGTCATCATTGCCTCGAGTTTGTTGCGTGTTTTTTTGGCGCTCATTATTGGTATTACTCTAGGTCTTGTATTAGGTATGTTGGCCGGAATCAATGATTTGGTAAGACGTACAATTCTTCCGATTGTGTTAGTAATTAAATCGACTCCGGTTGTATCTTTTATTATCATTTTATTGTTGTATGTAGACAAAAGTTTGGTACCGATAGTTTGTGGTATTTTACTTTGTTTCCCGATTATATATATGAATGTATATGAAGGCTATAGAATGGTTGATAAGCAGCTAATCAGTATGTCTAGTGTTTATAAAGTCCCTTTTAGAAGACGTCTTAAAATGCTTTACTTACCGAGTACTTTACCTTATTTATTTGCAGGACTTTTAACGAGCATCGGAATATGTTGGAAGGCAACCATTGCGGCGGAAGTTTTAAGTGGATTAAACAAATCAATTGGTTTACAGCTATATGATGGTAAAGTCTATTTAGAGTTTGATCATGTATTTGCTTGGACTGTCATAATTATTATTTGTAGCTTAATTATTGAGATGTTCACAAAAATGCTTATTAGGCGTGTAAAGTTTTATGAAAGGTTTAAGGAAATCTAATGATTAGATTAAAGAATATTTCGAAATCTTTTGGTAGTCATAAAGTTTTAAACCAGTTTAATTTGGTAGTGACTACAGGAGAGGTTATTTGCTTATTGGGACCTTCAGGATCTGGTAAAACAACTATTTTAAAGATGTTATCAGGTCTTGATATTCATTTTGAAGGAGATATCTTAGGTCTTGAAGATAAGTCTATTTCGTATGTATTCCAGGAAAGTAGATTACTTCCTTGGTTAACCGTAAAAGAAAATTTATACTACGTTTTAGAGGGAAAGATTCCAGTGGAGAAGCTGGAAGATCATATACATTATTTTTTAGATCAAGTAGGTTTAGCTTGTTATAAAGATGCATATCCGAATACACTTAGTGGTGGTATGAAGCAAAGAGTTTCTTTAGCGAGAGCTTTTGCAACGCCTCATGATATTTTGCTTTTAGATGAGCCTTTTCAAGGATTGGATCAAGATTTGAAGGAGCAATTAATGGCTCTTTTAGAACAACTAATAGCACAAGATGAGAGTACTGTAGTTATGGTTACTCATGATTTATCAGAGGCATTTAGATTGGGTGATAAAGTATTCAGGCTTATAGGAGAACCAATAAGTGATTGTGAAGAGATCATTGAAAGTCAGAACTGACTTTCTTTTTTTTACATTTATAAGTAATATTGTGGACACTCATAAGATATGTTACAATTGGTGAGAACGTATGTTCTTTTAGGAGGAAGGTATAATTATAACATTAATTAGTACTTACAAGAAACTTATAAGGAGTGAGAATAATGAGTAAAATCGTGAGAAGTGATGTTAATGTGGAATGGGCACATTCAGGCGTAATTGAAGCAGGAAATCTTATATTTGTTGGATACTGTGTTGGGAATATTGGTCAGTCTATTGAAAATCAAATTAATGGAGCAGTTGACCATTTATCTGAGCGATTGCAGTCCATAGGATTGTCTTTGGAATCTGTGGTACAGATGGATTGCCTTTTTAGGGATATTTGGAACATTCCTGTTATGGAAGAGGTATTTAAGAAAAGGTTTAATGGCAAGTATCCAGTACGAAAGTCAATACAAACCGAGTTTGCACACCGAGGTGGAGCTGATGGTGGACTGTTGTTCCAACTTGATGCTATAGCATTCAGAGGTTAATTACATATATGCAATAATTTAGCTTCTATTATTTCATTCCCTATCAGCTTTGATGGGGAATTGTCTTAGTGCGCAATATTTATTAAAACCATCTTTTAATTAGACTCTACATAGTCATGATCTTTATTTTATGATAAAGTTTAGATGAACTACTATAAATATCAGAATGTGAGGTATAGATGAATTTAGAAGAATTTAAACTTATAAAAGAAAAAATAAAAAACTTTAAATATACATCAATGACATATATGGACTTTGATGAGTTGGAGGCATACAACATTATTAAAATGACTTCGCAGTTGATTTTAATTCAAACAAGCAATAAGTACCATTACGCTTGTGATACATTAGATCATTTGATATCGTCAATTGAAGAAAATGCTATGATTCCATTTGTTCATGAAACATGGGTAAGTAAAATGGAGGATTTAGGATTTCGTGTTATTGCTCATTATCAGGATTATTTTTCGACAAGCGAAGTGGAGTATACACCTTATCAACTTGCAAAATTAGAGGATTCTAAGAGATTGTCTGATATAACTAAAGCTTGTTACAATCAATCTAGAGGTTTCTATGGTGAAGAAGTAGAATGGATTGAAAATTGGTTAACAACAAAGAATCATAATATTATTGCTCAATATGAAGATGATGTACTTGTAGGTCTTTGTTGCGTTGCAATGTATGCCTTTGATAAGGGACCATATTTATGGATACGTGAGGTCGCAGTACATCCAGAGTATCAGAAAAAAGGTTATGGTAGACAATTAATCGCAAAGGGCATGACGTATGGTCATGACAGAGGTGCAAGAAAGGCGTTCTTAGCTGCAGATAAATTAAATACTTCTGCCATTAAATTATACGAATCATTTGGATTTAAAGCTTCTGGAGATTCTCAAATTGATATGGAAAGAGTACGATAGGTGTTCAGATGAAGGTATCTTGGATGATCATTATATAAAAAATTATAGAAAATAGATTTGATAATTTATGTGTAATTATGACAAATGTTGGGTATTAATGCTCTAGGAGGGGATTGAATGAGCGAAGATTGTTTAATATTTGATGTTGTAACCAATAGTGATAGTATGAGTAAAAAGATGAGCAATTCAGATGATGTAGCACTTTTATTATCATGCGGTTCAAAAGTTGCCTATCAGCAAAATGTAGATTTTTTAGGCAAATGGCATAATGGTGAGATACCTGGTAAAAAATATACAATATGTCTTTATGAAAATGAGATAAGTTCAGAAAGTGTTGTTGGTGTATTAAGAATTTGGCAATCTCCATTTTGTAATAACAAATGGTTGCTGGAGGGAATTGAAGTAAAATTTAGTAAGAGAAGAAATGGTTACGGAAAAAAATTGGTTAAGAAAGCACTGGGTATTCTAAGTGAATTATCTGTTGATGAAGTTTATTTGAATGTTAACAATAAAAATACTTCTTCTAGATCATTAGTGACTGGCTTAGGATTTAAATTGTGCTCAGAAGGTTGTACCAATAGTTTTGGTCATGAGTTGAAGACTTCTAATCATTATGTATATCAATTTTAAAACTACCAAGTTGGTAGTTTTTTTTAGAAATAAAAAAGCAGCATTAGCTGCTTGATTAAACTATCTGTTAACTAAAAATATCTGTGAACTCTATTTAAGACATCCTCAGTTGTCCGATTGGTTGCATCAATAACCAACATTTTTTTACTACCATTGTTATGGAACTGAGCAGGTTGGATTTCTTCATATGCTTCATCAATTCCTGTAACGATTGTGATGTCTGCGTCTAATCCTGCTTGTCCATATTTATATACTTCATAACCTTCAGCAGATAGTGTATTCATAACATCCTCTAAACCCGATTGTACTTCAATTTTAATTGTCATATTATTCCCTCCTCTTAGTATAATGATACCCGACTAATTATCTGAATAGTCAGATAATTAGTAAATGCTGTATAAGAGTTTGTGTTGGCAATAGTTAGAATTTTCACAAAAAAAGTGTTGTATTTGCTTAAAAATTACGATTTTATTAAAAAAAACAATAAATTTCTGTTTGTTAATTAACAATCATTGAATATTAGGATAAAATGAAATAGGAAATATCTTGAAGGATGACACATCAATTAACTGAAATGATTAAGAAGGGGGTACTATGATCACTGAGTCTATTCTAAGAAATGCAAGAGTATTTAGGAATAATCAAATAGCTAAAATGGATAACTGTGACAGATTGTTTCCAGGAGAGTCTAAATCTCAGTTAATCGATCATTGTAACCGAGTAGAGCAAATGGTCATCGAAATTGGTGAAGCAGAACAAGTTGCAAAAATTGAGTCTTTGCAACTTGCAGCAATATTACATGATGTAGGAAAAGTTTACTCTTATAAAAATCATGCTTCTATTGGTGCAGAGATGGTCCTAAAAGAATATGAAAATAAAATTGACAAAACAACTTTAAATTATGTAGTTACTCTTGTAAGAGAACATTCGAATAAAACAGGTACTACTCTTGCACAGATGGTCTTAGATGACGCTGATCTATTAGATGAAACTGGAGCAATGGGCATATTAATGCAAATTTCTAATGTATCTAAATCAGACGAATTGTTTTATGATAAAGTAAGACAAAGTTTAAATAGAGAACAGAGGTATCAGGAAAAAATCTATAAACAGTTAAGAACTAAAACTGGTAAAATACTTATGAAAGACAAAATGAAATTATTGCAGGCGTTCAATTATCAATTGGAAAAAGAGTTGAGATAAGCTGATTACTTTATAAATTTGAAAACAAGGGTAGGCGAAGTATGAAATTTTTGAGAAGTGAAGGTTATATAAAGGTCGATGATTCGACTGAAGTGGTTAAGGACAAACTTAAGGAAATCACTTATCAAGAGATGCTAACGTTGAAAAGTACTCCTTTAACAGATAAACCCTTTCTAGGACATTTTAATGGTAATCAAGTCAGCCTAGAATTGCTTACAAATAGTATAAAGTTATTCAGGCCAAGATTTAGAATCGATATACATGAAACATTTAACGAAAGTATACTGAGTATCAAGGCTTTTCCTAATGATAGCATTGATAAGATTATTAAATTGAATATCTATGGAGTTATTGCATTACTTACTATCTTTACAATTCCTGTTTTTTTCGAGACTATGATGGCATTGGTGTTAATTCCATTAGTAATTATTTTAGGGCAAGTGACTGTGTTTTTTATTATTCTGATTGTAATATTTAAGAGTTACATTAATAAAGAATATAAAAAAGCTTTTACATTAATTAGACGAGCATTGGAGGTTGATGATGAGACGTTATAGAGTCATAAAAGAAAGACAACCAGAAACTTTGAATCCTATTAAGCTTAAAGAAGGACAAAGTGTTATCGTTAAGGATGAATCTGATCCAAATGGTGAATGGGCTGGCTGGTTATACTGTGAATCAAAAGATAATGAGGGATGGGTACCAAAACAATTAGTCAGAAGGAAAGCTGATCTAGGCTGTTTGGAGTATGATTATGATGCTAATGAGTTTGAACTTTTAGTAGGTGAAGTCATTCAATCTGAGTATATTTTAAATGGATGGGTTTGGGGCTATAAAGTTAATACCCCAGAAAAATATGGGTGGACGCCACTTAATCATGTAGAACGATTTAAATAAATCTGGCATTTTACATTTTTTTCCTTTACGATATATCTAGGAGGTCTATCATGGAGGTTGCATATTGTAAAGAGTACCAACAAGTTATTGATGCTGAAAAAGCATATGAATTGTTTTGGGAAGGAATTATATCTGATTATAGAGGTTTTTCATGTCCTGAAATAGGTTGTGATGCTCAAGTAACACTAGCAAATGCTAGGCGTGAAAGACATTCTATGAAACAGCGTCCGAATTTTCGATGTTATGAAGAACATGAGACTTGTTGTGCTCAAAAGAAGCAAAAAAAGATAAAATGTCTGGATATTTTAGTTTTAGGTTCTCATAAACGTACGAGGAGAAAAGGTTTAACTAAATTAGACTATAAATCACAAACTAGTTCGAATAACCGACAATCAGAATATAGAACAATTATGCCTATAGTGAATAAATACATTGATTATAAAAAATCGGATTCATTAATTGATTATGAAATTTTGAATCAAGGTAAGAAAATAACTTATGAAAAAATGTTTGTTCAACTAGAGGGTGAGTTTGATCTTTTTACAAGCTTTCATAGAGTTTATTATGGATCAGCAAAAATAGTTAAGTTAAGTGGCAGAGATGACTTCATTATTTTTTTTGATAAGAGAATAAAATATAAGGATAAATCTTTTAAGCCAACTGCGTATGTATCAAATAAAATAATAGAAAATAGCTATAGAAATAAGATATGGCTAAAAGAATTATCGACATTAGCAGATGAGAAAGCAAGAGTGAATGTTTTTATCTATGGGAATCTTGTGGTAAAAACCCGCGATGAAAATTTTTATTTAAATATTCAAATATGTCATGCAAAATTAGATTTAGTAGATATTAGAAGAGACTGTTAGGGTCTCTTTTGTAATATACAGAATCACATTTACTTAGAATATATTTTTTTTATAAAGAAAACTAAAAATTTATCAATAATTACCTATTTTTAGGGTATCCAATATGCAATAGCTATGTGTATATCTTTACAAAGGAGGCAGAAATGAATCGGTCAAAAATACTTGTTGTTGATGATTCGAAAGTTGATCAACTTATTATACAGGGCATTTTAGAGGGGCATGAGTTAACGAGTGCTTATGATGGTTTAGAAGCAGTTGAGAAAATAGAAAGTGGTCTTGAACCTGAAATTGTAATACTGGATCTAAATATGCCAAGAATGAATGGTTTTGAAGTACTAACGTATATTAGAAAAAATATACCTGGTTTTGATATTCCAATTGTTATTTTAACCAACTATGAGGAAATTGAAAATGAAATAAAGGGATTAGAGTTAGGCGCAGTTGATTACATAAGAAAACCCTTAAATGCATCTTCATTAGTGAAGAGAATAGAAGTACATTTAAGTCTCTCAAGAGCAAAACAGGAAATAAAGCAACACAATGAAAAGTTAGAAGAAACTGTTGAGAAACGAACACATCAACTCTATCAATCAAGAGACATTACAATTAATGCTTTGGTGGGATTGTTAGAGGTTAGAGACATTGAATCTTCAAATCATACTAAAAGAACAACTTACATAATGAAAGCACTTTGTGAACATCTATCAACAAAAGACTGTTATGGATGTGATTTTACACCAGAGCGAATTAAAGAAATATATAAAACAACACCTCTTCATGACATTGGAAAAGTAGGAATTCCTGATAAAATTCTTTTGAAGCCAGGTAGGTTATCCAAGGAAGAGTATGAGACTATGAAAGGTCATGTAAGGTATGGTGTAAATGCTATCAGTTCACAGATTAGTGAAGAAGAAGCTGATGTATACCTTTCTACTGCTATGAAGATTATTGGTTTTCATCATGAAAAATATGATGGATCCGGTTATCCTAATCAACTGAGTGGAAAGGAAATTCCTATAGAAGGACGTTTAATGGCAGTTGTTGATGTTTATGATGCTTTAGCAAGTGAAAGAGTGTACAAAAATGCATTTAGTCATGAAACAGCAATAGAAATGTTACTTAAGGACAAGGGTAAACACTTTGATCCAGACATTGTTGACGCTTTTGTGGAAATACAAGATAAGGTTCGTAGTATTTCTATGAAATATCAATCTAAACGGGGTGGTGAAGCCATTGAAATGGTTTAAATATTTCATAGTATTGGTTGCTGTGCTAACAGCACCAGTTTATGCAGATGATATAGATTTTACTGAAGAGGAAATTGAGTTCTTAGAATCTAATGAAGTGGTTACTTTAGCGATAGATCCTTCGTTTGTACCATTTGAATTCATTGATTCTGATGGATCCTATAAAGGGATTACAAACGACTATATTCAACTAATAGAAGAGTATACAGGGTTAAAAATGGAAGTAGAAGCAGGTCTTTCTTGGCCGGAAGCCTATCAAAAAGCTTTAGATGGCGAAATTGATGTTTTACCTTGTGTATCTAAAAATTCCGAACGTGAGAAGGACTTGATTTTTTCTGACGCATATTATCAGTTTCAAAGAGTACTAGTTTCAAATAATCGTAGTAAAATTGATGATATAAGTGAGTTATATGGTAAAAGCGTTGCTGTTCAGCGTAACAGTTCGCATCAAGGATTTATTAGTGGATATACAGATATTGATGTTAATTACTACAATACCGTTGAGGATGCTCTATTAGCGGTTTCGATTGGTAGTGAGGAAGCTTTTATTGGAAATCTTGCCTCAACAAGCTATTTAGCAAGTCAACTTGGAATATCTGAGCTGAATTACATTGTTGTTGATAGTAATAGTGCTAATCAATTGCATTTTGCATCAAATCCAGATAATAGAGTATTGATTCAGATTATTAATAAAGGTTTACTAAGTATTACTGAAGAACAAAAGATAAAGATTCATAAACAATGGATTGGTATTCATGAAGATGTTGATTATTCTGGGGTTGTTCTAGTAGTTATCGGTTTTATTGTTATAGTATTAATCATATTTTCAGTTTCGAGTTATTGGATTATAAGACTAAAAAAAGAGATTGTAAAGAGAAAAAACATAGAAAGAGATTTAAACATTGCTAAGTTAGATGCAGAAAGAGCTAACGATTTTAAATCGAGTTTCTTAACAAGACTTTCTCATGAAATTAGAACCCCTTTGAATGCTATTACTGGTATGGGTTACTTACTAGAAAATACAGAGTTAAATAAAATACAGCGTTCTCATTTAGAGAGAATAAATCTTGCATCAAAAATGATGTTAAGTATCATTAACGATATTCAAGACATCACAAAACTTGAAACCGATAATATTGAACTTTTCGATGGACCGATAAAACTAGAAGATATCATTAGAAACCTTCTCAATATTGTATCGTTTAAAGTTGATGAGAAGAAGCTTCACTTTACCCTTGTGAAGGATCCTAAATTACCAAATCATTTTATAGGAGATGCTAGAAGAATTGAACAAGTTCTCTTAAATATAATTGATAATGCAATTAAGTTCACTGTAGAAGGTGAAATATCAATGTCGGTTGCATTGATAGGGTATCAGCATGATATGTACGATATTCAATTTAGTATTAAGGATACGGGTATTGGAATGTCTGAGGAGCAGATGGAAGAATTGTTTAAACCTTTTATGCAAAAGGATGCTTCTATAACAAGGCAATTTGGAGGAACGGGTCTTGGTTTATCATTAGCAAATTATTTGGTAGATTTAATGGGTGGCTCCATAAAAGTGCAAAGTAACATTGGAGATGGTACTGAGGTAATTATTAACTTTAAGCTTCAACTAGATGAGGAAGCAGATTTTGAGTCCAAAAAGAGTTTTGAGTATGTTAAAGGTATAAAAACATTGGTGCTTGATAAAGATTTAAATAGTTTAAGTTTAATTACCGATTATCTCAGAAGCTTTAGCATAAATGCTGAGTTTACATCTTCTGCATCGCAATTTGTACAGTTAGTGAAAAATGCAAATACCAAAAGATCAACTGCTTATCACTTGGTAGTTGTAGACGAAGACAGTCATGAAGGAGATTGTCTTGAGATGATTAACGAACTTCAAGAATACAGGATAAAAACGATAGTCATTAAGAGTCCATTAAAGATATGGAATCAAACAGAGACTATTAGAGTTCTGTCAAAACCAATTTTACCTTCTATATTACATAACACAATTATGGACCTATTCCATTTAAATGTGCTTATGGATAGTGATGATGAAGAATATAATTTAGAGAAACAACGAATTTTGATTGTAGATGATAACAAAACAAATCAGTTAATCGCAAAATCTTTGCTAGAATCTTTAGGAATTTCAAGTGACGTTGCAGAGAATGGTGAAGTAGCTGTGGAAAAAGCTAGAGAGAGTTACAACCTTATTCTAATGGATTTGCATATGCCAATTATGAATGGGTACGATGCAACAAAAATAATAATGGAAGAAAATCCAGATCAGAAAATTATTGCAATGACAGCAGATGTTGTTGATGGTGTACAGCAGAAATGTTTAGCATATGGTATGTTAGATTTTATAAGCAAGCCATTTGAGCCAGAACAGTTCATGAAAAAAATAGCCCAATTTCTAGGAAATCAATTACCTGAACCTGAAATTGAATTGATTAACTATGAGAAAGGTATTAATATGCTTGGTGGCAATGAAGAGATGTATCGTCAGGTAATTCATCTGTTTTTGGAAGAGAACTCTGATATGGTGGACCAAATCAACGAGGCAACTGAAAGTAATGACTTTGATCGTATTAGAAGTTTGGCTCATAAAGTAAAAGGGAGTTCAGGCAGTATTGGTGCGGAAAGTGTTAGACAATTAGCTAATGACTTGCAAAAGGCTGCAGAGCTTGAGCAAGTTCATGAGATTGATCTATTAAAGAATCACTTTGTTATACAATTTAAAGATTTGATGATTAAACTTCAAGAAGACTATGTTTCATAGTCTTTTTTAGAATATTCTAACAAATCAAAAGATGTTAAATAGATTATTTGACTAATTAAAGCTATTATCTGTTATAGTGGTTATAAGGTGATGATGTGTATAAAAAAATATTGAGTATATTAAGATGTCCCATTTGTATGTGTGAATTGCGTTTAGAAGGTTATGATAATGAAGAAGTAATTGATGATACTATTAGATGTAAAAATAATCATGTTTGGGAGATTAAAAGTGGTGTTGTTGACTTTAAGAGTCAAGAACAACTAAAAAAGAATAATTGGTCAAAAATGTATCAAATGTATGATTACAAGACATGGGATCAGATTTTATTGGATAAATTGTCAGGTCAACAGATACTTGCGGGTAATATTACACATGATAGGATTGTTGATACACTTAAAGAAAGTGCAACTACTAGCGTGCTTGATATAGGAACCGGACGTGGTATCTTGTTAAAGGCCATGTTAGCTGCTGATATTGAAAATATTGTCTGTATTGATTTGAGCTTTGAAGTTTTAAAATGTGATAGGATAAAGTTTTTAGAAATGTTTCCTAATGCAAAAGTAAACTATATTGCTTGTGATGCCTCAAGATTACCTTTTATGGAGCAGACTTTTGATATGACTGTAAGCTTGGCTGGATTTACGAATATGCATGATGAAGTTCAACTTGCTTTGAAGGAAAGTATAAGAGTTTCTAAGAAAGGTGTGCTAAGTGCGGCTACAGTATCGGATTGTAAACACATTAAATCAGTTGAAGAAGAACATTTTGATAGAATACATCAATTGCCATATAAGGTATGTGTTGATACAATCATAAAGGAAGAAACGTTTAAAGTTTTAATGTGTGAAATTAAGCCAAGCTAATTAGCTTGGCTCTTTTAGTGTTGATTGAGTAGAAAAAGTTTCTTTTAATGTTTCGTGGTGCACTCTTGTAGTATCAAAATTCAAGAACTTGAAAGTGACTTGGATACAAAAGCCTATAGAAAATGCAGCGATGACAGTTCCTATACCTAGTTGACCTCCAAGTTGCCAACCTATCAATGTTGCTAGTAGTTCTACAATAACACGACTTATTCCTACTGATAATCCAGTTTTTCTTTTAAGGAGAACCATAAGGTTATCCCTTGGACCAGCACCAAATCCTGAACCAATGTAAAAATAAGAACCTATAGATAAGGTAAATAGTCCAACGACTAACATAATAATTCCAACAAATATATTGTTTGCCTTTGGAATAAGATTAAATTTCATAATAAGATCAATAAATAATCCAATGAGAATCATGTTTAGCAGTGTACCAAGTCCGAGTTTTTCTCCGAAAAAGTATACTATAAGTACAATACACAGTCCGGCTAGAATGGAAGCAAGTCCAATCGTTGTACTAATGAGATTGGCAAGCCCTGCATGGAATACATCCCATGGAGCATAACCGATGTTGGCTTGAATTGTCATTGTGATTCCAATGGAGCAAATGAACAAACCTAGTATTAAATTAAATAGTCTTTTTTTCATATTTTTCCTCTTAAGAAACATTCTTTTAAACTGCTTCTGTGATTTTATTGCGATAGGACAGAAACTTTCATTAGTATCAAGTGTACCATCATTTTGCTAAAAGATATAGAGATAATGTAAAGGTAAGTGTTATAATCAAGTTACATATGGAGGCAAGATGATTTATAACAATTACAATAAAATGATGGCAGTACAAAGTGATACTGGAACTTCGCTTGAAGCTCCGATGGCAAACTGTATTTATGATATATTATATGAAATTGATTACTTCAAATTAAATGAACATTTATTAATGAAACAATTTGTAGAGGGAGATATTTTTGGAAGAATGAATATTGCTGCCCTATATCTTGGTGAGAGTCAAGAAACTGTTATTATGCTTCATCACCATGATGCTGTAGATATCTTAGAGTATAACTCAGACCTGGCTTTATCTAATGAGATTAAAGATAGTTTAAAAACTAAAAAGTTGAATGAGGAAGTAAGAAAAGATTTAGATGATGATGATTGGTGGTTTGGCAGGGGATCTGCAGATATGAAATCAGGTGCCGCAGTCCAAATTGAGGTTTTAAGTAGTTTAATTAAGAAAGAATTTAGAGGCTCTATTCTACTATTGTCTGTTTGTGATGAGGAAAATCTCTCGGCTGGTATGAGAGAAGCCATAAAGCTCATAAAAAAATTGCATCAACAATATGGATTAGATTATAAAGCTATAATTAACTCTGAGCCAACTGAAGAGAACTTGATATATGAAGGAACAGTAGGGAAGATGATGCCTGTATGTTATGTTAGAGGTCGAAAATCACATATTGGTGATGTTTACTCTGGATTTAATCCAATGAGTATTCTATCGAGACTTCATGGAAAAGTGGAATTAAATCCCTTGTTTACAGATCATTATGAAGGTGAAGTATCTCCAGCTCCAACATGGGTTCATTACCGTGATAGAAAAGCTACATATGATGCATCGATGCCTGAATCAAGTGCTGCTTATTTCAGTATTTTAAGCTTAGAAAAATCACCAAAGACTAATATGGATGATTTAAAATCTCTTGCAATAGAAGCATTTGATGAAGCTATACAGCAATATGAGTCTTGCATTATGAGTGTGAATAAACATTCGAAAGAGAAGATTATTCCAATGAAAGTAAGAAACAGAGTGTTAACCTTTGGAGAATTGAAGAAACAGTTGTTAGATAATAGCTTTGAATATTGGAGATCATCACCAAGATATTTGAATGACTTAAATATAAGAATCTGTAATGGTGAACTTTCACTACCAGAGGCTACATTAGAATTCATTGAGTATAGTGTAGGATTTTTAGATCATATGGATCCGATTGTTGTTATTGGTTTGTCTGGACCTTACTATCCAGCAGCATCAAATTATCAATTAAATAGTGAACTCAAATTTTTAGATATGATAAATAAGGTATCAAAAGCATATGGACGTGAATATCATTCAAAAAAGTATTTTATGGGTATTTGTGATTTTAGCTATGTAAACTTTTTAATCAATGATGAATCAAGAAGGATGATAGAAGATAATCTAATAGGTTGGGGAACTTTGTACGAGATTCCATTTGATGAAATGATGTTTAAGATTCCTATGATAAATATAGGGCCATATGGAAAGGATCTTCATAAGATAACAGAAAGGGTTCATAGTCGTTGTTTTATAGAACTTCCGCAGATTATAGAGAAATTTATCTATGAAATATATACATAAAAATACGCTCGGATGAGCGTATTTTTATTCAGTTTGACTGCAATTGAATTGCCATTCAATACCGAATCTGTCGATGAGACTACCAAAGCCTTTTGCCCAGAATGTTTTCGCAAAGGGTGTTGATATGGTAGCCCCATCACTGAATTTATCATAGAGGGCTTTTAAAGCAATTTCATCATCTAAATCAATTAGTAAACTTATAGCGTTGCTTGTTTGATATTTTATATGCGGTAATAAATCTGAAAACATAATTAACTGTCCATTGTATTCAATACTACCGTGCATGACCCAATCCAGACATTCTTTAGGAACTGCATAATCTGGATTTTCAGGCAAGTCTCTGTAATACATTATGTTAGGTGTGTCTGTACTTAAGGCTTCAGCATAAAAAAACATTGCTTCTTTTGCTTGACCTTGGAAATTTATATAAGCGTGTAAAGACATAAGTTACTCCTTTCATCAACTAAGTACCCTGAAAAAAACTGATTAACCAGAATTAGTGTCTATATTCGTAGACACTTTGAATGAATATAGATGGATAATTCAACATATTGTCTCCGACTGTAGACAATCATTCTAGAGTTCTATTATCTGTCTACACTTGGAGACAGATTGAATTTTTATGAGATTCATAAAATAGGTGATTTAGCCGTTTTTCTAGAAAAAATGTTATGGCATAGTATTTGCAATAAAGACCATAAGTCATGATAAATGATAGGATGTTGCATTCATAGACTGGAGGTCACATGAACGGAAAAACGATAGATGAGTTAAAAATAGGTGATAGTGCATATTTTCAAAAAACAATTACAGAAACGGATGTGTATATGTATGCTGGAATTTCAGGAGATATAAATCCTGCGCATATCAATGAAACTTATATGAAGGATTCCATGTTTAAAGGGCGTATTGTACATGGTATGTTAACAGCTGGTTTGATTTCAGCAGTACTTGGAACACAACTCCCAGGGCCAGGAACGATTTATCTTGGTCAAGATTTAAAGTTTCTCGCACCTGTTAGATTTGGTGATACTATTGAAGCTAGAGTAACTGTTATAGAAAAGAAATGTGAAAAGAATAAAATTATTTGTGAAACAGTATGTACCAATCAGGATGGAAAAATGGTTTTAACTGGTTCAGCCACAGTTATGCCACCTAAATAAAATGTCTGTTTTACTATCAAGCGATTTTCAAGCAATTGAGAGTCGTTTTTTATTTTCAAAAATTTGAGTTAATCATGATTATTTCTCTTAATTGTGTAAAAAAACAGAAAAATATGTTGACAGTAGAAAAATTTGAATATAAAATGTATGTAAGTAGTCACTTACATTATTAGGAGGTATCATGAGATTAAAAAATAAAGTTGCATTAGTTACTGGTGCAGCAAAGGGATTAGGAGAGTCTATTGTTAGACGATTCGTTGAAGAAGGCGCTGAGGTGATTGCTGTAGATATGACACCTTTAAGTTATGAACTCGAAAATGTTACTGGACACATACTTGATGTGACTAACAGAGATGCGGTTTGTAATTTTGTTAAAGACATTGAAACTGTTGATATTTTAGTGAATAATGCAGGTATTACAAGGGATGCATTAGTTCAAAAAATGACAGATGATATGTGGGATCAGGTTATCGATGTCAATTTAAATGGTGTGTATAATCTTGTTAAACATATTGGTCCGATGATGATGAAGCAGGGACAAGGATCTATTATAAGTATAGCTTCAGTAGTTGGTGAGTTTGGTAATGTAGGACAGTCAAATTACGCTGCTACAAAATCAGCACTATATGGGTTATCAAAGACATGGGCAAAAGAATTTTCAAGAAAAGGTGCTAACATAAGAGTGAATACTATTTCACCGGGATATATTATGACAGATATTCTTAAAACAATTCCGCAAGAACTATTAGATAAGTTTGCAAAAATGACAATGCTTGGTCGTTTAGGTGAACCTGAGGAAATAGCAAATGCAGCATTATTCTTAGGTAGTGATGAATCATCATATATTACTGGTCATAACTTATCAGCTAATGGAGGAATGAGATTGTAATGAATGAACATATAGGAATAACAGGTATTGGTGTTTACTTACCTGATAATGAGATGAGTGCAAAAGAGATAGCTGAGGCAACTGATGGTATATGGTCAGAAGATGCTGTTACTGCTAAACTCGGCATAAAGGGAAAACGTATTCCAGGCAATGATGATGGTACTCAAGAAATGGGAGCAAAAGCTGCCATAGATGCCCTTAAAAATTCTAATGTCAAAGCTGAGGATATTGATGTAATTTTATGTATGGGAGAGGAATGGAAAGAATACCCTTTAACAACTTCGGCACTCTATATTCAAGATCGAATAGGCGCTGTAAATGCGTGGGGTATTGATCTACAAAATAGATGTTGTACAACAGTTTCAGCAATGAAAATAGCCAAAGATATGTTAGTTAGTGATGATGAGATTTCAACAATCATGGTCGTTGGTGGTTATAGAAATGGTGATTTTGTAGATTACACAGATAAGACAATGTCAATGATGTATAACCTTGGAGCAGGCGCAGGCGCAGTTATACTAGAAAAAAATCAAAAGTCAAACTTACTATTAGGTTCTCATATAATTGCTGATGGTTCTTTATCAAGAGATGCGGGTGTAGAAATTGGTGGCACGATGAAACCTATTAATCGTGATAATATTGATCAGGCGTATAAGTCTTTGACTTTGATGCATCCAGAACGTATGAAGAATAGATTAAACGAAGTGTCTATGGATAATTGGTTAGAATGTATTGATAAAGCTTTAGCGAAATCAAAAATTCAAAGAGAAGATATTGATTATGTTGCCATTCTTCATTTTAAAAGATCAATGCATGACTATATGATTGAAACTCTAGGTTTGACACCAGAACAAACTATTTATTTAGAAGATTATGGTCATATTGGTCAAGTAGATCAAATTTTATCATTAAAATTAGGTTTAGAAAAACAAAAAATTAAGAGTGGATCAAAAGTCTTAATGATTGCTGCTGGCATAGGGTATGTTTGGGCAGCGAATGTGATTGCTTGGGGGGAATAATGAGTACATTTCTACAGCTATTGTTTAGTTCACTTGAAACAGGGAGTGTATATGCACTTGCAGCACTCGGGATTATTATTATTTTTAGAACCAGTCGAATGACAAACTTTGCTCAAGGTTCAATTGGAATGTTTAATGCATTTATTGCAACGTTTTTCTTGATGAAGACTGGTGCAAATACATTTTTAGCAGTATTTGTTGGTATGATAGCAGCATTTTTATCAGGAATTGCTGTAGATGTTGTTATTATGCGACGTAGTAAAAATATTTCACCAATATCAAAACAGATGATTACATTTGGATTGATTATGCTATTTTTAGGAATTGCACCAATGGTGTTTGGATCAAGTCCATTATCGTTTCCGCGATTTGTTAGTGCTGGAGCTGTAGAAATAGGTGGAGCGAGTGTTACACATAATGCGCTCTTTAATATTTCTGTTGGTGTGATTTTGATGTTGGGTCTCTTCTACTTCCTACAAAAGACTAAGTGGGGACTTGCAGTAAGAGTAACAGCATCAAATGAGGAAACCGCACAGCTTATGGGTGTACCTACAAAGAATGTTACCATGGGAGCTTGGGCAGTTGCTGCTGCTTTAGGTGCTTTATCTGCATTGATGTTAGCACCTGCAATATCTGTTAATGTTTCTATGATGGATAATGTTCAAACGTATGCTCTAATTGCTTGTGTACTTGGAGGTTTTCAAACTTTTTATGGTCCAGTAATAGGGGCATATATTATAGGACTTAGTAAAAATATGTTGTCATATTATGTCTCGAGCACATGGGGGAATTCACTGGTTTATGTGTTATTTCTACTATTTATTATCTTTAGACCAAATGGCATTATTGGCAAAAAACGCATAAAGAAGGTGTAAAATGAAAGATTATTTAAAGTACATCATTATAGGTCTGGTTTTTATTTCAGCACCTTTTCTCCAAAAGTTAGGTTTACTTTCGAGTTCTTCAATTATTATCTTAGGGACAGTTATGTTCTATTCTATTGTAGGTATTGGTCTGAATGTACTCCTAGGTTATTCTGGGCTAATATCTCTTGGAACAGCAGGATTCATGGGACTCGGGGCGTATATATCTGCTTATTTAACAAGTGACTTAGGATTACCATTCATTGTTTCTTTAGTTATATCAGTGAGTATTCCCTTGATCATTGGTTTAGTAATTGGTCTAATTTCACTAAGAATTGAGGGGTATTATCTTGCCATTGCAACACTTGGTGTTGCAGAGATATTTAGACAAGTATTCGTCGAGTTGGATTTCTTTACAGGAGGTTTCTCCGGTAAAAATGCAAATTATCCTGATTTTATGTTGTTTCAGTTAGATCGAACGTGGAGTTATGTGTTGATAGCAGTCTTCTTAATAGGCATTTTAATTGTTACACATAATATTGTTTACTCACGTTCAGGTAGGGCTTTACTGACAATGAGAGGATCTGAACCTGCTGCTCAAGCGATGGGGATAAATTTACTGAAATATAGATTATTAGCATTCGGTATAGCAACGCTTTATGCTGCTATTGGAGGTGTCTTATATGTTCACTTTATAAGATTTGCATATCCATCTGGTTGGAATGTTAATTTATCACTTCAAATTTTAGCAGTTATTGTGATTGGAGGTATGCGAACAATTAATGGTCCTATTATTGGCTCAATTATTGTTTTCGGAGTACCAGAGTTAATTCTTAAACAGTTACCAGTCATCGGTAATATTGATGGTTTAGCATATGTATTTACAGGGATTTTAATTATTGTAGTTATTTTATTCTATCCTAATGGATTAATCTATTTAGGTCACGACATTAAGAAACTATGGAAAAAGGAGAAAGTTCATGAACAAACCTTGTCTAGTAATTAAAGATCTTACTATTGCGTTTGGTGGGATTAAGGCCGTTGATCATTTGAGCTTTCACATTAATGAAGGTGAAATCTATGGATTGATTGGTCCAAATGGTGCTGGTAAAACGACGGCATTTAACTGCATTACTCAGTTCTATAAACCTGATACAGGTTCTGTTATGTTCACCGACAGAGACAACAACCTGTGTAATCTAGTGCAATTAAAAACACATCAAATTATTCATAAAGGACTGGTACGAACCTTTCAAAATGTTGAGTTAATTCATGAGCTGTCTATCTTAGACAATTTACTTGTTGGAGCCCATGTGGATTTTACAACAGGCGTATTGTCACATGCTTTCAGGACTAGAAAAGCAAGAAAAGAAGAGAGACTCCTACTCGACAAAGCTAAGGACCTATGTGAGTTCTTAGGGTTGAAGGATAAAATGCATGATCTTATAGGTGGTCAACCTTATGGAGTTTTAAAGAAAGTTGAACTAGGTAGAACTTTGATGAGTCAACCTAAGTTAATTATTCTTGATGAACCAGCAGCGGGTCTGAATGATACAGAGACTTTGGAGCTAGCAAAACTCCTAAAAGAAATCAGACATTCATATAAATGTACGATTTTATTAGTTGAACATGATATGAGGTTGGTTATGGATGTGTGTGATCGTATTTGTGCCATTTCATTTGGTAAGAAATTAGCAGAAGGTACACCTATTGAGATTCAAAATGATCACAATGTACAAGAAGCTTATCTAGGAAAGGTGGATGATGATGAACAAAGCGCTAACATTAGATAGTCTTCATGTCTCATATGGCAATATTAAAGCTTTGAAGGGGATTGATATTCACATTGAAGAAGGCAAAATTGTTGCATTATTAGGTGCCAATGGAGCTGGGAAAACAACAACTTTAAAGTCAATTTCGGGTCTTGTTGAGGTCCGAGAAGGACAGATAAAAATGCATGAAGATAGTATCACCAATTTATCACCTAGTAGAATTACTCAAAAGGGTGTTGTACAATCGCCAGAAGGAAGACAGATTTTTCCTGAACTCACAGTAGAAGAAAATCTGAAAATAGGTGCATTTACTGTAAAGAGCAAACATGAGATTAAAGAAAATTATAAAAGTGTTTATAACTACTTTCCAGTGTTAAAAGAAAGAAAAAAGCAAGTAGCAGGAACTCTATCTGGTGGAGAACAGCAAATGCTTGCAATTGGAAGGGCACTGATGGCGAGTCCAAAAATCTTATTGTTGGATGAACCTTCTTTGGGATTAGCACCGTTAATAGTAAAAGATATTTTTAGAATCATTAAAGAAATTAATGAAAAAGGTACTACTGTATTAATCGTTGAGCAAAATGCTTTGCAGACACTAAAAATCGCAGATTATGCTTATGTACTTGAAGTTGGAGAAGTAAGTATGGAAGGTCCTGCAAGCACGCTAATAAAGGATAAAAAATTAATAGACGCCTATTTGGGTGGTCACTAACGGAGGGTAAAAATGAAAAGAAAAATCTATTCAATGATCAGTATTTTATTAGTATTGTCAATGGTACTAGTCGGTTGTGGTGGTTCAGGTGGATCGGCGCAAGGTGTAACAGATACAACTGTAAAAGTTGGAAACTCAATTGCAACTTCAGGACCCTTGGCACCAGTTGGTGTACCATTTAAAGCGGGTATTGAAGCTTACTTCAAAATGATTAATGACGGTGGTGGTGTCAATGGTAGAACTATTGAGTATGTTCATCAAGATGATGAGTTTAACCCTGAAAAAGGTAAAGCTGCTGTAGATAAGATGATAAATGATGAAAAGATATTTGCATTTGTAGGTCACTTCGGTACACCTATTGTTGGTGCAACTATCAACGATATTAAGGAAGCTGGTATACCTGCTGTTTATTTCGCTACAGGTACAGGTTTATTGTACAACGAAAACGCTGAAGGTATTGATAGAGTAGCATATCCTGTTCAACCAGTATATCCAATGGAAGGTAGAATTCTTACTGCTTGGTCTATTGGTGAGTTTGATGCAAAAACAATTGGTGTTGTTTATACAAATGATGATGCTGGTAAAGATTTATTAAGTGGTATCAAAGCGCAAGCTGAAGGTTCAGCAACTGTAGTTGCAGAGCAAGTACCTCCTAATTCAGAAGACGTATCTGCAGCTATTACAAAGTTGAAAGATAGCAATGTTGATGTTGTTATTATTGCAGCTATTCAAGGAACGTTTCCTCAAATAGCAAAAGAAATGGCAAAACAAGGCTTACATAAGCCTGCAATTACAACATATGTAAACGCTGATCAAAGAATGACAGAATTAGTAGCAGCAGATGTGAACGGGCAATTTGATATTTATGCTAATGCTTGGGTAGATATGACTAAACCTGCGATTGTTGATTATAGAACTTGGATTACAAAAGTTTCAAGTGAAGATTTAACTAATAATGCGTATGCTATGACTGGTTGGATTGCAGCTCATTTCTTTGTTGAAGGTCTTAAACGAGTAGATGGTGATCTAACTTGGGAAACTTATATGGAAGCAATGGAAGAAGCTCCAATAACAAATCCATTTGGTGGTTCAATTGATTTCTCAAAAGGACAAAGATTAGGTACACAGGAAATGGCTTTATTAAAAATGAATCCTGAAGAAGCTGCTGGCTGGGAAGGTTTCAAAGACTTCATGGGCATTGATGATATCATCGCTAAATAATTTCATTGAGGTGAAAAATGGATTACAGACATAAATTGATTACAGTATCAGAAGCTTTAACAAAATTCAAATCTGGTGATGTTGTTGTTACTGGATTAGCAGCTTCTGAAGCTAAAATGATAATAGAAGAACTTCACACGATTTCTAATCGTGTAGATAAGTTAACAGTGACAACCTGTCTTCCTATGGCGAATGCATCTTATTTTCAAGATGCACAACATAAGGATACATTCCAAATGAATGGTTGGTTCTATACTAGTCCGATGAGGAAAAAACAAAAAAATGGGAATATATCATATATTCCCAACCATCTTCATTTAGCAGCTGTTAAGAGGCTGCATGAGGAAGAAGTTAATGTTTATATAGGGAATGCAACACCACCAGATAAACATGGATTTGTTTCGCTTTCATTAAGCAATGTTTACGAAAGACGTATCATTGAAAAAGCGGACTTGGTTATTTTAGAGATTAATCCTAATTTACCAAGAACGTTTGGAGAAATGGCAGTACACATTAATGATATTGATTATATGATTGAAACAGATTATGAAATACCTGAATTACCTGATATAGCTCCAAATGAGAAAGATAAAAAAATTGGCAGATTTATTGCTGATCTAATAAATGATGGTGATTGTATTCAGCTAGGTATTGGGGGGATTCCCAATGCTGTAGCTGCAGCACTTATTCACAAGAAGAACCTTGGAATACATACTGAAATGTTAACAACAGGTTTAATGAAACTCATGAAAAATGGGGTGTGTAATGGTAAAAAGAAGAACATAAATAATGGTAAAGCTATTTGTACATTTGCACTTGGTACAAAAGAATTGTATGAGTTTTTGGATGATAATCCATCTGTTGAAGTAAGAGATGGTCATATCGTAAACGATCCATATGAAATTGGATTAAATGACAATCAGGTTTCTATTAATACAACTATCGAAATTGATTTGACTGGGCAATGCTGTTCTGAATCAATTGGTACTGTACAATATTCTGGAACAGGTGGACAGGCTGACACAGCTATTGGTGCACAACGTTCAAAAAATGGTCGTTCGTTTATTGCTCTTTATTCTACTGTTGAAATTAAAGATGAGACGATTTCAAAAATTGTACCAGTTCTAAAGCCTGGAGCAGCAGTAACATTATCTAGAAATGATGTTGATTATGTTGTTACAGAGTATGGTGTTGCAAGTTTGAGAGGTACTTCAATTAAAGAGAGAGTACTTAGACTAATAGAAATAGCACATCCGGATTTTAGAGAAGAACTTTATGAAGAAGCAAGAAAGATTGGATATATTCAATGAATGTGAAATACAAGGATTATGATATTTATTATGAGGTGCATGGAACAGGCAAGCCGTTGATTATCTTAAATGGTATTATGATGAGTACTGTATCATGGCATCAATTTCTAAATGCGTTAGATGGCTATCAGGTGATCCTAATTGACTTCTTGGATCAAGGACAATCTTCTGATGCAGATGAATATGGTCATGACGATCAAGTAGAAGTAGTAAGAATGGTAGTTAATGAATTAGATTTAGAGTCAATTAACATATTAGGTGTTTCATATGGTGCTCAAATTGCATTACAATATGCTATCAAGTATCCTGTACATCAGATGATGATTCTAAATGCAGCTTTATACACAACACCATGGTTAAGTGACATCGGTAAAGCTTGGCAATTAGCTGCGCAAGCAAATGATCCTGAGTTGTTTTATCATGTTACGATTCCGTATATATATTCTCATATGTTTTATAATGAACATGATGAGTGGATGCGTGATCGGAAAACTCACTTACTAAGTGCGTTTAATAAAAAATTCTTAACTCGTATGTCTCGACTTATAGAGAGTTCAGAGAAATATGATATAAGAGATACAGTTAGAAGGATAAATGCTGATGTAAGTGTCATTGCTTCTGAGTTTGATTACCTTACACCAGCAGATGAAACAAAGGAAATTGCGACATCAATAATAAGTTCAAAGTGGCTAATTCTAAAAAATTGTGGGCATGCATCCATGTATGAAAAACCTGAATTATTCATTGAGAACATTCAAAAACACTTTGCAATTTAGGATATGGTATAATAATAACTAGTTAGGAGAACATATGGCAAAAAAAATAGAAACTAGGAATAAAATTATGAAGGTTGCTTTACAATTGTTTTCGGAACAAGGTTATTATGCGACCCCTACAAAACTAATTGCACAGGAAGCCGGAGTGAATGAATTAACCTTATTTAGACATTTTGGGACAAAAGAAAAACTTTTTCAAGAATCAACAGCTAACTATGTAAAAGAAATGAACTTAACTCATGGAATTGATGAGTTGAAGGATAAAAGCTTTGAAGAAAGTATACAAATAATAGCGCAGAATTACTTGCAGTTTTGTTTTGAAAATGAACTTATATATAAAATTCAAATGCGTCTGCATGATGATGAAAATGAGTTTGTAAGATTAAAGCTATCAAGAGAGCTTACCAGTGTATTGAGTGACTACTTTACAGAATTATTAGATAAAAAGGTGATTAATGGTAAGCCAGATATGATGGCAGTAACATTTATTAACTCTATATTAGGTGCATATACTGTTTACTTAATGACAAGAGATTCTTTTACTGATTTAAATATTCATGACTTGGTTGATGAGCATGCAAAACAATTCGCAGCTTATTACAAAGTCTAGGAGAGTTTATGAAAGTTTATATTTTAGACGCTAAACGATCACCTATTGGAAGTTTTCTAGGCTCTTTAAAAAAAGAGCATCCAGCTGATATAGGTGCACAAGTATTAGCGTCGATGATAGAAAAGAATAACATTGATGTAAATTGCATTGATGAAGTAATAATTGGTAATGTATTACCAGCAGGACTTGGACAAGGTATTGGTAGACAAGTAAGTATAAAATCAGGTATTCCTACAAGTATTCCAGCATATTCATTAAATATGGTATGTGGATCAGGTATGAAGACTGTGATGAATGCTTATTCAAATGTTAAAGCTGGTTTAGGGAATTTGTATATAGCAGGTGGTGTAGAACATATGTCAAAGGCACCTTTCATTACGCCAGGTGCAGTACGTAATGGTCAAAAACTAGGTGTTATTAAACAAGAAGATCATATTATTCAAGATGCTTTAACAGATTCATTTCATGGTATCCATATGGGTATTACTGCAGAAAACATTGCAGAAAAATATCAGATAACACGAGAAGCGCAAGATCAGTTTGCTTATATGTCTCAACAAAGAGCTATTAAAGCGATTGATGAAAATAAGTTTAAAGATGAAATTATACCTGTAGAAGTTAAACCAGGTAGAGAAGTTCTTACATTTGACACTGATGAGTATGTTAATCGTCAAACAAGTTTAGATAAATTAGCAAAACTTAGACCAGCCTTTAAAAAAGATGGTTCTGTGACTGCTGGGAATGCATCTGGAATTAATGATGGAGCAAGTATGGTCATAGTTGCTAGTGAAAAAATGGTTGATGATTTTAAGATAACACCGATGTGTGAACTTGTTGCAGTTGGACAAGGTGGAGTTGATCCTACACTTATGGGGTTGGGACCTGTACCAGCAATTAGACAGGCGTTAAATGCAGCTGGCTTGAAACTTAGTGATATGGACTTAATTGAGCTAAACGAAGCTTTTGCTGCACAATCATTAGGTGTTATGGAAGAACTTATTTCAGAACATGATGTTAACCGTGAATGGTTGACTGAAAGAACCAATGTTAATGGTGGTGCAATTGCACTTGGTCACCCTGTTGGTTCATCTGGTAACAGAATTTTAGTAACATTGGTACATGAAATGAAGAAAAGAAATGCAACCTATGGTTTGGCTTCCTTATGTATAGGCGGAGGCATGGGAACTGCAGTAATCGTTAAGATGTAGGAGGCTATATGGCACTCAAGTTTATACGTTTAGATCATGAAACAATTGCATATAGAGAACAAGGTGAAGGTGATAAAATTCTTATACTTGTTCATGGTAATATGACTTCTAGTGAGCACTTTAATGTACTCATGGAAAGGTTACCAAAGGACATTAAAGTTTATGCTATAGACTTAAGAGGATTTGGAGGGAGTACATATATAAATCCTGTAAACCACCTAAAAGATTTTTCAGATGATATAAAAGCATTTGTAAATGCATTGTCAATCAACAAGTTTTCTATTGCAGGTTGGTCAACAGGTGGTGGTGTCGCTATGCAATATTGTATCGATTACCCAGAGGATGTTGAAAAGTTAGTATTAATAGAATCGGTAGGTATTTCTGGTTATCCAATCTTTAGAAAAGATGAAATGGGGCAACCGATTATAGGGGACTTTTTAACCACGAAAGAGGAATTGTCTAAGGATTTTGTACAAGTTCTCCCAATTTTAAATGCCTATGAAAATAGAGATAAAGATACATTAAAGGCTATCTGGAACGCTTTGATTTATACTGAAAAGCAACCTGAAGCTGATTTGTATGAAGTCTATCTAGAGGATATGTTAACACAAAGGAATTTGATTGATGTTGATTATGCTTTAATGTACTTTAATATTTCTACTGAACATAATGGTGTAACAGTCGGTACAGGTGAAGTGGCAAAATTAAAATTGCCAACACTCATCTTTCAAGGAAAAAATGACTTGGTTGTGCCTTTACAAATGGGAGAAGGTATATATAAAGAACTAAACCATGCAACTTACGTTTTACATGATGGTGGACATTCCCCGTTTGTAGATGATATGGATTTGGTTGTCGATAACCTACTCAACTTTTTATAATAAGTTTTATGAAAGCTCCTAAGTTAAGGGGCTTTCTATTTAATGATTTTCGGAGGTTATTTAGAAAAACAGCTAGGATAAGTGTAGTGACGGGTGATAGATTGTTAAAAAAATATCGATTTAGGTATTGATTTTTTTGCTGGATGTATTATATTAGTATTATAGAGTCTGTATATTCAGTCAAATTAATAAATCCAACCCTTAGAATCCTAACTTATCCTCAAAATAACCATTAGGAATGCTTTTGCCAAGCTGAGGGTTGTTTTTTTATTGTTAAAAAAATAACTCTGTTAAGAGGGTTTATGATTGATTACGATGAAATGAGATTGCAACTGGAGATGATTGATGATTTTATTGAGAAAGCCTACGAGGGTATGGTGATTATCAATGAGTTTGGAATCATCACAAAGTTTAAATATGAAAAAGTTTTAGGAATCAAGGAAAAAGATGCACTTGGTAAACATATAACTGAGGTCATTGATACTACAAGATTACATAGGGTGCTGAAAACTGGGAAATCAGAGATTGGTAATATTCAACGTGTTAATGGTAAAGTCATGATTACGTCAAGGATCCCAATTAGACGTCAGGGAAAGATTGTAGGCGCTATTGGTACTATCATGTTTAAAAATGTGTCTGATGTTAATTGTATGTATGAAAATGTAAAAGGATTAAGAAGTATATCTTCAAAGCAAATCAGAATAACAGAAGCAAAATATGAATTTGATGATATTCTAACACAAGATTACTATATGAAACATCTTATAGCGAACGCTAAACGAGCAGCTAAAACACACGCTACGATCTGTATTACAGGAGAAAGTGGTACTGGGAAAGAATATTTTGCTCATTCAATTCATAATGGTAGTAACAGAAAATACGGTCCTTTTGTTGAATTAAATTGTGGTGCTATCCCAAATGAACTCATGGAATCTGAGTTGTTTGGTTATGATGCTGGTGCTTTCACAGGTGCATCTAAAAACGGAAAGATAGGTAAGTTCGAGTTTGCAAATGGTGGTACAATTTTTTTAGATGAAATAGGTACCATGCCGCTTGAAATGCAATCAAAATTACTGAGAGTACTAGAAGAAAAGGAATTTGAGAGAATTGGTGGTAATAAGAGAATCGATGTAGATGTACGAGTAATATCTGCAACCAATGAGAATCTAAAAAAACTTGTGTCAGAAGGAAAATTTCGAGAAGATTTATATTATAGACTTCACGTTGTATCGTTAGAAATACCACCTTTAAGAGAACGGAATGGTGATATCTCGCTATTGAGTAAAAAAATACTCAAAGATTTTTGTGAAACTTATGAGTCGTGTCCAAAGGGCTTTTCTAGGGAGTCACTTGTACTTCTTGAAAACTACCATTGGCCAGGCAATGTCAGAGAGTTAAGGAATTGCATAGAGAGTTCTATTGCGATGTCAGAACAGAACTTGATTCAGGTAAAAGATTTACCTAATGAACTTAGAAGAAATGATGAGAGCTCAATTTGCTCGATGGATTTTGATTTAAAGCATAGTGTTGAAGCTTATGAAGTAAAACTAATAAAAAGTGCAATTAAACAATGTTTAGGCAATAAGTCGAAAGCGTCCAAATTACTAGGACTTCATCGCTCTGCATTGTATAAGAAAATAGACAAGTTTGGCATAAACTCCTAAGGGAGTTTATACTAGTTTTTGAACTATAAAGATTAAATTTTCTATGTTATGTTACTTATGAGGTGAAGAGATGCTCTTATTCTGATGATAAATATATACGAGCTTATCAAGGTCATTCAATTGAGGTTGCTTTAAACTTGAAAGCTCTGGTACAATCTGCAAAACTTTGTTATGGAACGAAGGAATCTTTTCTTATAAGTATAAAGAAAATAAAAAACATTATGTACATTTAAGTACAGACGTTGACACTGCATTAAAAGTAGCTTCAAGAAAAGGAAATGCAGTAAGTTTGCTTGTTGATGCTTTAGAGATGTACAAAACGGGGTATGAATTTTACTGTTCTGATAATGGGCTTTGGTTAACTGATTATGTGCCTGTATAATATATAAAGGAGAAAAAATGATTAGATTGTTAACGATTGGTGATTATGATGCAATATTTGACCTGTGGAAGAGAACAAAAGGTATGGGGCTAAGATCACTAGATGATTCCTATGATGGTATAAAAAAGTTTATTCAAAGAAATCCTGAAACTAATTTTGTTTATGAGAAGAGTAATAAGATTGTTGCAGTAATCTTATGTGGTCATGATGGACGTCGTGCTTATATTTATCATGCAGTAGTTGATAATGAGTTTAGGAAACAAGGAATAGGCAAATTACTTGTTGATAAAGTTGTAGATTCCTTGGATTTAATAGGTATTCATAAGGTTGCATTGGTTGTTTTTAAAGATAATATTATCGGAAATGGCTTTTGGAAATCAGTTGGCTTTAATCAAAGAAATGATTTAGTTTATAGAGATTTATGTATTGAAGAAGAAAATGTATAAAGCAGTATTCTTATATTATAAGATATGTTATAATGACGAGAGATTTATGAAAGGGAGATATAAAATGAAAAAAATAAGAGTATTTCTGATAATGATATTATGTTTAACACTGATCTCATGTAGTTCTGGTGTAACGACTTCATTATCAAAAGAAGAACATGTAACAGAGGCGATGTTTAATACCGTAGCATCAGGTGCTATAGATATGACTGCTGATGTAAACCTAGGAGTTGGATTTGAATCACTAATAGAAAGTCTTTCTCAGGGAGAGTTTTCTAGCGCGGAAGCTACATTACTTTCAAATCTAGGTATTAAGTTAGATTACAAAATGAAATCTGACATTGAAAAGGGTGCATTTGACTATCAAATTGGTTATCTAATTGATTATAAAGATAAACCATTATTTGATTCTAATTTCTTTATGAACTTAGAACGTATGGGTTTTTCAATTGATAATTTTTACGAAGGTGTTTTTGTATTTGACTATGATAAGATTGTAGAGTTGATTCTTCAACAAGGGGATATGGAAATCCTGAGTGAGTTAGACTACTCAAAGTATCTTAACATCATCATAGAAAAAGCTAAAGAGTATGATGAGCAATCTAATGAAGATGTATACACATCAATAATTAATGATCATCTTGTTGAAACATTAGGAGAAGGTGTTCAAGAAGAGCTGACTATTACTGTTAATGGTGAGGAAATTACTGAAGAAACACTGGCTTATGAATACAAGTTTGATTTTAATAAGCTTATGAAGCTGTACAAGGATATCTTTGAAGTAGTGAAAGATGATGAAACTGTAAAAGTTTTTTATAAAGATTTGATCAATGCACTTCTAGATGAAGCAGTGGAATCAGGTGATTATGAACTTCTAGATATTGATGCTCTTGAAATTGAAATGTTAAGAGTTATGCTAGACGAGGAATTTGATACATATTGGAATGAATTCTTTGAAAGTTTCTTAGCTGAGTTTGAGTCATTGAATTATGATGATGCAGCTTATCAGGAAATTCAGGATATTTATGATTATATGCATGTGAAATTATATATTAATGAAGATACAGTATTAAGAAGTATTTCAGTGACAATGGATCATCCGGAAGTTACATTTGACATAAATTATGTAATTAATGCTATTGGTGATGATGTTGTAATTTCGTATGATGAAGATAAATTTATTCATGTATTTGATTTTATCGATTTTGAAAATGCTCAGATTATTCAAGTAGAAGAAGCTGAAAAAATCCTTAAAGAGGCTGCATATAGCGCGATCGATGAACTTCAAAATGGTGAAGGTTTTGCAGCATTATTTAGTGATATAGGTCAATTTGAGAATGAATTTGGTTTAGGTGTAATGGCAATGAATGTTTCACTTAATCAAGCGAAAGCGGCACTTGAAGATATCAATATTGTTGAGGCGATTAATGAAAACCTTAATATGATGAATAGCTACAACGATTACTCAGAAGAAACGTATATTGAGGAAACATATGATGAAATAGAAACCATTGCTGTATTAACAATTGATGATTCTGATTTAAATGAAACTGCAGGAATGGTAGCCGAAACTTATGGTATTGACTACAAGGAATACGTTGCTGTAGATGATAATTATATTGATGTATTTGAGCAGATTTATATTGACGATGTAAGTGTTGTTTTCATTGAAGATGAAAGACTGAAAGAAGCAGCTAAGGCAATTACTGAAAAGCATGAGGATTTTAATGTAGTAGCATTGTTTGCTGAAGGAGACGATTTCTTCCCATACAATATGTCTGCTTTAGAAGTTTATGATGAGGAACCAGCATTTGCAGCTGGATATATAGCAGCCTTAACAACAGAAACTGGTAAGATTGGCTTTGTGTTTGGTTTAGAAGATGATAAAACTAAAAATATTGAGTACGGCTTTAGAAATGGTGCACTATATGCAGATGAGAATGTTGAAGTAGTTACTTACTATGCAAATAGCGATGAGGATTTGACAATTGTAAATGATATTGCTAAGTTAGCTCAAGAAGACAGCGTAGATATTTTATACCATGATGCTGGGATGATTGGTCAGGCGCTTCTAGATATTGCTTCTGATTATGATTATAGAGTAATTGATAACAGCTTGAATAACATTGACAATGAAAACTTGTTAACAACTCATTATATTAATCATTATGCGATTATAGAAAAAATTATTTATGATTATTATGGATCTTTTTCAGCTTATTACTATATTAGTCTAGGATACAATCAAGTTGTTTTCTCTAGAGGTCAACTTTCGGATGAAGTATATGATATGTTGATGAATTTAGTTGATGAAGTGGTATATGGTTCGTTATACATAGAACCATATTACGAAGATTAAAGAAACTATGACTCTGTTCATTTGAACAGAGTCATTTTATTTTTTGATAGAAGTGCTCTTTCTAATTTTCTTTGCTATATGGTAAAATAAGATACGGAGGTTGTATGATATTTTCAACAAAAAGATTAGTGATAAGGCCTATTCAGTTTACTGATGCAAAATATTTGTATGAAATGAATAATGATAGAGAAGTTATGCGTTTTATTACAACAGGACCTTTTAAGGAAGTTGCAATGGAGACTGTGATTGAGGCTATAAAAAAGCGACTTACATATTATGAAGAACATCCTAGGTTTGGTTTGTGGATGATCGACTTAGAAAGTACACCTGTTGGTTGGCTAGTTTTAAGATTCAATGATGAAGTTGGGGGATATGAAATTGGCTATCGATTAAGACGTATTTATTGGCAAAAAGGGATTATGACAGAAGCGTGTCTTGGATTGATAGAATATGCAAGAGAGTTAGATATAAAAACTATATATGCTGTAGCACTTAACGAAAATATTGCTTCCGTTGGCGTGATGAAAAAGATAGGCATGACCTTTGATAGAAACGATAATTTATACAATGAAAACGTAGATGTTTATAGGATGGATTTATGAGTTTAATTGAAATGTTAGATAGAGCTGGTTATGACTATGATGTATTTACTCATCCTGCTGTATTTACAGTAGAAGAAGCTAAATTGCAAACATCACATTTACCAGGCGTACATTGTAAAAATCTATTTCTTAGAAACAGAAATGGAAAAACTCATTATTTGTTTGTTTTTCAGGAAGATAGAATGGTTGATTTGAAACAGTTGTCAGATCAATTAGGAATTAATAGTCTTTCATTTGCATCGAAGGAAAGGTTGTATAAACATTTAAAATTAACGCCTGGATCAGTAAGTCCTTTTGGACTAATTAATGATATTGAACGACAAGTAAAAGTTTTTTTTGATGTTCAAGTCGCCGATTCAGAGTATTCGAGTTTTCATCCTAATATCAATACACAGACAATTGTCATAAAGACCAAAGATCTGTTAAGTTTTATAGAATCTTTGGGGTATGTAATTCAATATATCTAAGGGGGAAATTATGTGGACTAGAAAGAAAGGTATTGAATCTTTACATGAAACATTAGGTGGTAGAATCATAGAAGGTAAATGGGGTAATGGACCCTTTTTAGTTCTTTCATACAAGGCATGGCATATTATTTTTGATTATTTTGTAGTAAGTACAGGGAAGAGTGCCATAACCTATACAAGATTAAGAGTTGCATTAAAGAATAAGAGTGAGTTTGAATTAAAATTATCTAAAGAGGGTGTGTTCTCTAAGATTGGAAAAGCTCTTGGAAGTCAAGATATCGAGATTGGTGATGAAAATTTCGATCATGACTACATTGTAAAATCAAATGATGAATTGATGGCATCTAGGATTTTGAATCATCATGAAATAAAATCGAGAATTGATTTTCACAAGTCATTTCATTTGGATTTAATCCATAAAAATCAAATGGGTATTAAATGTGAAGATGGTGAGAGTGGTTTATCATTTATGACAACCCAAGTGATTAAAGAAGGACAGTCGATCAAGGATTTGGTTGAATTATTCCAAACATTTCTAGATGTTTTTATTGAGTTCGGCATTACAACAAGTGAATCACCAGAGACTCATCTGATAAAAGGTAATGAAGATGTATAGATTTCTTAATAAGAGACATTCTGATATTGTAGATGCAACTAAGATATTTAGTCACTATGATCATTTTAATCCTGTTATTGTAGGTACTTTTCCAATAGATATTGCTATTGAAAGTAGTGATATTGATATTATTATGCAAAGCAGTAATCTAACGAGTTTAATGAAAATGTTGATTGATGATTTTTCAGACTATCCTGATTTTGAAATATCTCTGAAAGAAGTTTTGGTGTGTAGGTTTAGGCATTGTGGTTATCCAATAGAGGTATATGCAAGTAATGAACCTGTTACTTCATTAAACAGTTATCGACATCTTGTTATTGAAAAAAGGCTACTAGACTTATTTAGTAGTAAATTTAGAGAAGCGGTGATTCGTTTAAAAGAGTCAGGTATGAAAACTGAACCTGCTTTTGCAGAGTTACTTGATTTAGAAGGAAATCCTTATGAAGCACTTTTAAAACTTGAAAAGCTTTCAGATGGAGAAATAAGAAGTTATTTAGAATAGGAGTGTGTTTTGTCTTTTAAAGGTTATAGTATAAAGAAGAGCTTGTTAATTATGGTAATATTTTTTGCTATTGTAACATTAATGAGTGTTCTAGTAAGTTCTATGGTAAGTATGATTATTACAGCTATCGGTATGATTGTATCAGGTGTTATAGGATTAAAAATTGATTCATATGCATTCATTGCAAAAAATGATATGTATACTAGAAGCAAAAGAATGAATGGACTTATTTTGTACATGAATTACCTAATGATATTTTTAGGGATTGTTATTATTTATCAACAAATATTTTAGACACAGCAAACGCTGTGTCTATTATTATGACTATTTATTACTTGATCATTGGTATTTCGAACTCAAGTCTACCATAGGCCCCTGCAGCTAACTCATATTTTGAAAAGACAATAAGTAACTTACCTTCCTTCAAATAAAAATCAATATCATCTCTGACTTTGAAATCCGCTTCTTTGTAATTTTCAAAGTACTTATTAGGATTATCATTTACATCGATTTTAATATCATCTACTACTTTACTTGTCATTACTTCTACATAATTTTCACCAAGTAAATCTTTTAATGTAAGGATTTTTCTATCATTTAAATCAATTGTAAAGTAAAGATTTTCAGCATAAACAGCAGCCAATGTTTCATGTGTATATACTCTAAAAGAAAGATAATTCTCATCTTGAGTAAATACTTCATAGTCTACACCGACAGTCATATTTTTTTCTTTAAACTCTGCTTCTGTACCTCCTGTGCTGATATAAGCTTCTTTGTATTCTTCAGCTCTTATTTGAGCCTCCTCAAGAATTCTATCGACTTCTGTGTTAATAACCTCGTTGATATATTCGTCTAAATCAGTTGATTCAATGCTGACTGAAGGTAAAGTAACAACGCTTTTAATTTCATCGGTTTCAGTTTCATAACTCCTAAAAGTTAATACGTTTGCAATATCTTTAACAACAGGAATTTGTTGCATGGTATCTGCAAATGTACTTGATACATTAAGTGATGTAGTAAAGACAAGTAGAGTTGCTGCAACAGTAGTTAGACTTGTAATTACTTGTTTTTTCTTTTGATGTTTTTTAATTGTTTTGTTTGTCATAAAATTTAACTCCTCTGGTATGATGATGTCGTTATACTTGTTATTCATATGCCACCTCCCAATCAAGTTGTATTCTAAGATCTTTTAGAATTTTATATAGTCTTGTTTTCACAGTATTAACATTCAGATCAAGTATTTCTGCAATATCCTTGAGTTTTAAATCTTCAAAGAACCTAAGGATGATTAGTGAACGATCCTCAAGAGGTAGGTTATCAATTGCATCATAAAGATCTATGTATTCCTTATCCTCGGCACTGATGACTATATTCTCTGGATCAAACGTCATATTTTCCTTGTGCTTTCTAATATGACTGATACTTGTATTAATGAGTATTCGATAAAACCATGATTCAAAGTACTCAGTATGAATTGATTTATGTGATTTAAGAGCTTTATATATAGAATCTTGTACAATATCAAGGGCATCCTCCCTTGATTTACAATAACTAAAAGCCACTCTATAAAATTTTTCTTGATTGTTATGGATGTAATCTACTAGTAGTTTATAAGTTTGTCTGGACATGTCTGACTCCTTTCATGTATTAGACACTTTACATCTATAAAAAGTTTTAAACTTTATGAAAAAAGATATACTTTTTTTTATTACTTGTCAAATATTAAGATATAGTCACATTCTTTTCGTTCATATAATATTGTATTATAATGGGGATATGCTTAAAACAAATGTCTAAGGGGGAAAAATGAACGTAAATGGATTAAAGGAAATTACAGAAATTTATGGACCATCGGGATCTGAATATGTAGTTGCAGCTTATATTCAGGAAGCTATTAAAGATTATGTAGATGAAATTTCAGTAGATAAACTGGGGAATGTCATTGCGAGAAAAAAAGGTAATGGACCTAAGCTGATGGTTGCTGGTCATATGGACCAGATTGGTTTAATGGTAACAGATGTCGATGATAAAGGATTCATTAGACTTACAAATATAGGAGGCATCAATCCATTTGTAACTCATGGCGAAAGAGTTGTTTTCAAAGATGGAACAGCTGGTGTAGTTTATAAAGAAGAATCTACAGAAGCTGGTAAGATGAAATTAGATAAGTTATTTGTAGATATTGGTGCAAAAGATAAAGAAGAAGCTACAAAGAAAGTGAACATTGGTGATATCTGTGTTTATGAATCAAACTTCCTTGAAACAGAGCATACTGTGAGTGTTGGTGCTTTAGATGATAGAATTGGTTGTTTCATTATGATAGAAGCATTAAAGCAGTTAAAAACAGTTGAAAATGATTGCTACTATGTATTCACAGTTCAAGAGGAAGTTGGTATTAGAGGCGCTAAGACATCAGCATTTACAGTGGATCCTGATGTAGGATTGGCAATTGATATTACATCTTGTGGTGATATGCCAGGTTCAAAAAGATTTAAAATATCACTTCATGATGGTGTTGCAATTAAAGTTAGAGATAATTCGCTTCTTTCTCATCCTAAAGTTAATGAGAGATTAGTTGAGACTTGCAAATCAGAAGAAATAAAGTACCAAATGGAAGTTCTTGAATTTGGTGGTACCGATGCAGGTGGTATAAGTTTAACTAGAGAAGGTGTGCCGGCAAGTTGTTTATCAATCCCAACAAGATATGCACATTCAGCGCATGAAACAGTATCTAAAGAAGATGTAGATGCTGCAATTCAGTTACTAGTTAAAGTATCTGAAAAAGCATTTGAGCTGTAATTCTTAAGAAAGTATAAAATATAATTTTGTGAAACCTCTTTTCTTTGTTATAATGTTAATGAAATGTAATAAATAAGGAGGGGTATATGGAATTTTTAGGATTTATATTAGGAATTATTGCACTTGTTGGTATGTGGAAAATGTTCGAAAAGGCTGATGAACCAGGTTGGGCTGCAATAGTACCTTTTTACAATGTATGGGTAATGCTCAAGATAGCTGGCTTAAATCCACTATTTATTTTGATAATGTTGATACCACTTGTTAATGTTGTATTTGGTTTATTCATGTCATATAAATTTGTTGAGAGTTATGGTTTTGGCGTTGGCGGTTTTTTATTATACATATTCTTCTCACCGATAATGACCATTTATATGGGCTTTAGTGAGGATGTTCAGTATGTTGGAGAAAAATACGAGAACTAATGGGAAAGCGAATGCTTTCCTTTTTCATTGATTTTGCAAATAAATAATTACTACGAACGTTTATTTTTTTTGCGATAATGTGATAGTAACCTGTGTTGACGCGTAAATGGAATGATGATATAATGATAGAGACTAATCAGTCTCTAGGAGGAGCGATGAAAACAGCATACTATAAAATTACAGAAGAAAAAAGACAGAAAATAGAGAAAGCAGCGATGGAAGAATTTTCTTGTCATTCCTTCAATGAAGCATCACTAAATAATATAATTAAAAAAGCAGGAATCTCAAAAGGTGGAATGTTTAAATACATTGATGACAAAACAGATATCTATTTGCACATATTTGAAATAGCGATGGATGCATTTTTTAGTAATCAAAATAAACATCTTGATCAAAGCGAAACCTGTGTTGTAACAAGAGTATTTGATATGGTTTATAAGAGCAAAGATTTCTATTTAGATGAACCTTTATATTTTCAGTTGATGACACAGGGAAGTATAGACTTTAACTCACCTTGTTATGATCAATTAGCAGCTATGAAACATGACCTCTTAACAGATCAAAGGAATGCACTACTTGATAATGTGAATTGGGCGGAGTACAGAGTTCCAAAGGATAAAGTTCTGGATTATATTAATACCTTATTTCAAGGCATTAATATTAAGTTGTTACAACTGTTAACAGGCGATGGGTATTACGATTTAGATGGCTATTTTGATGAATTGCTAATACTTAAAGATATTGCATTAGGCGGCTTGAAAGGAGCTTAAAATGTTAAAGTATCATGTGGTTAATAAAGACGCTTCAAAATGTATTTTATGGATTACTGGTGCTGGTGTATCGCAGTGGATGTATACCAATCAAATGGAATTACCTTATAAACACATAGTCTTTGATTTACCAGGTCACGGTGAAAATAGTGATATTGATTTTATTAGTATTGATGATGTAATCCATGAAATAAGAGAAATACTTGAAGTTGAGAATATGCAAAGTACTGTGATTGTAGGACATTCTATAGGAGCTCAAATTCTAATGAGGATGATGGAAATATCGCCAGAAGTTATAGAATATGCTTTTGTAATTAGTGGTTTGAATAATCCTATGACTTGGGCTCTTTGTATGTTAAAACCAACTGTTGCTATGACTATGCCTCTTATAAAGTACAGATGGTTCTCAAAGTTGCAGAGTAAGGAAATCTCTTTACCTGATGGAATGTTTGAGAGATATTATGAAGATTCAATGATGATATCTAAGAAAACGCTTTTAAATATTTTAAAAGAGAATATGAGTTTTGAGATGGCTCATAATAAACTAAATGGTGATAAAATCACTTTTATAGTTGGCTTAAAGGAAAAGAAGATGATGATAAACTCTGTAGAAAAGAACCATAAAATGATAAAAGGTAGTAAACTAATAAAATTAGAAGCAGCGCATGGTATTCCTTATGAATTACCTAAAGAACTGAATAATACTATTGAGAATACATTAAAGGAACAAGCTTAGCTTGTTCCTTTGTTTTTAGTATGATGATTTGATAAAGATGGTTTCATGTATATAAGTTGTTTCGTATAGTGTAATTATTCTGTAAATAAAAGTTTAGATGTCAAATGTTATAATTAAATTAGCTTCTGGATATGATAGAAAGGATTCTTTAATGAAAATTGCAACTTATAATGTATGAAATGAAAACAAGGGTATTGGGAATAGATTTGATCATTTAGTTGATGAAATTAATGGTATAAATGCAGATGTAATAGGTTTACAAGAAGTAACGACTCACTTTTTTAATGAAATTCTTAGGGAAAAAACGAAATACAAATATTGTGAGTTCAGGAAGTACAATGATGAGGATGAAGGATTGGCAATTTTAAGTCATTATCCATTGAAGGAATGCTTTTTTCTGAATACATACAAAGAATATAAATATAGTAGAGGACTGAATGTCAAATTTAAGGTAGAAGAATCTACATTCTCATTGATGAATGTTCATTTACCATCAGACTCAGCAAAACTACAGGAAGAGCAAATGCTTGCGATTGATGAATATATAAGTACTCTTGTAGGTGAAGTGGATTATATCATTATGATTGGGGATTTTAATGGTGGTATAAGCTCGAGTGTTCACAGGTATTTGATAGGAGAACAAACCTTGAATTGTAATGAACCGTGTAAAAGATGGGATGAAATGTCGAGTGCTTATGCGATTTTAAATGAACTTCCTTTACTAGCAACATTAGATTGTATAAATAATCCTCGTTGGAAAGGCAAAAATACATTTTATACACCTTCGGTAATGGATAGAATTTATGTCATGGATAATTGGGTTAGCAAATCACTACTTTCAGTAAGTAATTTTGGAATGGATGTATCTCCTGAAACGGGTCTTTGCGCTAGTGATCATTATGGTGTTATGGCTGAAATTAGTTTTAAATAGAAAAAATATGATTATGAGGTGGTAAGAAATGAGTAATAATAAATGGACAGTTTTACTGATGGGAGGATCATCGGGCATTGGTAAAACACGGTTAACCAAAGAGCTTGCAAGAGTATATAATGCTAAAATAATTGAAGCTGATGATGTATGCTGTGCGGTTAAAGCAATGACAACAGCAGATTCATATCCAGCTATACATTATTGGATGGGAGATATAGATTGGAGAAGTGTTGGAGTTAATGGCAATGTAGAGTGGTTATGTAATGTTAGCAAGGAGTTATCTCATGGACTAAAAGCTGTAGTAAATAGTCATCTTGAAGATGGAGTGCCAGTAATTATTGAAGGAGATTTTATATCAGTAGATTTTGTTGCATCAATTGATAATCCAAAAGTAAAAGCTATATATATACGTGAGTCTGACGAACAACAAATTGTTAGGAACTATTTGAAAAGAGAAGGTGGAGAACCTCAAGAGTTTAGAGCCAGTATTAGTGCTGAATATGGAAGAAAGTTAGCAGATGATTGCTCTAAATATAATATAGGTATAGTAGAAGCTAGACCATGGAATACCTTGATTGAAAGAGTAAGAATGTTAATAGAGTAATAATTGCTATAATACTTCTCATAATGAACAGCTTTTTATATGATTTTAATCTAGCTTTAATTGAAGCAGAGGTCAAGATATTATAAACTTAAACTATACTATTTAACTTGTAAACATAATGATAAGAGGTGTGTATGAAAAAGCCATTTAAAAAATCAATAATCAGAAGATTACAAAACTCTTTAATGAGTGCATCTTTTTTATCGATAATGATTACAATTATCCCGATTTTTATATTAGTATTTATGACTATAAAGCCAATTGGTATTTTTTTTACGAATACCATCAATGATAGCATTTTAGATAATTATAAGTCTCAAAAACAAATGTATTATAACATTCAGGAGAAAAAAGACTTTGAAAATATAAGAGAGTTTTCTTACGAGGAATTAAAACAAATGGACCTCGGTAATCAAGCCACTTTGTTCTCTGATGAAGAAAAGCTTTGTCTTGAAAATGACTTTAAAGAGAATCTTCAACAGACCTTAAAAGTTTGGGGAGATGATGTCACTCAAGAAAAAATTACGGAAGAAGAAAAGAAAGACTTATTTATTGCAACTTACGAATCTATTGAAAGTATGGATCGAATACTTAGATTTGGTCAGATCTTTGGGTTTAATTGGGTCGAAGTGTCTTTTGTTATTAGTGATGAACAAGGCGAGGAATCGGTTGAATTTGTACTTCCGACAAATTCTAGTGGCATAATACCAGATGAGGATATGAAAGAATTAACAGATGTAATGCCTGTTTTTACGAGAGATGATAGTCAAATTGGTTATATAAAAACTCAGGTTAACTCTAGCGTAATTGTTTTTTTAGTATTTCCGATCATAGTTATATTTATTACAATTGCCATTCTAGCTCTAATCATTGTGAAGATTATTCTGACACCGAGAGCGTATAAATTGGTGAAACCCATTAAGCAATTGAATTCACAACTTCAAAAAATATCGGAACATGAAGTACTTGATTCGAGTGTACATATTGAAATGAAAAAGCCGCCGAAGGAGATATACGAGCTTATTAAGTTCTCGAATATAATAATGGCTAGATTGAATGAATCTCAAGAACTATTATTTGCACAGAATCAGGAGTTGGAAGCTCAAAGAGATGTTTTAGAAGATCAAAATATTGAGTTAGATGCACAAAAATCTGAGTTAGAAGCACAAAATGACGAGTTAACACAATCAAAAAATCAACTTCAAAAGGCTCAGGATCAACTGGTTCAATCTGAAAAAATGGCTTCTGTAGGTCAATTAACTGCTGCTATCGCACATGAAATCAACACACCATTAGGTGCTGTATCGAGTAATGTTCAAATGATTGATTTGATGTTAATGAAGCTGAAAAAGCAGCTTACTGAGAATAAATACGAGGATGTACTTAAGGGAATAGAAAAATTAGCAAGAAGTAATTCAATTACAGCAGATGCTACCGAAAGAGTCAATGATATTATCAGAAATTTGAGAAACTATTCTAGAATCGATCAAGCTGAGTTTCAAAATGCTAATATCCATGAGGGCATTCATTCTGTACTTGTTTTGACCTCGAATCTTTGGAAAAACAAGTTAACAATTAATGAGCATTATGAAGTTATACCTGAAATTAGTTGTTATGCAAGCTTACTAAATCAAGTTTTTATGAATGTGATTGTTAATGCTATTCAAGCAACTGATAAAGATGGTGTAATTGATATAAGAACTTCAGTTGTTGATGAGTATGTACGAATTGAGTTTACTGATAATGGAATTGGGATACCAGTAGACAAGCTTGAGATGATATTTGAGTCTGGATTTACAATGAAACCTAAGGACGAGGGAACTGGACTTGGTTTATCAATTAGTAGAGATATTATTAAGAAGCATCATGGTCGGATAAGGGCTGTTAATAACGAAGAGAAAGGTGCAACGATAATTGTTGAACTACCACTAATGCAACCAGAACATGATGATAATTGTGATCATGATTAAAGACCTTCTATGAAGGTCTTTTAAAATATATATTCAATGTATTCTGTTGTTTCTAATCTTTTTCCCTTACTAGATACAAAAGCATCTAATAAGCGATATGCCTTTTCGGATTCATTTTTCTTTTCTGTTGTATTCTTTAGATTTCTAAAAGTTTGTGTATCTTTGACTTCTAATGCGATGATATTAGACATAGTAACCTCCTATATTTATAAGCGAACACACGTTCTTTTGTTAATCATAACATATTTTGTTTAGATTGACTAGTCCTTGAACGATATCTTGTCAATAAAAAAAACAGGCATGATAGCCTGTTAACGTTCTTCTCTAAAATATGGTTGACTTAGTCCTTTTGGTGGTGCATTTTCTTTAGATTTTTTCATTGAACCGATAACTAATACAATGATTGTAAATAAGTAAGGTAGCGCATCTAATAAATTTTGTGAGATATTAAGATGTTGTAGTCTGAAACCGACAATACTTAAACCACCAAATAAATAAGCTGCAAATATAGCTCTATAAGGATTCCATCTACAGAAAATTACTAGTGCAATGGCAATCCAACCTCTACCAGCTGTAATATTATCCTGCCATGCAGGAACTTCTACGACTGATAAGTAGGCACCACCTAAACCACAAAGGGCACCACCGATTAAAATATGCACATATTTATATAATGTGACATTTAATCCGGCACCATCAGCTGCAGATGGATTTTCACCAACTGCTCTAAGATTTAAACCAATACGTGTTTTGTATAAGTAAATTCCTAATAAAATTGTAACAACGTAACCAAGGTAAACAAAGATATCTTGAGTAAAGAGTATTTCTCCGATATAAGGTATTTTTGATAATCCCGGAATTGCGATTGGTCTATAAAATTCAATAATGTTTTGTGGCATTTTTTGCCCGATATAACTGGTACCTAAGTAACTTGAGACACCAGTACCAAAAATCGTTAATGTAAGACCTGAAACAACTTGATTAGCACGAAGACTAATGGTTAAGAAACCGTAGATCAAAGCACTTAAAGCTCCTGCAATAACAGCACCAATAATTGCTAGAATTGGACTTTGAGTTGCAAGTCCTGTTCCAAAGCCAGCAACAGCACCGATTAACATCATACCTTCTACACCGAGGTTAAGATGACCTGACTTTTCGGTCACTAATTCACCAAGAGTTGCAAAGAGAAGAGGAGTACCAGCAATGATTACTGATATTAAAAATTTAAGCATTTGGTCCTCCTTTCTTAAACACTAAATTGTACTTTACAAAGAACTCACTTCCGATTACAAAGAATAAAATCATACTCTGTAGAATGTCAGAAGCCGAGTTAGGAATTTGGAATGCTGTTTGAATAAAACTACCACCTTTAACAAGAGCTGCAAATAAAATGGAAACAGGTATGATGACTGCAGGTACAAGTGCAGACAACCAAGTGGTGATAATAGCTGTAAAACCATATCCGGCTGATAAGTATGCAGTTAAAGTTTGATCGACAGCTGATGCTTGGATAAATCCAACAATACCGCAGATTCCTCCAGAAATAAATACAGAAGTTAAGATAACTTTGTTTATCTTTATTCCTGAGTATCTAGCTGTATCTATGCTTTCTCCAATTACCGATATGTTGTAACCCCACTTTGAATACTTCATCATTATAGCAATAATGACAACGACCACAATCGCTATAATCCAACCGATATGTAACCCGAATAACTTAGGTAGAATAGCACTATCTTCAAAGTTTGCAATCTTAGGAAATCCTTGTGCGTTAGGATCTTTCCAAGGACCATACTGTAAATAAGTAATCCATTTAATAGCAATATAATTAAGCATTAAAGTTATAATCGTTTCATTGGTGTCATATTTAATCTTTAATATTCCTGGGATTAAGGCCCATAAACCACCACCAATAATTCCAGCAATGAACATGATAATTAAAAGTAAAGGTTTTGGTAAGTGATTAAAATAAAGTGCAAAATAGGTAGCGAAACATGCTCCCATAAGAATTTGACCTTCACCACCAATATTCCAAAATTTCATTTTAAAGGCCACCATAATACCAATTGACGCAATAATAATTGGTATAGCGACTTTCATTGTCTCTATGATTCTATATTTACTACCAAAAGCTCCGTTTAACATACTAATATATACTTTTACAGGATTATGTCCCATTACCAAAATGAATAGGGAAGAGCATAGTAATGCAAGTAAAACAGCTGACAAACGGATCGTAGTAGCTTTTTTCTTGGTCATGTTCGTGCGTTTGATCATTCTAATCATTGTTGACCTCCTGACCAGCCATCATGAATCCAAGGGCTTCTTTTGTTGTTTCGCTTGCCTTAACTGTACCTGTAATTTTACCTTCACAAAGTACCATAATTCGATCACATAGTTCTAGTAACACATCTAAATCTTCACCAATAAAAAGGATTGCAACGCCTTTTTTCTTTTGCTCATTAATTAAATCATAAATGGTATGAGAAGCGTTAATATCTAATCCTCTAACAGCGTAAGCTGTTATTAAAATATGGGGATTGGTTTCAATTTCTCTACCGATTAATACTTTCTGTATATTACCACCAGAAAGTTGTTTAACGGGATGATGAATTCCAGGTGTTTTTATGTCAAGATTCTTAATCATTTCTTCACAAACAGATTCCACAGGCTTTCTTTTTAAAAAGTATCCAGTTTGATTGTGATGATCTTTGATAAGATAATTATCAATCATATCCATAGAAGCAACTAATCCCATCCCTAAACGGTCTTCTGGAATAAAGCTCATAGAGATTCCTTTTTTTATGATTTGCCCAGGTGTTAAATCATTGATGTTTTCACCTTTAAAAATGATGTTACCACTTTCTACAGGATAAAGTCCCGCAATAGCTTCACACAGTTCTTTTTGACCACTACCAGCTACACCAGCTACACCAAGAATTTCACCTTCATACATAGAAAAATCTACATCTTTTAAAACTTTAACTTTATCATCATTTGAAGCTTTTAAGTTCTCTATTTTTAAGACTTCAGCGCCTCTTTGAACAGATGGTCTTTCAATAGAAAGATTCGTTGAAGCGCCTACCATTAAATCAGTTAATGATTTTGGAGAAGATTCATTAGTGTTAACAGTTGTAACGGTTTCACCTTTTCTAAGAATTGTTACTCTATCTGAAACAGCCATAACTTCATTCAGTTTATGTGTGATGATTATTATTGCACAGCCAAGTTTAGCCATATTTCTCATAATATCAAATAACTTTTCTGTTTCCTGTGGTGTTAGAACTGCTGTAGGCTCATCCATAATGAGTATATCAGCACCTGCATAGAGTACTTTCATAATTTCAACGGATTGCTTTTCACCAATTGACATATCATAAATTTTTTTGTCCGGATGAACAGGTAAACCATATTTATCTGCAACTGACTGAATTTCATCAGAGATCTTTTTAGGGTTCATAAATAGATTGCCCTTTTGACCTAAAATGATATTCTCTTTTGCTGTGAGTACGTCCACTAACTTATAATGTTGATGAATCATACCTACACCGTGTCTGATGGCATCTTTTGGAGAATGAATCTTAACTTCTTTATTATGAATAAAAATAGAACCGCTATCAGGCTTATAGAAGCCTGACAGCATGTTCATTAAAGTACTTTTTCCTGCGCCATTCTCACCAAGAAGGGCGTGAATTTCACCTTTATTCACTTGGAAATTAACATTGTGATTCGCCTTAACAGAGCCAAAATATTTGCAGATGTCTTTCATTTGTACAAATACTTCGTTCACAAGTTTTCTCCTATTCGATGTTTCCGATGACGTTCTCTACGAACCACATCATACTAAGCATATCGCCATCAGCCATTTTTTCGCCATCAGCAACTTTAACTTCGCCAGTTTGATCTTTGATAGGACCTTCAAATACAAATAATGAACCATCTAAGATTTGTGCTTTTGCAGCATCTGTTGCAGCTTTTGCATCAGTTGGTGCTAAGTCAGTTAATTCTGCTAATTGAACAATATCAGCTTCCATACCAGCCCAATATGAGTGGCTTTCGAATGTGCCAGCTTGAACAGCTTTAACTTGCTCGATGTAGTATGGCGCCCAGTGCCAGATTGGAGCAGTCATATAAGCATTTGGAGCAGTTTCTTTCATATCAGTGTTGTAACCAATTGAGAAAGCACCAGCTTCTTCAGCAGCTTGCTGTGGGCCAGCTGTATCTTGATGCTGAGCAATGATATCTATACCTTTATCTAAAAGTGCTACAGCAGCTTCTTTTTCTTTTGCTGGGTCGTACCAAGTAGATGTCCAAACAACTTCTACAGTAGCTTCTGGGTTAACAGATTGAACGCCAAGTGCAAATGCATTGATACCTCTAATAACTTCTGGGATTGGGTATGCTGCAACATAACCAATTTTATTTGATTCAGTTTTTTGACCAGCTACAATACCTGATAAGTAACGCGCTTCATACATTCTACCGAAGTAGTTAGCCATATTATCAGTTTGCTTATAACCTGAACAGTGGAAGAATGCAACTTCTGGGAATTCTGCAGACATTTTTTCTACGTAATCCATATAACCAAAGCTTGTTGCAAAGATAACTTTTGCGCCTTGATCAATCATTGTTCTGATTTCGTTTTCAACTTCTTGAGTTTCTGGTACTGATTCTTTATAAAGTGTTTTAACACCTAATTCTTCTTCTAATGCTAAACGACCTTGATCGTGAGCATATGTCCAACCACCATCACCGATAGGGCCAACATAAATAAAACCTACAACAAATTCATCACTTGATGATTCGCATCCTACGAAAGCAGATAGTGCCAAAGAGATGCACATAAGTAAAACCAATAATTTTTTCATTTCTTCCTCCTAATAATAAACTAAGCTTCGAATGTGATGTGGCCATCTGTAAATCTATTAACTTTTGCTAACGATTCCAAATGAACACCTCTGTCCCTTAATAGTTGTCCACCTTCTTGGAAGGTTTTTTCAATTACGATTCCAACACCTGAGAGAGAGGCGCCTGATTGTTCAACTAAGTCCATCAATCCGAGTGCTGCACGACCATTTGCTAAAAAGTCATCTAAAACCAGAATATGATCTTCTTCATTTAAATATCTTTTTGAAACGCGTACATCGTAATTTTTTTGTTTTGTAAAAGAATAAACCTCTGTCTTATACGTTTCGTTGTCTAAATTCTTAGAGGCAACTTTTTTAGCAAAGACAACAGGTACATCAAAATGTAATGCAGCAACAGCTGCGATTCCGATGCCAGATGCTTCAATTGTAAGAATCTTGGTCACTTTCTTTTCGTCAAATAATCTTTTGAATTCTTTGCCAATCTCATTAAGAAGATTAACGTCCAATTGATGATTGAGAAAAGAGTCAACCTTTAGAATCTCTTCACCAGCAACTCTGCCTTCTTTTAAAATTTTTTCTTTGAGTAACTCCATAAAAATCTCCTAAGATATTCTATATTATTAGTTCTGAACCCTACTACTAAAAAAACTCTGCAGCAGCAGAGTTCATACGTAAAAAGATAGAAATATCCTTCCTAAAGTGAACTCGTAGCCTGTAACTATTTACGGTAGTTTGTAGAAACGAATGACCCATATTGTCATACTTATACGAATGTTTATTAACTTGACTACATTATAGTGTACTTTTTTATAAAAAACAAGAAAAACATTCGAGTTTTAACCCGAAATCGACACTCATTGTGAGAAGTTTATAGTAAAATAATATAAAATTCCGAACGTTTGTATAAAATCACTATACACTAGCTATTTATTTAGAGTTTTGATAAGATTAAGTTGGAGGTATTGATATGAAAATAATGTTTGTTTCGGATATACATGGCTCACTTTACTATGCTAGAAAAGCCATTGAAAAGTTTGAAGAAGAAAAAGCGAGTCATTTAATGATTATTGGAGATGTGTTGTATCATGGTCCAAGAAACCCATTACCAAAGGATTATAATCCAGCTGAAGTAGCAGAATTGTTAAATTCTTATAAGGAAAATATTGTTGCAGTCAGAGGAAATTGTGATAGTGAAGTAGATCAAATGGTACTGAGTTTTCCTATGATGGGGGACTATCATATATTAATGAAGGATGATTATAAAATCTTTATGACACATGGACATTTGTATAATAAGAACCAAATGCCTGATTTGAACAGTGGAGATGCATTTATACATGGTCATTTCCATTTACCGATGGCTGAAAAGCTAGGAGAAGTGTACTATTTAAATCCTGGTTCAATTACATTACCAAAACAAAATAATCCAAATAGTTATGCGATTCTAGATAATGATCACTTCATGATCAAAGATTTAAATGGTAATATTATTAAAGAAATTAATTTGAAGTAATCCTTGTGATGCTTCTTTTTATTTAAAAGTATATGTAGATTATTCGAAGTACAAGGAGGAAATAATGAATTTAATACCACTACCGTTTTTCTTTGCCTTCATGGTTGGAGATTTAGTTGGAAGAAAGAATAACAATTTAAAACTGGTTTCTGTTTGTCAGCCAATGACAACTGTAATGGTTTTAATTGTTGCAGGTCTAAGTTTTCTTGAAAACTACAGAACACCTTATACTATAAGTATAATGATTGGACTATCTATAGCAGCTCTTGCAGATAGCATATTGGTAAGTCGTACAGATAAATCCGCTTTTATAAAGGGGATGGCTTTGTTCTTTTTTACAATTGTTACTTATGGAATTACATGGACAAAATTATCAGGGACAACTTCACATGATTTAACTATTTCGATTGCTATGTTTATCATTTATTGTATGATAACTGTAATCTTTTTAAAAGATAGAGGAGGCGTTGATGGAAAACCAAGTCATAAAGTGACGATAGGTGTACTTGTTTATCTATTTACCTTCTGTTTGGTCATTTCAAGAGCAATATCTACCTTTTATGGTGATTATTTTTCTACGACACAGTCACTTCTTTTGACAATTGGTATTACACTATTTTTTATGGGCGATTGTCAATTAGGTATTTATCACTTCATTAATAAGCACTTTCCAATGGTACAGGCACCGCCTTTTTATTTTGTTGGACAACTTCTTATTGCCTTAAGTTGCTCCTATTTTTAAACAAATAGCAGTTATATGAATAATTCTTAGATACTCGAAGTAATTTGTAGTATACTGATATGGGTGGTAATATGAAATATTTAAAATTAAGTAAAGAAGTAAAATTATTTATAACCGTGATCTTTTTATTTGGATTAACCTCATCAGCTTTTAATGGCTTTTTAGGTATCTATGTAAAAGAAATCGGTTACGATGAGGCAGTTGTTGGTGGTTTACTATCACTACGAAGGTTTTCAGTTGCAGGCTCTGCCATAGTAATGGCTCTTTTGGCTAGCCGTTTCGGTAGAAGAAATGCTTTGGCATTTGCATTAACAACCATTAGTCTATCAGCAATATTAATGGTAAGTACAAAAAATATTTGGTTTATGCAGTTAATGTGTATTACATCAGGTATTGGTCAATCTACATTAATGACTTTTGAGGCTCCGTTTCTGTTTTCTAAAACTAACGAGGATACTAGAATTCATGCTTTTAGTGCAAGTTTTTCAGCAAAAAATGCTGCATTTATGATTGGTTCTTTAATAACAGGGCTATTGGCGGATGTATTTGCTACTATGTTTCTAGCTGACTACTTAGGTGTAAGATATGCATTATATGTTGTGAGTTTAAGTAGTTTAGTTGCTTTGATTCCATTGTTTCTTATTAAAGGTGAGAAAACAAGGAATGAGCAAAAGATAGAATTCTCTAAGATTAAGGAGATCTATTCAGTAAAACTCGTAAAAATGTTATCTTATACAATGATTATAGGTTTTGGCGCAGGAACAATTGTGCCATTCTTTGGAATCTATTTAAAGTATATGCTTGATCTAAGTGATAGCGGTGTTGGATCAATTCTTGCCATTGCACAAATGGGAACCGTATTAGGTGGACTTATTGTCCCTTATTTGATGTCTCGATTTGGACGTTATCAGCTAGTAACGATGTTACAGATGGGTTCCATACCGTTTCTTATACTAATCGGTGTACCGATGAACATTGTGTTGGTGTCTCTAGCCTTTTTCTTTAGGTCATCACTGATGAATATGGCACAACCTATCTTACAGAATCTATACATGGAACTTGCTGACGATACTTATAGGCCTTTGATTAGTTCTTTAAGATCTACAACAAACAATCTTGCACGAGCCTTAGGCATATTACTTGGTGGTTTTATGATGGAACATATTTCCTACAGTTCGCCTTATGCGGTAACAATTGGATGTTACCTAGTAGGTACAATATTATTTAGACATATATTTATGAAAGAAAAATTACAAGAAAGAAAAGCTTTGATATCAGGTTAATAACCTGATATTTTTTTTCCTTTTAAAGGAGTATATTTTGATTAATATTCAAAACTGTAGGATGAGATTTATTCTCATTTAATATTGACAACTATACCGATTAGGTATACTATGTTATTGAGAATAATCCACAGTAAAATACTAGGGATTAAAAAGGAGGCATAATGAAAGAAATAATTAATATAAAAAATTTACAAGCATCAGCAGATGGGAAAAGCATTCTAAAGGGAATAGACTTATCAATTAATGAAGGAGAAATTCATTTAATCATGGGACCGAATGGGGCTGGAAAGTCAACATTAGCGAATGTTCTTATGGGACATCCAAGTTATGATGTTGATGGTGGTGAAGTAAATTTCTTTGATAAAGATTTACTTGAAATGAAGGTGGATGAAAGAGCAAAAGCTGGTTTGTTTTTATCATTTCAATATCCTGAGGAAGTACCAGGTATAACTGTAGAAAATTTCTTGAAGACAAGTATAAAAGAAAAAACGGGCTTTCTTCCGATGATGACTCGATTTAGAAAAGAAGCTCATCAAGTAATGGACAAACTTGATATGAAACATGAATATCTACAAAGATATTTAAATCAAGGATTTTCCGGTGGAGAAAAGAAGAAGAATGAAATTCTTCAAATGGCAATGTTAAAACCAAGACTTGCAATACTAGACGAAACAGATTCTGGATTAGACATTGATGCGATTAGATCAGTTTATGAGAATCTGAAGGAGTTGGTATCTGAGAATAACAGTATGCTAATTATTACACATTATAATAAGATTCTAGATTATATTAAACCTGATTTTGTGCATGTACTTGTTGATGGCAAAATTGTGAAGAGTGGTACTGTAGAAATTGCTAATGAAATTGATAATCAAGGATTTTATCAATATAAGTAAGGAGATATTATGGCTAAGAAAACACAAGTTTCAGATATAGACCGTGGTATCTACGATATAGTTAATGAAGAACGCCATGTTTATAGATCTGATAAAGGTCTCAATGAAGAAATAATTAAAGAAATTTCAAAAGAAAAACAAGAGCCTGAGTGGATGTTAGAAAAAAGATTACAAGCTCTGAAAATATACAAATCAAAACCAGTACCAATGTGGGGAGCCGATTTATCTGAATTGGATGTTGAAAACATTGTTCACTATGTAAAACCAGATGTTGAACAACAACATTCCTGGGATGAAGTTCCGGATGATATTAAGGAAACATTTGAAAGACTTGGTATACCAGAAGCAGAGAGAAAATCACTTTCTGGTGTAGGTGCTCAATATGATTCAGAAGTTGTTTATCATTCTATTAAACAAGAGTTAATTGATCAAGGTGTGATCTATACAGATATGGAAACAGCTGTGAAAGAGTATCCTGAGATTGTTAAACAATACTTTATGTCACTCATTAGACCGCAGGATCATAAGTTTGCAGCATTACACGGTGCTGTTTGGTCAGGAGGTTCTTTTGTCTATGTACCAGAAGGAGTAGAGGTTGATTTTCCGCTTCAATCATACTTTAGACTAAATGCAAAAGGTGCTGGGCAGTTTGAACATACAATGATTGTTGTAGAGAAGAATGCAAAACTTCATTTTATTGAGGGATGTTCTGCTCCGAAGTATTCCGTTCAAAATCTACATGCAGGTGCAGTAGAACTCTTCGTAAAAGAGGGTGCTGAACTTAGATATTCAACCATTGAAAATTGGTCTAGAAATATGTACAACTTAAATACAAAACGTGCTGTTGTTGACGCTCACGGAAAGATCGAATGGGTATCAGGATCTTTTGGTTCCAAAGTATCTATGCTTTATCCAATGAGTATTCTAAGAGGTGAGTATGCAAGAAGTGAATTTACAGGAATTACTTTTGCAGCAGAGGGCCAGTATTTAGATACCGGAACGAAAGTTGTTCATGCAGCACCACATACAACATCAATTGTAAATTCAAAGTCTATTTCAAAAAGTGGTGGTCATGCTTTTTATAGAGGTCTTCTGAAAGCATCTAAAAATGCACATCATTCAAAAGCCACTGTTAATTGTGAATCACTTATACTTGATAATCAATCTGTCTCAGATACATTACCGATCATTGAGGTAGCGAATAGTAATATTGATATTGGACATGAGGCTAAAATAGGAAGAATTTCAGATGATGCTATTTTCTATTTAATGTCGAGAGGTATTCCAGAAGCAGAAGCTAAAGCGATGATTGTAAGAGGATTTGTTGAACCAATTACGAAAGAGCTACCGTTGGAATATGCAGTAGAACTGAATAATTTAATAACTTTAGAACTTGAAGGTGTTGTAGGATAGGAGGGCATATGACTTTAAAAGAAGCAGGAATTGACTTTAAAAGAGTTCCTTTGCCAGCGTATGTAGTTGAAGTTGATGCTGATAATTACACGCCGGAAGTAAGAAGAGGACATAGAAATGTCATACATGAAGCGAAAACAGTAAAACCACACCAAAAGACTTTTAGAAAAGCACTTGGAAGTGAGTTTGAATCATTTATAAGAAAAGAATCAAAGACTAAATTAAATATTGTCATTAATGATGAAAATGATTTTGTTTGGTTAAATTATAAGAATCATCGTCACATTATTGAAGAAAATCATATTCATGTGAAACCTTATAAAAAAGGTACTGTTGTGATGGTCTATGAGAATGAAACTGACTTTGTTCACCATGGTTTAACAAGAGTCGTGGTTGAAGAAGGTGGAGAACTAAATTTAATTAAAATACAAAATACTAATTTAACATCTCAGTTTGTGGATCATGTATTAACAGAAGTACATGAAAATGGAGTATTCAAAGCAGTCGATTTGCAATTAGGTGCTAAAAACATGATTGTAAATTATGATACAAATCTATTAGGTTATCAAAGTAAATGTGATTATAAATCAATGTATATGGCTTCTGACGAAAGAGGTTTGGATTTATCTTTTACAGTTAACCATCTTGGAAAAAAATCATCGTCAGATATTCTTGGTAAAGGTGTTTTAAATGGAAAATCTAAAAAGGTATTTAGAGGAACACTTCACTTTGAAAGAGGAGCAGTTCAAGCTATTGGGAAAGAAGTGGAACATGTGTTACTTTTAAGTGATGATGTTAAAGCGGATTCAATACCAGCACTCATGTGCACTGAAGATGATGTTATCGGAGAACATGGTGCAAGTATTGGTCAGTTAGATGAAAATAGATTGTTTTATTTAATGAGTAGAGGTTTGTCTAAGCAGCAAGCAAAACTACTGGTTGTTCAATCTAGTTTTAAAGAGATAATTGAACAAATAACAGATAAGGATACTAAAGAGTTTGCAACAGATGTCGTAGATAGGAGTATTGTGAATGTTATATAAAAAGGATTTTGAGATATTTAAAACTCATCCAGATTTAGTCTATTTAGATAATGCAGCTACTTCTCAAAAACCGACTCAAGTAATCGATGCAATAGCAAATTATTATAAGAACGGCAATGGTAGCCCGCATAGAGGTGCTCATGAGCTGAGCATAATATCGACACAGATATATAATGATGGCAGAGAAACTGTAAAAGACTTTATTGGTGCAGAAAGAAGTGAAGAGATAATTTTTACAAGAAATGCAACTGAGTCGTTAAATCTTATAGCCTACAGTTATGTTAAACAGAACTTGAAAGCTCATCAGAATATCGTGTTGTCAATTACAAATCATCACAGTAATATCTTGCCATTTCAGAGATTGTGTCATGAAAATGGTTCCGAGCTTAGATATATGTATTGTGATAGTAATGGCCATATTTTAGAAGATGAATACTCTAAAATAGATGAGAATACATTGCTTGTATCTATTCCTATGATTTCGAATGGGATTGGTGTTAAACATGACGTGAAAAGAGTGTTTGATAGAGCAGATATGTTTGGTGCCATTAAGCTTTTAGATGCAGCACAGGCAGCTGGTCATGAACTTATAGATGTAAAGAAGCTAAATGCTGATTTATTGGTATTCTCAGGACATAAGATGTTCGCACCACAAGGTATTGGTGTGTTATATGGTAGCTATGAATTATTAGATCAGTTCCAGCCATTTTTATCTGGTGGTGATATGATTGAATATGTAGAAGAGCAAGTCACGACTTACGCAGACTTACCAGAACGGCTAGAAGCTGGTACTCAAAATGTGGCTGGTGTACTTGGTTTAAAAACTGCAATTGATTACATTAATGTCATAGGACTAGATAGGATCAAAAATCATGAGTCTTTGATTACTAAATATGCATTTGATACGCTGAAATCCCTTGACTTCATTGAAGTCTATGGTGATGAAAAGAGGGGCTCGGTTATAACGTTTAATGTTATAGATGTTCATCCGCATGATGTATCAAGTATAGTAGATAGTCATCATGTCGCTATTAGAGCTGGACATCATTGTTGTCAACCGCTTATGAAATACTTAAATCATCCTTCTACTTGTAGAGTATCTTTTAGTATTTTTAATACAAAAGAGGATATTGATAAACTCGTACTTTCATTAGAAGCTGTTAAGGAGGTATTTTATGGATAGTATTTATAGTGAGTTGATTCTAGAACATAATAAAAGCAAACATAATCACAGAACATTAGATTCTCCTGATGCCGTTGAACGTGGACATAATCCTAATTGTGGAGATGATTTGACACTACAGATTAAAGTAAAAGATGGTATGATTGAGGAAGCTGCTTTCTTAGGATCAGGTTGTGCAATTAGTCAGGCATCGATGTCAATAATGATTGATATGGTTAAAGGTATGTCAATTATTGAAGCAAAGGAAATAGCAGGCAAGTTCTTCAATATGATACAGGGGCATGAATTGACTGATGATGATATGGAACGTCTTGAAGATGCAGTCGCTTTTGAGAGTTTGAATAAGATGCCAGCTAGAGCAAAATGTGGTACACTTGCTTGGCATTGTTTAGATGAAAGTATAAATAAGGTTATGGATTGATATTTGTAGACAGAAATAATTATCTGTCTACTTTTTTATTTTCGAACACTTAAAGATGACAATATTGTTGTTTTAGGGCTTATATGCTATTATTTGATTTGAAACTAATAAAAAACAATGAATTAATTTATTCTTGACAGTCAAATACTTCGGTGATAGAATTAAATTAATTCGAAGGAGGAAGTATTTTGAATTTTGACCCTAATAACTTTGAAAATTTGATATTTGATTACATGGATCAAATAAAAGTGTTGTTTTCAGCAGATACATGGGAGAATATCCTTTTAAACTGTACAAAGAATGAAATGCTGGTACTGCTATTACTTTATAGAGGATCTGATATCAATATGAGTCAGATTGCAGAATACCTAGACGCACCATTGAATACAACAACAGGAATTGTAAGTCGAATGGAGAAAAAGGACATGATTAGTCGTGTACGTAGTACTACAGACAAACGTGTTGTTACGATTGTACTTACAGAGAGTGGACGCACTCAAATCAGTGATATTATGGGTTTGATCATGAAATATGGTGAAAGAGTGTTTTCTTCACTTAGTCAAGAGGAGTTGAATCTTTTATCTGGAGTGATAGGAAAACTAGTACGAATTGTTCAGAATGTTGAAAGAGAAGAAACACCTGTTAAAAGTAAGGTTAGAAAAATAGTGATAGAGTAGTTTTACTGCCATTGGGCAGTAAAAAAATATATAATACTTCGACAGAAGAACTATTCGAAACATGAAGTAATATGAAAAGAGGTACAGATGGGGAGAATATTGATTTTTACAGGTAAAGGTGGTGTAGGTAAGACCAGTATGGCTTCAGCCCACGCCATGTTATCAGCAGAACAAGGGAAGAAGACCTTGATTGTTAGTACAGATATGGCTCATAATCTATGCGATATATTTGAGACAACTATCGAGAAGACAATTACAAATATTACAAAAAATTTGGATGCATTAGAGATTGATCCTAATTACATGATGGAAAATGAATTTAGCGATATGAGACGAGCATTTGGGAACATGATTCAATCATCAGGTTTACCTCTTGGTACGTTAGAGCAATTGAGCTTGTTTCCGGGAATGGATGAGCTATTTTCATTATTAAAAATCATGGAAGTATATGAGAGTGGAGAGTATGAGAGAATCATTGTGGATTGCGCACCAACAGGTGAGACACTAACTCTTTTGAAGTTTCCAGAACTTCTTTCATGGTACATGGAGAAATTTTTCCCGGTAGGCAAAGTAGCCTTGAGAGTTTTGTCACCAGTATCAAAAGTAATGTTTAAAATTCAACTACCTGATAAAGCTGCCATGACAGATATAGAAAAGTTATTCTTTAAGTTAATTAAGCTTCAGGAACTGTTAAAAGATAAGTCAGTTACTTCTGTGAGACTGGTTGCTATGCCTGAAAAAATGGTTGTTGAAGAAACAAAAAGGAATTATATGTATATGAATCTTTATGACTTTAATGTCGATGGGGTTTATATCAATCGTATTTTACCAAAGGATATAGATAATGAGTTTTTCAATGAATGGATAGATATTCAAAATGATTATATACAAGAATTGAATGAAATTTTTGTTGAAGTCCCACTTTATAATATCCCTTGGTTTGACTGTGAAATAAGTGGCATTAAGGGTGTAAAAACCATTGCATCTGAAGTACTGAGTAAATGGGATGTTTTTGATGCCAAAGATATTCATAAGGGCTTATCATACGAGGCTGTTGAAGAGGGATATTTGCTCAAATTATTTTTGCCATCAGTTGACAAAGAGGGATTAGATATGCATGAATCTAGCAGTGATATTATAGTGAAAATTGGTAATTTTAAAAGGAATATTCCTAAGCCAAATGCACTCAGAAATCATTCGATATCTGCTGCGAAATTTGTGGATCAACATTTGTTGATAACACTGTCTGGACAATAGAAGGAGGCAATGATGAGTAATATAAACACGGAATCCTTAGAGATAATAATGGAAATTGTTCATTTAAAGAAGAAATTATTGAAGACTGTAGTACCTGAGAAAACTATGAAACACATAGATGTTATAGGTCATGAAATAAAGTCGATGGTTTTAGAAGCATTATGCGATCAAGCATCAAAGAATGATGATTCACCGTCTAAAGTAAAAAAAGTTGAGATTGGTTAGGTGTGCGATGAGAATAATATTATATACTGGAAAAGGCGGTGTTGGTAAAACAAGCATCGCAGCTGCAACTGCAATAAAGCTAGCTAATGAGGGTAAAAAAGTGATCATAATGAGTACCGATCAAGCCCATAGTTTATCAGATTCGCTAGATGTTAAATTATCATATGAACCTATCCCTGTGATTAAGAATTTAGATGCAATGGAAATAGATGTGGTCAAGGAAAGTGAAAAAGCATGGGGGGAGATGCAAAATTATATAAGACAATTGATTACTTCTAGAGCTGAAGATGGAATAGAAGTAGATGAGTTGTTGGTGTTCCCTGGATTAGAAGAACTCTTTTCTTTATTTAAAATTTTAGATATTTATGAAAAAAATGCATACGATGTAATGATTGTTGATTGTGCACCAACTGGTGAAACTTTGTCTCTATTGAAGTTTCCTGAGATGTTTGGACATATGATTGAGACTGTATTACCAATGAAAAGAAAAGCAATAAAGGTTGCAGGCCCAGCTATTCAAACCATTACAAAAGTACCTATGCCAAAGACGTCGGTATTCGATGAGTTTGAGAAACTCTTTGTAAGGTTAGAACAACTGCAAGAACTGATGTTAAATAAAGAGGTTGTATCCCTCCGTATTGTAACTACACCAGAAAAGATTGTTATCAAAGAAACCAAAAGAAATTTTACATGGCTTCATCTTTATGACTACAATGTAGATGCTGTTATTGTTAACAAAGTATATCCTAGACAGGCACTGGAGGGTTACTTCAATCGTTGGGTGGAATTACAAGAAGAAGGATTAAATGAGATTCAAGAGAGTTTTAGAGATATTCCGGTATTCAACTTGATGCTACAAAAGTATGAACTGAAGACTGTAGAAGTGTTAGAAACCATAGGAAATCTATACGGGAATAGCAATCCTATGGATATCTTGTCTACACATAAAATCTTTACTGTTTCACAAGAGGGAGATGTCCACAGGATGAATGTATATTTACCTTTTGTAGAAAAATCAGAAATGGATTTGGGTCAAAATGATGGAGAAATCCAGATATCAATTAAGAACGAAAAAAGATGTTTTGTACTACCACATCAGTTACAAGGGAAAACAATAACTAGTGCTAAATTAAATGAAGGGATTTTGGCCATAGATTTTACTTGATTAATCATAAATAAAGAATTGGTTTAGTAGAGTAAATTCACGATGAGAAAGGACTTTTAAGGTCCTTTTTCTATATGAATTGAAAATTACTATCACTATCTTGAAAGTGAAGAATTCCCCAAAATCGAGTAATGGTAGTTTTATATCATTTTTATTTCCCAAATCATGATGTTTATGCATATCTAAATATTGAATGGGTATGATTTATTATGAGAGGTCGTTATGAAGAAAATAGTTGTAATAATAGTTGTTTTGCTTCTGTCTATACCCAATGTATTTGCAGATGATTATGAAATGTTCGTGAATCATGGATCAATAATGTTAATTATTGATCCAGATACAGGTGCGATTGTTTTTGCAAATAATGCTGCTGCAAATTTCTATATGTGTACTATAGAAGAATTAAAGGAAATGAACATATCAGAAATTAATACGTTGTCACCTGAGGAAGTCGCAAATGAGATGATGATGGCGAAACTTCAAGAAAGAAATTACTTCAACTTTAAACATCAGTTGTGTGATGGCTCTATTAAAGACGTAAAAGTTTATTCTTATCCAGTAAATTTTATGGAGAAGGAGATGTTGTTTTCAATTATTTTAGATGTGACTGATGAAAAAATTGTTGAACAACAGCTTTTGGACAGTCAAGACAGAGAAAGAAAAAACTTAATAAGAGTTGTATATGGTTCGATTTTCATTATCATAACATTCATAATTTTTTCATTCATAATATATCAGTCAAATAGGAAACTTGCTTATCTGTCTCAGTTTGATCCTTTAACAAAAGTCTATAATAGAAGTATGACTAAACTCAGTTATGATAAGTTACTGTTGAAACAACAGAGGTTGCATATAGTCATGATTGACGTGAACAACTTAAAGTTTATTAATGATACATTTGGACATATTTCTGGAGACAAAATGATTCAAAAGGTTGCTAGATATCTTGTGAATTTTTTTGACGGAAAGGACATTGTTTGTAGAGTGTCTGGCGATGAATTTGTGGTATTCTCTTCTACGTATCTGTCACCAGAGACAATTGAAGAGAAAATAACTAAAGAAAGATTCCTAATCAATGGAATAAGTTTTGATGTATCGGTAGGATGTGTTGTTGCAGAACGTCATACAAGTTATGAAGATGCTTTTTCAAAGGCTGAATCGAGGATGTATAGTCAGAAGGTTACAAATAAAGATGATAGTTTGTCACGAATAAAAAGCAATATTATGGAGATTCTTTTTTCATATTTTCCTGATACTAAAAATGAAATCAAAGTCATTACTAAGATAGTAAAGTATATCTGTGAGAAAATGAAAATACCGGAAGATGAAATGAAGGATCTGCTTACGGCGACAGAATATCAGCATATATCTATGGGGATCTTAAAGGATGATGTGGCAATAGAAAGAGTACATCCTGAAAAAAGTTACTCTATATTGAATGCTTTGGGTGTTAGATACAATGTCGCTAATACGGTGTTAAATTGTCATGAATTATACGATGGATCAGGATATCCTAAAGGATTACATGGTAAGAACATTCCATTTTCTGCACGAATCCTTAGTATTGCGAATACGGTATACTCACATTTGGATTCTAATAGTACTTCAGAGATACTGGATTATTTTAATGATAATATTTCTAAAAAGTATGATGATGGAATTTTAAGAATAATTCTTGATGATGAGTTTAGAGAGTTTTTAAAGACGATCGATACCTAAATGATACGATTGAAGATTAAAGGTAGCTATTGCTAATATAATTAATATAATGGAGGTCTATATGAAATATGAAATTACTTCGAAAGATGACTTAAAAACAACAGTGATGAAAGTGAAGTCTGCACTTAAAGAACACGGTTTTGGTACTTTGTACGAATTGAATTTTAAAGAAAAATTTGAAGAGCATAATTTAGATTATCCGAATGATTATTATGTCTTAGAAGTATGCAATCCAGGATATGCACGGAGAATATTAGAGATTTCATCTGATGTGGGTTATTTTTTACCATGTAAAATCGTCATCTATAAAACCGATGAAGTGAGAGTTGGAATGATTAAACCTTCTGAAATGTTGTATCTTGTAACAGATAATCCGAAAGCTATGATGCTGGCTAAAGAAGTTGAAGATATTCTAAAGGAGTGTATAAACTATTAGGACCTAAGGTCCTTTTTTAGTGAAATTCTCTAATAAAAAAAGAGTCGTTTGACTCTATCCTAACCGATTAATGGCACCATGTATTTGATCTTTAATGAGTGTATCTAAAAAAGTTACTAACTCATCAACTGATTGATGAAGTCTACCAAAAATCCATTGTTCTATTATACTTCCAAAGCTAATTGAAAAATAAGTTGTAATATTATCAATGTATTTGAAGTTAATTTCTTTATCATGAGAAATCTCATCTACTGCTTTTTTTACTAAAAGTGCGATATCTTTATAGAACAAGTTATATATTTGATCTTGAGTCATATCACAGAGTGCATGTTTACAGACTGTACGATTCTTTTCTAACCCAATTAATAATTCTCTTAAACCTTCTTGCCATAGTGCTTCTCCTTCGTACTGTGATAAAGGATTCATGATGAGTCGATGGAATGACCATTCAACGAGTTTGTGTATATCCTCAAAGTGATAATAAAATGTTTGTCTATTTAAGTTGCATATATTAACAATTTCCTGTATTGAAATTTTGTTTAGAGATTTTTCTTTTAGAAGTTCTTCTAGTGCTTGTGCGAGTAATTTTTTTGTGATGTCTGATCTAGTTTTCATAAATTATTCCTTTCAACTTATTATAGCGATTCTCTCTATACAAATCCATGATTTTGTCTAGTTTTTATACAAAATTTAGAATCTGTTTATGTTCTTTTTTGTGAAACAATCTATACTCTTGTGATATGAAGAGAGGGTATATGAAAGAAAAAGAAAATCAATCGGTTATAGAAAAGATATCAACTCAAATTGTTGATAAAAGAAATGGCTTTATACTAGTTTATTTAATAATGGTCATTTTTTGCTTGTTTTCGAGAGGTTGGGTTGAAGTCAATGATGACATAAAATCCTATTTGCCTGAAACGACAGAAACTAGACAAGGTTTAACTTTGATGGAAGATGAGTTTACAACCTTTGGAACTGCACAAGTTATGGTTTCGAATATTACTTTTGAACAAGCTGAAGAGTTAAAGGTCAGTATTGAATCTGTTAAAGGTATTAAAAGTGTTACATTTGATGATACTAAGGAACACTTCACAAGCGCTTCAGCGCTATATTTAATTACAACGGATGGCGAGGAAAGTGATGAAATATCAAAAAATGCATTAAAAGAGGTTTTGGAGTTATTAGAACCATATGATACATCGTTAAATAGTACTATTTTAGAGGATTCAGCTGCTTCACTTGAAAAAGAGATTCAAAGTGTTATGGTGGTTGCCATTTTTATTATTTTAGGTGTGCTTTTATTTACATCAAAAACATACATGGAGATTCCTGTGCTATTAATCACTTTTGGTGTTGCTGCCATATTAAATATGGGAACTCATTTCCTTTATGGAGAAATTTCATTTGTATCTAATTCTATAGCAGTTATTTTACAACTAGCGTTGGCAATTGATTATGCGATTATTCTATGTCACAGATTTACTGAAGAAAGAGTATATTTACCAGCAAGAGAAGCTGCAATCAAAGCCTTAAGCAAAGCTATTCCTGAAATATCTTCAAGTAGTTTAACGACGATATCGGGATTAATGGCCTTGATGTTTATGGAATATGGTCTTGGATTTGACATGGGACTAGTATTGATTAAAGCATTATTATTCAGTTTGTTAATCGTTTTCACCTTGATGCCAGGTTTACTAATGATTTTTTCTGGTTTAATGGATAAGACGGTTCACAAGAATTTTGTTCCAAAAATTACACCTTGGGGACATATGGTTGTAAAAACTAAATACATTGTACCTATCGTATTTATATGTGTAGTGGTTGGAGCATTCTATTTATCCAATAAAACAAATTACGTTTATGGTTTTACGACACTAGAAACCATAAAACAAAATGATACTCAGCTTGAAAAAGCAAAAATTGAAGATAATTATGGTACCAGAAATATTATGGCTGTTCTTGTGCCTACTGGTGACTATGAAAAAGAGGGACAGTTTATTGATCATATGGCATCACTACCTGTTGTTGATGAGGTTATAGGTCTTGCAAATACAGAGGCACGTGATGGCTACATGGTGACAGATGGTTTGAACCCAAGACAATTTGCGGAACTTACTGATGTTGATATTGAAATTGCAAAAATGCTTTATAGTGGTTATGCAGTAGAACAAGAGACTTATGGTAAACTTATCAATGGTTTAGATGAATACTCGGTACCTTTATTAGATATATTCATGTTTCTTTATGATCAAAAGGAAGCAGGCTATTTTACTTTAGATCAGGAACTTGAAGATGAACTTGATGATATGCATAGAGATTTAGATGATGGGATGACTCAATTAAAAGGGGAAAACTATTCTAGAATTTTGATGATACTCGAGATGCCTGAAGAGGGTGAGGAAGCTTTTGATTGGCTAGATGAGTTTCATAATATAGCTTATGAGTATTATGATGAGGTTTATTTCGTTGGTAATATTACCAGTAACAATGATTTGGGCACATCTTTTGCAAAAGACAATTTAATAATTACGATATTATCTGCTCTATTTGTTATGATTATCTTGTTGTTCACATTCAAATCAGCTGGATTACCAGTACTGCTTGTATTGACGATTCAAGGTAGTATTTGGATGAACTTCTCGTTTCCAGCATTGCAAAATACAAATATATTCTTTATGAGTTATTTGGTGGTTACAGCCATTCAGATGGGTGCGACTATTGATTATGCGATTGTAATTACAAGTAGATACATGGAATTAAAACGTGAAATGTCGATTCATGAAGCCATGATAGAATCGTTAAACCAAGCATTCCCAACGATTATTACATCGGGGACAATACTGGCCTCAGCGGGTGTGCTGATTGGATTTTTATCATCGGATTATGCCGTTTCATCGATTGGTATTTGCTTAGGAAGAGGGACAATAATTTCATTGTTTTTAGTTATGGGTGTATTGCCTCAGACTTTGTTATTGGGTGATTATATTATTGAGAAAACAGCCTTTACATTGAAGCGTAGGGGAATTATTACAAGTCATTCAGGTTCTATGAAAATGAATGGTAAAATGCAAGGTTATATTTCTGGATACGTTGATGCGGAAATAAAGGGAACAATAAAAGGTGATGTAAAAGGTATGATTGAAATGGGAAGTGTTGAAAAGGAGGTGTCAAATCATGAAAAGATTCAATAAAATTCTTATTGTAACTTTATGTTTTGTGTTAATTACAGCTTCGATTCCTATTTATGCTAGTAATTCACCAGTAATAAAGATTAAGACGGTTGATGATTTAGTGGATTTATCTAAAAACTGTGTATTGGATACTTACTCAGAAAATTTAATCGTAATTCTTGAAAATGATTTGGATTTAACTGGGGTAGCTTTTGATTCTATTCCAAGTTTCTCCGGGGTATTCGATGGAGGTGGTTATACCATAAAAGGACTAACTGTCGATGATGTTGGCTCAAATAGAGGTTTATTCCGGTATATTCAGCTATCGGGGATGGTGAAAAACTTGCACGTTACTGGACAAATTGATCCTATTGGTACGAAATCAGAAGTTGGTGGTATCGTTGGTACTAACTATGGTGTGATTATGAATGTATCATTCACTGGAGATGTGTCTGGTTTAACGGCAATCGGTGGTATTGCTGGTGTAAACGAGCAGACAGGTTCTATAATTGGATGTGAAGTGGAAGGTCTTATTACTGGAGAACATTATACTGGCGGTATTGTTGGAGAAAATAATGGTTATGTTGGCAATTGTACCAACTATGCTAAGGTAAACACAACTGATGATGCTATTCCCAATAATGATATGGCAAGTTATGATTTAGAGAAGTTAGATCTAGAGTCTGAATCCGCAGAAGATATTGAAGCGCAAACTGATACTGGAGGTATTTCCGGTTATAGTACAGGGATATTAGAAGGCAATTCGAATTATGGCGAAATTGGCTATCCTCATGTTGGCTACAATATTGGTGGTATTGTAGGTAGACATAATGGCTACATTATCAATAATACCAACTATGGTCCTATATTTGGAAGAAAAGATGTTGGTGGTATCGTAGGGCAGATGGAACCCTATGTACATTTACTATTTTCAGAGGACACCCTTCATGATCTTGATGATGCACTTGTCAATATGAATGAATCGTTAGAAGTATTAGTGAATGATGCATACGGAAATTCAAAAGATATATCACATCAACTTGAATCTATCAATCAGCAAATGAATCAGACATCAGATGATTTAGAAAACTTATTAAATAATACTTCTTCTTATGCAGATGATGCTGGGGAGACTCTTAATAATGGTTTCGATAGACTTCATAAGGTAGTTATTCAGCTTGAGTATGTTGTTGATGAGTTTAAGGAAAGTTCAGAAGACATGACAACAGGTATGGATTTCTTAGAAAAGGGATTCGATGAACTGGCTGAGGGGTCAGAAGATGTAGAAGATGGTATAGATGATTTAGAAGATGCGATGGATGATTTAGAGTTAGCAGCAGAAGATGCAGACAAAGCTCTAACAAAGATAAGCACGGGATTAAACGATATTGAGAAAGCTCTTGAAACATCAGAAAAATATGATGAAGGAATGGCGCTTGTACTAGAAGGTTTTGAGGAGTTAGAAGAAGCATCGAAAGATGCAAATTTTGCCTTAAAAAGAATGTCCGATTATTATATTCAAGAAGGAAATATGATTAGATTTGATTATGGACCTTCTATTGTAGCTTTGTCAGAAGCTCTAGACCACTTAAATGATGCCACTCCAAAGCTTAAGAATGGTTTCACTCTTTTGAGCAGTGAGTTTGAAGATGATATGGCCTTGATGAATGAAGCTTTTGCATGGTTTAATGCAGCAGCTTTAGATATCTCTGCTATGAATGAAGATCTAAAGGCTATGAAAAAAAATCTTGATAAAGCGATGAAGAATTTCCAAGATGCTGCTGAACATATTTCAGATGGGATGAGAAGCTTCTCCGATGCGTCTAGTGCATTTGGTGATGCAACTCAGCATATATCTATGGCTTTTGAATATTTTGATAAGATTTTAAATGAACAACAAAGTAAAGCAGCGTTAAGTTTTCCGATTCTGTCTGAATATACTGAAGAAAGTTCCGAGATTCTCTTTGATGATTTGAGTAATCTTTCTTTGATGATGACTGAACTAAATAATATACTCAAAGATGGTAGTGATGAAACTTATAGCAATCTTAGACAACTTAATGAAGATTATAAATCAGTCATGGATATATTAAGAGATGGAATCAATGCATTATCTTTTGATGACGTTGCTGTTTTTGAAGATATATCTGATTTAGAAGATAATGAAGAAATCATTCAAAAGGGTATCACCATGAAATGTATAAACATGGGGGACGTTGAAGGTGATGTTGATGTTGGTGGCATTGTTGGAGCCATGGCTATTGAATATGATTTTGATCCAGAGGATGATATTGTAAAAAAGGGTAATCAGTCTTTTAACTTTAAATATCAAACAAAAGCTATTTTACTAGGTTCGAAGAATACAGGAACTGTTACTTCTAAAAAAGACTATGCAGGTGGCATTGTAGGCCGTATGGATTTAGGTTTAATACAAGACAGTGAAAATTACAGTCAAGTTTCTAGTGATGATGGCAATTATGTAGGAGGCATTGCTGGTTCTTCAAATGGTGTTATTAGGGCTTCTTACAGTATTTCAAGATTGTCAGGACTTAAATATATTGGTGGTATTGCAGGATTTGGTCATCAAATTCATGACAGTTATGTCATGATGTTTATTGAAGAGGAAGAGGAGTATGCAGGTTCTATAGCTGGTGATATTGACGGTGAGTACACAAATAATAGATTTGTAAACAATGAATGGGCAGGTGTTGATGGTGTTAGTTATGGTGGGAAAGCCACTCCTGAGACATATGAGAATATGATGAACTACGAAGTAACAGAGGAGTTCAAAGGATTGCAAATTACTTTTACAGTTGAAGATAAAGTTATTGAAACCAGAAAACTGAGTTTTGGTGATACTATCCCTTATGAGTCCTTACCAGAGTTGCCAGTTAAAGATGGTTACTATGCAAGATGGTCTGATGAAACACTTGAAAATCTTGCATTTAATCAAACAGTAGAGGCAGTCTATAAACCATTAATTCAAGTTATCGCTTCAGAAGAAGATAAACCACTATTACTTGTCGAAGGTATCTTTGACCCAACTGATAAGCTTAGAATGGTTGAAGTTGATAGTTACAAAGAAAAAGCTGGTGAAAGTACTTTAGGTGAGTTTAGAATTGCTATTGATCCATCGGAAAGTGATGAGATGATATATCGTTTCTTGAAGCCAGAAGCTGATGTTGCTCTTTATGTAGAAGAGGGAGGACGATGGGTAAAAACTGATACAGTAATAGATGGTAGTTATCTTGTCTTTAAATCAGATCAACATAATTTTAAATTAGCTGTTGTAGAACAACCTAGAAATATGAGATGGTTATATTTATTAGGAGGATTTCTACTTGTAATAGGAACCTTAATAACTAGAAAGAAAAGAAGGGCAGCTTAGCTGTCCTCCATTATTTTTTTGAGCCACTGAAGTGAGTCTGGTGTTTTATCACCGTAGGCAATGCTTTTGACTTCTAAAAAATTCATAAATTCAATCATGGCTTTTTTAAAAGCTTTACTTGGATATTGATCTAACCATAATCCTTTCACAATAAGGCGCTTGTTCTTTCTATCCATTACAGGTTCAATTCGTCCAATAAACTCATCACCATAGAGTATAGGTAGAACATAATACCCAAATTTTCTATCTCTCTCTGGTGTGTAAACTTCCCATTTATAATCAAAATCAAAGAGAACTTTTATGAGTTTTCGATCCCATATAAGATTATCAAGAGGTGCAATAAATTGAACACGTTTATGGTACTTTTTATTTATTTCACTAAATGATCTAAGGGATTCTTTGCATACGTAGAAATCTTCCTTTAAACCATCAATGTGTATTTTTTCTATGCTCTTTTCCTTGTAAAGTGATTTAAAGGCTGCTTGCCTCTCGTTTGATTTAAGTCCTTTTATTCCTAGAAATGATTCGCTTCTCTTATCCCATAGTAGGCCAGTTGCTTCTATTCTTCTCAGAATGCCCCATTTATGATAATCAAGTTCACTGATATTTGGATCAGCAGCTTCAATTAATTCTAATGGTAGTAAGTTAGAAGTGAAATCATAGATTTTCCTACTGTTAACTTTATCATAGACCATTAATTCTCCAGTGAAAAACATTAAGTCTAAGAGAGCTCGAGCAGCAGAGGTAGGAGCCCATGCCCAGTCAACCTTATGTTGTAATAAAACATCTTTTGAAGAAGAGGGACCATTTTTGAGAGCCTCTCTGACTGCTGGTATATATTCAACAATTTCAGGATCGCGCCATGTGTGTGTTTCTATAGCGGTATTATAATAGCGTTTAAAATATTTTCTGTCTTCGACAGGAAATATCGCCATATTTTTATCCCAACCATCCATCAAAACTCTGTCTTTGTATAGGAGTTCATTGAGCATCGACGGTTTGTAATTTTGTATTCTAGATTGTAAAACTAAATGCGGATTCATTGCTATGATATTTAAAGGATCAAACTGCAAACAGCCAACTTTTTTTATGTAGGTCATAATACCATTTTTTCCTTTTAAGGTCTTTCCATTTAATAAATTAAGATGATAAAGAATAAATCTTCGAGCTTCCTTCTTTGATATGTTCATAAGGCTCCTTAATCAGTTTTATCTTTCTAAAAAATCAAAAATTTCTTTTTTCCTTCTACTTGCTAAACTATAACCTTCATTATACGCTAATTTGATTTTATTAAAGTCTTTTTCTGTTCGACTTACATCAAGAGGTGATTCAGGTCTGAAAACTAAAGCTTTTCCTTCCTCTTCTAATTGCTTAACAAATGACAGACTTTCTTTATAGACAATATGTCTATTTTCGAGTCCCTTTTTTATCTCAGGTAGCTTACTATATAATACAGAACAAAGACGACTACCTTTAAAAGCGGATTTACTGTAATTTTCATCTCTTGTTAATAAAATAATTACTTTGTCACAACCATCCTCAAGAGCTTTTTTTACTGGGATGGGGTCGGTGATTCCACCGTCTAAATGTGGGTGGCCATTAATATTAACTTTTCTAGAGATAAACGGTAAACTAGTGGATGCTCTAAGTGCCCACATCATTTCTTCTGCATTGTGATCTTTATTAGAGGTGTAATATGACTGACCATTATAACAGTTCATTGAGACAATATTGAAATCTTGTTTAGAAGCATTAAAGGTTTCAAAGTCAAAGGGATGGTGTTTATGCGCGATATCATTAAATATAAAATCCATTCCAAATAAACTACCAGATTTAATAAGATTCCTTTTACTCATATACCTTGAATCACCTAAAAATTGTTCTATTATTTCTATATTTCGTCGAGACTGTTTTGATAAGTAATTGGTAGCATTAATAGCCCCCATTGAAACGCCAATAACATAGGGCATTTCAATATCATTGTCTAATAGAAATGATGTAATACCTTCACAAAACACACCTCTAAAACCGCCGCCTTCTATGACTAATCCTATCTTCATATATACCTCCTTACAACATAATTTATCTTACCGTAATATGTAATCATAGACTAGTATATTTGAGAAAATTAATAATATTTAGATATTTTATAATGTATGATTGTACTTTACTAATTTAATGATATAATAGTTAGGGTATAGAAATAATGGAGGAATTATGGTTGATAGACTAAAAAAAATGAGTCCGCAGTTAAGGGTTTATATAGTGATTGTTGCTTTATCTGCATTGGCTGCAGGCTTAAGTGGCGGTGTTTTATCGAACTATTTTAAAGACGCTTATCAAGTAACAGCAGAACAGAGAGGCTTAATAGAGTTTCCACGTGAATTACCAGGGGTTATAACAATTTTTGTCATAGCTTTACTAGCAGGATTCTCAGATATAAAGATTGCTATGGTATCGAATATTTTAGGAATTATTGGGGTGTTGGTATTAGGAGTATTCTCACCATCTTATAATATAATGCTTATTTTCATCTTTATTCATTCTATGGGTTCGCATATGGCGATGCCTTTAAGAGACGCCATTGGTATGGATTTAATACAAGGTGGCAATACAGGTAAACGGATGGGACAGTTTAAAGGTGTTTATACTGGTTTTACAATGATTGCTATGATGATTACTTTTATTGGTTATAGAGCAGGAGTTTTTAGCTTTACAAGTAAAATCAAATGGATTTTTATAGTATCTGCAGTATTTATGATTATGGTTATTATATTATACTCTGTATTGTCAAAATTAGTTGATCATAAAATTGTTTCAGATAAACGTGTTAAATTTGTTGTTAGAAAAGAATATAAGTTTTATTATATATTAACGGTTATGTATGGTGTTCAAAAGCAAATAATGCTTGTATACGGTCCTTGGGTGTTAATTGAACTCCTTGATAAGAAAGTAGATACATTAGCGATACTGGGCATTATTGGTTCATTTGTAGGAATCTTTTTTATACCTGCATTAGGGCGTTGGATTGATAAGTATGGTTTGAAAAAATTACTGTATGTAGATGCTCTATCTTTTATAGGTGTCTATGTAGCATATGGTATTTTATCTGCTTTATTTAAAGCAGGAAGTATCCCAACAGTTGGCTTACCGGTTATCATGACTTTTATTTTATTTATTATTGACAAGATGTCAAATCAAATGGGGATGATACGTACAATATATCTTAAATCGATACTTGTTAAACCATCTGATTTTACAGCAACATTATCTCTAGGATTATCACTTGATCATATTGTCTCAATTACATGTGCTATTGCAGCAGGGTTTATATGGGATTCGGTTGGTCCGCAGTATATTTTCTTTGCAGCTGCATTGATGAGTTTTGTGAATTTAGTGGTTGCTTCAAAAGTAGTTATTCCAAAGACCTTTTCCTAGGTCTTTTTTTTTATTCTTAACTATGATAAAATAGTATTTTATTAGGAGGCGTATAAATGAGTAATGATTATGTAGTGGTATTTGGTGCATCGGTTGTAGATATATTCGGTTTCAGTACAAGTAAGTATACACCGTATAATTCTACACCAGGTCAAGTAAGGATGTCTTTTGGTGGTGTCTGTAGAAATATTGCTGAAAACCTTGCAAGAGTTGATGTAAATACCAAGTTTATCTCTGTAATAGGGAATGATGAAAAAGGCCGATCAATGATGGAACATTCGATGTTGTATGGTTATGACATGAGTGAGTCACTAGTTTTAGAAGGTTCAGGTACGCCTACCTACTTAGCAATATTAAATGAAACAGGAGAGATGGTATCAGCGATTGTTGATATGGGAGCTCTTGATGAATTATCATTTGAGTTTATCAATTCTAAGGATGAAATTATTAAAGGATCTGAATATTTGTTTCTTGATGCTGATAGTCCTGAGAATTTAGAGTATATATTAAATAGATATAAGGATGATACAAAGTTTGTCTTAGATCCTGTGTCAGCAGCAAAGGCTATCAGTATAAAGCATTTAATAGGAAATTTTCATACAATAAAACCTAATCGTTACGAGGCAGAAGTTTTATCTGGAATAGAGATTCATAATGATGAAGACTTGGTTAGAGCAGGTCAATATTTTATTGATCAAGGTGTCGAGCATGTTTTTATTAGTTTAGATTGTGAAGGTATTTTCTTTACAGATGGAAAAAAGGCTTATAAAGTTACGGCATGGGATGTACCAGTATGTAATGTTACAGGTGCGGGAGATTCTTTTGTCGCTGGTCTAGGATATGGTTATATGAATCAGTTAGATATAATCGATACAATTCAGACAGCAATGGCAATGTCTATTATTGCTATAGCAAGTCAAGAAACCATCAACTCTGAGTTATCAAAAGAACTTATAGATGAAGTTATTAAGAAAACTGAATGGGTTATCAAAGAGTTATTATAACACTGGCGTTTTCACCAGTGTTTTTTTGTACAGTATTTCATGAAAGACATTAAAGGTTTAGTGGATAAGTAGGTGATAAACGATGATATTGAGTATAAGTAGAAGAACTGACATTCCAGCTTTCTATATGGAATGGTTTTTGAATAGACAGAATGAGGGATATTTACTGACAAGAAATCCTATGAATAGAAAACAAGTAAGTAAGGTCAATTTTAGCGATGTATCATGTTATGTGTTTTGGACAAAGGATCCAAGAAATCTAGTTAAATACTTTGATAAAATAAATAAACCTTTTATGGCACAGATCACAATTACACCTTATTTAAATGATATAGAAAAATCAGTAAATCAAAAACAGAAAATCATTAATTCTGTTGTTGAATTATCTGAAAGGATAGGTTCTGAACGTTTGATTTGGCGTTATGATCCAATATTATTTAATGATAGATACACAGTGGAATTTCATTTGAAATATTTTGAAGAACTCTGTAAGAGACTAGATGGATGTATTTCAACTTGCGTTATCAGTTTTTTAGAAATCTACAAAAAGATTGGTCATATCAGAAGTCGATTCTATGAGCCTAACAACGTAGAAAAGGATTCATTTGTAGAGTCTTTATTGGAGATTGCCAATAAATATAATATAACTTTGAAATCATGTGGCTCGTATGAAGGGATTGAAAAAAACAGTTGTATTGATGTAAGTATCTTAAAACAAATGGGTATTACAGGCTATAGGAAAGATAAATATCAAAGAGATCAGTGTAATTGTATTGAGAGCGTTGATGTTGGTAGTTACAATACCTGTCCACACCACTGTATGTACTGTTATGCTAACTATAATCATGATAAGGCTTATGATTTTTATAAGTCATTTGATCAAGAGTCGGTGATTCTCGGCGCACAAATTGTGGGTGATGAGATAATAAAAGATAAAGTGATTAAACTTAGTTATCAAATTTCGATGTTTGAGTAAATCAAGAAAACCTAAACAAATTATGTTTTTTGTTGATACACTTTGAGATTGTGTTAAAATAGTTTTATTGAAGAGTTTGGAGGAAAAATGAGTATAAATATTGTTGTAGGAGCATATGGTGCTCTATCTGTAATTGCGGCTATTATGCAGGGGGTATATAAAAATATACCTCTAGGTTCTGCTATTGTAATGGGATTTGGTGGTATTTTGATGTTGGCTGGTATTTTCACAACTGAGTGGGTAGCAGTTGCGCTTGTAGGTGTGGGAGGAATACTTGCACATATTTCTGCAGTTATCAATGGGATGAAAATGCATGGTAATATCAATAAGAGACATCATTTTATTCGTTTCGGTCTGACAGCATTCTTAGTTATAGGAATGATTATGGAACAAAAGGTATGGTGAAAAGCATTGATTATAAGATGACATATGATATACGTCATCAAGTTATGTGGCCTAATAGAGAGTTAGATTATATAAAACTAGACTGTGATCCTGAAGGTGATCATTACGGATTCTATGTTGAAAATACTTTGGTTTCAGTTATTTCGGTTTTTAAGACACCTCAAGGTTATCAATTTAGAAAGTTTGCAACATTACAAGCTTATCAAGGTCAAGGAATTGGATCAAAACTTTTGAAGTATGTTATAGATAGGTACAGCGATATTTGGTGTAATGCAAGAATAGAGAAAACAGACTTTTATAAGAAATTTGGCTTAATGGAAACAGAGAGCACATTTATAAGAGGTGGAAAAGAATATGTAATAATGAAAAGAAGTTAGGGATTTAACCTAACTTCTTTATATATTCTTGACCTTGTTTTACAAAGCCCATTTTTTCTAAGTATTTTGTATGTGCATCATTACTTGTTGTTGCAACAAGCTCATTAAAACCAAAATCTAAGAAGTATTGAGGATGTTTGTTGTAGATATAATCACCAATTTTGAAGTCTCTGTACTCAGCTACAGCAAAATCTAAATCGATTCTAAGTCTAGTACTGCTAAGTGGTTCTCCAATAAATACACCAGCAGGAACCATGTTTCTTAATACATAGAAACCGATTGTTGCATCTGTAATCTTCATGTTCTCTTTGTTAAAGAACTTTTTAACATCATCTTTGTGGAAATCCATAAAAGAATTAAAGTAGTTTGAATCAGGTGTAATCTCAAGTACTTGGAAAAATTCTTTTGCTGAATAGTATCTAAACAGGTAATAAATATCAATAACCACGATACCTAAATTCATCATAGCAGTCGGTAAACTACCAATCATAAATCCATATGCTGCAAATAGTGATGCACCAACTAAGTTAATCCACCTTAGTCTTAAAATTGAACTTGATAAAAGTGATATCAAGACAACTAGAGAGGCTAGATAACCAAACCAATCTAATAAGTTAATATTCATATAATGAGCTCCTTTATTGTCCTTGTTAAGGATAGTTTTTGTAATAATCATACTTAATGTAATGACTTATTTAACTAATTTAAGCGAAATGTTGACGTACAAGATTCCGCATACTATGCCATTTTACACGATATATTCTTTTTTTATAGCAATACAATGCTTTTTCTTATGAAGCTTGTAAACAATATACAAAGATAATACCCATTACTTTCCTAGTCATTCATCATATTGTATTTGATTACGAAATTCTTGTGGTGAAAATCCTACAAATCTCTTAAAAGTTCTTGAAAAGTGAGCTTGGTCATAAAAACCGAGTTTCTCTCCGATTTCGGTGATTGAAGAATGACTTCTTAGCAATGCCTTTGCTCTTTGGATTTTTAACTCTTTTCCATACCTAATAATTGTTGTGCCCATATGTTCTTTAAATATTTTTGATGCATAACTCTTTGAAATGCTAAGGGCTTCAGTTAAATCTTCAATTGTATAATAGTTTTCTATTTGCAGATGAAGAAAGTGAAGAATCTTATTTACAAGTAAATGATTCGTCATTTCCTGTTGGTGAATGATAATATCCACATACCTTGTGAACATATATAACTCCTGTACTTGAAGCTCTCTAAGCGTCTTGCACTTTTCAATTTTCTCATAAATTGCATCATATTGATTGGCGAGGTGTTCAAAGGTATAACCTAGTTGTACAATTTCTCTTATGAGTATACCATTCCACATAAATGTGTTGCTTTTCTTTATATTAAATTCAAGGCCATTCTCAAGCTCAAAATGGTGCTTCTTATTTAAATAGTCGATGATTTCCGGACGGTATTTATTCCTAAAGTAAAAGAATAGTTGATCATCAAATAAGGTTAGGTCTGAATGTAAAATTTCTTTCATAACAACTCCTATATACATATTAGAATACTTATATACATATAGGATACGTTTGCCTATGCTATTATGTCAATAGGAGGAATGAAAAATGATTTCACGCGAGAGTATATTACATCGTCCTAAAAGTAACTTTGCTTATGGATATGATGAGGAAACTTTACATATAAGAATTAGAACGAAGATTGATGATGTTGAAAAGATTACATTAAGAATTGGTGACCCATATATCTGGACTAGAGGTGGAGCAGATGGTGGAAATCTTGAAGCAAAAGATGGTTCTGGTTGGTCTGGTGTTAATGTAGAAATGACCAAAGAAGTAACAACTGAATATCATGATTACTGGTTTGCAAGCTTTAAACCAACACATAAACGTTCGAGATATGCGTTTATTTTAGAGTCGGATGAAGAAACGTTGCTTGTAGGTGAGAGAAGAATTATCACCATGGATGATAAGAATGCATGGGTATTAAGTGATTTATCCAATTTCTTCTGTTTTCCCTATTTAAACAAAAAAGATGTCCATATAATTCCTGACTGGGTAAAAGATACTGTATGGTATCAAATTTTTCCAGATCGCTTTGAAAATGGTGATAAAAGTATAGATCCTAATGACGTAGAACCATGGGGAAGTAAACCGAAACATCATAATTTCAATGGTGGAGATATCCAAGGAATTATTAACAGATTAGACTATTTAAAAGATATGGGCTTTAATGGTATCTATATGTGTCCAATATTTGAAGCGTGTACCAATCATCGATATGATACTGTTGATTATATGGAAATCGATTCGGGTTTAGGTGATAAGGAAAAATTTAAAGAACTTATTGAAGAAGCGCATAAACGTGGTATAAAGATTATGTTAGATGCAGTTTTCAATCATATGGGTTCAAATTCTCCGATATGGTTGGATGTTGTTAAGAACAATGAAACTTCAAAGTACAAAGATTGGTTCCATATTCACAAGTTTCCCGTGTATGATAAGCCTTATGACGAGTTAGATGGTAGATGCTTAAATTATGAAACATTTGGTAGAGTTAAGAGTATGCCAAAGGTTAATACTGAAAACCAAGAAGTTATCGATTACTTTATGAAAGTTGGGAAGTATTGGGTTGAAGAATTTAACATTGATGCTTGGCGTATTGATGTGGCAAATGAAGTAGACCACCATTTCTGGAGAAAATTTAGAGATGAAGTAAAATCGGTTAATGAAGACATCTTTTTATTAGGAGAAATATGGCATGATGCTGAAGCTTGGCTGCAAGGAGATCAGTTTGATGCAGTTATGAATTATCCACTTACAGATGCTATGAAGCAGTTCTTTTGCACTAAAACAATCAATAAGTCTGAGTTTATCCATGCTGTAAATCAAGTGAAGATTAGTTATAGTCAACAAGTAACGGAACACAACTTTAATCTGTTGGATTCTCATGATACGAGTCGTTTATTAACAACTGCAGATGGTAATGTTGATCGTATTAAGTTATCTTATTTCTTTATGATGACACAATTGGGTTCACCATGCATTTACTATGGAAGCGAAGTCCCTATGGAAGGTAAACATGGTGGAGGTTTAGAAGATCATAGAAAATGTATGACTTTTGATCATATAGGCAATGATATGCATACTTTTATGACAAATATTATTAAGATGAGACATGAACATGAAGAGTTTAAAATTCACGATAATGAATGGATAGAGCATAATCACCTATTAATCTTTAAAAAAGGAAGTCTTCTAATCGCAATTAATCCTACAATAGAAGAACAAGCTGTAGAGTTAGAACATGATTATATGTCATATTTTGATAATAAGTTAGTAAATAAAAAACTTGTGATTCCTAGTATGGGTTATTGCTTGTTGAAATAATTGATACAAATAAACCACCGAAAGGTGGTTTTATTGACATTTTTTAAGATAATCACAAAGAGATTCAGTTTCCTCATTAAGCATGAGCAAATCGTGGATAAAGAGTATAACTTCGTCCATAATGATTCGGGCCTCGCTTACCACAAAATGATTAGATCCATTTAGAGGAAAAGAGTATAACATAGAATTCTTAACAAGCCATAGCATACTTTCATTTAATTCAGGAATATCTTTAAACGATGCTACAGTGATATTGAAGTTCTCATCAGTATGACTTCTCTTCGAAAGTGTACATAAATGTTCTAACATTTGGTCTTTTGTGATATAGACATCTTTATCTATAATTGTACTAATATCATCTAGTTTAGTTTTACCATTCTTAAGAGCATCTAATAATCGTTCTCTACTGATGATTTGATCAAAGTTAATTTTGTTGTTTTCATAAAATAAGGCTTGGTTTATTTTGTGTATTTGCATCAGCTCATATGCTTGTTGATCAGCAATGGTGTACTGACTAAGTATTTCTTTCAACATATCCTCGGGAATTGTACTAAACGGCGGATAAGAAGAGAGAAAATAACTGCTCTCACTTTTCTTGATAGCGCCAATTAAATTTTCTGTAAAACCCTTTAAACTTGTACCGTATGAGGCGTATGTCGAGATTAAAGGGATTGCACCTTTTAGTCTAGTAGCGAATATCTTTACCATTTGTTGTATACTAAGTGGATCTCTATATAATGAAACATATCTATTATCAGAATTAGTATCAGTATTAATTGACAACATCGACATATGTTTATGAATGATGTATAAACTAGGACTTATTAGTTGATCGTTAGAGGCTTTGTATGCCGTCACTCGACCAGTAAAGTACTTTGAGATTTTAAAGTAGTCCTGGTTTGATAGACGGTTACGAAAATCACTGTCTTTATATATTAGAGTGATGTTATGCCCAAAGTGAGCCAATTCACCGATTTTATCATGGTAAAGTTTATAAAACGAAGGGTCTTCAGTTAACCAATCATTGTCCTCGGAATCAGATATGAAGATTTCCTGACCCGCAGGTAGTTCAAAGGCATAACTGAAGAAGGTCAATAAAGCATTTCGTTTGCCTTTGTTGCCTTCGAAGATTTCAATATTTGCTGTGTATAATGCTTCGCTTGAACTACGCCAATCGCTGAAACTATGAAAATATCCTAAATCGTTTCCAATGAGCCACTTCTCTAAACATACAGCTAAGTAATCTGGTTCATTTCGATCTATATTAGGATAGATTTCTCTGAAAAATCTTTCTAGAATAGTATCGTTTCTATTATTATTGTGATCAATGAAAGCTTGAATAGTAGGTGAAAAATATTGACTAGTTCTTTTCAGTGGTCTTGCGTTATTTTTCCATTTACTGATTAAGGTACGATCAACATTTATTGCCTCAGAAAATTTAGTTCCAGATATATCAAGCAAATCAAGTATATAACCAAATTGAGATTTAAAACTCACTTTATCACTTCCTTTAAATTTAGAGTACCCGTTTTGTCACACATTTGTCAACACTATAAAGAAATTAAGGAAATATTACACCCATTTAATTGCTTGTAAAGATAATTTGGCTATGTTATGATTGGTTTCAATGATTTTGAGCCCCGAAATAGAATTGTGAATAGACGAAGGAGGTACATTATGTTACCAGTTATTAGTTTGTTTATAATCACTTCTTTTACCAATGTTCTTGCAACATTGAAAACTATTCTAATTTCGAAAAAAATCATGAATCCAGTTTATATGATTGTTTTTATTGATGCCATGATATTTGCGAGTATTTTAACAAAAGTTACATCAACAGATGGGTTACAATATACTTTGGCCTACGCACTTGGTAGGACTTTTGGTGTATTTATAGGTGGTAAATTGGATGATAAGTTAGCGCTTGGGATAGTTGAAGTGGATATACTTCTCAAGAATAAAGAAAAATTAATCGCTGCCTCTGATACAATAAGACAAGCAGGTTATACTGTTAATAATTATTTAACGAGAGGCATGGGTGGAGAAAGACGTTACAATGTGGAAGTGGTCTTAAAACGTAATGAGATGTCAGAATTAGAACGTATATTAAAAGATTGTGATATAAACAATCCAACATTAAAAATAAAACCAGTGAGTAGAGTTGCTGGAAAAATAACGACAAGTAAGTTAGTATAGGACAGAAATTTTCTGTCCTTTTTATATACATAATTTTTTCTAGGTTGTATAATTATTTCGAGGGGGGAAATAAAATGAAATACAATTTTGATGAACAGCATGATAGAAGCATTAATCAATCAATTAAAGTTGATTATGTAAAAGATTTATTTGGTTCAGAAGATGTATTACCTATGTGGGTAGCTGATATGGATTTTAAAGCAGCAGACCCAATAATTGAAGCGTTAAGAAACCGACTTGAGCAAGGCATCTTTGGTTATACCTCACTTAATGACAATTATTTTAACGCCTTTATTGATTGGGTTTCAAAAAGACATGAATGGAAAGTACAGAGGGAATGGTTAACATTTAGTCCGGGTGTTGTACCATCAATAATCTTTGCTATTCAAGCTTTAACAGAAGTAGGGGATAAGATAATTATTCAATCGCCTGTATATGGTCCTTTTAAAAGTTCGATTGAAAACCACGGGAGACAAGTAATCAAGAATCCGTTGAAGTATGAGGATGAAACGTATAAGATGGATTTTGAAGATTTAGAGAAAAAAATTGATGAAGGTGCAAAAGTGTTAATACTATGTAATCCTCATAATCCAGTTGGTAAGGTATGGACTAAAAATGAGCTTGAGAGACTAGCTGATTTAATCGTAAAAAAAGATATTCTATTGATTTCAGATGAAATCCATAGTGATTTAATTATGAAAGGTCATAAGCATATCCCGATTGCTTCTCTAAATCCAGAAATAGCTTGTAGGACTGTAACGTGTATGTCACCGACTAAAACATTCAATTTAGCAGGTCTTCAATCATCAGTTGTTGTTACTTGTGATCAATCTATAAGGGGAAAGATTAATCACAGTTTTGAAATAATGGATATGAAGATTAACAATTGCTTTGGTCAAGTGGCTTTTGAAGCGGCATACACTCATGGTGGGGAGTGGTTGTCACAGTTAATGGAATATGTCGAAGACAATATTGATTTTGTTGTAGACTATATCAAAGAGAATATTCCTGAAATTAAGATTTATAAACCAGAGGGGACTTATTTATTGTGGTTTGATTGTAAGGGATTAAATCTGAATCATGAAGAACTTAAACCTTTTATGGCTAAAAAAGCTAAGGTAGGGATGACTAGTGGTGATTTCTTTGGAGTTGAGGGTGAAGGTTTCATGAGATATAATGTTGCAACTACAAGAGAAAATGTTAAAAAGGGGATTTATCAGATCGAAGCTGCGATCAAGGAGATGAGGTAATTATGAAAGTATTTGTTAGTGTAGATATAGAAGGAATTACAGGGGTAGCCCATTGGGATGAAACAGTACAGACATCACCTTTTGTTGAACAGATGACCAGAGAAGTGGCAGCTGCTTGCGAAGGAGCAAATCTAGCAGGTGCAACAGAAATTTTGGTTAAAGATGCTCATAGTACTGGTAGAAACATTGATCCAAAAATTTTACCTCACAATGCGAAGGTATTGAGAAACTGGTCTATGGGACCATTATCTATGATGGAAGGTATCGATAAAAGCTTTGATGCATGTATGTTTGTTGGTTATCATAATGGCGCTTTTATGGGTGGTAATCCGCTGGCACACACTTTTTCAAGCAGTAAGCTACAATACATAAAGATTAACGATAAGTATATGAGTGAGTTTGAAATGAATACAATGATAGCACATTATTATGATGTACCGGTTATTTTTGTATCAGGTGACAAAGCACTTTGTTCAGATGCAGAAAATTTACTCGATCATATTCAAACAGTTCCAGTAATGGAGGGGATTGGTGATGCATCAATTAGTATACATCCTACTGTTGCCATTGAAAGGATTATAGAGTCTTCTGAAAAGGCTTTTGAACAAGATTTGACTGTATTAAAGAAACCATTACCAGAGAATTTTATATGTGAGATTCAATTTAAAGAAAGCAAGTTAGCACATAGAGGATCTTACTATCCTGGAGTATCTCTAAAGAATCCAAAAACAATAACTTATGAAACGCAAGACTATATGAGTTTATTAAAAATGCTAATGTTTGTAAAAATCTGATGAAAATCAGATTTTTCTTGTTTTTTGTGGGTATATTTATTATACTAAATGCAAACGAGTTGCATTATCGGAGGATGAGATGAAAAAAATATTAATTGTAGTAAGTATTGCATTATTAGTATTAGTTGGTTGTAGCAATGAATCAGCTGATAAATTAACGGTTGCAGTGTCAATTGTACCTGAGGAAACATTTGTTAAAGCAGTTGCTGGTGATTTGGTAGACATAGTTGTGATGATTCCACCAGGAAGTAGTCCTGCTAACTATCAGCCATCACCACAAGAAATGGCGAAGTTTAACGAATCTAAAGTATACTTTCATATAGATGTTGCAGCAGAGAAGCATATTTTACAATCTGTAAATAATGATGTGAAGCTAATTGATTTAGCAGAGAGAGTGGATGAAATCTATCCAGCAAGATACTTTGAAGAACATGAAGAAGACTTAGATCATGACGAACATGATGAAGACCTAGATCATGATGAAGACCTAGATCATGATGAAGATTTAGATCATGAAGGGCACAATCATATTGGTAGAGATCCACATATTTGGTTGTCACCAAAACGAGCGATGGTCATGGTAGAAGTTATAAGAGATGAGTTAAGTAGTATAGATCCGGATAATAAAGAGATATATGCAGAAAATGCTAAGGCCTACTTATTATCTTTGGAATCGTTAGATGAATATCTGCAGTCATCATTTGATGATGGGAATAGTAAGTTTATTATGTATCATCCATCAATGGGTTATTTTGCAGATGATTATGATTTAGATATGTATGCTATAGAATCTGAGGGAAAACAGGCTACTGCAAAGGATTTAGAAGATGTTATTGTTCTAGCTAAGTCTGAAAACATTAAATATGTATTTTACCAAGAGGAGTTCGATGCATCACAAGCTGAAATTGTTGCTAAGGAAATTGGTGGTGAAACAATTAAAGTCGCCCCATTATCAGGCGACTATATCAATAATTTAAAATCAATTGCTACAAAAATGCTGTCAACGTTTGAGTAATTGACACGTAGCGCATATACCATGAAGCTCCAAGGTGTGACCTGTTAAAGTAAAGCCATTTGATTTTGCAAAATCATTGTATAATTCAGATGTACATTGGTCAAATACAACAATCTTACCGCATAAATCACATATTAAATGATGATGATGTTTGTCACAACATCTAAGTTTTACTTTCGTAAGTCCTTGTTCTGTGATTGTTTTGTAGAGTAGATTTTCTTCTGAAAGAATCTCTAAATTTCTGTAAACAGTTGAACGATTGATTTTTTCGTTTTCTAACTTAACTAAAAGATAGATTTCGTCAGCAGAAAGTACCAATTCGTGATTATTTATTAAGATTCTTAAAATAAGTGTACGAGGCGCTGTTGCCTTGTAACCTGAAACTTTTAGCTGTTCAAGTATTTGTTCTAACTTCATTAGGACCTCCATTACTTGACTCTATGTTAACATTTACAGGTACAAAAAGACAAGAGGAGTTAATATGAAACAAGACTATGATATAAGGATAAATGATTTGAGTGTATCATACGGAGCAGTGAAAGCTTTAAAAAATATAACTTTTGATATAGAGCATAAGTCATTTCTAGGTATTATTGGTCCTAATGGTGGCGGGAAAAGTACTTTAGTTAAAGCGCTTCTAGGACTAAAAAAACCTGATAGTGGTATGGTTGAAATTAAGAGGGGTAAAAAAATAGGATATGTGCCTCAGTTTGCAGAATTTGATCAAAGGTTTCCGATTTCTGTGATGGAGGTTATTCTATCTGGAGTTATAAAGGGTAAAAAACTCACTTTTAAAAAATATTTAAAAGAGGAGCTAGATTATGCTGATACCCTGATGAAAAGAATGGATATATTAGATTTAAAAGATAAGCAAATTGGTGAGTTGTCAGGTGGTCAACTTCAGAAAGTCTTGGTTGCAAGATCAATGGTAGCCCATCCTGATATTCTAATACTCGATGAACCAACAGCAAGTCTTGATGTTAAAGTTAAAAATGAGATATATAATATATTAAAGTGCTTGAGTGAGGAAATTACTATATTGATAATTACACATGATATTGCAGAAATATTTGCCTATGTATCAAGTGTTGCTTATATTAATCAGACATTGCATTATCATGGTAGTGATTCTAAAATGAGAAAAAATGTATTAGAATTGACAACTGGTTGTCCAATTGAGGAATTGATGATTAGTGAAGAGGCTTTAAAAAAGGAATTTATGCAGACGGAGGACAAGTATCATGATCAATGCCATCATTAATTATGGTTTTATGCAAAGAGCACTTCTTGCAGCAATACTGGCCAGTATACTTAGTGGAATTATTGGAGCGGTCATTGTAGAGAAAAAACTTGTTAGTATGAGTGGTGGTATCGCTCATACTTCATTCGGCGGAATTGGCTTAGGATACTTATTAAAGATTCCACCAATTATTACTGGAATGTTGTTTGCAGTAATTGCATCAATTAGTTTGCCAGTTATTAAAAGGAAAACACAAGCTGCTTCTGATACATTAATAGGAATATTTTGGGCTACTGGTATGGCCTTAGGGATATTATTTATTGGATTGACCCCTGGCTATCCACCTGATATGACTTCTTACTTATTTGGAGATATTTTGACTGTGTCATCTTTGTATCTGGTACTCCTATTGGTTTTGAGTATCTTTGTATTATTGATTTTTATCTCTATGTTCAATTATTGGAAAGCTTATTTATTTGACGAAAATTACTTGCATGTAATTGGTGTGAAGACAGCTTTCTTCGAACGATTGCTCTACATAATTATAGCCTTAACAATCGTTTTGCTGATTAAGGTTGTCGGAATTATTTTAGCAATTGCATTATTAACAATTCCATCTGCTATAGCGAAATTGTATACGAAATCATTAAAAGTATTGATGATATCAGCATCAATTATTAGTCTAACAACGAGTATTGGAGGCTTGGTATTATCTTATTACTTTAATATACCATCAGGAGCTACAATCATATTGCTGGCAGTGACAGTATATTTAATAGCCTACTTTATGAAGAAAAAAGCACTACAAGCATAACAAAGGCAGTTGTAATAAGGGTCATAAATGAATTCTAACTCAAAATTGCATCTTAATAGATGTAATTTTTTGTATAGAAATAAGATGAAAATACTCTTTATCTGACATATTTGAGTTTTGCACTAAACTTAACTTCCTCATTGAGAGCAACTCCCTCGTTTTCGAAATCAATAAAGAAATGACAATCTGCTCTATACAGATCTTCCTCAATTTTATTTAATTTAAATGATTTTGGATAACACCAATTATGTGCTGAACCTAAATATATTGATCCTTGAAAGTCAGGAAAACTTTCAAAGTTCAAATCTAATCCATCTAATTCACTTGGATTTTCTAAGTTTAATACATATGAATCAAACTCAAAACTGGTTTCTATAGGATAAGATTCCCACTCTAATCCTGTTTCAAATTCTTCCAAAGGAATTGTAATTCCATGCTCTAATCTTTCTTGTATACCTAGGAATTCATTCTTAAACTTGTAGGTAACAATTTCACCTCTTTTGGGTTTTGTTTTTGATAATAAATTTATCTTGATCATTTGTATTCTCCTTACCATATTTCTTTGTTTTTTATAATATCAATAAACATATTAGATTATTTTTATGTGTATATCAAATTTTTTCTAAGTTATAGATACTTGTGTGATTGATTAATAGATTTTTCTTGTGATTTTGATGTAAGTAGTAAGTTTTGAAGTTTAATTGGAATGCGTTGATATGCAGAGTGTTTTTTATTTGTTTAAGACCTTTGAACCTTTTTATCTATTTGATATGATTTAATTGGAGGTATGTTATGAAAAAGAATAATATCTTCATGACTTAGTTGGGGACGACGCCATTGTCAGTGATAATAGAATACACCTACTAGTGGAGTGTGGCGCTGGCCGCACTACAGTGGTTGATTTAAACATCAACAGAGGTTCGGATTTGCTTAGAGCAATGAAGGTGGAATTAGAAGTAATCGTGTCTTGAAATAGAATCGGTGAATCGGTCAATGTCTATTAAAGCCTGAATAAAAAGAATAAACGGAACCCAGTTTCTTGATATCAACAGTTATCGAGAAATGGGGGAAGTCATGAAGAAGAAAGAAAATGTCACATTTATATGTGAAAATTGCAACACGATAGTAGAGGCAAAAAGGAGACAGTCTTATAAAAATCACTGTCATCGTTGTTTGTATTCAAAACACATGGATGTTATTCCTGGAGATAGAAAAAGTACCTGTAAAGGTTTGATGAAACCAGCAGGACAAAGAATTCACTCAAAAAAAGGGATTCAGTTACTTCATGTATGTGAAGATTGTGGACATGAACAGTGGAACATAATAGATGAAACTGTAGATAATTTTGAGTTGATTTGTAAATTGAGTTATAGGTAAGGTGGATATATGACGTTTGAGAGATTGTATAAAGAGGCAGAGAAGGTATTGAATCCGAGATCACTATCGAAACACTCATACGCTGGTTCTGTAGCTTCTGCCCTAGTAACGGAAAAAGGAAATGTTTACACTGGTGTATGTATAGATACTCCAGCTTCAATGGGATTTTGTGCAGAACACGCAGCTATTTCAAAAATGATAACAGCAGGTGAAAATAGGATTGTAAGGATTATATCTGTCTATAAAGACGGTTCTATTATTGCGCCTTGTGGTCGCTGTAGAGAGTTTATCAGTAAAGTTCATGATGATAATTATTTGTGTGAAGTTAAAGTGAATACTGAAATGGTAATGACTATAAAGGATTTGCTTCCGTTTCAGTGGGAAAAATAGATAATGATATAGGAGTAGTATGAATTTAATATATATAGAAGAGCAAGATAAATATGTGGTTGAAGACGAAAAAAACAACATAATTGGTGAAGGTATTATTAGGGAGTTTGAAGCTTCTAGATTGTATGATAAAAAAAGAATGAATTATTATATTCATGCAAAATCGGAGAAGGAAGATGTTAAGCTGTTTTTAGTAGATTCTTTTATTAAAATTGGTAAGCTAAAACGTTTAAACTATCCAGACTATGATGCGAAGTTATACCATTGCTGTTTTTCGACGGACCTTGAGAGTCAGATGTTTTATAAGAAAGTTCCTGGTTTTATACATGATGAAGGTATGTTAGTTTTATCGAAAGCGTTAGGAAATGAAGTGTCTATAAAGAATCAGTTTAATCTTGTAGAAGACAACTTAGAATTTGATAAAATGATTAAGAATTTTATTGAAGAACACAGTAAGATATTTGTTAGTGTACCTTATTCTGTAGAGAAGATAAGAGTACTTCAAAAAAAGAATGAACTTAAATCGTATGGATTATTTGATAAAGATGTTCTAATAGGAAATGTTTTAATTCTGAAAGAAGATGACAAGTGGTGGATAGAGGATTTGTTCGTACATTCTGATTATAGAAAATTAGGTGTAGCAGATAAGTTAATGAATACAGCTCATAATTTTCTGATTAGACAAGGAATAAATGATGTTCGATTAGAGGTATGGAGTGCCAATAAAAGAGCTGTAAGTTTATATAAGAAACTTGGTTATGTGTTACTAGAAGAAAGTGAAATTTTGATTGGTATGCCAATCTAAAAAGTAGAGACAGTGATGTCTCTACTTTTGCATATTATTTAGAAATGTAAGTGCCATTTCAATGTTCTTGTTGATTTCTTCCATAACAATTGTTTTACTATTTTCAGAAGTTCCTTCTTTAACAGTAATTCTAAATGTAGATGGTGAGACTTCAAGTTGTAAAAAATCATCTGCAAGCGCATTTTTAGCTTGATCTCTTAACATATTTTTGATCATTTCTTCTTTTAAATAAGCTCTAAACTGCTCTTGTACTGTTACAATGATTCTTTCTTTTTCATCGATTTCGATAGATTGTATAAACATACTTTGACTCATAAAATACCTCCAAAAATTATTGTAACAGAAATTATGGTTTTGTCAAAATAATTCTGATATACTTAGCCGTGTAGATGGAGGCTTTATGAAGATTAAAAAGATGTTACCTGGTATTTTGTTAGTCGTCCTAATATCAGTTATTTCAATGACTTTGCAAGGTATGATAAAACCATATTTTGCATTAGAAACATTAACGATATCAATTATTATTGGTATGATTTACAACAATACGATAGGCACTCAAGTTATCTTTGCTGAAGGCATAAAGTTTTCTTTGAAGAAACTTCTTAAAGTAGGTATTGTATTACTTGGTTTTAAACTGAATATGACTGCAGTAATGGACTTAGGCTTAAATGTTCTACTATTGGTAGCCATATTTGTACCAGTAACATTGTTTGCTTTTATGCTTGTGTCAAAAAAGTTTGGTTTGAATAAAAAATTAGGAACACTCCTTGGAGTTGGCTCATGTATATGTGGTGCATCTGCAGTAGTGGCTCTTGCGCCAGTTATTGGAGCTGATGATGATGACGCTGTTGTGGCAGTTTCTATTGTAAGTGTTCTTGGAGCTATAGGCGTAATAGTTTATACAGCAATATCTAAATTTCCTATGACTGATGCAACATATGGAATATGGTCTGGTTTGACATTACATGGCGTTGCCCATGCTATAGCTGCAGCTTTTGCAAGAGGAGAGGTTGCAGGTGAAATAGGTACATTTGTTAAAATGACACGTGTATTGATGTTGGTTCCTGTATCACTATTTTTGAGTTATCATTTTAATGGACAGGGTGAGTCGAAGAGAGCTCAATTTCCAATGTATGTGCTTTATTTTATTATAGCTGGTATAGTAAATAGTCTTGGAATCCTACCTGAAACATTAACGGGTTTTCTTGCCAAGTCGAGTAATTTCTTAATTTTAATGGCGATGACGGCTATGGGATTATCGGTTAATTTTAAGCAAGTAGCAAAAAAAGGCGCAAAGGCCTTTGTCATTGGTTTAGGATTATTTACTGTTTTAAGTTTATTTGGTTATTTAGCCATTACAGTGATTGTTTAAGGATTCTACTTTGAGTAACAATCATGTCCATTTTATAATCGTGAGGTTCTGTGGGAACTTTGTCTATGATTTGAATTTCAAAGGCAAGGGCTACTACTTGAACCTCTTTTCTTTTTTGTGAAAGTAAGCGATCGTAAAAGCCTCCTCCATAACCTAAGCGGTAGCAATTTTCATCAAAAGCAACACCGGGAGCTAGGATTAAATCGATGGTACTGATATCTACTTGATTACTTGAGTTTGGTTCAAGAATTCCAAGTTTTGAGAGTATTAAGTCATCTAATGAAAAAATCTCATGTATTGTAAGTTCTTTATCTACAACACGTGGAAGTAAAACTGAACCGAAGTGATTAATAGTATAATCGATCAACTGTTTTGTCATGACTTCGTTTCTAAAATCCATATATAATAGAGTATTTTTGCTCGTGATAAGGTTTAGCTTTATGATTGAATCTGATATACGCTGACTATTTAATACAACAGACTCTTTTGTGAGTGAACGTCTTAAGTTCAAGGTATCTTTTCTAATTTTCTTTTTCATTTTCTCTTCCTTTCAAAGTCATTATAGCATAACATTATATTAGAAGAAATGAAGGTGGTTAGCATGAATAAAAATATAAATGAAGGCGTATGCTATTTAACATTTGATATATTTAAAGAATATCCAATTATAGCTGTACACAGCACAAGAGTTGGTGGTGTGAGTAAAAATCAATTTGAATCCATGAACTTAGGTTTTTCAAGAGGAGATAGACGTGAAGATGTCTTAGAGAACTATCATAGATTTTCTAGAAGTATTGGTGTACCTGTTGAAAAACTTGTTCTATCAAGTCAATATCATCATAATACTATCTTGGACGTTGATGAGTCACATCTAGGTATGGGAATATTTAGAGAACGTAGTTATTATGACGTTGATGGATTAAAGACTGACATAGTCGATTTGCCTATTGTAACCTTTTATGCAGATTGTGTGCCGATATATTATTATGATATAAAAAGACATATTGTTGGCATGACACATGCTGGATGGCGTGGTACTTCTAGTGGTATTGTCAAAGACATGATTGATAAACTGATTGTTGAAGGATCAAATATTGAGGATATAAAAGTAGCTATTGGTCCAGCTGTTTGTAAATCATGTTATGAAGTTACAAGTGAAGTCATTGAAGCGATGAATTATGACTTTGCATCATTGTATTATGATTATTATGAGGATAAAGACCGTTATCATATAGATTTAAAAGGACTTAATAAGGAAATTTTGATGATGTGTGGCGTAAAACAAGAGAATATTGAAGTAACAGATTTGTGTACAAAGTGTCATCCTGACTTATTCTTTTCTCATAGAAGACATGGTAATGACAGAGGGACGCAAATTGGGGTTATGATGTTGAGGTGAATATGAGACAATATGATTATGATATTTTAAAAGAAGTTAAACAAAGGTGGTCGCCTAGAGCCTTCAGTTCTGAACCTGTAGAACATGATGACTTAATGGCCATATTAGAAGCTGCTAGATACGCACCATCGTGTTTTAATGAGCAACCTTGGCGGTTTATGATAGGACAAGATGAGACACTTCCTACTATGCAGTCTCTTTTGATGGAGGGAAATTTAAAGTGGGCTAAATATGCACCTGTGCTTATTCTAATTTTGAGTAAAAAGACCTTTGACTATAATGGTAAGGACAATAGATACCATTCGTTTGATGCGGGTACTTCATGGGGATTTCTTTCATTAGAAGCAACTAGGAGAGGTTACTATACTCATGCAATGGCTGGATATAAAAGAAAACTTGCGAAAGAGATTCTGAACATCTCTGATGATTTGGAGCCGATAGCAATGGTTGCATTAGGAAGACCAGGCGATATGTCAAACTTAGATGAGAAGCTTAGAAATGATGAAAAACCGAACAGTAGAAAACCAATATCGTCATTTATTTTGAAAGTGGGGGAGTAAATGAGTAAGAAAACCAATGCTATGCGCATTTTGGATAAGGCAAAAGTAAAATATGATATTTTAGAGTATGATGTAAAAGATGGGCACATTGATGGTGTGTCTGTTGCAAGTAAAGTAAATAAACCTTTGGAAGTTGTTTATAAAACACTTGTTATGATTGGAAATAGTAAAGAGTATTATGTTGCTATGGTACCTGTAGAGGCCAATGTTAATTTAAAAGCAGTTGCCAAGCATTTTGGTGAAAAGAAAATTGAAATGATTCATGTGAAGGAGATTTTAAAAATCACAGGTTACATTCGAGGAGGCTGCTCACCATTGGGCATGAAAAAAGCGTATAAGACAGTGGTTGATGATTCTATTAGATCTATTGGAGAAATTGTGTTTAGTGCCGGAAAACAAGGTCTGCAAATTCAGATGATACCAAACGACTTAATAGAAGTATTAAAATGTGATATAGAAAAGGTTACAGACTAGTTCTGTAGCTTTTTTTGTTAGAAAGCAGTCACATTAACAGGTGTCTTTGTGTTTATAGAAAAAGTGAACTTAGACAATTATGCTTAATGAAATAAAGAGTATTTGGAGTATATATTAGGAAAGTATAAAATTAGTTTAAATGTTTACTATTGTGGTATAGTATGAGTATATAGAGAAAGGAGTACTATGAAAGTTTATACTAAAACGGGTGATAAAGGACAAACTAGTTTATACGATGGCACAAGAGTTTCAAAGGATTACATTAGAGTAGAGAGCTATGGAACCATTGATGAGTTGAATTCGAGTTTAGGCCTTGCAAAAAACTATATAGAAGAAAAAGAAATAAAGGATTTGGTCTCAAAATTACAGAGATCTTTATTTGATGTAGCTGGAGAACTTGCAACGTCGGATTATACAAAATTTGTAGCAAGAGTTACTGAAGAGGATATTAAGTTCTTGGAAGGTCAAATTGATCATTTTACTTCAATTATGGATCAAAAGAATGCATTTATTCTTCCAGGGAGTAATCTAGCGAGTGCGCACCTACATGTAGCGAGAACAATTTGTAGAAGAGCTGAGAGAAGAATGATTACCTTAAAATCTCTTGAAGATGTATCGGATACAGTGATGAAGTATGTGAATCGTTTGTCGGATACAATATATTCTATTGCTAGATTCTTAGAGTCTGAACTCACTTATATTGAATTTAAAAAATAGAAAGCAAAAGCTCTCTATTTATTAGTCATAACTGGATCATGAAGTTTAGGTTGAGTGATCTTATACCATTCATAGGTCTGCTTAAGACCTTCATAAAGATCAAACTTTGGAACATGTAAGCCATGTTCTTTTAGTTTTTTGATACTTAATGTATAAGTTAAGTCTCTATATGGGAAATATCTTCTTGAAGGTTCTTCGTCTGTAATGATTCGTTCAGCCTTTTTGTTTGTAACGCGTTCGAAGACATCTAACATTTCGTTGAAATCATACATACTTTCATGGGTTACATTGTAAGCTTCTCCTAGACATTTATCATTTTTCATCATGCTTTGTACAATGAGACATAAATCATGGATATGGATAAACTGAGTTTTGTTTTTACTATTGGGTAATTTAATTGAATTTCCTTCTGTTAATTGATCGAAGAAGTAACTTTCCCTGTAAAGCACATTATTAGGACCGTAGAGATAAGTTGGTCTAAATATAGTAATTGGTAATTTATGATTATGATATTCATTCATCAAATACTGTTCTGCAGCTAACTTATCTAGACCATATTTTCTCCAATTATGATTTTCTCCCAGCGGATAGTCTTCTGTAATTAGATCATTACTTGGCAGATAAACAGCTCCAGAACTACAAAAAATATAACGTTTTAATAATGTTGTATCTAGTTGATTTATAAGTAATTTTATATCATATTCAGTATATGCGGTTATATCAAGAACATATTCATATGACTCTGTGATTTGCTTAAGGTCTTCACTATTATGACGATCGCCACGTATATGTTTACGATATCCTGAATAAGGAATTGATTTAATGCCTCTAGTAAATATATCAACCTCATAGTTTTCATTTATAAAGTGTTCAGCTATATTTCTGCTAACAAATGTTGAACCACCCATAATAAGAATTGCCATTTTACCTCCCTATAACGTTAGTGTCATGTCGTACCATTTGGCACCACCATGACTTGACTCTGATACACCACTGTTTTTAAAACCAAATGTCTCGTAGTAATGAAGGAGATGCTCTTTACATGTGAGAATAACATATTGACGCTTGCTTGCTATTGCGTAGTCTATAAAAGTATTCATCAACTTTCTAGCATAACCATTGTGTTGGTGATTAGGATGTACATCCAAACCAAACACAGCAAGAGTAGTTCCTGATTCTGAATGGTGATTCATATCTGAAAAGTATTCATCAGCAATTGTCATGCTGTTAAATGCCGCACCATTGATAAAACCAACGACTTCTTCATTTGATTCTATGACATAGAAGCCGTCAGCAAATGTTTTTATTCTGCTTTGTAAAGATTCTCTTGTTGCAGCTTCGGCTTGTGGAAAACATGCAGCTTCAATTTCTGTGATTTGATCTAAATCTTTTAGTGTTGCTCTTCTAATATTCATAAGACACCTCCTTGTTTATTTTAGTATGTAATTTTAAAACTGACAAGCTGCTTTTACTTAAATAAGGCGCATTTCATATGATGGAATATTAATTATGTGCTATCATATGATTATGGGGGAATAATTATGTATTCAAAGGGCTTGCTTAAAACAGTTTTAGTTGTTTCGTTAATAGGAATCTTTATTGGTTTGTATAGCTACATGGCAGGACAATATCAAACATTACCTTCAGAAGGATGGAGTAAAGATGAGCCGCTATTTAGCTATGAAACATCAACTGACTATGAGGATTTTTTTGATAGACAGCTGTCTTATATGACATTTAATGATGAGTTGAACATAGTTTACTTAGATGGTAAGACAATAAAATATAAAGTATATTCAAATAAATTGGACCTATTAGAAGAAGGTCGGTTAATGAGTTTGAATGATTATGCAGAGGAAATTTATGTAACAGCATATGATGATTATTTTGAACTGATTATAAGGTCGGATAGTGATTTTACTTGTTATCAATTTAATAAGGATTTAAAGGTACAACAAACATTTGAATTTGAGATTGACCATCCTAATTATCATATTTCTAATAGCCATGCGATTGTGAAAAAAGGCAATAATCTTGAAATATTTTCGTCAAAGGGAAGTATTGAGCTACAAATGCCTAATAAACCTTATGATGTTGTGAATGTGATTACATATGATGAGGATTATACCCTATATTATTTAACTGTTATAGATGGTGTAAGAACAATACAGAAAGATTACTACGATTCAAATGGGACATTATTAGGTTCTCAATCTATTGCGCCGCTTCTGGTAGATGAATTACGTTTACAACCAATTGATTTTCAGGTGATACAAATTGGACAACAAGAAGCTTATAAAATTAACATAAAAGATATGAAATTTGGAACAACTTATCTGAATTTCTATAAATATGATTTAGAAAAGAATACAGTAGTCTTCTCTAATAATTTTATAGAACTTCAGGACAAAACAGATTTAATTTCTGAAAATGAACTAATTGGATTGTTTAATCATGAACAACCAGCAAAACTTCTTGGGAAAACTTATTATGACTTCTACAATGTTATGGTGTTTAATCTGGAGACTGGTGAGTTCAGACCTCTTACAAAAACATACAAGGGTCCAAGGGAGTACACTTACTTAAAAGGTGAGACTTATGACTATTTGATATGGGGTGAGTTGAAGAAAGGAACTATGACAGTTAGGATTGCCTCAGATGATCCTGATTATATTAAAGCTTCACAGGTATTAACCTCTGAGCGATTGTTAGATATTTTTTATGAGACAGTGGATGCAATTATGAAAATACCCACTTATATCATTATTGTAGGGGTCTTCATATTAGCAGTTACAATGTTAATTATAATGCCGTGTTATATGTTGTTTGTAACCTTCTTTGAAAAACATCATACAGCTGTTTTTATCAGTATGATTATCCTTCATAATCTTGCTAAGATATTTATACAAATGCAGTTTCTTAGTAGAATAGAATTACCAATGATACTAGTTAATTATACAATTCCTTTTATGATATTTACTAACTTAATTGCTATATATACATATCTAGTTGAGAGAAAGCATCGTCATTTTGATAATCCTATTACGGAATACGTACCATTTTATATAACAGATGTTTTACTTCACACAATGATATTTGGACCATATATTATGATGAATTTACACAGTTAGTAGTTTGCTTACGATATACATATTATTAACAAGTTGTTTATTGGCCTAATTTATATGAGAAACTAAAACATATGGATGTGAAGAAGGGATGGAATGTCCTTCATACTGAGTCTAAAGTTTATCATTCATATGCAAGAAGGGGGTATGAAAATTAAATTTCATTCTACTAAAGCGCGTCTAAATTTGGTTCTTGTGTCTATAGTATTATTTTCAATTACAACAGTCACCTTAACATCGATCTATCATATTTATGATAGTTGGATTCTAGAGAATAGAAATCAAATTGACCAACAAGTAAATTTAATGAATCAAGAAATAGAATTGTATATACAGAATATTACAGAGAATACTAGGATGCTTGCTAATTTTGAAGTCATTAAAGCATTGGATGATTCAGTCACTAGCTATGTAGAATTATCCACTGTAGCGGGTAGTGTAGATATGGTTCCTAGTCAATATACTGGTATAGAACAGCAGGTTTATAATATTTTGAAAACTTTTCAAGAAAATCATTTATCTGTAAAAAATGCAAGTGTAGGTGTAGAAATAAATGGTGGTTTCATTAAATCACCTCCAAGTCCTCGATTCAATGGTTATGATGCAAGAGAACGTTCGTGGTATAAAATTGCAATGGAGAACAAAGATGAAGTAGTGATTCCTGGAATATACCTAACTTCTAGCAATGAGCAAGTTGTATTATGCGTAACAACTATAAGAGATAAAAATGATCAAATCATTGGTGTTGTAACAGTTGATTTTGACCTTAATGATTTATCTGAAATTCTTGTGAATATGAGGATTAGAGAGACTGGTTATGTTGTTGTTACTGATGAAAGAGGTCAAATATTAGGACATCCAAAAGATCCGACACTAATTGGATCAAATATCTCTGAGCTGGGATTTGAGGAATTTTTACTGAATGATGGTGTTCAAGAAAAAGTGGCAGATATGCAACTTCATGATATAGACTATGAGGTAGAGTCACTATCTTCGAACCTAGATTTTATAGAGCTATATTATTTTGTATTTATAGAAAAAAGTGAATTGAATTCTGTTCTTTTTTCATTATTTAAAGATTTAACTTTAACAGCATTGGTTTTACTGTTGTTAGTTTCTTTGTTCTCAAGACGTTTAGCAACTCGACTAACGGACTCGATTATTAGATTAAATAAGGTTACAGAGAAAATTGCATCTGGTGATTTATCAACGCGTGTCGTTGTTGATTCAGAAGATGAAATTGGTTTATTGTCAGTAAGATTTAATGAAATGGCAGAATCGCTTGAAAAATCGAAAGATAATTTGGAAAGTCTAGTTTCTGATCGTACTCAGGAGCTTTCTGAGGCGAACAGGGAATTGATTGATTTAAACAATGAATTAAACAGTACTTTAACTCTATTACAAAGTACGCAAAAGCAATTAATTAAATCAGAGAGGATGGCAGGTTTGGGTTGTATGGTATCGGGAGTAGCCCATGAGTTGAATACACCTGTTGGGACTGTACTGACTACTTTTACATACATTGATAAGATGATTGCTGAGTTTCAAGAACGTTTTTCAAGTAATACATTATCTAAAAAGTATGTACAAAAGTATTTGCATGACTCGACAAATGCAAGTGCAATTATAAATGACTCCTTACAAGAAATCCTTGATTTGATAGGTCAGTTCAAGAATATATCCGCAGATGAGATCGAACAAAGAATGGAATTGATTAAAGTTAAATCGCTGATATTGGATGTTGTCGAAGAATATAGTGAGGCTCTAAAGCAAGAGGATTTTAAGTTAAAAATAATATGTTCAGATTTACTTCAATCGTTTGTTTATCCAGAGGCTCTAAAAAAGTCGATTAGGCAGTTGTTGGATAATACACTTAAGTATGCATATGATGATCAAGATGTTAAAAAAATAGAGATTGAGATAGATGTGATTAATGAAGACGTGCGACTTAGATATTCGGATTATGGTAGAGGGATTGATTCGAAACAAGTTGATCGTATTTTTGATCCTTTTTATACTAGTGATAGAGCTGCAGGTGCATTAGGATTGGGGCTGAACTTAGTCTATAATACCATAACCAATTTGTTAAGAGGGACAATTGATATTGATACATCAAAATCACCGGGACTGCACTTTATAATTACATGGCCCAAGTAATCAATAGATCAAATTATTTTTAGAAAACATTTCGATGTTTTCTTTTTTTGCCTTCAGGTGAAATAATTTTGTAAAATTAATGAATATGAAAACATGGTAACCTTATATAAATAGGAGGTTGTATGAAAAAAAATGATGAACTAACGAGGCTAGGTCGCATTAGAAGAAGTCGAAAAATCATTGAGATGGGACTAAAATATTATGATATAAAAATAAATAAGTTGTCATTCTTGGAAGAAGCAACGAATGTCTTTTATAAGCTTATAGATCAAGATGGGAAAAAATATGCTGTAAAGGTTTATCAAGAGATAAACAGCAACATGGATGATGCTTTAGTTGAAATGCACTTTTTAAAGTTAATTGGCAGTGAAACAAATATAGAAGTACCAAATCCAATAAGAAATGTTAATGGTGAGTATATCACTTATATTGATACACCGTATGATGATGTTAAGAAACGTGTGTCGGTTTATGAATGGTTATCAGGAAAAGATCTTGATGAAAACGAGGAAATAGATCACTTCTATGAAATAGGAAAAATTATGGCTCAAATACATGAAGTGACAATAAAACATAGATTGCCAGAACATTTAAATCCTAAACGTCTAGATAAAGTTCTTTATTTTTCTGGGGATGAATATTTTTATAAGATGGAAAAGTACAAATCAAAAGTTAAACCCGAAACATTTAAACTGCTTGAATATGTCATTCCTTATCTAGATGAACGTATGGCTAAGCTCTATGATAGTACACCTTATCTGATTCATGGTGACTTTAATCCTTATAATATAAGATTGCATAGAAATACTATAAAATTATTAGATTTTGAAGACGCATGTCTTGGTTATGATATTCATGATATTTCAATATTGTTGTTTCATTATCAGTTAGATGAAAAATTTGAGCTGTACAAAAAAGCTTTCTATGAAGGGTATAGATCTGTACGAAATATCTATATTGATGAAGATGTTGTAAAAATGTTGATGATGGCGAGACGTGTTAATTTTATGAACTATATTTTGGCCATTTCTAACGATGTAGAAAAGTATTTAGATGTAAATACAAAGCGAGTTTTAGAATGTTTAAGGGAAGTTCATGGACCTGATTTTAATCTTGATTAAGATTGTTAATCTCTTAACTTCTCTTGCTAAGTTCACTTATTTGGTGTATAAAAGTGATGTAGCATAAAACAAGTGAGGGGTAAAATGAATAAAATTAGAGCTTTCTTAAAAAGAAAAAATATAGAAATTAGTACAAAAAGATATTTGATTACAGCATTAAGCTATATGACATATGGTTTGTTTTCATCTTTAATAATTGGTAGTATCTTAAATCAAATAGGTTTAAAGCTAGATATACCACTTCTGTATGAAACGATATGGCCTGTAGCAAGAGCTATGACTGGCCCTGCAATTGCAGTTGCAATAGCATATGGTTTAGAAGCACCTCCTTTAGTTATCTTTGCTTCAACTTTAACAGGAGCAGTAGGAGCTTCTTTAGGTGGACCTGTAGGAGCATTTGTTGCAGCTGTAATTGGTGCTGAGTTTGGTAAAATGGTTTCAAAAGAAACGAGAGTTGATATACTTGTAACACCATCAGTGACTATCATAACAGGTTGTTTGATCGGTTATTTAGTAGGTGCACCAATCAATGCTTTCATGACTGGTTTTGGTCAAATGATTGTTTCAGCCACTGAACTTCATACATTGCCAATGAGTATCATTGTTTCTGTTTTGATGGGTATGGCATTAACATTACCAATCAGTAGTGCGGCTATTGGAATTATGTTAGGACTTAATGGTTTGGCGGCTGGTGCTGCTACAGCAGGTTGTGCTGCTCAGATGATTGGTTTTGCAGTTATCAGTTATAAGGAAAATGGTTGGTCAGGTATTTTTTCGCAAGGTCTTGGAACTTCAATGCTTCAGATGCCAAATATCGTTAAGAATTGGCGAATATGGATTCCTGCAACTCTTGCATCTGCAATAACAGGACCGATTGCTACGATAATCTTTAAGATGGAGAATACGGCAATTGGATCAGGAATGGGAACCAGTGGTTTGGTTGGACAGTTTGGAACAATCGAAGCAATGGAAGCAGTTGGCTATACTGGTGGTAGTATTTATGCACCTATCATTATTGTTCATTTCATTCTTCCGATGGGATTGTCTTTAGCATTTGCATACATCCTAAGACAAATAGGATGGATTAAAGAAAATGATTTAAAATTAGAACTATAATAGACTCCATACGGAGTCTATTTTTTTGCTTTATTTAAACACGCTTTTACACCATTAATGACACCTCTACTGGTATAAGTACAACCAGCAATGATATCAACATCCGTACTGTTATTCTCCAGTATTTGCTTAATCACTTTGGGGACACTGTAATTATAATAGCTTCTTGATTCGTCATGCTCTAATACTTCTACAGAATTGATAATATCATCTTTGATTACAATTTGTACAACCATATCTGGTTGGTAACCATTAACCTTTGCCTTATATGTACCATCATTGTATTTGCTTTGTGCTTGTTCTAAAGCAATTCTTTCGGCCTCTTCTTTAGCCAGTCTGTCAGCTTCTGCTTTCGCTAGTCGATCAGCTTCTTCTTGAGCCAATCGCTCCTCTTCGGCTTTCTTTTCAGCTTCAATTCTTAGTGATTCCTGATGAATGATAAGTGCTGTTTCGTTCTTTTCCTTAGTGATTTCTACAGGTATAAAATCAATGCTATTTGAAAAATAATCATCTGTAGGATTTTCTTTCAATGGTAACTCCTCATCAAGAACTTCTTCTATTTCTGAAATTGGAGCTTCTACTTGTATCTCATATTCGTCTGAAATCTCTGGTAGAGTTTGTACTTTAAGTGTCATGAAGAGAATTCCAATTACGAAGGTACTGAGAAGTAATCCTAGTTTGGAAATCCTAAGATTAATAGCACCTTTTTGAGGGCAGACTTCTAAACATCTGTGACAGCTGATGCAGTTGGGATCTGTAATGGTTTTATCTTTAGTAATTTCAATTTTAGTAGGACAAGTATGATTACACATATTACAGTGAACACATTCATTTTCATGTCTCGTTACTCGTAGAACGCGAAATGATGATATAAGATTTAAACTAGCACCATATGGACACAAGTAGTTGCAAAATGGTCTGTAAATCATAAAACTTGTTATGGTAATAAAAAGTAAGTAGATACCAGCACTGACAGTTATACCACCCAAAAAGAGTCTGATAAATCCGTGATAAACATCGATGTTTATATACATCATAACTTTATCAACTAAAATGGAATAAACAAAGATAATTAGAATGAGGTACTTAACGGAAGATAAATTCTGATGTGCTTTAATGGATAGTTTTCTATTAATGCCAATTTTGTATCCCAAATAATGCATTAATCTTTGAAAGGAACCAAAGGGACAAATATAACCACAGAAAATAGGACCCAATAACAAAGTCATGGCTATTGAAAAGATTCCAATATATAGTGGCCAAACTGCGATGTGCTCTCTAAAAAGAATATTTGGACCAAAAATATTATGGATGATATTAAAGTCAAAGAGTCCTGGTGTGTATCGTATAAGCAGAACACTCCCAATCATAATTATAAAAGAGAGTGTTGCAATTATTCTATTTCTCATGCTTACTTCCTACAACTAAATATTAATGGGGTAGATTGAGCAGTTAATGGCTCGCCTTTTAAATTGCCATAAAACTTAATTTCCTTAAAACCTATACTTTTTAGCATCTCCTCAATTTCATGTTTTTGTAATGTTAGAAGATGTATACTATTTGAAATCTTTGTTTGGGTTTCTTTAATTGTTAGTTTTGTGTTGAAGTGTACAACATCATCATCTAGTTTGTAGTCCCTAACAAATTGAATATGATCATTGTCGATGGTTTTTAGATGATCAATGTTTTCATTAATAATACGATCGTAATGAATTATTTGAGTGATGAAATAACCATCATCATGAAGTGTTTCATAAACACTCATGAAGAAGTTGTTAACGAGTTGTCTATTTGGCAAATGTACCAAAGTATTACCGAAGCAAACAATTCTATTAAATGTTTGCTTTAATTCTTTAATGTCTAACATATTTAAAAGTTTAAGATCCAACTGTGGATATTTTTCTTTTCCTACTTCTAATAGATTTGTATCAAGGTCTATACCTATAATGTTTTCTGATTTTCTACTAAGTAGCTCTGTTAAATTGCCTGTTGCACAACCGACTTCTAAAATCTTCTCATGAGGTAATATTTCATGTACCTCGTTGATGAACTTTAACTGTTGCTCGTTTTGTGGAAATATAAAATCATAAACCTTTGCAAGTGTATTATACATAATTACTCCTAGAATAGTTCGTCGACTAAAGCATCATAATCCAAAATGGTAACATTTGATTTTTCATAGTCTATTAGGCCGTCATGTTTCATTTTTGAGAGTTCTCTTGATAGAGAAGGTCTTCTAGTACAAATGTGAAGTGCCATCTTCTCTTTTGAGAAAGGTAACTTAACTGTAAGATTGTTTTGTTCCTTAGAGAGTTTAATTAATACATGGGCTATCTTACCTCTAATAGTACTTAATGAAAGAAGTTTAAACTTGTCATTTAAAAAAAGTAGTTTCTTAGAGAGTATGCTCAAATAGTTTTCTAAAAATATTGGATGAGCTTCCATTGTTTCTATTAAAGTTTTTTTGTCAACCAAAAGTATTTGTACAGATGTAACAGCTGTTATAGAAACAGGATAATTGTCTTTAGGTGAAAACAGTACTGCTTCTCCAAATATATCTTTAGGCCCCATAGTAACTAAATTTGAAACATCTCCAGATATAAAATATGTAGAAAGCTCTACTTTTCCTTCTAATACAATGCCGAGAGAATCGCAATGATCTCCTTCGTCGAATAATGTTTCTCCTTTATTATATTGGGTAATCTTATTGTTGAGTGTGTTACAGATGCTTTCTGTTTCATCTATGGTCATATTTTGAAAAAGATGACTTTGATGAACGATTTCTAAATATTTCTTTTTCATAAGTACTCCTTTATTCAAGTTTAAACTATACAAAAGAATTTTGATAGTATTTAAGAAAGTTTTGAATTCGTAACATTTGTTACAGTATTTACTTCACTTGTTTAGTATACTATGTGTAGAAAGTTAAGTAAATAACAACTACCAAATAGGAGGATTTTATATGAGTATGTTTTGTTTCCAATGTCAAGAAGCAGCAGGTAATAAAGGATGTGCTGGACAAAAGGGTGTTTGTGGTAAACCAGCAGATGTTGCTAATCTACAAGATTTATTAATTCATGTTACAAAAGGTGTAGCTGCAGTAAACCAATGTGCAAGATCACAAGGTAAAAATGGTAAAGAAGCTGAAGCTTACATAATGGATGCTCTATTTACAACAATTACAAATGCTAACTTTGATGGTGAAGTAATTAAAGATAAAATTGAAGCTGGTTTAAAATTAAGAAATTCAATCAGAGATGGGTTAAACACAGAAGGTTGTAATCCAACACATGATTCATTAACTTGGAATGGTGATCGTGCATCATTTGATGCTAAAGCTTCAACTGTAGGTGTATTAGTTACTGAAAATGAAGATGTAAGATCATTAAGAGAATTAATCACATACGGCTTAAAGGGAATGGCTGCTTATTATGAGCATGCAGTTAACTTAGGTAAAGTAGATTCTGAAATCGTTGATTTCTGTGAGAAAGCTTTAGTAGCTACAACAGAAGAAAAAACTGCTGATGAATTAGTTGCGTTAACACTTCAGACAGGTGAGTACTCTGTAAAGACTATGGCATTATTAGATGCAGCAAACACTGGTGCATACGGTAATCCAGAATTAACTGAAGTAAATATTGGTGTAAGAAACAAGCCGGCAATTTTAATTTCAGGTCATGATTTAAATGATCTTAAGCAATTATTAGATCAAACTCAAGGTACAGGCGTAGATATTTATACTCATAGTGAAATGCTACCAGCTCACTATTATCCTGAGCTTAAGAAATATGACAACTTAGTAGGTAACTATGGTAATGCATGGCATAAACAAGATGTAGAGTTTGATACATTTAATGGTCCAATTCTATTCACTACAAACTGTATCGTACCTCCAAAGGGTGAAGTACAAAAGAGAATTTTCACAACTGGTTCTTCAGGGTTCCCAGGTTGTACACATATTGAAGCTGTAGATGGCAAGAAAGATTTCACTGCAGTAATTGAGATGGCGAAAACTTTACCAGCTCCAACTGAAATTGAATCAGGTAAGATTGTTGGTGGTTTTGCTCATAATCAAGTACTTGCATTAGCTGATAAAGTAGTAGATGCTGTTAAGACTGGTGCTGTTAAGAAATTTGTTGTTATGGCGGGTTGTGACGGTAGACAAAAGGGTAGAAATTACTACACTGAGTTTGCTCAAGCATTACCAAATGATACGATTATTTTAACTGCTGGTTGTGCTAAGTATAGATACAACAAATTAGGTTTAGGTGATATCGGTGGTATTCCAAGAGTATTAGATGCTGGTCAATGTAATGATTCATATTCGTTAGCAGTAATTGCAATGAAACTTCAAGAAGTATTTGAACTTCAAGATATCAATGAATTACCGATCTTCTACAATATTGCATGGTATGAGCAAAAAGCTGTAACTGTATTATTAGCATTACTATTCTTAGGTGTTAAGAATATTCACTTAGGACCAACATTACCTTCATTCTTATCTCCGAATGTAGCGAATGTATTGGTTGAAAACTTTGGCATCGCTCCAAACGGTGATGTTGATGAAGATATTAAGAACTTTGTATTAAATTAATAAAAAGCTGCTTCGGCAGCTTTTACAATGTATTGGAGGTAATTATGCACGACGGATGTGGTGGAAATATGACTGATGGTATGGCTATTTTGCAAAAAATTAGAACGATGGGTTTTAACAAGAACAAGATGCCTATGGTACACAAATTTGAATGTGAGTCATGCCATGAAACAGTAGAAATGTCTACATTAGAGCACGCTTGTGGTTGTGGTATGGTATACGCTGTGACACCTTGCAGTGCGATGGACACTAATAAAATAAAAGCAGCAGGAAAATATGTTTAAACGCCCAATAGGGCGTTTTTTTTGATTAATCGAGTCTACTTTGGATAAATATATAAGAGGAAGTATTAAAGTAGATAGGTGGCATATATGGACGAAAAAATAAAAAAACTTGAAGATGAAGTAATAGCCTTAAAGACGATGTTAAAAGCTATCCGTCATTCATATCTAGACAGAGAAAGATTGGCCTTATTAGGTGAGTTGGTACCAGGTGTAACACATGAGATTAATACACCTTTAGGAGTAGCTGTATCTGCAGCATCTTTTATAGATGTACAGAATCAAAGTATCATGACTTTGTTTGAAGAAGGGAAACTTAAAAAATCAGATTTAGAACATTACTTGAGCAATATACAGGAAAGTACAGAAATTTTAAATCAAAATTTAGAAAGAGCTGCAAAATTGATAAGAGATTTTAAGGAAATCTCGTCATATCAAAATAACAGTATAAAAGTTGATTTTGATATTAGTGGATATATTGAGAAAATCGTAAAAACTCTGAAACATGAATATAAGAGATCCAATCATCAAATTATACTTAATTGTAGAAGTATGAAAGTTCATAGTTATCCAGGTGTTTACTCTCAGATTATTACCAATTTGATTATGAATAGTTTGATGCATGGTTTTAAGGACAAAACAGATGGCGTTATTACCATTTCAATAAAAAAAGAAGATAATTTGACCATTACTTATACAGATGATGGTGTTGGTATTGAAAAGAATGTTCTAAGTCAAGTGTTTGAACCTTATTATACAACATTACGTCATGATGGAGGGACGGGTTTAGGACTTAGTATTGTTAAACAGTTGGTAGAAGAAAGACTAAATGGCACAATAGAATGTATGGGAAACATGAATACTGGCGTGGTGTTTGTTATTGTTATTCCGTTAGAGGAAATTGAAAAGAGGTAATTATGGTTGAAGGTACTATGGATTTTCTAGTAGAAGATCAAGAGGAAGAAATACTATATGAAGATACCTATAAAATTATCATTGCGGATGATGACGAAGAAATTCATCGTGTTACTCGTGTGATTCTGAAGTACTTTAATTTTGAAGGTAAAGGTGTTTCATTTGTTGATACATATTCTGGAGAGGAAACCAAAGTAGCATTAAAAGAAAATCCTGATACTGCAATAGTTTTTTTAGATGTGGTTATGGAAGAGAGTGACAGTGGATTAAAAGTTGTAAAATATCTTAGGGAGGAGTTGAAGAATAAACTTACACGCGTTGTATTAAGAACTGGTCAACCTGGAGAAGCTCCTGAAGAAGAAGTTATAAAACAATATGATATTAACGACTATCGCCTTAAAACAGAGTTAACTGTTAAACGTTTAAATACAACTTTGTATTCTTCTTTAAGAAATTATAGAGATTTACAAACCCTTGAAAAAAATAGAAAGGGCCTAGAAAAGATTATTAAAGCCAGTGCCAGTTTGTTTGAACATAATACGCTAGATGACTTTTTAGTAACGATATTAAACGAATTGTCACAGTTTAATTATGATCCTATAGAGATGCTCTATATTCGTGAAGAAAATAATCGTCTGTCAGATGGTATGGTTATTTTAGAACAAAGTACACAAAATAAAATAATTGCTGCTACAGGTAAGTTTGAACATTTTGTTAACCAAGAAGTTGAATCGATTGGTGAACTTAATTATATAACAAAATGGATAAATTCTGATGCGCCAAAAGAAGGTTTGCTCCATCCTTTGGAATCGGGATTTATAATAGAAAGTCACGGTAACAGTCAATCAAACAACTACATATACATTGATGGAAAAAGAGATAATTTAGATTTTCAACTGATTAACTTGTTCCTATCAAATTTTTCTATTGCACTTGATAATTACATTTTGAATAATATGTTGCAAATAACGCAAAAAGAAATTGTATTTGCATTGGCAGAGACTGTTGAAAGTCATTTTGAGGAAACTGGAAGTCATATTAAGAGAATTTCTGAGATGATGTATCAATTTGCTCTATGTAATCGATATTCCTATGGTGAAAGCGAACTCATAAAACTTGCGAGTACCATGCATGATTTAGGAAAAATAGCTATCCCGGATAAGATTCTGAAGAAACCAGGAAAACTTACAGATGAGGAATTTGAGATCATGAAGACTCATACAAATCATGGATATAGGATTCTTAAGAACCCCAATTTACCTGTAATTAAAATGGCAGCTGAAATTGCTTTAAACCATCACGAAAAATTTGATGGTTCTGGATATCCCGCGGGGAAAAAAGGCCTCGAAATCCCATTAAATGCGCGTATGATGGCAATTGTTGATGTGTTTGATGCTATGAGTCACAAACGCGTTTATAAGGATGCTGTGCCGATAGAGGAGACGCTGGCATATATCAACAAACAAAGAGGCATACACTTTGATCCTGATTTAGTGGATATGTTCATAAATAATTTGAGTACGATTATATCTAGGGTAAAAAAAATGTAGCAATCCAAATTGGATTGCTATTTTAATGCATAAAAGAATGGTACCAATATAGGTACTAGTGAACTTAAGACGACACCATTAAAAAACGAGATTACAACAACTTCTGGTGAGGTGTATCTTGAAACCAACGGAAGCATTGTATCCATTGATGCAGCGCCAGATGGTGCAATTGTTGAATAATGATTTAAGTATTTTGCTAGAAATGGAATGGTGAGAATTGCAAAAATTTCTCTGAATACATTGGTCATAAATGATATTGCACCAATTTCTGCACTGTGTAGTTTAGTTAGTAGAATACCCGATAAGCTATACCAACCATAGCCTGCACCTACTGCAAGACTTAGATTATTGTCCATTTTTACAAAAATACCTGCAATTAGACTTCCTACAACACTTCCAGCTACTATTGATACTGGAACTAGAATTAGAAGTAGACCGTGTTTTTTTACATCTTTGAATATGGATTTATTCATGCCGATATCTATACCAACAAATAGTATTAATATATTTAATGCAATAGTTGTAAATAAATCCATATGAGGGGCGATTGACTCTGGTAAAATTGTCATACCAGCTAATATACCTAGGCCGATGGCAGCTAGAATTGAGAGGGTCATTTGCTCCTCCTTTCGAAAATTGTTGTACTTGCATAGACGAAAAGAATACTAAAAACTGTTGTCAAAACTGCAAAAACAAAACCTATCCACCCGATATCCTTTAGATTGCTTAGTAGATCTTTGTTAAGACCTAGACCTGCGCCCATGGCGAATAATAAAAGGGTTACACCAACAAATTGAAATTTGCTTATAATTTTCTTAATTTGCTCAGTAGGTTTTAAAAAGCTACCGATTGTGATGCCTATAATTAATACAATAATAATACTCCACATAATTTTCTCCTTCTGTAATAGTTTAAGATGAAAAGCATTTTATTACAATAGTTATTGCGCAGCGTATATGGTTATGCTATTATTAGGTTAACCCCCTACAGAGGGGGATGGAGGTGTGTATGATTTATGTAGTTGTTGCAATTGTGATTTTTATGGTGATTAGAAAAATTACTGAACCGAAAGTAACCCACGTTGATAAGAAGGCTTTAGAGGAGCTACTTAAGGAAAAAAAGAAATATCAATTTGTGGATGTAAGAACATCTGATGAATTTAATAGCCACAAAATAAAAGGTTTCAAGAATATGCCTTTGCAAAGTTTAAGAAACAATCTTGAAAAGTTATCAAAGGATCAACCAGTAATCCTTATGTGTGCCAGTGGTTCGAGAAGTATGAATGCTGCAAGAGTTTTAAAGAAAGCTGGATTTGAGAATCTTATGAATGTAAAAGGAGGTATAAGTCGAATGACTTAACCTCCTTTTTACATAAAAAAAACACAATCCGAAGATTGTGTTTAGTTCTAAATGCTAAACAACAGTGATGTTTTCAGCTTGAGGACCTTTTTGTCCTTGAGTTACGTCAAAAGAAACCTTTTGACCTTCTTCTAAAGTTTTGAAACCATCAATGTTAATTTGAGAGAAGTGAGCAAATACGTCTTGTCCATCTTCACCAGTGATAAATCCAAATCCTTTTTCAGCGTTAAACCATTTAACTGTACCAGTCATGAGTACCTCCTATGTTAATTCATGTTTTTTAAATATCCGTAAATCATTTTCACGTATGTCTTAATTAGGAGAATACAGTGTAACTCTAATTCAGATATATCGGGCAAAACATTCACTTCCAATTTAAACCTCATCTACACCCTAACACTTAAACTTTTATATGTCAAGCATTATGTAGTTAATATATTGAAAAGTAATATAGAAATTATTAGTAGCTTAGAAATCTTTACTAAACCACCCAAAAATGAATCGAATATATTCAAATATTAGAATTTTATAAGTAGTCCTATTAGTAGAAAGATTTTGAAAATATAAGTTGTTGGACTATTAATGCTTATGTTTCCAATGAGATAAAGACACTATACATAAAATTCAAAAGAAGGTTGGATATAATGTTTAAGATAAATTGTAAGATGATTAAATAGGTTGTATGATTAATTAAGACGTCTAGTTATTTAGAATAACTATATCTCAATAAAAGGAGGCTATATGACTGAAAAAATTGAAAGACTCATAAAGTATTGTCAAGGAATATATCATAAAGAAGATGGTGGTATGTTATATAAAACATACTTAGAGGACATTAAGTCAATAACACCTGAAGAACTCATTATTATAGAGAATGAACAATTAAAGATGGGGATGTCTCCAAAGCAAATGTTGACTTTTGTTGATAAACTGATGAATGTATTTTATGAGTCGCTCTCATTATATCAATCAGAAGCTAATGTACCAGACTTTCTAAAAATCATGATTCAAGAAAACAATGCTTTAGAAAATATTTTAGATAACTTCAAAGAAGTGATGAAAGATATGAATTTAATGACTTCTGATAAAACCAGAGATTTTGTTAATGAGTTAAAAGGTTATAACAATCATATGGAAAAGGTAGAGAACATTTTGTTTTCTTATTTAGAAAAAGAAGAAGAGCATTTTAATGGTTTGAAAATCATGTGGTCATTACATGATGAAATAAGAGTATTGATAAAAGAAGTCTCGTCATCACTAGATCTAAAAGAACCAAAGGAATTAATTGTTGAGATTGGAAGATTGTACTTCCTTATGTACGGTACGATACAAAAGCAGAATCTAGTATTGTTTCCAGTGTCTATGGATCGATTGAATATGAATCAATTTGATGCGATGTATCATGAAAGCTTTGATTATGGCTTTTCATATATAGAAACACCAATGAAGACTGAAAAAATTAGGACGATGGAAATGGATCAACTCAGCAAAATCATTCAAACTGACACAGGGCATTTAGAAATAGAAACTTTAATATCGATACTCAATATATTGCCTATTGATTTTACTTTTGTTAATGATAAAGATGAAGTGGCGTATTTTAATGATTCGAAAGAAAGAATCTTTCCTAGATCGAGTAGTATCATTGGCAGAAATGTACGAAATTGTCATCCGCCTGAAAGTGTTCATGTTGTAGAAGATATCTTAAAAGCATTTAAGACAGGTGAAAGAGATAAAGCAGAGTTTTGGATTCAAATGAGAGGGATGATGATATACATTTATTATTTACCGATTAAAGATAGTGAAGGTAATTATAAAGGTACCTTGGAGATTTCTCAGGAAATTAGTGGTTTAAGAGCACTTGAGGGTGAGCAAAGATTGTTAGATTGGAAGTAAGTTTTAGATTGATTATAAGGATTTGAATGTTGATGTTTATGTGTATTAGCCTATCTAATTATTAGATAGGCTGTTGCTTATTTTATCAGGATTCGTTAATTTATGATATTACTTAATAATGCAAGTTTGCAGCTTTTCTTTTTATATAATTTAATGTAAAATGTTATATCAGGAGGCATTATGGATATTTTACAAATACTAAATCATGATTTTGTCCAGTCCTTGTTGATTGGAATTTTAATATTACTTATTTTTAAGTTATTTAGAAAACGCGTTTTAACACTAATAGAGAATATCATTCATAAAAGAGCTGAAAAATCAAAAAATAAAATTGACGATTTATTGATAAAAATCAGTACAAAACCAATAAGAATGTTACTTAATGTAACTGTATTGTATATAGTTTATCAAGTAATAGATATGGATTTCTTATTTAGAGATAAGATAATTGCAGCGAACTTATTTATGCTTAACTGCTATAAGTCAGCAATAATCATCTTTGTACTTTGGATTCTCTACAATGCGACCGATGGTTCGAAGGTTGTATTCAATGATGTAATGAAAATTTTTGATATAAAAATGGACCCATTAATGACCCCATTTTTGTCAAAAGTCTTTAGATTGATAATATATATTGTTGGAATGGCTCTTATCGCCTCAGAATGGGGATTTGATGTCGGTACATTTGTAGCAGGCCTTGGAATCGGTGGATTAGCTTTTGCCCTAGCAGCAAAGGATACCCTAGCCAATATGTTCGGTGGTGCAGTACTTATTACTGAGAAGCCATTTACGATTGGTGATTGGATTATAGTAGGTGAGGTTGAAGGTACTGTTGAGGATATTAATTTTAGGAGTACTAAGATTCGTAAGTTTAATAAATCTATTGTAACTGTACCGAACTCAAGAGTGGCTGATTCAAATATAATCAACTACTCAAAAAGAAATATTCGACGCATAAGTTATGAGTTAAAGATTCATATTGATACACCGATTGCGAAAGTAAAAACAGTCGTCAAAGAAATTGAAGAGATGTTAATTGAACATGAAGGTGTTCACAATGAAACTATTTTTGTGAAGTTTAATAAATTCGGAGAAAGTTCATTAAATATTTTCCTATACTTTTTTTCTAATACTTCAGTATGGGGAGAATATCTTGCAATTGCAGAGGACACTAACTTTGAAATAATGGAGATTTTGGAACGCCACAATGTTCTATTAGCAGTACCATTAAAGCAAATTAAGGTTGAAAAAGAAATCATAGGATAAAAGAATAGTATCGAATTTGAGCTGATTTTTTAATCAGCTTTTTTATTTGGAAAAATCAAATGGAAATTCTTTTATGTTATACTATTTAAAGAATAAGGGAGGTCTTATGAGCACACTTCAAATGCTATTAATGATAATTCTATCAGGTTTAGTTTCTGTATTTCTATACAAATATATAGTATCGAGACAAAGATTATTGTATGACAATAAAATTAACATTGAGTTAATCGTTAAAGGTGCATTAGTGACGTTGATTCTTTCGATAGTTTACGTTTTCTTGAATTCCTTTTTAGGTGAATGGCACATTGAAAGCTATTTAATTCATTGGAGAATTTTACTATCAGGAGTTTACGCTATCGTACTTGTTCTTGGTATGTATCAAATAATTAGTAGAAGAGTCATTCGACTGGAACATTATTTAAATAGATACGACATAGTAATATATTGTTTAAGTGTGGGGATTGGAATTGGTATCTCAAATCTGATTCTAATAGGTTTGTTTGAAGATGGATTCTATTCGCTATTAATGATTGTTTCTTCGATTGTTATACCACTGACTTATATGATGGTTATGGCTCATTTTCTAATTAGGAAAGTGGAAAGAAAATCATCTATTAAAATGTTATATATCATATTACCGATTATTATATTATTTTTAAGAGAGTATTTTGTTATATACAATACCTTGTTGGGGATTATCGGCAATTTTGGTTATGAATTATCTATGTACTTACTTTTTACTTTACTCTTCACAAACTCTGTTCGTAAGAATGTGCAGTTTGATTTTCTTGATGAGGAAGAACTGTTAGAGCGCTTCTCAAATGAAAAAACATTACAGGAAAAACTATCTTATAGATTTGACAGATTTATGTCGTATGGTAATGTAGCGATTACTGGACTTTTAATTTTAATTGCATTTATTGTGATTGTTGTAGTAAGTTTGATTTTGATGATTGAAACACCAGAAGTTACGGATGGTTCTGTTAGCAAAATGCTGTGGCTTAGTTTTATGCGTGTTTTAGATCCAGGTAATGTGGCAACTGATCCTGACTTTAATAATACCAAATATGTTTTTATTACTACGGTTGCCACAATTATTGGCTTGGGACTTATTTCTACTTTCATAGGTATGATCTCTGGTGCATTTAGTTCTAGGATTAAGAAATTAAGAGAAGGTAATTCTAAAATTCTAGAAAAAGATCATATTATTTTAATTGGATATTGTGAAGACACACTAAAAATACTCGAAAATCTTACGAAATTTCAAAAGAAGCGTCATCTGAATATAGTAGTTGTTTCAAAATTATCTAGAAAAATGGTTGAAGATGAAATTCTAGAGTATGGTTTGATGAACTCTGTAAATAGTATTGTTTGTAGATCGGGTGAATTATCTAGTAAAAACACCTTGCTAAATATTGGAATAACTCAAGCAAGTTCAGTGGTTATTATTGGTGATAAAAAAGAGGAGAGTGTAAGAATTGCGATGCTTGTAAACAACATCTTAAAACCAGAACGATATGATGATATTGATATTATCCTTATGTCTGATGCTGGAAGTGTTGTTAAGGAGACTTTTGGAAAAAGGATGGACATTTATTATAGACAAGATTTAGAGTTTGATTCTATTTTTAGAGCTTTAGATTTAAAGGAATACCTTAAACTATATGGAAGTCTAATAGGAGCTGAAGAAGATCTGGTTATTTCTTTGGAGCATATAAGAAAAACTATTGGTAAAGAGTTTGGAAAAATAGCTGGAGGTTTTAGTTATTCAACTGTAATTGGTATTGAAAGAAGTAAGGAAGTTTTTCTAAATCCTGATAGGAAAATGATAATCCAAAAGAATGATAGACTAATCTTTTTGACGGATTCCAAAACAAAACCTGATTTTAATGGACTGGATAAGAAAATGAAATACTCAGAAAGTGATAAAGCGTTGTCTTTTGTGAAAGAGTCGGTTAATCACGTAATGGTTATTGGAAATAAACATCAGAAATTTATAGATGATCTTAACAGTGTTAATGTGAGCAAAACTATTGTAAATTTAGAGGATACTGAAAAATTCTACGATAATCTCAGTAAAGAATTTGAACATAAACATCCTAATATAGTTGTTTTTATTGGGGACTCAACTTTAAGTGATGATAAAAATGATGACTTTTGTCTTGAAACACTTGCATATTTAGATTCGTTATATAATAGGAAAACTCATAATTACGTTGTATCTGCAGTGATTAACTCAGCTCAAGATGTAAAGTTTGCATATGAGTTAGATTATGTAGATATGGTTATTGAGAATGATAAGTGTAGAAATGTAGCTATATCACTATTGGATAAAGGTAATATGACTCTAAAAGTTGAGGAGCAGTTACTAGAGGTTGGCAATAGAGTGGGCGCTATATTAGCTGCAGATGTGGTTGGAACTACTGAAAAGTCAGTGTTAGATATTTCGAGGATTTGTTTAGAGGAAAATATCATCCTTATTGGATACATTACTAGAGAAGGTGGATTGATGAAAGCTAATATTAATCCAAATAAGAATGAAAGAGTATGCTTTGATGAAGATGATCTTCTTTTAGTTGTGAAATAATATAAACGATGACCTTTGTGCTTATGTACAAAGGTTTTTCTTTTATAAAGTTTACTGTGACTTAAAGTTTAGTAATATTCTATAAAGGTTTTTTTGTAAAACTATAATTCAAGAGTATTGTTATACTAAAAGTGAAATATATATTGTAAAACACTTGAATATAATATAATATCTCTTTATAATTATAGTATGAGTATAAAAAAGAAAAGGAGAAGTGAAAATGTTACGTATAAAGAATTTACTGAATCAAGAGGATATTATAGAAGGTCAAGCAGTATTAGTAAGTAATGAGTCAAATGTAAAGTATATGTCTGGCTACACTGGAGAAGCAGCTTATTTAATTTTGTCTCATAAAGGACAGGTGTTAATGACGGATGGAAGATATGATGAACAAGCAAGAAATGAATGTGAAGGTTTTGAGGTTACTAAGTGGCATAACCCTAAGAGACCAGATCCTGACACAATTCTACATTATCTTAAAAAGTATGAGATAAGCAAACTTATTTTTAACGGTAATGACTATACTTATAATCAGTTTAATGCTTTAAATAATGCAATAAAGCATCATAAACTAGATATTTCTTTAGAGTCACGCGTGGGAATGATCGAGAAATTTAGAGCGATTAAAACAGATGATGAAATCGAAAACCTAAGAGTAGCTTGTTCTATTGCTGATAAAGCTTTAGAAGCTTTGGTACCATCTATTAAGATTGGTGTATCTGAATTAGAACTTGTTGGAGAATTAGAGTATAATCTTAAAAAATTTGGTGCTGAGAATATTTCGTTTGATACAATCATTGTTTCAGGTATTAAAACGGCTTTGCCACATGGTAAACCAAGTAATAAGAAGTTAGAAGAAGGTGATTTTTTACAGATCGATTTTGGTGCATTATATAAAGGGTATCATTCTGATATGTCTAGAACTTTTATAATAGGTAAAGCTGATGATAAACAGAGAGAACTTTATGAGATGATGTTGAAAGCAACACTTGTTGGTATAGAAGCATTGAAAGGCGATATATCTGCAAAAGATCCTGATTCGGCAGTTAGAGAAGTTATATCAAATGAGTACATTGATTACTACTATCCAGGTCTTGGACATGGAGTAGGCTTAGATATTCATGAAGGTCCTTCTATGAGTAATACGTCAACAGGAAAGATTGAAATAGGAAATGTTGTTACCATTGAACCAGGAGTATATGTACCTGGATGGGGTGGTATGCGAATTGAAGATACTGTATTGGTAAAAGAAGATGGTTATGAGATTTTATCTCACTTCCCAAGAGAACTTCAAGTATTAGGATAGGAGAAAACGATGACTGGCGAAATATTTAGTATTCAAAAATATGCGCTGCATGATGGGCCTGGAATCAGAACAACAGTATTTATGAAGGGATGTCCACTGACTTGTCAGTGGTGTCATAATCCTGAAAGTATCAGTAACGAGCAGGAAAAAATATTCTACAAAGATAAATGCATTGGTTGTAATACTTGTAACGATCTAAGTGATCCAGAAAATTGTCCGTCTGAAGCTTTACAGTATGTTAGCAAAACTTATAGTGTTGATCAATTATACGATGAAATTATCAAGGATCATGTATTTTATGAACAATCTGGTGGTGGAATTACTTTTTCAGGAGGTGAACCACTGTTACAAGTAGATTTCTTAGTTGAAGTGTTAAAAGTGTGTAAAAAACATGATCTTCATGTAACTATTGATACTTGTGGTTTTGTACCATGGGAAAAGTTTGAGAAAGTACTACCTTATGTTGATCTCTTTTTATATGACATTAAACATACGGATTCAAAAGTACATCATGAGTTAACAGGTGTTGACAATGAATTGATACTAAATAATTTTAATAAATTGATTCAAGTGAAAGATGTGTATGTAAGATTACCGATACTGAAAGGGATTAATGATCAAGTTAGTCATTTTAATGAAGTTATCTCTCTTTCAAAATCAGATCATGTCTTACAGGTCAATATATTACCATATCATAATTATGCGGAAAATAAGTATGAAGACTTAATGAATGACTATGTTTTTAGATTGTTTGAGAGACCATCGGATGAGTCGCTGGAAGAAATTAAAATATTCTTCCAGAAACAAGGTATTAAAGCAATTATAGGAGGCTAATATGTTAACAGAACGTGTGAAAAGATTACGTAAAGAGAGTTTGGATGCAACGCCTCATATTTGGATAGATAGAGCCCGTTATGTTACAGATGTTTACAAAAAACATTTTGGAGAGGTATCTACACCAGTTTTAAGAGCCAAAACATTCTATGAAATACTAGAAAAAAAACCGATTTATATTGGAGAAGGCGAATTAATTGTTGGAGAAAAAGGTGCTAAACCGGCAGGTGCTCCTACATATCCTGAATTATGTTGTCATGAATTGTCTGATTTTGACGTTATGGAATCAAGAGAACAAGTAAGCTTTAAAGTTGATAAAGATGCTTATGATTTTCAAGAAAAAACTGGTATTCCTTATTGGGAAAAGAAATCAATGCGTTCAAAGATTATTTCCAATATGACGCCTGAATGGCTTGAGGCGTATGAAGCAGGTGTTTTTACTGAGTTTATGGAACAAAGAGCTCCTGGTCATACTGTTGCAGATAAGAAAATTTTTCTTAAAGGATTCAAAGATTTTAAAGAAGAAATTCAAACGTCATTGGATGCCCTCGATTTCTCGAATGATTTAAGAGCTTATGAAAAAAGAGAAGAATTGAAAGCCATGTTAATTACCTGTGATGCTATTATCATGTATGGTAAACGTCATGCAGAAAAGGCAAGAGAGCTTGCTGAAAAATGTGAGGATAATAATAGAAAAGAAGAACTACTTAAAATTGCTGAGATATGTGACCGTGTCCCAGAGAATGCACCAAGTAATTATTGGGAAGCTTTACAGTCATATTGGTTTGTACATTTAGGTATTACAACAGAACTGAATACATGGGATGCTTTTAGCCCTGGTAGGTTAGACCAGCATTTACAACCTTTCTTTGAAGAAGGATTAGAGAATGGTTCCTTAACCAAAGAGTTTGCATATGAACTGTTGAATCTGTTTTGGGTGAAGTTTAATAATCAACCAGCACCACCTAAAGTAGGCTTTACTTTATTAGAAAGTGCAACCTACACAGATTTTGCAAACATTGGTGTTGGAGGTCTCACTATAGACGGTCTTGATGCTGTAAATGATATGTCTTATTTGATATTGGATTGCATCAATGAAATGAGATTGGTTCAACCAAGTTCTAATGTACAGTTAAGTAGAAAGAATCCAGAAGGTTTTATTAAACATGCTTTAAGAGTTATTAGAGAAGGTCGAGGTCAACCTTCAATTTTCAATGCTGATGCAGTAATTGAGGAAATGGTAAACATGGGGAAGACTCTAGAAGATGCTAGAGAGGGTGGATGCAGTGGTTGTGTTGAGACTGGTGCCTTTGGCAAGGAAGCCTATATTCTTCAGGGATACTTCAATTTGACGAAAATTCTTGAAATTACACTGAATAATGGCTATGATAAGTATACAAGGAAATCAATTGGTTTAGAAACCGGTGATCCAAGAAACTTTAAATCGTATGATGAATTATTTAATGCATTTAAAAAACAATTGAAGTATTTCCTTGATATAAAAATAAAAGGTTCTAATGTTATTGGAAGATTATATGCGAACGAAATGCCCGCACCATTTATGTCAGTTGTCATAGACGATTGTATTACAGAAGGTATTGATTATAATGCTGGTGGTGCTAGGTACAATTCATCTTATATTCAAGGTGTTGGTATTGGTACAATATCTGACAGTTTGTCTGCAATTAAAGATCATGTGTTTGAAAATCAAAAGATGTCTATGGATAAACTCTTGAATGTTTTGAATGATAATTTTGAAGGACATGATTATGAAAGAGCACTTCTTTTTAACAAGACGCGAAAATATGGTAATGATGATGATTATGTAGATGATTTAATGAAATCAGTCTTTGATGAGTTCTATCATCAAGTAGATGGAAGAGAAAATCCTATTGGTGGGCATTATCGCATCAATATGTTACCGACTACTTGTCATGTATTTTTTGGATCTGTAATAGGTGCGACACCAGATGGACGTTTTAGTGGCGTACCTCTTTCTGAAGGTATTTCACCTACAAAAGGTGGCGATAGAAATGGACCAACAGCTGTTATTAAGTCTGTTGCCAAGATGGATCACTTAAAAACAGGTGGAACACTTCTTAATCAAAAATTCACGCCTGATCTACTTGAAACCGATAGTGCTATCGCATCTTTGGCAAGTTTGGTGAGATCGTACTTTAGAATGGATGGTCATCATATTCAGTTTAATGTTGTATGTGCAGATATATTGAGAGAAGCACAAGAACGACCTGAGGAGTTTGAGGAGTTAATTGTACGTGTTGCAGGCTACAGTGATTACTTTAACCATTTAAGCAGAGCCTTACAGGATGAAATTATTAATAGAACGGAACATAAAGGTTTTTAGGAGGATACATGGTAAACGATATAGGTAGTAAATTAAAAGCACTTAGAACGATGAAGGAATTGACCTTAAAGGAGTTGAGTCAAAAGACGAATTTATCCATTGGATTTTTATCTCAAATTGAAAGAGGGGTAACTTCAGTTGCTATTTCTTCATTAGACACAATTGCAAAGGCGCTTGATGCAGATTTGTCGTACTTTTTCACGATGCCTAAAAAGCGAGAAAGAAAAGTGCTTAGATCTTATGAACAAGAGGTCTTTACAATAAAGAATTCACAATTTATCGATTACCATTTAACATTGAATCCAGAGACAATGGAGATGTTACCTAGATTACAAGTGATTCTTCCAAACTGTGAAGAAGAAGCAAATGATCCATATGGTCATGATGGAGAAGAATTTGTTTATGTATTAGAAGGTATTCTAACTGTAAATCTAGATAGTGAAATACATCAACTTTATCCAGGTGACACCATGCACTTTGATTCTAGAAAACCTCATAACTGGACGAATTGTACAAGTAAAAATGTAAAAGTTCTAGTAGTTAATACACCAAATAGATTTAAGAAATAACACTCTTCGGAGTGTTTTCTTTGTAAGGAGCGAAGATGACTGTAGATAGTAGTATTCCCTATAATGATTTGGAGACATATTTTAGGTCTAACAAATATGTGACGTTAACCAAGAATTCTGATCGAATATTGGGCTCTATCAGAGTTCCATCAACAACGATTTCTGTAAAAGGTGATAATGCAGAGAAAATAATTGAAGATTACAGAATGGCTTTTTTAACTGCTGGTGGATAAAAATGTGATTAAAAAATAAATCGCACTCAAATGATATAACATATCAAATTGAGTGCGATATTTTTATAGGTCAAAATATAATTCGAATTCTTTAGGATGAGGCATATTGTCAATCTCAGCACAGTTTTGTCTGTTTTGCTTTACAATGTTATGTACCAATTGCTCTGTAAATACACCGCCTTGTAATAGATACTCATAATCATCGAGCAGGGCATCGGTAGCTTCAGCAAGTGATTTTGGAAGTCCTTTAATCTTCATTTTTTCATCGTCTGGAAGATCAAAAATATTTACATCATATGGACCGAAGCCTTCTTCTGTAGGATCAATTTTGTTGTTAATGCCATCGATTGCTGCCATTAGAAGTGCTGAGTATGCTAAATATGGATTACAAGTTGCATCAGAAGATCTGAATTCAAAACGTTTTTCAGATGGTCTGTTTGCATAACCAGGAATACGAATAACCGCTGAACGATTAGCTGTAGCAAAGCAAATACTAACTGGTGCTTCATAACCTGGAACTAATCTCTTGTATGAGTTTGTACTTGGATTAGTGATAGCTAAAAGTGATGCAGCATGCTTTAGCATACCTCCGATTGCATACAATGCTGTTTGACTTAATCCAGAATATCCATTTTCATCATAGAAAATAGGTTCGTCATCTTTAAAAAGATGGAAGTGGACATGCATACCATTTCCTGCTTCTTTATGGAATGGTTTTGGCATGAAGGTTACTGTTTTACCTGCTCTAAGTGCTGTGTTCCTAACGATATATTTAAGTAACATGGTACGGTCTGCCATATCATGAGCATTGCCAAAAGAAAGTTCTATTTCAAGTTGGCCAGGGCCACCGACTTCTGGATGATGATACTTAACCGGTACACCGTTTTCTTCTAATAAAAGTACCATTTCATTTCTTAAGTCATAGTTCACATCAAATGGAATATCAACGTGATAACCACCGTGATGCGGTACTTTAAATCCTAGGTTTTCATCACAACCAGTATTCCACTCAGCTTGTTCAGCATCCAGTTTCACCATTATATGATGTGGATCTAATTTGTATGAAAAGTGGTCGAGTATGTAAAATTCAAATTCCGGACCAAAGGAACTTTTGTCTGCAATACCGCTTTCTTTCATATATTCTTCAGCTTTAGATGAAATATAACGAGGATCGCCTTCATAGCGTTTGATACCATGGTCTAGTGTGTAGATATCTGCCATCATAGTTAATGTTTTAACTTTTGTAAAAGGATCGATAAATGCTGTTGATAAATCAGGAATAAAAACCATATCCGATTTTTCGACAGTTAAGAAACCGTAACTTGACCCATCGAAGCCAATACCATCTTCAAGAGTGTATTCTGTCATTCGTTCTACAGTAATTGTTAAGTGATGCCATCTTCCAGCTAAGTCGATTACTTTAAAATCTATAAACTTAACTTCATTAGTTTGGCAAAAAGCCTTTAATTCTTTTAAATTTTTAAACATAAAAACCTCCTTGTATATAAGTTTATTATAAATCTATTAACTGAATTCTGCAATAATATTAGTTAAATTAACTAGTTTAGTTGTATAATGTAGTTAGAAAAACTTTCAGAAAATTCTTTAGATAATTGCAAATATAATGGGTAAAAAAATTAACAAAATAAGTGTTGAAAAGTTATTATTACATGATATAATGAGTCTTGTTTTTTATAAAAAGGGAGGTCAAATGAAAGTAAAAGAATTATTATTAGAAATATTTTATGTAGCGATTGGTTGTGTATTGTTGGCCTTTGCTATTACAGCGATATTGGAGCCCAATAACTTAATGACAGGTGGTATTACAGGTTTATCATTAATATTAGATAATGTACTAGGTATAAACTATACAGTTTTTTATTATATATTTTCTTTGATAATACTTCTGACAACCTATTTAACACTTGGTAAACACGAAGCCAGTAAAATTATTTTATTGTCAATATTGTTTCCTGCTGTTTTGATGGTATTTAGTCAGTTTGATTTTAAGCTAATTGAAGATGATATGTTTTTAGCTGCATTCTACTATGGTATTATTGCTGGTGCGGGTGTTGGTTTGATTTTGAAGTCAGGTTACTCTACTGGTGGCACCGATTCGATTGGTAAAATACTTCATAAAAAGAGATACCCCTATATATCAGTAAACCAAATCATTACAATGATAGATCTTGTGATTATCATTATTTCGATATTTGTATTTGATATTCGTGTGGCATTGTATGCTATTCTAACGCAATTGGTACTTTTAAAAGCTGTCGAAGTAATCTTATATGGTTTATCTCCAAAACTGGTTAAACTAGAGATTATATCTGAAGCTGAGGAAAAAATAACAGACTATATATTACACGAAATAAAAAGAGGAATTACGAAATACAACATCATTGGTGGTTACAGCAATGTTTCTAAAACAAAGATTATCACCATATGCTCACCTAGAGAGTCTTTGATGATTAAGAATTTTATTGCAGATCTTGACGAGAAAGCATTTGTAGATGTATTACCAGTTATGTCTGTATGGGGAGAGGGATTAGGCTTTAAGAGAATTACAGAAGAGAACTAAAAAAAGCACTTGCGTGCTTCTTAAATAATAAAAGGATAATCTGTCGGATCTTTACTATAAGTGACAGAAACTTTTGATTTAGGATGGACAAATTGTACTTCGTTAGAGAAGAGGGCAATTTGAAACCATCCTTTTTTAGTCATAAAATCAGGATGATATTTTGTATCTCCCCAGATTGGATGACCTATGTGAGCAAGTTGTACACGAATCTGATGATGTCTACCTGTTTCGAGTTGTATGGAAATGAGACTGTACGTTTCGTTGTCTATAGAGAGACTTTTAACAGTTTTTATGTGCATAATTGCCTTTTTAGATTTTGGAGTATCTTCAGTAACTACAGTAGACACATTTCCCTTAAATTTTTTCTTTAAATGATGTATCAGAGTTTGATCCTCAGGCTGACCTTTAACAACTGCTAAGTATGTTTTCTTAAAGGTTCTATCCTGTAATTGTTTGGATAGATGTGCTGTTGCTTTAGGATTTTTTGCAAAAACAACTAAACCACCAACGGGACGGTCAAGACGATGTACAAGTCCTATATAAGGTTTATCAAAACCTTTTTTCTTCATATAATCTAATAATATAGATTGTAAATCTGTATCATTGGTTAGGTCTGATTGCACAGGTACACCTGGTGCTTTTAAACATACAATGATACTTTGATCTTCAAAAATAATTTCTTTCATGTTTACCACCTTTACTCAAGCATTATATCATAACCTTTGTCATGTTGCTATGACTCATTTTAAACTCTATATTAATACTTGAAGACCTTAGAATAAGAGTGTTGGTTATAAAGCAAAAAAAATAACAGACGAATCTGTTATTTAAAAGATTAGTTTTAATATTAGACCAACAAACCCTATGAATAAACCAAATAAGATGAGTGGTACTAGGAGGGCTAGCCCAACTGGTAAAAGCACAATTACAAAGACAACTGCGAGTATACCTAATAACATTCTAAATAAACCTATGCTAATCCCTACAAATAATTTTAAAAATAATATGATAACCAGTAACGTAATTAATAATCCCATAATTCTTTCTCCTTTTCTTTTGATACTTATACTATAGTTTCTTAAGGTTAATGATAAATTTGAGTATAATTAGAATTTAATTAGAAAGATGACTTAATACTTTTTTAAGGATTTCTAAATTAAATCTCCACTTTATATTAGTAGAATGTACAAGGAGGTTGATATGTTAAAAGTTAATGAGATTAGTAAGAAATTTAAAAAAGTAAATGCTGTTGATAAGGTGAGTTTTGAAATTGACAGAGGAGAAATTGTGGGTATACTTGGACCGAATGGTGCTGGTAAGTCTACAACGATAAAGATGATTGCAGGACTTCTAAGAACAACAGGAGGATCGATAACTATAGATGGACATCCTAGTAAGTCTTTAGAAGCAAAAAAACGTTTTGCTTATATACCAGAGTTTCCTGAAATGTACGATTTGTTAACCATTGATGAACATATGAGGTTTATTGCACAAGCCTATGGTGTTTCTGATTGGGAAAGTTTCATTCTACCATATTTTGAAAGATATGATTTGTTGGACAAAAGAGATAAACTGGGTAAAGAACTTTCAAAGGGGATGAAGCAGAAGTTAAGTATTTGCTGTGGTTTATTAACACAGGCAGATTTATACTTATTTGATGAACCTATGATTGGTTTGGATCCAAAAGCCATTAGAGAGACTAAAAAGATCATGAGTGAGCTAGCAAGTGATGGTAAGACTATCTTAGTGAGTACACATTTACTAGACTCTATAGAACATACGTGTAATAGAGTTCTTGTCATGAAAGAAGGATGTATTATAGTGAACAGTTCAATGGTTGACTTGAAGAGTCAAAGTGATTTAAGTTTAGAAGATATCTTTTTAGAGGTGACAGAAGATGAGGTCGTTTAATCTTTTATTAGGTATAGAGAAGAATTTAGTTAAGAATAAGATATTGAGTATAGTAAAAAGTCCTAAGAGGTTGATAGCTTATCTATTCTATACAGCTTTTATGGCGTGGGTTGTATTTTTTAATAGTAAGAATTTTGATATGTTAAGTCCTGACACAATGTTGGTTTATGGACAAGGTGGTGTATTTCTTCTAATATTCATGATGGCGTATGGCCTAACAAAAAAATCGAGTATTTTCTTTAAAATGAGTGAGGTGAATCTAATATTTACTGCACCTGTAGATCCAAGAAAGCTGCTGTTATTTACATTGTTAAAGAGAATTCCACAATACCTATTTACTAGTGCGATCACACTTGTTTTCTTGATTGCTATGGTTATTGGAGTTTTTAATCCCTCGACATTAGAAGTCATAATTACCGGTCTTGGTTATACATTAGTGCTTCTTATATTAGAACCATTGGGATTTTGCTTATTTGCTATTCTTACCAAAAGGGGTAATCCTGAACTTAGTGAAAGTTGGGTGAAAAGAATATTTGTCTTTATTGGATTTATCGCTTTAGTTGTTGTATTGAATACTATTAGAACAGATGGATTAAGTATGGCATCAATTTTTAATGGGCTCGGAAATGATATGCTTAATTGGATACCAATTATTGGTTGGGGCAGAGGTTTAACTGTTACAGCCATGACTGGGATTACAAGTATGACATATGTCTATATAGCTCTTATGATTCTAATGTACATTATGTTGGTTTGTTTAACCTACTTCTTGGGTTCGGATTACTATGAAGATGTTATTGGCTTATCAGAAGAAAGAAACCAATTAATAAATGAAGCTAAGCAAGGCAAAAATCAATTAAAAGGTTTCCATTTTAAGAAGAAGAATGTAAGCGTTAAAGATAAATATAAGTTTTCAGGAGCCATTCATTGGAAGAAGAAATTGATAACAGCTAAATCGGATGTTAGTGTATATTTATCACTTGAATCACTACTTTGTGTTTTACTTGCAGTAGGAGGTAGTCTGTTTATGGACTCACCTGAAAGTACACCTTATATGGTTATGGGGGGGTACTTCTACATTAAGTTCTTGTTCTCAATGAATACTTCGTTAGACAAAGAATTGAATAGGCATTTTTTCTACACAATCCCTGACAATGGTATGAAAAAACTAATTCAAGTATCAAAAATAGATGTGGTTAGATTTTTCATTAATGCATGTTTAATTGCTATTGTGTCTTATGCTATTACAAATGTCAATGACATTGGATTTGTAATTTTACCATTTGCAGCAACTATGTTTTATGTAATGATGTTGTTATCAAGTTTTACTTTGAAACTCTTTTTTACTTCAGAAGATTTTAATCGTTTGATATTGTTGTTTAAAATGTTCCAGATGATTGTGATACTGTTACCATCTCTTATTACAATGATTGTTATTGGTGCATTAACAGAATCTACAGTACTTGCATTGCTTGGAAGTACAGTGATTAATGTGGTGATTACAGGCATATTTTTATCGCTTGGAGATGTGATACTGAATAGAATGGAACTGAAATAAGTAGTGAGAGACTCTTTTGAGTCTCTTATTTTGTTGATGAATGTTGATATTTTCAGTATAATACAAGTAGAGAAAAGAGGTGTATATGTTGAAAACTAGTTGTTGAGATGTAGATGTAAAAGCATCGAGTTTCGATGAAAAAAATATAATGTTTGAAGTGAGTCAGTTAAGGCATGAGACTGTTTCAAATAAAAAAATTGAACATGCGTTAAATGGCAAGGAACTTTTAAGAAAACTGAGTGTAAAGGATTATATTGGCACCCTAGGTGCTAGATTAGGTTTAAGAGATAATTATGCTATTCAACCAGGTTTGTATCAAATAGGAGTACCTGATGAATCATCAGATGTATTGGTGACATGCAACTATAAGTTAACTATAGACTTATTAAGAAAATCCTTAAAAAAAGATTATCATATTCTAGTTTTAGATACAGATGGCATAAATGTTTGGTGTGCTGCTGGCAAAGGTAAGTTCGGTACAGCAGAACTTATTTATGCTTTAAAGAATTATGGATTGGATAAGGTTATAGGTCATAAGCGTTTAATTTTACCGCAATTATCTGCACCTGGTATACAGAGCCACCTTGTACAAAAAGTAACGGGATACAAGATAAAATATGGACCTGTAAGAATTACTGATATGGATAAGTATACAGATTCTTATTTGAAAACAATTGAAATGAGTCGTGTGGAGTTTAAGTTTATGGATAGACTTGTACTTACACCTCTTGAGTTTATTAAAGGTCTAAGACTTGTGATTGCTGTTATGTTGTTGAGTCTCTTACCGTTAATAGATGATATGCATATTTGGATGACTCTCCTAAGTTTAACACTTGGAACTATAATATTTCCAATGTTATTACCTATTAGACCAGTAAGAATGTTTTTTGTTAACGGATTAATTTTAGGACTCGTATTAAATGGTTTGCTTTTCATTCAATATATCAGTATTTTTAATTTAGGATGGTATTTGCTGATGAGTCTTTATACCAGTTATTTGTGCATGAATTTTACAGGCTCTACAACATTCACATCGCTTTCAGGCGTTGATAAAGAAATGAATATTGCCATTAAGTTGTTAATTAGAGGGGCTATGTTGAGTTTGATATTAATGATGATTGGAGTCTTTTTATGATGTACTTAAAAGATGTTGTGACACTTGAATTGAATCAAGATAAATGTATTAACTGCGGAAGATGTATAGAAGTTTGTCCTAGAGAAGTTTTTACGAAGAAGAATATAATCCAGATTTCCAATAAAGATGCTTGCATTGAATGTGGTGCTTGTAAAATGAACTGCCCTACTGGTGCGATCGAAGTTCAAGCAGGTACTGGCTGTGCGATTGCCATAATGACAAAATACTTTAAAAATAGCAAATGGCTTAAGCCACTTGCTAAGAAGGATTGTTGTTAAGTTTAATTTCGTATATGGGTTCATAAGTTAAAACATCTTTAACTCGATGGCTATGCATAAGTGCAAGAGAATCCAGTTGAAGGGTGAGTGGTGGAATCATAAAATCATCAGTTTTAATATCTAATATAACTTGCCGTCCAAGAGTGATATGTGGATGGTATTTTCTTTTTTCGCAAGGTAACTCGTAAACTTCAAGTAATTTTCTGAGGTTTTTTTGTAGTCTTATTAGCTCCTTGTTATCTTCAAGACCTAACCACAATACCGATTTGTTCTTTTTAGGAAATTCACCAACATGATTTACAGAAAGAGAAAAATAATCGTTTGATAAGTGTTCTAATATTTCTTCGTATATATGTAAATCAGCTTGTTTTACATCTCCAATAAATTCTAATGTCAGATGAAAGTTTTCTTTACTGGTAAACCTACCTTTGAGTGCATGATTGGATAACTGATCTCGATAAAGAGACAGATCGTGTTTTGTTTTATCAGTAAAAGTGATGGCATAAAAAATCTTCATTTTGACCCCTAACAATATTATATCATTTATTTTTCAAAAAAAGTATTGACTATTTATGCAATGAAATGTATAATTATTTTCAAAATAAGAAATGCGTTGATAAAAGGATAATATATGGGATACAGTCCAGCGAATCAGGAATTGGTGTGAGCCTGATCAAGTTAGAACATTTTGAGAACCTTTTAAAGCAGCTTGTAAGAAATGATGTAAGACAAGCCGGATGTCCACCGTTAAAGGGAATAGGTATCGTTGAGTCCGTACTGAAAAAAGAGAGCTTTTGCTAATTTGGGTGGCACCGCGGTCTATGGATCGTCCCAAGTATGGGTAAGTTTTGTATAAATATCCTAGGGGTATTTTTTTAGTTTTTGGAGGTATTTATGAAAAAGGTAGTATTGGCATACTCGGGTGGTTTAGACACATCAGTAATTCTAAAATGGTTAGCTGTAGAAAAAAATTATGAAGTAATTGCTGTTTGCGTGGATGTGGGTCAAAAAGAAGATTATAAAGAGGTGTCGAAAAAGGCGCTTCAAGTTGGCGCGAAAAAAGTCTATATAGTTGATGCAAAAGAAGCTTTTGTTGAAAACTATGTTTTTAAAGGGCTTAAAGCAGGAGCGGTTTACGAATCCAAATATTTATTGGGAACAGCATACGCAAGACCATTGATAGCTAAGCAACTTGTAGAAATAGCTAAGAAAGAAGGCGCCATAGCAATTTCACATGGTGCAACTGGTAAAGGTAACGATCAAGTAAGATTTGAAGCAGGTATTATGGCGCTTGCTCCTGATATGAAAGTCATTGCACCATGGCGTGAATGGGAATTGAAGTCACGTGAGGATTGCATTAACTACGCTAAGAAGTATGATATTCCCCTGAGTGTTACCAAAAAAAACATATATTCAAGAGATGAAAATCTATATCATATTTCTCACGAGGGTGGAGATTTAGAATTTCCTGAACAGATACATAAAGAAACGGTTTATAAGTGGGTATCACCAATATCTAAAACACCAGATATACCTGAGAACATTACCATAAATTTTGAAGAAGGTATTCCTGTATCTGTTAATGGAAAAGAATTATCACCTGTTGAGATCTTGAGTCACTTAAATGATTTGGGAAGTATCCATAAAGTTGGTGTGATAGATATTGTTGAAAACAGACTTGTAGGAATGAAATCAAGAGGTGTTTATGAAACACCGGGTGGTACGATTTTACATGAAGCCCATCAAGCTTTAGAGAGCTTAGTACTAGATAGAGCAACATTGAAAATGAAAAAAACAATGGCAATATCTTATGCAGACTTGGTATACGATGGCTTGTGGTTTAGTCCCCTTAAAGAAGCCTTAGATGCATTTGTTGATTCAACTCAAAAGATGGTAACTGGGCAAGTCGTGTTAACTCTATTTAAAGGGCAGGTATCGGCTGTGAGTATGACTTCGCCATATTCATTGTATGATGAGGAGTTTGTAACATTTGGTGAAGATAATGTATATAAGCAAAACCATGCAGAGGGTTTTATTCAATTATTCACTTTACCTCTTAAAATGAATTATTTAAAACAGGAAGTTAAAACATCAAACGATGTGTGCAAGATGATTGTAAGTGAGGATAACTATGAAAGCATGGCAGGGTCGATTTAAAGAAAGTACACATCAGTTAATGGAGACATTTAATGCATCTATCGTCTTTGATGAAAGACTTTATGATGTTGATATAATGGGTACGATTGCTCATGTAACAATGATGTCTAAGATTGGCATCATTACAGAGGATGAAAAAGAAATTTTAACTCAAGGATTGAATACTTTATATCAGGATATAAAATCTGGTCAAGTTGAATTCACCTTACAAGATGAAGATATTCATATGGGCATTGAACGTGTTTTAACAGAGAGACTAGGACCAGTTGCTAAAAAAATGCATACAGGTAGAAGCCGTAATGATCAGGTTGCGACCGATATAAAACTCTATGTTAAAGATGCTATTTCAGAAGTAAAAGAGTTATTAAAGAATGTGATGGAGACATTATGGACACTTTCAAATGAAAATGGATTCATAATGATGCCAGGGTACACACATCTTCAAAAGGCTCAACCAATATACTTGGGGTATCACTTAAATGCCTATATTCATATGTTTAAAAGAGACTATGAACGATTAGAAGATGTGTACAAGAGAACCGATGTTTTACCGCTTGGTTCAGGTGCTTTGGCAGGAGTTAATTATGTTTCTGATAGAGAGTTTTTAGCTGAATTGTTAGGTTTTGATTCAATCACATCAAATGGTTTAGATGCTGTAAGTGATAGAGACTTCATAATTGAGTTCCAAAGCACATTGAGTATGATGATGATGCATTTAAGTCGTTTTTCTGAGGAATTGATACTTTGGCAAACTGAGCAGTTTGGCTATATCACTATTGGAGATGGTTTCACAACTGGTTCTAGCCTGATGCCACAAAAAAAGAATCCAGATGCATGTGAATTGATACGAGGAAAGACTGGTCGAGTTTATGGTTCGCTGATGAATATTCTCACAGTTATGAAATCTCTTCCTCTTGCATATAATAAAGATATGCAGGAGGATAAGGAAGGCTTATTTGATAGCGTTGATACTGTTACGTTAATATTATCCTTATTTGCGCCCATGTTAGAAAGCATTGATTTTCATGAATCTAAAATGAAGAGTGATGTTCACAACAGTTTTTTAAATGCAACAGAACTAGCGGATTATTTGGTTACCAAACAGTTTCCATTTAGAGAAGCACATCACTTGACTGGCGAATTGGTTAAATACTGTATAGAACATAATCTATATCTTTTAGATGTCCCTTTAAAAATCTATCAATCTTATACACCACTTATTGATGAATCGGTATTTGATATTCTAAAGTTCGAAAATGCTCTAGAAAATAAAGTGAGTTTTGGTTCTACATCTAAAAAATCTGTAAAAGAAGACTTACAGATTCTAAAGGAATTTTTAGATACTTTTTAATTCTTTACTTTCATGATATATTGAGAGCGGAGGCTTTATGAAAACAGTGGGTTTGTTAGGTAGCACTGACTAAAAAAGGGCTACAGAGTATTTGGAATCTATAAATGATGCTTTGAAAGCATATTTTAGAGAAAAGAGAACAGCTAAAACGGTGATGAGTACAATTGACATATCTGAAGTTGGGAAAGATAAAGTGGCCTACTCTAAAGAAGTCATTTACTATTCATCTGTTCTAAGAGAAGCAGGAGCTAATGTCTTAGTTCTATGTGATGAACTGGATCATGAGCACGTTAAAGCGATCAGACGAAACATTAGTATGCCAGTAATTCATATTGGTGAAGCTGTTGGTGAAAAACTTAAAACAGATAACATAAAAAAAACACTACTGATAGGTTCTAGAGATACCATGCAAGCAGAGTTTTATATTAGTGCTATTAATAGAAGTGGTGTCCAAGTTTATGTTCCTCCGATGAAAGTTATCAATGAAATTCATGATCTAATAGAAAGTAATGATGATCCTATTAAACTGATAAGTACTATAGAAGCCTTTCGAATGAAAGGTATTAGTGGTGTCGTTTTTACTAAGGATGTTGGGATTGATTCAAGAGAGCTAAGTATGAATGTATATAATAGTTTTGATATTCATGTTGAGGCGATTGTTAAAGAAATGATAAAAGGTATCGGTTAATCCGATACCTTTTCTAATTGACTAATTCTATCGCTAGTTGGTGGATGACTGTATGTCAGCTTTACAACTAAAGGATGTGGTGTAAGATTTGAAAAGTTTTCACGTGAGAGTACTTTCAATGCACTAATCATTGCATTTTGATAGCCGGCTTTTTTTGCAACAGCGTCCGCTTTAAACTCTGCTTTTCTAGAAATATAAGATAATGGCATATTAATGATGATACCAATAGGTTCTAATAAAATACCAAATAAAATGATTGCAAAGCCCATATGTATCTCTGAGAACCCAAATGCAAAGGAAATGGTTTTCGAAGATAGGAGCTCAAAAAGTATAGCTAGAAAAACGCCTGTTTGTATCAAAGCAATAACAAAATTTCTAAGAACATCTTTATGTAGAGAATGGCCTATTTCATGGGCAAGCACACTAATAATCTCATCAGTTGTACATTTTTCAAGTAGTGTATCATATAAAATGATACTTTTGAATTTTCCAAAACCGGAGAAGAAAGCATTTAGTCGAGAGGATCTTTTTGATGCATCCATTATGCTAATTGTCTTAATTTCATAACCAAGTGATTTGGATAATTCGATAGTTTTATCATATAATTCACCTTCTGGTAGTGGCGTAATTTTATTAAATAGTTTGATAAACACTTTGGTATACAATACATTAATTAGTAATGTAAACACTGCCATAGCAATCCAAGCGTATAATAACCCCATTTTTCCTGTGAACTGAAAGAAGTAGAGAAGAACTGAGAGTAAACATCCGCCAATAATAGCACCTAATATAAGTGATTTAATTTGGTCTAGAATGAAAGTTTTTACAGTTGTTTTGTTAAATCCATATCTCTCTTCAATATTGAATGTTCGGTATATTGAAAAACCGATGTTAAGAAAATAACTAATCAAAGCATAAGCTCCTAGAAAAAGGAGAGTTCTAACAATCGGATTAGTAGAGTAATTATCTAGGAAACCTGCTAGTATAGGAAAAATACCAGTGACTAAAAAAATGATTAATACCGCTGTACTGATTACTTTTGTAATAATATTTAATTTGAATACTTCCATGGTATAGAGATGCCATTTTTTATAATCAGTCTCGTTATAAACATCTTTGACGTTTTCTGGAATGGGTTGATTTCTATTTCTATAGTTCAGTGTAGACAATGTAATGTCGATCAGAAAAACCATTATAATAATGGATATAGTTAGAATAAACATGAATTCTCCTTGTATAATGAAGTTAAGTAGTTTAGCTACTGTTTCATTATTTTATATTTACTGTATATATAACATAGGTGCTGTGAATTAGTCCATTCTCCTGTAGCTAGACTACTTGATTAAGACAATAA